>Ga0134126_10006661_pt1 | contig 14489 bp, 11 predicted proteins | sample KB31752_FD_96881 | JGI IMG/M metagenome (GOLD analysis project Ga0134126, IMG submission 96881) | Terrestrial soil microbial communities with excess Nitrogen fertilizer from Kellogg Biological Station, Michigan, USA - KB3-175-2 | ecosystem: Environmental > Terrestrial > Soil > Unclassified ... | reverse complement strand
TGGATATCGACATGCGCCATGCCCTCACCGTGGCATTGCAGGGTTTCGAAGGCGCCGTGGTGCTGGTGTCCCACGATCGGCACCTGATCAAGACCGTCGCGGATACCCTGTGGCTGGTGGCCGACGGCCGCTTGCGGGTTTTTGACGGCGACTTGGAGGATTACCAGCAATGGCTGCGCTCGCGCGGCAAGACCCAGCCCGCGGCGGTCAAGAAAGAGCCGAGCAAGGCCGCTGCGCGGCCGCGCAATCGCTTGGTGCAATTGCGCCGCGAGATCACCGAGATCGAAAATCGCATCGCCGCCATCGCCGCGCGGCGGGCGCTCATCGAAGCACGGCTTTGCGAAGAGCCCATGCATGGCGGCCTGCAGGCTGAGTACGCCGACCTGGCGCGCGACGAGGCCTCCATGGAGCTGCGTTGGATGGAGGTGGGGACGGCGCTCGAGGCGGCGGAAGCATCAAGCGACGAACCCGACTGAACGATGCCTGACCCCTCACCCGTCCCCGTGCCCGCACCGGCGCCCGACCACGACCCCACATCGACGCCCAAGCTCGTGCCCGCGCCCGCACCTGCGTCGGCGCCCGACCGCGACCCCGCGCCAACGCCCATGCCCGCGCCTGTGCCCGCATCCGTGCCGTTTCTGGTCCGATGCCTGCGATTGATCATTGCGGTGCTGTTGCTGGCCTGGCTGTTGCTGGCGCTGTGGCATGCGGCGAAGCCGCTGCCGCCGGGAACGCATGTGGTGTCGCAAACCTACCGCCTGCCCGACTCCGACGTCGAATTCAGCTATGGCGCGCTGCTGCACCCGGCGTCCGCGGTGCAGGGCGCCACGGCGATCGAGCACGCCGAGTCACTGATCGTGGTGGATCGTTCGCCGCTGACCGCCGACCTAGCGGACGCGCTGTTGGCGCGAAAGCGGCTGCGGCCCAATGTCGTCATGGTCGTGACCACGGATCCTGCCAACGAGGCGTTCGGCGGCACTGACGCGCGCGTTCTCAATTCCCTGGAGCAGTCGGGCATCATCGTGGTGCGCGCGCGGCTGGATCGACTGCGCGATTCGAACCCGCTGTACTCCGGCTTATGGCGCCTCTTGCTGGGCTGGTGGAGCGACCCCTTCGACGAGCGGCCCGGACAGGTCACGCCGGCGGCGTGGGCGCGCAGGCAGAATTTCAAGGCTGACGGGCGTCAGCTGCTGGCCGCCGACGACGGCTCCGGGGGCTGGACGGTCATGTTTGCGCCCGCGGCCGGCGCCGCGGCGCTGACGCTGCGCGGAGCCCTGGCACGCGCGGTGATCGCGAGCGAGCTTCAGATCGCCGCCTGGTCGTCGGACGATGATCGCCTGCCCGCGATCCCCGCAGCGGCCGGCCGCGGCGTCGGCTCCATCGACACCCGCTTCCTCACCGAAGGCGCCGTCGCGGGCGCGCTGCTCGAGACCCTACGCGCGGCGGCGCGCGGCGATCAAATCGGCATCGACGTGGACAACTTGAGCGAGCGGCGCATCATCGCCGAAATGCTGCGGGCGGCGGCGCGCGGCGTGCACCTGCAAGTGGTGCTGGCGCGAAATGCCGAACCGAACCGTGCGGTCGCCGCTGAACTCGAAGCCGGCGGCTTGGGCCGCATCGAGTTGCGCTGGCGCGCCGCCGCGGCGGTGCCGAATCCCGCGCTGCTGCTGGTCCGGCACGGCGCGGATCTGTGGGTGAACTGGGGCGCATCCGGCTTCACCCGCCGCAATCTCGACGATCTGAATCTCGCGGCCGGCGTGGAGCTGCGCATGCCGGCGCGGGCCGCGGCCGCGCGCTCCATGGCCGGCTATTTCGCGCAAACCTGGGCACGCGCCGCCGCCGACCCGAGTTTCGCCGATGGTTCCGCCACGGCGTACTGGCGCTATCGGTTTGCCGAAGCCACCGGCTTATCGAGCTTCTGACACCTTGGCGAGCAGCTCCGCGGAATGCGCCGCGATCTCGGCGAACGCGGCATCCGCGGCGCGCGCATAGGCATCGACGATGGCGCTCATGCGGTTGTCGGAAGCCGCGACCCGTTCATTCGCGGTGAACTGACCGAGAATGCGGCGCTCCCCCGAGCTGCCGACGCGCGCCAGCAGGCTCACGCGCACCGTGGGCGCCGCCGCCTGCGGCGAGTATTCGGCCTGGAAGTCGCTGACCTCGATTTCCAGCCAGTAGGCGCTGTCGAACACCGAGGCATCGCTGCTCACGGTGCGCAAATGGGCATGCGACTGAAACTCCTGTACGGCGAGGTCCTGCAGCACCTCGGCCAAGGGTCCGCTCCAGCGCGCGGCGGCGAAATAATCCAGCCGCCGGTCCGGATAGAACACGGCGATGCGGTCGGTATCGAGTCCGGTGCGCACATTGGGCTTGAGTACCGCCAGATCGACGGGAATCACGGCAGCCGGCGCACCGGCCGGCGCGGGCGCGGGCGCGGCGGACAATTGATAAATCGTCGGCGCCGCCGCCTTGCTTTGGAACAACGAGCCCGTGCAGGCCGCCAGCAGGGCCGGCAAAATCATCGCCGCCGCGGCGCGGAATTTCACTTCGCCACCTCGACGCGGTTGCGCCGCTGCGGGTCGATCAGGATGCGCATGACCTTGCCCACGTCGACCCCCAAATGTAACCCTGATGCCGCGACCGATGCTTTCCGGCTTCATTGTACCGTTGGCGTGCACGGCGATGCGGGTTTTAATCCGACGACCGCGAAGGTAATCGGCATCCCATTGATCCCACGACCAGCCGTCCCACTGCTCTTGAGGTTCCTCCCGTTATGCATCAGGGCGCGCGCTATGAGCAGGATAACCGTGGTTCGACCACGTGTTTCCCGACAGGGAGGGTGATGTGCAGAACGTTTTCTTCGGGTCGATGACGCCGCAGCCCGATGGCACCCTACAAATCGAAAACGAACGCGGTGGCCGTTTCGTCATGGATCACGCAGTCAGAGCTTCCACGCCGGTGACGTCGGAAGGTGTCCGATGATCGGCAAAAAAAGGGCGAGAATTTTCTCCCGAAACGGAAATGGGCGGATAGGATGGATATAGCCCCTGTCGATTTAATAGACAGGAGATTATCGGAAGTACGAGCTGGCCAAGCCGAGGGGGTTGGCCCCTGAATTGATCGAGTGCCCGGGCGCCAGAGCGCCGCAGAGACCCCTTTTTGAAGCTGTTTTAGACCGCTGCGACCCTGCTCTCCAGTGCTGACTCTTAGATAGCCGATCGCGTTTTTCATCTTGAGGTCCTCCGCTGATACGCTGTAGATAGCGCTGCGATAGGCGCGGCGAGGCCACACACGAAACGACCGCCCCGCGCCCCTGCTAGAGGGTGCGACCGCGCAGCGGGACGAGCAGCTCTTGGGAAGAGACCACAGATGGCTGAGTTCGTAGCCGGCCGGCAAAAGTCGGCCAGCGGAAGTAGCGCACACTGGAATGCCTGCCAGGAAGCAGCCATTAGCGCCATGCGGTAATCTAAGGCTTATGTTTCGCATTCCATCACGGCGGCTCCGTCGCCCCATAGATAGTAACAACTGCTTGGAGCGATCGCGGGGTCGCGTCTTCGGAGAGTCAGGGAGAGGGGGTCGATGATTGGGATAAAGCAGCTTCGTTGGGCGTCGGCGAAGCCCAGAACCTCCTCCCAGAAAGGCGACTTTCCACATCACCCCCAGCCTAATCGCGGTGACATCGAATTGGAGGCATGATAATCTTCAGACGGCGTCTTACGTAATCTGGATCGATCGGAGATTTGTATGAGTACCATAACCGTGTCCTCAAAGTACCAGATCGTCATTCCGTCGAAGATTCGTGAAGCGCTCGGGATCAGGCCGGGCGAGAAGCTGCATGCGATTGAGTATCGGGGGCGGATCGAACTTGTACCGGTTCGACCGGCCAAGTCCGCGCGCGGCTCGCTCAAGGGAATTGACACCGACGTCCCGAGGGAACCCGATCGGGTATGAACGTCGTCGATTCCTCGGCTTGGCTGGAGTACTTTTCCGACGGACCAAACGCCTCAGTATTCGCAAAGCCAATCGAATCTGCCCGGTTACTTCTGGTCCCGTCCCTGTCATTGTTTGAGGTGTTCAAGCGAGTTAGCCAGCAGCGCAGTGAGGACGACGCGTTGAGGGCCATCGCCGTTATGGAGCAAGGGACCGTCGTAGATCTCGACCGGGCGACCGCCATAGAAGCCGCGCGGCTTTCGATCCTGCACCGCATAGCGATGGCGCACAGCATAATGCTCGCTACCGCGCAACGACATCGCGCGACGCTTTGGACGCAGGATTCGAATTTTGAAAGTCTGCCGGGGGTCAAGTACTTCGCCAAGCGTTAGAGTTCTGTGGGGCGAAGTACGTCGTTCTCCAATTTCGAAATGCGGGATCCTGTAATCACGGGACAGTTGGAGCAGCGCAGCGAAAAAGCTGCGCATGGTGGGCATGGGCGGCTTTTGCATCGACACGATGGAGCGGAGGGATGTCTCCAGGCCGAATCGAGGGGACGCGGCCGCTGGCATTCTACTGCGTATCCACGCGATACAGCGGCGTGCCGGAGATGACCAGCCGAATCGCATGATTTTCGATGATGGTGTCGAAGCGATACCGTTCCGGGTTGTAGCTGGGTTCGGCCGGGCGGAAGGTGCCCTGGCCCAAAGGCTTCAGTGCGTGATTGCCGGTCGCGGGAACCTCCCCTCCCAACAGGGCCATGAGGTGCCCGTTGCGAACGTAGATGCGCACCGAGGGTCCTTCCGGATTGTGATTCTCGTAGTGCCCCACGTAGGCGAGATATTCGGGCGGCGTCGCGGCTTTGGCGGCTCCGGCATAGTCGCCGCTTGCATACCACTCTGCGCCGTGCGAGACCTCGACCACCTTCGCATCGGGCCGGGCCTCTGCGCGGCCGAATATGAAGGGAAAGGAATTCGGATCATCGGTTGGAGTGCGGAATGTATCTCTGCCCATGCGCAGCAAGGGCACGGTGGAATCGGTCCGCCGCAGGGCCAGGCCGGTGCCGGTTGAGATGAATTCGAGCTTCTGGCCGTCTGCGGCGCTGTAAGTGTTGGCATATTGCACCGTGGGCGCGTTGGCCGCGCTATGCCGCGCCGGCCGATCGGGCCAGGGCGTACCGCGATAGGCGGCCTTGATGGTATCGCTGATCCATTGATCGAAGACCGGGTCCAAGCCGCCGTTGCCCAAGAAGACGAGGGCGAACCCGTCGTTCATGTGGGCTTCCACGAAGCTGTTGAATCCGGCAATGCCGCCTGAATGGCTGATCACGGTATCGCCATCCGTATGGCGTATCCATAATCCGAATCCATAATCGTCGAGCCCCGGCGTGGTCAACAGTTGAAAGGATTTGTCGCTGAGCAGTTTTCCGTGGTTCGACGCGCCCCGGTGCAGGATGAACCGTGCGTAGGCGCACATATCGGCCGCCGTCGAAACGATGCTGCCGTCCGAGGCGGCGTATTCGAACCACGGGGCCTCCACATAGGCATCGTTGTAGGGCCATCGCTGGTAGCTGACGGCCATGTTCGCACGCTGCGAGTCGTCGATTACGGCAACGGTGTCGCTCATCCCCAGGGGCTTGAGAATTCTGCGCTCGATAATGGTGTGATAGGGCGCGTGCTCTATGCTCTCCAACGCGTAGCCCAGAATCTGAAAGCCGGTATTCGAATACCAGAAATGCGTTCCAGGCGTGTAGGAGCTATCGAAATCCCGCAGCTCGTAGGCTGCATAGCGGCTGGAGGAAAGATCCGCCAGGTAATTCGGAAGCCCCGCGGTATGGGACAGCAGATGCCGCCCCTCGATCGGAGCAAACTTGGACTTCACCTTGAACCAGGGCAAATAGCGGGTAATCGGCGCATCGGGATCGAAGCGGCCTTCATCGAAGAGCTGCATGAGAGCGATGGCGGTGAAGGACTTGGATATGGACCCGATCGCGAACCGCGAATCCGGCTTCAGCGGCACACGGGATTTCAGGTCCGAGTAGCCATGCACGATGACCTTCTGCAATTCCCGGCGGTCGGTGATTCCCACCACCATTCCCGGTGCCCTCGAGGCTGCGACCGCCTGATCGATGGCAGCATACGCTTTAGACAGCCGCGCCTGCACCTGCTGCTGCTCCTGCGGCGGCTGTGCACCCGCCGGCATCGTCAATATGAGTAGGACGGCCGCGCCCCATACTCGGCGCCGCGCATTCGAATGGTGGGTTCGGGAGCCTATGATCATTACGCTGTGTCCTTGCTTCGGGCGGCTTCACGGCCGGCGGTAGTAGGAGTAGACCGGCTGTCCGGGGAAAGTGGATTTGACGATGGCGCCCTTGCGAACGACGAACGTGCCGTTCACCAGGACATACCGCATGCCGATGGAATATTGTTTGGCGTCGAGATAGCGGGCCCGTTCACGCACTTGGGCCGGATCGAAGACGACAAGGTCGGCATCCGCGCCCACCTGCAGTCGGCCCTTGTGCTTCATGGCCGGGACGAAGGCCTCGAGCCGCTGCGCCGGCATGAGGCTCATCTTTCTGATGGCTTGAGTGAGGCTCAAGGCGCCCGTCTCCCGCACATAGTGGCCGAGAACCCGAGCAAAGGTGCCGGCCGAGCGGGGATGGCTATACTGATCCTTGATATCCATGGAATCGCTGGCCACCAGCACGAGAGGGTCCTGCAGGGCCTTGGTGATGGTCTCCTCGGAGTTCATGTGCATCAGTACGCCGTCGTCGCCCGTGCCGGAGCGTAGGGCGTCGAATTCCTGCTGCGTCAGGCGTTTCCCCGTCGCCGTCGACTGAAGGTCGCCGACGGACACGCCCCAACGCTTCTCCCAGCCCGGGTCGAAGATCACGCTTCTAATCTCATCCACCGAGGCATCCCAGGGATAGATTTCGGTGGACACGTCGACGCCGTGATCTCTGGCATCGTGGAACAGCCGGATCATCTGCCCGGTGCTCGACATCGCCATGCTGTTGATGTGCACGATGTGAACACAGGCGCCGGTGATGGCGGCATTGGCAATCTGCTCTTGTATTGCCTCGAGCGTACTGCCGGGCTCAACCAGGCTGCCGAAGCGGATATGCGTGAATACACACATGTGCCGCTGCGCCGCGAGGCGGGTCAGATCGAGCATCTCCGGATGCGTAATACCCGGTGCGTACTGGGTGCCGCTGCCGATTCCGATGGCGCCGTCCTTGAGTCCGGCCTCCAACATCGGAATGAAGCGGGCGTACGCCTGCGGCGGGATCGGCTGATGAATCAATGCATCGATGCCCGGGACCGAGGACAGTTCAAAAAAGGTCTCGCCGGGAATCTTCGGATCGTCGAGATTGCCCCCGACCTGCAGCGAAGCGCGGACCCGGTCATGGCTGACGCTCGCGCCATAGTTGATGAGTTCGTGGCCGGCCTTCTTCTCGTACCAACGCTTGACCGGATACACGCCCACTTCGAGTTCCAACCGGGTGGTGATGCCATCCATCGCCTGATACGTCGCCGTTTCGTATCCATAGGCGTGCGAATGCAAGTCGATGAAGCCGGGAGCAGCCACCAGGCCGCGTCCATCCACCACCGTTTTGCCCTGCAGCGGCTGTTCCGAAATCGCGGCGATCTTGCCGCCGAGTATGGCGACATTGCGGACGGCGTCGAGACCGGTCTGCGGGTCGATCGCCCGCACGCCGTCAAAGACGACATCGTATCGCGGGACCGGCGCGGCCCCGCCGGCGGCGGCGAGATGCGACAGTCCGAGAGCGGCGACGAGCGCCGCCACCCGCACCGGCGCGAATGGATTCGTGTGATTCATAATTGACAACCTAGTCAGGACTAAACCCACGGTGCGCAATCGGGTCAGTGATGCAGAGAGACGTGCAGCGCCGCGTAGAAAAACCGGCCGACGGGATTCACGATCGATGTGTCGTATCCGTTGGCCGACAGCCCGGCCCCGAGCGGTCCCGCATAGTAGATCGGTACCCGCGCATAGGTCAGGTCGTTGACGCCGAGAGTCAGCTTCACCAAGGAAAGCCAGGAATTTTCCGCCACCAGTTTGCCGAAGTCGAGGTTGAATTGAATGTCGTGCGTCACGTAGCTGTCCACCTGCACGCCGCCCGGAATCGTCGGGTCACTGTACGATCCCGTGTAATGAAGGAGATAGTTCGCGCTGAGCGCGCGATAGGCCCAGTTCGCCTGGAACAGAAAGCGCAGTTTCGGCAATCCGGTCACCGAGGGAAGAGAGCTTGCCAGGGCCGTGCCGCCGGCATATTGAACGAAGCCGGTGCCCGTGTCGTCGTCGACCTTGAAAGAGTTCAGGCGGGTGCCGGTCAATCGCAGATCGAAGTAGCCGGCCGTTTCCGTGCGGAAATGATAATCGGCATCCAAATCGATGCCGTTCAATTGCTGTCCGGCGGCGTTTCTGTACAGCGAGACGATACCCGGCACGCCGTTGGCATCCGTGAAAGTGCTTCCCGGCTGGACGCCGTCGAGGACGAGCTGGGGAGAGGTTTGAATGACGATGTTCTTCTGATTGATGAGCCAGCGGTCGAGCTGCAGCGTCAATCCGGGCACCGATCGCGGAGTCAGGACGATCCCATAATTCGTGTAGGTGGCGGTTTCGGGCTTCAGATTGGGATTGCCGCCGGAAACCACCGTGTAGTTCTGAAACTGTCCGGTGGCCGGGTTGATCAACGCCGTGCCGCCGGCGCTCGAGGTAGGCGCGTCGATGGCGGTCAATGGAGGCGCGCGAAAAGACGTTCCGTAAGAGCCGCGGAAGGCCACGGACTCCGCAATGGGCTCCCAGCGAACGCTGACGGTCGGGTCCGTTCTCGAGCCGACGGCCTGGATGTTCTCATAGCGGGCCGCCACATCGATGCCCAGGGAAGCCGCCCCCGGAAACACGAAGGCATTGCCGAACACGGGAAGCTGCCCCTCGACGTAGGCCGAGGTGTAGCGCCGGCCCGCACTGATCGGAGTCTCGGTCCAATCGCTGAAATAATGGGTGAGAATCGCCTCTGAAGGCTGGACGATATAGGTGTCTCTTTGATACTCCACCCCGGCGGCCACGTTGATGTCGCCACCCGGCAGCGTGTAGACAGGGGCGTATGCGTGGGCGTTGAGCAACGCCGACTCCTCCCAGTCCCGGGTGCTCGTGCCGGCAAACACCCCGGGAATCTGCGCAGCTGTATTGCAGGCGTTGCAGAATGGATTGATCGCGAGAGCGCCCGGCCGATTCTCCGCCGCGTACAGGCCGGGATTGGTGGGCATGTTGTAGTCGAAGGCATTGCCGTAGTTGTAGTAATAAGCGCCTCCGACGTCGTAGTGAATCCGCCCCTGAGCGCCCTTGACCCCCAAGTTCACTCGTCCGGCGCTCGTATCCACCTGCACGATTTGCGGGCCGCCTTCGGGGAATCCGTAGGTGACCGCGATAACCGGAACGCCGAAGGGATTCCAATAATAATTCGCGGGAATGGGGCTGAGGTTGAGCGGTGAATTGACGTCGCCGTATCCATCCGCGCCGTAGAGATTGCCGATGGACTCCACGAAGTTGCGCGACAGATCGATGTCGGCATAGAGCGTCGTATCGCTGGACAGGTCGTAGTCGATCGATGCGAAAGCGGTTCCCTTGCGCTGCGGATTGACGAGCGATCGCTTGTCTTCATCGAGTCTTGCGTCGCAGCCGGTCGCGTATAGGTGCGGATTGATCGGCACGTAGTCTGCGGGGTTGTTGCTATAGGTCCCGCAGGTGAATTTCTGCTGATTGAGCACCAGCGGACCGGTGCCGTCCGGAAGAATGATTTGCGGCAGCGAAGAGTACGAAAAGGTCTGGTAGTTGAAATTCGAGTTGAAGCGGCTCAGATCGGGGTTCGCGGACAAGGATCGCTGGCCCTGGGTGATACCGTCACGTGTGTAATACTCGGCGGTGGCGAACACGTGCAATTGGTCACCCGAATGTCCCCAGGTGGCGGAAATGCGCGCGGTATCGTCGTCTCTTTGGCCGCTTTGCCCGTAGTAGGCGTCGAAGCTCAATCCATCGGCCGTTCGCTTCGTGATGATATTGACGACGCCGGCGACGGCATCCGAACCGTAAACGGCGGAAGCACCGCTCTTGAGCACCTCGACGCGGTCGATGGCGTCGACGGGAATGAGATCGATATTGGCCGGGTCCTCTGCCTGGAATCGACGGCCGTTCAGGAGCACCAGCGTGTACTGGGCGCCGATGCCCCGAAGATTCAGGGTCGTGGCGCCGAGCGTCGTCCCATTGGCTCCGCTTTGCCCGGTGGTATTGCTGTAGCTCGACTGTCCGGACAGGACGAAGTTCGGCTGCGTCTGAAAGTACGCCTCGAGGTTCGCGGCTCCGGACTTTTGGATGGCCTCGCCCGTGATTACGGCGACGGGCGCGCTTCTATACGCCGCGGTATCGGCAGACTGAATGCTGGTGCCGGTGACGACGATGGCCGCGAGCGCGTCTGACTGCGCGTCGTTCGCGGCGCTTTGCGCCGCAAGAGATGCAGCACCCTTGTCCCGTGCAGGTCCTTGCGCCTGCGCGATTGCGAGCGTAGGGACCGCGGAGGCGGCAACGAACAATATCAGCGGTGTGACGTGTCGCAAGTTGACATCCCCTTCGTCGAAAATTCTATGTTCGTAGGCCGTTCACCGGCGTTCCCTTTTAGAAAACGTAGCACGCAAACAGCGGATATGCAATAGTAATGCGGAAAGGGAATATTTTTCCACACTCGGAACAGAATATGAGCCACCCCAGTGCATTGAACGAGAAAGCCTCCGCCGCAGGCACGTTGCGGCCGGCCTCAACGAGGCAGGACCTTGAATTGCCCTATCCCTATCTCCTGTTTCTCGGCACCGCCGCCGATGCCGCGTTTGCCAAAACGGCACTCGGCCTGCGCGATTGGGCCCCCGAGAAATGCGCGGGGGAATTCGCCTGCGAGGGGGCGGCGACCAGCATCGGCCTGCGCAGATTGCGTCCGTCGGAAGCGCGTGCCGCCGGCGCCCGCGCCGTCGTCATCGGCGTTGCAAACATCGGCGGGGCCGTCAGTTCCAGCTGGATACCTCCGCTCGTGGCCTGCCTCGAGGCCGGCATGGACATCGTGAGCGGCATGCATCGCCGGCTCGAGGAAAATCCGGAACTCAAAGCCGCGGCCGAACGCCACGGCCGCCGGCTGATCAATGTCAGGATTCCGCCGAGCTTCATCCCCATTGCGGACGGCCGCAAGCGGACCGGGAAGCGGCTGCTGACCGTCGGTACGGATTGCGCGCTCGGCAAGAAGTACACCGCCCTCGCATTGACGCGGGCCTTCAAGGCGGCCGGACTGGCTGCCGACTTTCGTGCCACCGGGCAAACGGGAATCATGATCGCCGGTTCGGGGATTCCGATCGATGCGGTGGTGGCGGACTTCGTCGCGGGAGCCGCGGAGATGCTGAGTCCGGATGCGCCTGCGGAACACTGGGACGTCATCGAAGGTCAGGGCTCGATATTCCACCCTTCCTATGCCGGCGTATCCCTCGGACTGCTGCATGGCAGCCAGGCCGATGTGATCGTGTTGTGCCACCAAGTCGGCCGGAATCGAATTCTGGGATTGGAAAACTACGCGACTCCATCGCTGTCCGAGGCACTGGAAGTCACCCTCGCCTTGGCGCGGCGGACCAATCCCCGGGTGCGCTGCGGCGGCATCTCCCTCAACACAATGACCCTGAATTCAGAACAAGCGGACAGCGTGATGGCCGAGTACGCCTCGACGCTCCAATTGCCGGTGGCCGATCCCGTGCGCCAGGGTCCTCAGTTCGATCGGCTGGTGGCCGCGTGCCTGAACGGGCCGTGACCAGACCTGCGAAACCGCATGCGGCAAAACCAGGGCGATCGATCTAGGCCGGGCGGCGGGCTTTTCTTGCCGCGGCATGCGGGCGCTTGACGCGCGCCATGGCCGGCTGAATCCTCGTTGCGGCGACCTCGCCCTCCTGCGGCAGCGGTCGAGCCCGAGGCTCGTGTTCATGGCGCGGCACGGTGCATATTGAAAGCGCGCGGCACGGTCCCTCTCCATGAGCGATGTAAGCGTGCCCCATGCGGCTGTCGAAATAGACGGCTTCCCCGGCCTTGAGCCGCAGCGGCGCGTAACACTCGGTATGCAGCTCGACTTCCCCCTCCAGCACGAATAAAAATTCTTCGCCGGAATGGCGCATGAATTCGCCGAATTCGGCAAGCGATCGTGCGCGGTATTCGCTCATGATGGGCGTCATCTGTTTGTTGAGCAGATCGGTACTCAGGTACTTGAGCGTGTGAAAGGGCATCTGAACGATATCGCCGTCATTCTGCCGGCTCACGCTGCGGCGTCCCGGTTGATCGGCGCCGGTCCCCGGCGCAGGGTCCGCGGCGGACAGCAATTGAGACAAATCGATCGATAGTCCGCTGCTCAGCCGGATCAACAGGTCGTACGTCGGCGAAATCAGATCGTTCTCGATGCGAGAGAGCGTGGATGCCGGAATTCCCGTGCGCTTGCTGACCTCCGCAAGCGTCCACTGGTTGCTCGCGCGCAAACGCTTCAGGGCAATACCCGGTCTTGCGGTAGACATGCGCTTCCTTGGGTTAGACCGATACCGCCCGGTCCTCAGCGTCCGACGCCGCGTATCTCTGGAATTGAGTCAAATTCTAGCGAAGATCCACGAGTTTGCAAATCAATTGCGCATACGGAATTGCTGCTTGCCGCGCCGCACGGTCGCCTCGGCAAAGCAGAAACGGCGGGCCAGCGGCCAAAGCTACGTGAACTCCTCAGCCGGACGCGCCCACCAATTTCATGCGCGGCGCGCGCCTGATGATCACCGAACCCACGGTTCTGACCCAGGTCGTGACCTTGGTCGATGGCCTGAAGCTCGACCGCGAGAGCGCCGCAGAGGCCCCGGATAGAACACCGCGATGCGGTCGGTGTCGAGTTTCACTTCGCCACCTCGACGCCGCGGTAGTTCGGTTCATAGATGAGCTGCGAAGGATTCTGTTTCAGGCTGCGCGACAGGTCGCGAATGTCCTGCGCCGCGCCACGGCTTTCGCGCAGCAGCCGTTCGAACTCCGGCAGGCTTTGATGCGTGAAACGCGTGAGGCCGGGCTCGTTGTCCACGACGAAGCGCTCGAGCGCATCCGAGGTTTTCGCCAGGTTGTCCGACACCTGCCTGATGTTGGCGAGGGCGGACTCGATGTCGGGCGCCGCGTGCACCTCGATTCCGCGCAGGTCCGCGGCGGCGCCCTGCACTTCCTGGGATGCGCCGCGTACATCCGCCACCATTTGCTGCACATCCCGGATCGTGCCGGGCAGGCGCTCGCTGGCGAGCCGCGCATTGTCGAGGGTGGCCTTGAAGGCGCGCACATTGTCGTCGCTGAACACCCGATTGAAGCGATCCGCCAATTCCACGAGGTGCGTGGTCAATGCCGGCAAGCTGCTCAGCAGCACGTCGAAATCCGACGGCGCGGAGGGAATGACCGGATAATGCAGTCCCTGCGCCAGTTGCGCGGGCACCGTGGTCTTGCGGTCCTGCTGCAAATCGATGAACAACAGACCCGTGATGCCCTGCAGGCTCAAGGAAGCCCGGGTGCGTCCCTCGATCGGCGCCGTGGAATCGATGTCGGCCAGGACCTCGACGCGGTTGCGCTGCTGCGGGTCGATCAGTATGCGCACCACCTTGCCCACATCCACCCCCAGGTAGCGCACCGGGCTGCCGGCGCTCAAGCCGCTGACCGTTCCGGGAAAGTAAATTTCGTAGCGTTCGTAGGTGCGCTTGTCGCGTTGGTCCGTGTACCAGAAGACGAAGGACACCCCCATGGCGATGACCAGCAGCACGAAAGCGCCCACGGCCACATAATTCGGGTCCCTATCCATGGGCGGCCTTTTCGACCGCGCGCGCCCTCGATCCGTGAAAGTAGCTGTGTATCCAGGGATTCTGATTCTGCAGCATGCCGTCCAGGGTGTCGGTGATCATGCGCCCATCGACGATCACGCCCACCCGGGTGCAGGTGCGAAACAAGGTATCCAGGTCGTGGGTGATCATGACCACGGTCAGCCGCAGTTGAGAATGAAGGTACAACAGTAGCTCATCGAAGGCCGCGGCGGAAATGGGGTCGAGGCCGGCGGTGGGCTCGTCCAGGAACAGCAGCTTCGGCTCGAGGCTGAGCGCCCGGGCCAGCGCGGCGCGCTTGACCATGCCGCCGGATAGCTGCGACGGGTATTTTCCCGCGGTCTCCGGCGCCAGCCCCACCAGGGCGAGATTCAGTTGCGCCAGTTCGTCCAGGATTTGCTCCGAGGCCGGATAATATTCGCGCAGCGGCAATTGAATGTTCTGGGCGACGCTCAGGGAACTGATCAATGCGCCATTCTGAAACGTCACCCCATAACTTCGCGCCAGCGCGCCGCGATCGGCCACGGCCATGTCGTGCACGTCCTCGCCGTACAGCTCGATGCTGCCCGAGTCCGGCGGCCGCAGCCCCAGAATCGTGCGCATCAGCACCGATTTTCCGGTTCCCGAACCGCCGAC
>Ga0134126_10006660_pt1 | contig 14490 bp, 12 predicted proteins | sample KB31752_FD_96881 | JGI IMG/M metagenome (GOLD analysis project Ga0134126, IMG submission 96881) | Terrestrial soil microbial communities with excess Nitrogen fertilizer from Kellogg Biological Station, Michigan, USA - KB3-175-2 | ecosystem: Environmental > Terrestrial > Soil > Unclassified ... | reverse complement strand
TTGTCGATGGTGTCGTCGAATGCCTTGATCCGCGAGTCGAGCGAGGTGTCGAGATGGGTGACGCGGTCCTGCAGCGTGGTCTCGAACTGTGCGAGGCGCTGGTCCATCGAGGCGGTGATCTCGCCGCCATTCGAGGTGACCTTGCTGTCGAAATTGTCGACATAGTTCTTCAGCGTATCGGCGATGTGCTGGGTGCGCTGGCCCATGCGATCGACGATGTCGCCGCCGAAGGTCTTCACCGTGCGGTCGAATTCCGAGACGTGACGGGTGATGAGGGCGCCGAGCGTGTTGGAGTCGCGGGAGAACTTTTCGGCGAGTTCCGAGCCCTGGTTCTTCATCAACTCGTCGAAGGCGCTCATTTGCAGCGAGAGCGTGTCATGCGCGGTCTCGGTCTGGCCGACGACCTTGGCGACCAAAGCATTGACCGTGGCATCCAGCGCCTCGCTGGCCTTTTCGCCTGACGTGAGGACCGAGGTGGCGAGCCGGTTGCCGGCATCGTCGATCTTGCCGACGAGGTCGTTGCTGCGCAGCTCGAGCTCGAGCAGCAGCGAGTCGGAGGACGTCTTCAGGGAATCGTGGACCTGCTCGGTGCGGTCGGAGATGCCGTCGACGATGTTGGCGGAACGCTGCTCGAAATCGGAGGTGATGCGGTCGACGCGCTCGTTCAGCATGTCGTGGACACGGTCGGCGAGGTCGACGAACTCGTCGTGGACGTGGCCGGTCTTGAAATTGAGGCTGGTGGTCAGCCGCTCGGAGGCGTCCAGCACCGCGCGCGTGGTCTCGGAGGATGCTTCCTCGAGGCGGTCGAGCAGGTCGCCGCCGCGCTCGCCGAGCGCGAGAATCATGTTGTCGCCGGCATTGGACAGGGCAGAGGTGATGTGGGCGCCGCGCTCTTCCAGAGCGCTGGTGATGCTCTTGGCGACCTCATCGACGCGGGAGGCGATGGCGTCCGAGATCAGCGCGATGTCATGGCGCAGGTCGATCTGCACGCCGGAAATAGCGCTGCGCACCTGCTCGGCCTGGCCGACCAAATTGTCGCGCTGATGGGCGATGTCCTGCAACAGCGCACGGATGCGCACTTCGTTGTCGGTATAGGCGCGCTCGAGCGCTGCGACCTCGTTGGCAACCAGCGTTTCCAATTCACCGGCGCGCGCGATCGCGCGCTCGACGCCGTCGCCCATTGCCGCGACCTCGCGGCGGATCGCCTGGCCGACCGTGACCATGGAATCGCTCGCCGCGCCTTCGGGCTCGGAGAAGCGGATCGCGACCTGCGCCATCGACTGCGCGATCATGCGCAATTCTTGGCCGCGCCAGGCAAGACTCGCGAGGAAATAGAACAAAAGAACGGGCGCGAAGAACAATGCGGCAAGGCCTGCGATCACGAGCACGCCGCCCGAGCCCTGGCTCATCGAAGCCTGCAGCGAGGGCAGGGCAAAGATGGTCAGGAGGCCGCAACCGACGATCCAGACGCCCGCAAACAGCGTGGCGAGCGTGTAGACGTTGCGCGCCGGGCGGCCCTTCTGGATCGCCTGCAGGATCTGGCCGATGGTCTCGCGGTCGTCATTGGCGGGGCGGCGCGTCACAATGGGCGCGCGCGACTCCTCTATGGGCTCGAAGGAAGGCGTTTCCATGCGGGGCTGACGTGCTTCGAACACGGGCTCGAACGAGGGGGTGGCCGGCGGCACCGGCGGCGCCACTTCATCATCATGGTCGTGTTCATCGCGCGGGGCGGAGCGGCTGGTATCCGCGTTGATGTCGCTGATGTTCAAAGCTTCCTGAATGGCAGAAAGCGCAACCTCAGTGGGGTCTTTGACCTTCTTGGGATTGTTTGCCATGTGAGTCCGAGCCCTCTCAACTAAAACGCGTGTCCCCCGGCGAGCTCTGCGCGAGCGCCCCCTCGCAAAAGCCTAGAAACCGGCATCAAGCCCTAAGCGGTACCGAAGCGCGACCCGAGGGCGCGCTTGCCCGCAAATTCGCCGAGCATCCTATTGGCTGGACGTCGCGAATGAAATGGCGCTGGTTAATACAATCTTAATCATCGTTAACAGCACAAGCCGGTAAGGCATTAAAAGTCCACGAAATTCCCAGTTGCTTTTATAGATTGTGGCGACTTATGGTCAAAACCGCGGCAAACCGACGGCCGGTACGACAAACGTTCTGTTAACCATGTTTTCGATTGGACGCCTCGATGCCGAGGCCGCGCAAGGGAAAAGGTGGCGATCTGGATTTAAATCCTGAGTCTCCTCTCACGGACGCTTTTCGGATGCCGTCAGGCCCGCCCGCCACCGATCCTGGCTCGCTCGATTTCGATCATCTCGAGCGCATGACGTTGGGTGAAGAGGCGCTGGAGCGTGAGGTGCTCGAGATGTTTCTGGCGCAGTCCGCTCGGCTGCTCGAGATACTCGCGAGCCTCCCGGTCGAAACGCCGGCGCTGGCGCATACGCTGAAGGGTTCGGCGCGGGCGATCGGTGCCTTCAAAGTCGCCGAGCGCGCGGCCGCGCTGGAAGCGGTCGGGCAGCGGGACGATGGGACAGAGGCGTTCGCTGCACTTCGCCAAGCGGTCACCGAGGCACGCTCCGCCATCGAAGCGCGGCTCGGCCGTTCCTGATTCCCGCCCGTTCCGGCCGTTTCAACGGCCCGGCTCCCTAGCGCTGGGCAAACCGACCCGTTATAGGACAGCCCGGACCTTAATTCTCCCGCTAGCACGAGCACACATGGCCAAGATCAATTTTGTCGACCACAAGGGCGAAAGCCGAACCGTCGATGTCGAGAACGGCGCGACCGTCATGGAAGCGGCGATTCGCAACGCCATTCCAGGTATCGAGGCTGAATGCGGCGGCGCCTGCGCCTGCGCGACCTGCCATGTCTATGTCGACGAAGCCTGGCGCGAGAAGGTCGGCCCGCCCTCGCCGATGGAAGAGGACATGCTCGATTTCGGTTTCGACGTGCGGCCGAACTCGCGCCTGTCGTGCCAGATCAAGGTTTCGGACGAACTCGACGGGCTGACCGTCTCAACGCCCGAGCGTCAGGCTTAAGCCTTAAAATTTCGGCTGCGTGATCTTGAGTCCCTTGCGCAGCCAGGGCTGGAATGCGGCGACGATTTCCGCGGTCAGCGGCATCGGCTTGTGCGAGACCTCGTCGATCAGGACGCTGACCGATTGCGCGGAGGCGACGCATTTGCCATTCGAGAACACCACCTGGTCGAACGTCACCGAGGTGCGGCCGAATTTCACCAGCCCCAATCCCATCTCGATGGTGCCAGGCCAGCGCAGCTCGGCGCGGAAATGCATATCGAGCCGCACCATCATCCAGGACAGTCCCGGCGGCATCAGTCCCCTCGCGCGGTCCTTCATCAGCGTGACGCGGCCGGTCTCGAAATAGCTGGCATAGACTGCGTTGTTGACATGCTGGTTGGGATCGAGATCGGCGTAGCGGACGTTATCCGTCACGCGAAATGGAAAATCCTCCAGCCGCGGTTCGGCGTTTTCACGCAAGGGAGCATTCACGAGGTGCTGTCTCCGAAAAATTCGCCCCCTTACAGCCGACTTGGCCGGTGGCGGCAAGGCCCGGCGCGGCGGGGCAGGGCGCCATTTATGGGCTTTCCTGATGCGGCCCCTTTGGCTAGAAGGCGAACGCCCTCTTTTCCACTTCTTCCCTCACGGGCGTCCAACCGAAAAGAAGCCATATGAGCGACGTGATCAAAACCGATGTGCTGATTATTGGCGCGGGCCCGTGCGGACTGTTCGCCGTTTTCGAACTGGGCCTCCTCGACATGAAGGCGCATCTGGTCGACATCCTCGACAAGGTCGGCGGGCAATGCGCCGAGCTTTATCCGGAAAAGCCGATCTACGACATTCCCGGCATTCCTTTCGTCACGGGGCACGGGCTGACCGACCAGCTCATGGAGCAGATCAAGCCATTTGCGCCGACCTTCCATCTGGGCGAGATGGTCGAGAAGGTCGAGAAGATCGGCGATCCGTTATTCCGTGTCACCACCGACGCCGGCAAGGTGTTCGAGTGCAAGGTCGTGGTGATCTCCGCGGGCGGCGGCTCGTTCCAGCCGAAGCGTCCGCCGGTGCCGGGCATCGAGGCGTATGAAGGCTCCTCCGTGTTCTACTCCGTGCGCAAGATGGAGCAGTTCCGCGACAAGGAACTGCTCATCGTCGGCGGCGGCGACAGCGCGCTCGACTGGACGCTCAATCTGCATCCGATCGCGAGGCGCGTAACGCTGCTGCACCGTCGTGACGATTTCCGCGCGGCCCCTCACAGTGTCGAGCAGATGCGCGCGCTGGTCTCGTCCGGCAAGATGGAGCTGAAGCTTGGCCAGGTTACTTCGCTCGAAGGCGAAGGCGGCAAGCTCGCGGGCGCCGTCGTGAAGGGCAACGACAATTCCACCTTCAAGGTCGCCTGCGATACCTTGCTGCCGTTTTTCGGCCTCACCATGAAGCTCGGTCCGGTCGCGAACTGGGGCATCGAGCTCGAGAACAACCTCGTGCCGGTCGAGACATCCGCGTTCGAAACCAGCGTGCCCGGAATCTTCGCGATCGGCGACATCAACACCTATCCCGGTAAGCTGAAGCTGATCCTGTGCGGTTTCCACGAGGGCGCGCTGATGGCGCAGAAAGCCCATCGCTACGTCTATCCGGACAAGCGGCTGGTGTTCCAGTACACGACCTCGTCATCGAGCCTGCAGAAGAAGCTCGGTGTGAATTGATTCCAACGAAATTATGACTTTGCCGCTCTTGGCTGCTCGCCGCGCGGGCATGATCTCGCGGCGTAAGCACTGGTACCATCCTCGAAATGGCCGTAGTCTCGCGCCATTCAATTTGCCGATTTCACAGGTGATGACCATGCGCAAGACGCTCACTTCATTTCGTCGGCTTGCGGCGATTGCTGGCCTTGCGATCGCCGGCCTTGCCATCGCATTTGCGGCGCCCGCGGCGCGCGCGTTCGATCCGACCTCGGCCGTAGGGCTGTGGCAGAAGATCGAAGACGGCAAATCGGTCGGCTGGTTTCTGGTCGTCGAGCAAAACGGGACCTATGAGGGGATCATCGCCAAGATGTTTCCCGAGCCGGGCGATCCGCCCGATCCGGTCTGCTCCAAATGCACTGACGACCGCAAGGATATGCCCTGGCTTGGCATTCCCTTCATCCGCGATATGAAGCGCAACGGACTCCGTTACGAGAACGGCAACGTGCTCGATCCGCGCGATGGCAAGGTCTACAAGGCCAAGATGACGTTGAGTGCGGATGGGCAAACGCTGACCATGCGCGGCTATCTCGGCATCTCGCTGTTCGGCAAGGACGAGGTCTGGACTCGCCTGCCTGACACGGCGGTGGCGCAGCTCGATCCGATGATCATCAAGACGTACTTCCCCGCGCAGGCAACCGCAAAGCCCGTCACCGGCAAAAAGGCCATGCCGGCGCATTGAGCGCGGGTGTCGTCGCATCATTCGAACAACAGCGTCGCGAAGAATCGTAGGGTGGGCAAAGGCGCAATAGCGCCGTGCCCATCATATCTCGACGGTGCCGTAGTGAATGGTGGTGGGCACGCTCCGCTTTGCTCACCCTACGCGAGCGCCGATGCCGTTCGCGCTCTCCGCACCCGTGCCACGATGGTGAACATCCATTCAAAAAAGTTCCTGCGGTGTTCCAGAAACTGCACGTCGCGGCATTCGTTTTCCTCTCGTCCGCAACAACGACCGGAGAGAAACATGAGGAAGTTTGTACTCGCTGCCGTCGCTGCGATGGCCGTTGCGGCGCCTACGATCGCCAGCGCTACGGAATTCGGTTTCCGCATCGGCGGCGACCGCGATTATTGCGGCGATCACTACTGCGGTCCGCGCGTCAGGTTCTACGAACATGACCGAGGCTGGCACCGCGGCTGGTACCATCACGACTATGAGGGTGACCGCGGCGTCGTGATCCACCGCTATGATTACGACGACTAGTTCGCAAGACTGGTCCGTGAACGGGAACGGCCGGGCTTTTGCGCCCGGCCGTTCTTTTTGTTTCTATCGCCAGCTCACTGCGACAGCTTCACGAAATCCGGATACTTCAGCTTCCCCTCTGCGATCTTCTTTGGCCAGACCGTGACCTGCTTGGCGTTCTGCCACTGGAAGACGAGACCGGTGACATAGCCGGGGCCAGACTTGATGCCGTGGGTGAATTCGTCGTTCTTGCCGTAGAACTCGATGTTGCCGATCGTGCCCTCGTATTTCGTCTTCTCCATCTCCGCGACCATCTTGTCGGGATCGGTCGAGCCCGCGCGCTGGATCGCCTGGGTGATGATGTAGACGTCGTCATAGGCGGTGTAGCCGGTATAGGCCGGAGGCGTGCCGTATTTGGCCTTGAACGCCTGCGCGAACGGCTTGGTCTTGCTGGTCACTGCGACATCGGGCGTCGCCACCGCGAGCGAGGGTATGCCGTCGGCGGCGCCGTTGGTGTCGTTCCAGAAGGTCGGGCTCAACGCCTGCGCCGAGATGCCGAACATCGCGATCGGCACCTGCTGGTTCTTCCACTGCACGGTCGGCTGCACGCCGACATGGGAGATGCCGGTCACGATCGCGTCCGGTTTCTTGCCTTCGATGTTGTTGAAGATCGGCGTGAAGTCGGTGGTGTCGGGCGAGAAGCGGATATGATCGACGACGTTCATGCCGACCTTCGGGAAGCACGCCTCGTAGCCGATGTCGAGCGGCTTGGTCCAGGCCGCGTCCTCGCTCATGATCGCGACGCTCTTGAGCTTGAGGCTGTCTACCAGCAGATCCTTGGCGGCGTCGCAGACGAGCTGCGCCTGGGCCGCCGAGGTGAGGTAGCCGTGGAAAGTGTACTTGTTCTTGTCGTAGTCGTTGTGGATCGCTTTCGTGATCTCGTTGGAGGCTGCGCCCGGTGTGATCAGCGGCATCTTCAGCCGCGCCGCCCAGGGCTCCAGCGCCAGCACGACTTCGCTGATGTAGCTGGCGATGACCGCGCTCACCTTGTCCTCGCTCACCGCGCGCTGGAAGGCACGCACGGAATCGGCGGACGAGCTCTTGTTGTCGTAGGTGACGATCTCGACCTTGCGGCCCAGGATACCGCCCTTGGCATTGATCTCGGCGGCGGCAAGTTCCGCGCCATGACCCGTGTCGGCGCCGGCGATCGACTGGACCTCCGCGATCACGGCGATCTTGATGGGCTCGCCGGATTGCGCATAGGCCGGCGCGGCAAGGCAGATGGCGGCGGCGGTGGCGGCAAGCGCGGCTCGCCGCAACAGCGGAAGTCGGTCAGTCATGGTATTCTCCCTGTGCGATCTTGTTTGTTGTTGATCGCGTTTTGTCGCATGTCGGCTTACAGAGCGGCCGATCGACCAAATCCTACGCCGCCACGCTGTCGCTTGGGAAGCAGGTCCGCCGCGTGAGCGGTCCAGCAAAATTGCCTATTGCTGCGCCGATCCGGTCGGCGACGGTGTCGGCGCCAGCGGCTCGGCGCGGACAACATCCGGTTCGGCGGCATCGAGGCCGAGCACGGCGGATGCCGCCGGCAGCACCGCATCCGCGATCGCGGCATGGCCCTCGGCGGACGGATGCACCGCGCCGCCATAGACCGCCGACAGCACGCCCCACGTCGCATCATGGATGTCCGAGGGCTGCATCGATGTCGGCAATCCCTGCGGATAGGTCATGGCGGCGAAATAGCTGTCATTGGCGTCGCGGATCCAGCGCGCCCGCGGCAGATAGGCGCGGTATTCGCTGGCGCTGCGGCCGCAGCGCAGGGGCTGGCTGGCCGATGTCACGATGTCGGGATCGAAGCTGTCGCCTTTCGCCGAAAAGCAGTCCTTGTCAAAGGCGGGATCGCTGTCGGCGCGCGCGCAAAAGCCGTGATCGGCGAACGCGGCCTGATGCGACTCGACGAAGGTGAAGCGGTCGGCTGCGGGATCGCGGCAGATGATGCCGGACTGGCACAGCGCCATAGCCTTGAGCCGCGGCAGGAACTCGTTCTGCACATAGGTAGAGACTTCGGCGAGCCGCTGCGGATCGGCGTTGAAGGAGGGATGAACGTCGAAGCCGGCGCGGCCGCCGGGACAGGGCGCGCCGCCATTCGCCAGTGCAGGATTGGCATAGGACGTATAGACGACGTGCGAGAGGTCGCCGACCAAGGGACGCAGTGCCTCGCGCAACTTGGCGAAGGCGCGCGGCAGATCATTTGTCAGCACTGCGCGGGAATCGTCGACCGTCGCCAGCACGCCGGTGCGGCGAAACAGCTCGCGCTCGGTCGGAGTATCGACGATCACATCGGCCACCAGCCCGGAGAAATAAGCGTCATTGGCACCGATCGACAGCAGCACGAGGTCGAGCGTGCGGTCGGGCTGACGCTTCTTGGCTGCGGCAAGTGCGGCGCGCAATTCGGCGAGCTGTCCGTTGACGCCGGCCTGACAGGTGGTGCCCGATTTGCTCGGCGGGCATTCGCGAGCGCGCTGGCTGCCGAACAGGCCGTCGGCAATGGTGGCGCCGGTGCAGGCGAGCGGCAGATAGGTGACCGCGATATGCGGGTATTCCACCGCGAGCGCGAGCGCGGTGCGGGTCTGGTAGCTGTAAAGTGAGCGGTGACAGGCGGCGTTGAACCAGAGCGCGCCGTAACGCTGCCATGTCTGCAAGCTGTCCGGCGCCTCGCAGGCGCGGCCGCCTTTATAGCCGCCGCGGCTCGGCCGGTAATATTGCGCCGCCGCCGAGCCGAGGTAATAGCGGAAGCAGAAACCTTCGTCCGACAGCGCCACTGCGCGGTCCGGATTGCCTTCGCCGGAGGCAATGCTGTCGCCGAGTCCGGCGACGAGGATGTCGCGCACCTCAATCTCGGTCGAAATCCGCTGGGAGGGTTCGGAGCCGGAGGAGACATCGACCGTCGCCACCGTTTGCTTGCCGTAGCGGACGCGCAGATTGACCGGCTCGGCGCAGTCGAACGTCGATTGTTGCGGCCCGTCGCCATCGTCGAACGACCAGGCGCAGGTGGCGCCGACGGGAACCTCGCCGGTGAGGCGGACCACGATCGGATGATCGATCGGCGTCAGGTAGTTTTCCTTGACGTTGTCGCGGATGCAGGGATCGGCGACGCGGCCCTGCAAATCGATGCAGAGGCGGTTGACCTCGTTGCGCGCCCAGCCGCGGCCGTCGCTCTGTAGTTCCAGCGCGTCCTCGGAGGCCAGTACCGAGCGGTTGCGCAGGCTGTCGACGTGGAGCTGGAAATCGCGCTCCTCGCGGAACAGGCGAAAGCGGTTCCGCACTTCCCAGCTGATCTGCATGGGCGCGGCGGCGCCAGGTGCCGTCTGTGCGGCAACCGGCTGTGATGAAACCGAAAACAGCGCGCCGGCAAGCACCGCCGCGTATACGACTGAACGAAGGCAGAGACGCATCATGGCGCGGGTTTTGACGTTACAGTTGGGGCGGAAATAAGAGTAACCGCTTTCAACCAACTTAACGTGACCACGGCACGTTTCAGCCCCGCGATTTATAGCGCTTGAACGGCTTCACCACGGCGGTCGCGGGCACAGGTGTGTTGGTTGCTTGAGGCGCTGGCGAGGACGAGGTCTTCGAGGGAATGGTTTTGGCGGAGCTGGAAGGCCCGCAATTGCCGTTGCCGCTCAGCCGGCGCCGTTGCTTCCAGGGAAGCACGACATTGAGCCACAGCTCGCGCGTTCCCATGATGGAGATCGCGATCGTGAACGGGATGACGAAATAAAGCACGCGGAACACCAGCAGCGTCGCGAGCAATTGTTCCCGTCCAAACTGCGGCAGCGCCACCAGCATCGCTGCATCGAACACGCCAAGGCTGCCAGGCGCGTGGCTGGCGAAACCGAGCAGCGTGGCGAGGATGAACACCACCGCCAGCGACATGAAATCGATGTGCGGCTCCATCGGCACCAGAAGATACATGGCGGTGGCGCAGAAGCCGAGATCGACCACGCCGATCAGCACTTGCACCAGCGTCAGCTTGGCCGATGGCAGCACCACCTTCCAGCCGTTCTGTCCGAGCTGGCGCCGTTCCTTGCCGGTCATCAGCCAGACGAAATAGGTCACGATGCCGGCAAGACAGCCGAGCGCGATCAGGCGGTTCAGTTCCGCCGGCAACAGGTCCATCTCGGAGGCCGCAGACGGATGGTAGGCCATGCCGACGCCGAGCACGACGAGATTGCCGAGCCAGAAGGTCAAGCCGGAGAGAAAGCAGATTTTCGCGACGTCGATCGCGTTCAGGGCGTAGTCGGAATAGATGCGGAAACGGATGGCGCCGCCGGTGAAGACGGTGGCGCCGAGATTGTGACCGATGGAATAGCTGCAAAAGGCCGAGAGCGCGGCGATGCGATAAGGCACGTGCTTCTTGCCGATCGTGCGCACCGCGAAGAAATCATAGAAGGTCAGCGTGCAGAACGCGCATACCACGCAAAGCGCGGCCAGCGCGATACGGCCCGGCCGAATGTCGGTCAGCGCAGTCAGGATCACGCCGGTGTCGACGCCCTTCAGCGTGTGGATAAGGGTCCGGACAGCAAGGGCAATGATCAGCAGGCTCGCTGCGACACCCAGCCGTTTCCAGCCAATCCATTTCTTGAAGCCGCGCCTGAACGCGGTCAGCAGTCCTTGCATTCATCCTCCCGGCAGGGCGACTCGATCCAAAAAGGGCCCGTTCAAACCATCGATCGAACGCGGCGGCCGATCGCTCCGTATCCCGGAGTTCCAAATAAGGCAAAAAGGCCCGGTTGTGCAGTCCTTGACAACGGCGGCCCGGCACCCCGTGAGCCAAAGCGCCGCACGCCCTTATGTGTCCATGTTAGCCGCCAAAACGAGCGGATTCTGGGCTGATTGCAGCCGGTCCGGCTCGTTCGCTCATCCGTTTACGCATGGGCACGCTCACCACTTTTTCTGCTTCTCCGCAACGTTTTGGGAGGCAAAACCGACTTCACGATGGCTTGAGGCAAAACGTCGCGCGGTTCCCCGCCGAGGGCCGGCCGGCGCCGCCGCCGTCAATCCGAGGCCGGGAACACTGAAGTTTTTGCGCGCATCCAAAGCAATTATTCACTATCGGCCGAACGAAATGGCGGGAATTAACTCAATTGAATCCGCCCCCGCGCTTGGTTGCGTCCCGCAAATTGGGGTCTGGGTCCTCGCATGTACCAAGTATTAACTTGCCTGACGACAGAGCATGACTGGCGGCTGGTGATGCTTGCCGGCGTCATCTGCTTCCTCGCCAGCAGTGTCGCCATCAGCCTGTTCGACCGGGCCAGATCGTCGCAAGGCTATGCGCGCGTGGTCTGGACCGCCCTGGACGCGGCGGTCTCGGGCTGCGGCATCTGGGCAACGCACTTCATCGCCGTCCTCGCCTATGACCCCGGTGCCGGCGCCGGATACTCCATCCGGGTCACCGTGCTGTCCCTGGTCTTTGCGGTGCTGATCACCGGCATTGGGCTTGGTATCGCCCTTTCCGGGGAGCGGCGCGTTTGGGCTGCAATCGGCGGCGCCGTGGTCGGCATTGGCGTCGCGGCCATGCACTATACGGGCATGGTGGCGCTGGAGCTGCCGGCGCGCATCAGCTGGTCGCCGGACATCGTGATCGCGTCGGTGGTGTTCGGCAGTGTGTTCGGGGCACTTCCGCTGCTCGTCGCTACCGGCCGGGGCGGTGCAAGCCGCTCGGCGATCGCCGCCGTGCTGCTGACGCTGGCGATCGTCTCGCATCACTTCACCGCCATGGGCGCCGTGACCCTGATTGCCGATCCCACCATCGTATTCTCGGGGCTCGCGATCTCGCCGATCGTGCTGTCGTTCCTGGTGGCGGGTTCTGCCTTCGTCATTCTGGGTATCGCGCTCTCGGTGGCCTCGATGGATCGCCGTGCCGAAAGCGCACTGAACAAGCAGAAGATGCTGCTCGACACCGCGCTGGAGAACATGTCGCAGGGGCTGTGCATGTTCGACGCGCAGGGCCGCATCCTCCTGTTCAACAAGAACTATACGATGATGACCGCGCGGACGGATGTGGACCTGAGGGGACGATCGCTGTTCGACGTCCTCGAAGAGCTCAAGGCTGCCGGCCGCTGGGAAGGCGAGCCCGGCGAGTTCTTCGCCAAGCTGATTGCAGATGCGCAAGCCGGCCGCGGCGCGACCAGGGTCATTCACCAGCGTGGGCGGACGATCCGGATCGTCGATCAGCCGATGAAGGGCGGCGGCTGGGTCGCCACCTTCGAGGACATCACGGAATGGGAGCAGGCCCAGGCGCAGATTTCGCACATGGCACGGCACGACGCGCTCACGAGCCTGCCAAACCGCACGCTGTTCCGCGAGGAACTGGAGCAGGCGCTGTCGATGGTCAAGCCGGCCGATCAGCTCGCCGTGCTCTGCCTTGACCTCGACCATTTCAAGAAGATCAACGACACGCTCGGTCATCCGATCGGAGATGCATTGTTGAGCCAGGTCGCCGCGCGCCTGCGCCAATGCGCCGGACCCAACGATACCGTGGCGCGGCTCGGCGGCGACGAATTTGCCGTCGTGCAGTTCTGCCGGGGCTGCGATCCTTCGGCCGTGCCGGCGCTGGCGAGCCAAATTGTGGAAGCCGTCGCCGCACCCTACGAGATCAACGGGCACCAGCTTGTGATCGGCGTCAGCATCGGCATCTCGCTCGCGCCGGAAGATGGCGACAATCCCGACGCACTGCTCAAGAACGCCGATCTTGCGCTCTACCGCGCCAAGGCCGACGGCCGCGGCACCTACCGCTTCTTCGAGGCCGGCATGGACGCCCGTGCCCAGGCCCGGCGCCTGCTGGAGCTCGATCTGCGGCTGGCGTTGCAGCGCAATGAATTCGAGGTGCACTATCAGCCGATCCGTGACATCGCATCGGACGAGATCGTGGTCTGCGAGGCGCTGGTGCGCTGGAAGCATCCGCTGCGCGGCCTGATCGGACCCAACCAGTTCATTCCGCTTGCCGAAGAGAACGGCCTGATCATCAAGCTCGGCGAATGGGTCCTGCGCACGGCATGCCGGGATGCCGCGCGCTGGTCCACGGCTTGCGTCGCTGTCAACCTTTCGCCCGCGCAGTTCAAGAATCCGGACCTGGTCGCGACCGTGAAGTCGGCGCTCGGGGATTCCGGGCTTCCGGCGAGCCGCCTCGAGCTCGAAATCACCGAATCGGTGCTGCTGCAGAACAGCGAGGCGACGCGCGGCATACTGCACGAGTTGCGCGCGCTCGGCCTCAAGATCTCGCTCGACGATTTCGGCACCGGCTATTCCTCGCTGAGCTATCTGCGCAGCTTCCCGTTCGACAAGATCAAGATCGACCGATCCTTCGTCAGCGAGCTGGCGAGCAGCAACGACTCGCTGGCGATCGTTCGCGCCGTCACCGGGCTCGGCAAGAGTCTGGGCATTGTCACGACAGCCGAAGGCGTCGAAACCGATGCGCAGCTCGAAATGCTGTCCCGCGAGGGCTGCGACCAGGCGCAGGGCTACCTGATCAGCAAGCCGCGGCCGATCGCCGAGGTCGAGGATATGCTGATCGATCTTCCCGCGAGCGCGGTGGCGTAAGCATAACTTCCCCTTTGCGGTTCCAGCGCGCCCTGCGGGCGTTTTCGCTGTTCGGGCAGGAACGACGGCACGCGCAACCGGTTAGCGGCGTGAAGCCGATCGATCGAGAGGGCGCGCCATGGGACTGTTCACCAAAGACATCAAGAGCATGAACGACCTGTTCGTGCATCAGTTGCAGGACATCTATTACGCCGAGCAGCAGCTCGCGAAAGCGCTGCCGAAAATGGCGGCGAAAGCGACCGACGAGAAGCTCAAGCACGATTTCCTGTTTCATCTCGATGAAATCAAGGCGCATGTGAAGCGGCTGGAATAGGTGTTCCAGATGCAGGGGCTCGAAGTGATGGCAATCGATTGCCCTGCGATCGACGGCATTATCGCAGAGGCGAACGAGACGGCCGGCGAAGTGGCCGACAAGGCTGTGCTGGACGCGGCGCTCATCAACGCGGCGCAGGCCGCCGAGCATTACGAGATCGTGCGCTATGGCAGCCTGATCTCCTGGGCGCGTCAGCTCGGCCGCAGCGATATCTCCGCGTTTCTGCAGAAGACGCTGGACGAGGAAAAGCTGGAGGACCGCAGGCTGACGACGCTCGCCGAAGGCCGCGTCAATCTGCGCGCGGCCGGCTGATTCTTTAACGTCGCCTCACGTCCTCGGCAAATATCGCGCGCCGAAATAAAGCGCGGCAAGCGCGAAGACGACGATCGTGGCGGCGAAGGCGAGGCTGGCGGCGATCGGCCCCGCGAACGTCGAGATCACACCGACACCGATCACCGGCAGCGCGTTGCCGGCAAAGGCACAGATGAGATAGCTCGAAACGATCTGGGCGCGGCGGTCTGGCGGCGCGATCTGGTTGGTCACTTGCAGGCTGCCGCGATAGCCGAGCGCGGCGGTGATTGCGCAGACGGCGGTGGCAACGATCAGAAGCACCATCGATGTTGCCAGTTGCGCGGCAACGATGAG
>Ga0134126_10006659_pt1 | contig 14490 bp, 12 predicted proteins | sample KB31752_FD_96881 | JGI IMG/M metagenome (GOLD analysis project Ga0134126, IMG submission 96881) | Terrestrial soil microbial communities with excess Nitrogen fertilizer from Kellogg Biological Station, Michigan, USA - KB3-175-2 | ecosystem: Environmental > Terrestrial > Soil > Unclassified ... | reverse complement strand
GACCCCGGAGTGCCGTCCGCACCGGTCCAAACCTCCAGCGAATTGGCGACGAAGAGCTTGTAGCCGAGAAAGTACTTGCCGACCCAGAAGGAAATCATCGGATCGTAGCCAGCCCTTCCGGCATCGGTGTAACGCAGCGCCGCATAGAAATCGCAGTAGGCGCCCGCCAGACGGAACCCATACTCCGGCCCGATGCCATACGCGTTCTGCACATAGTATCCGCCGGTCGCGTTGTTGAACACGCCGAGTCCGCCGGAGTAGCCGAGGTGGAGCAACAGCGTCGGGCCTCGCAGCGCGGCGCGGCCGATTTTGATGCTCTGATCGAGCTCAGTGTATACCTGCGATTGATTGCCCTTGGAGCCGTCGAGATCGATCTCCGCCTTGAAGACGAAGGAACCGAAGCTTTGCGGAAAGAAGCCTTTCATCTCGACGACCGGGAAGTTGCTCGAGTTGTCCCGGGGGTCCATCCCGTGCCTGAGATCATACAGACCGTAAACACTCATATCGGCTCGGCTCGGCATTGCCGCCGGTAACACGACCAGCCCAAAGAGCAGAATCGTTGCAAGGCGGGCGGCGCGTTTGGTGTGCTTTTGCACGAGGTGGCTCCAGTGGTATGGGTCGCGTGCGAATCTATCTGGCGAGGGCGCCTGAGGTGTTTAAGAAACCTTAACCCGCGGCGCGGAGCCGTGACGGCGCCGAGTCCCGGCGCTATGCTCCGTGACTCATGAGCGCCTTCAAGCCGGAGAGACCCCTGCGCATCCTTCTCGTCGATGACGACGCGGAGCTCGACGGCATGATGTCGGAATTCTTCGCCGGCTTGGGCCACCACCTCGACTGCGCCTACAACGGCCGGGACGGCCTCGTCCGCGCGCTGCAGCAGGCTTACGATGCGGTGGTGCTGGATGTCATGTTGCCGACGGTCAATGGATTTTCGGTCCTGCAGCGACTGCGGCAACGCAGCGGGGTGCCGATCATCATGCTGACCGCGCGCGTCCGGCGTGAGGACGTGATTGCGGGCTTGAACGGCGGTGCTGACGATTACCTGACCAAGCCCTTCGACCCGGACGAGCTCCTGGCCCGGATTCGGACCGTCCTGCGCCGGGCGCCAGCACTCGCGAATGACACCGAGCCGGTCAGGCTATTCGATGACCTGCGGATAGACGTAAGTGCCCGGGAGGTCCTGAGCAGGGGCCGGCGCACGGAGCTCACCGCTTTGGAATTCGATATCCTCGAGATGCTGACGCGCGTCGCGGGCAGGGTGATCCTGCGGGAGGAGATCACGGAGGCTCTGCTCAATCGCAGCGTCACCCCATACGACCGCGCGCTGGACGTGCATATCAGCCACCTCCGGTCCAAGCTCGCGGGCGGCCATACTCTCATTCGCACCGTTCGCGGCGCTGGATACCTCTTCACTGCATCGCCCAGGCGCAGCCCGTGAAATCCCTCTACGCCTGGATCCTCATTTCGATGGTGAGCACATCGTCGTTGGGTTTGCTTGCATATACGATGATTTCCGGCCATATCGAGAGGACGTATCTGCAACCGGTATTGCAGGCCATGGACGAGCTGCAATTGGAGGATGCCCGGGAGGCGCTGCGTACCGGAGGGCCCGCCGCCGTCTCAGGCTACCTGTTTCGTCTGGACCGGCTCTTCGGCACCGGACACTACCTTCTAGATGCAGCTGGTCGGGATATCGTCTCGGGCGAGGACCGCAGCGCGTGGCTGGTGCGCCCCCAGGCCGTCGATTCGCGCGGCTTCGTGGGAGCGCACTTCGTCGTCGCCCACCGGTCGGGGGATGGGCGCTATTGGTTCCTCTCCGTCGGTCCGCGGCAAGCCCATGGAGGAACCTTTGTTCCCTACTATTTGGTTGTCGTCGGCGCCGCGGGGCTGCTCTCGGTACTGGCCGCGGCGGGCGTTGTCGTGCCCATCCGGCGGCTTGCGAGGGTGGTGGATCGGTTCGGAAAAGGGGATCTATCGGCGCGCTCGAAATGGCGCCGGCGGGACGAGATCGGCAGATTGGGCCGCGCCTTCGATGACATGGCGGATCGCCTGGAACGGCTGGTCGTCGGGGAGCGCCGCCTGCTGGAGGACATCTCCCACGAGCTGAGGTCGCCGCTCGCCCGATTGAAGCTGGCGATCAAGCTTGCGAGAACGTCGAACGACCCGCGGGCGGCTCTCGATCGCGTGGAGCGGCACCTGGATCGAATCGCCTCGTTGACCGCCGAAATCGTTGAGATGGTCCGCATCGAGGGTGAGCCGCAGAATCAGCGATGGGAGGCAGTCGAGCTCAAAGGGGCCGTCGAGGAAGTCATGGCGGATTGTCGCACGGAGGCCGATGCGCGGAAGTGCCGGATCCAGATCGCCGGCCATGTAGCCGGCGCGATCGTCTGCGACCGGAAACTGATCGAGCGCGCCCTCGAGAATGTGCTGCGCAATGCGATTCGATTTTCGCCCGAGCACACGGCAATAGACATGGAGCTGAACGACTCGCCCACGTGGGTGACGCTTGCGGTCCGGGACTTCGGACCCGGCGTGCCGGCAAACACCCTGGAGCGGCTCTTCGAGCCTTTCTTTCGCGTCGATGCGGCTCGAGACTCCGGCCGCGGCGGCGTCGGACTCGGCCTCTCCATCGCCAAGCGGGCGGTGGTCCTCCATTGCGGAACGATCACTGCGCAGAACGCCGACCCCGGGCTGAAGGTGGTGATCCGCCTGCCCCGCTCGCCCCAAGCAACCCAAGGACCGTAGTGGTTCGGGACCGGCTGGACCCGACGGGCAGGGACGAACCGCGCGATCAGTGGTATCTCAACCGCGATCCGATCGGCTCGATGGAGGCGTGGCCGATCGTGTGGTGTGGGCGCTCAGAGGACTACACGATGAGTTCACTACCTGCTGCGAAATATCGCTAATGCCGCCACCCAGTTTCCCAGCTCTATACCTCGCATTCCCGATCGTGCCCGGCGTGCACAACCTGCACGAATACACCCACGCGGAACGACGGTTCGCGAATCCGGTGGCCGTACTCAACTACACGACACACACGGAGGCGCTGGCCATCGTTGCACAATTATCGGTGACCACACTCGCCATCATGACACGCGAGTCCGGCAAAGCAGCCCTGGCGCTTTGGCCTCTGGCGGCAGGAGGCCTGATCGCCCTGCCGCAGCAATTCTCATTGCGCTTGCCCTCGCAAAGGTGCACACAAGCTCATCTCACATCGCTGAAACAAGGTTACCGAGGACCGCCGCGAGCCAAGAGCATCAGCACAACGGCGTTGCCTCCGGGAGGTCCCCCCTCGCAGGTATTTTGGGGTGGTGCCCTGAGCGCCGCGGGATCCCCGCGGTGCTTGTACGGTGCGCTCTCGTGATTTAAGCTGCATTCACCGGGGTGGGTCGGATCGATGAGCCTCCCGAGCTAGTGTTCTGGTGTCCGGCCGACCAACTTCCAAATCTCTCTTGCACGACACCTCGACCGCCTCTCGTCTCAAGTTCTGGGTCCTGAGCTTCTGGTTCTGGACCCTGCTCGCCTTGTCTTCTGCCGTGAGCGCCGCCCTCTCTGAGATCAGCCAAGGCAATCCTCCCACGTGGAGCAGGATGGTACTGTGGAATCTGACTAACTTTTGGCTCTGGATGTTAGTGACTCCTTGCATCGCATGGTTGGGGAGTCTGACGGCAACCGGCAGCTGGTCCCGGTTCTGGCTCCTACATCTCCCCGGCAGTAGCTTCCTTGCTTCAGTGCAGACGCTTACGCGTCTTTCCGCATTCTGGATGCTATGTGGACCCAGGCAGCCCTCCGTGCATACCCTTGATCAGTATCTGCGGAGCGAGCTGGTCTACAATCTGTACTTGGCCGTCCTGACCTACTGGATCGTGCTGGCTGTCGCCCGCGGCCTGGAATCAAGCCGCCGCCTGCAGGATGAACGTATCCGTAGCGCGGAACTCGAGACGCAGCTCGCACAATCGCAGCTTCAGGCACTACGGACTCAGATTCAACCGCACTTCCTTTTCAATACGCTCAACGCGATCTCGGCGCTCGCGCTCGCCAAGCCGAGACAAGCTCGCCAGATGATCGCTCGCCTGAGCGATCTCTTGAGGTTCACGCTCGAGGAGCACCCCACACAGCTCCTGCCGTTGCGTCGGGAACTGGATTTCGTGCGCAATTACCTCGACATTCAGCGAGTGCGCTTCCGCGACCGGCTGGAAACCCGTTTCGAGATATCCGAGGATGCGCTGCGTGCCGAAGTCCCGGGTATGGTTCTGCAGCCGCTCGTGGAGAACGCGCTACATCACGGTCTGCTGGCAAAGCGGTCTCGCGGCCAACTGCGCATCGTGGCACAACGCGGAGGAGGCTATCTGCGCCTCGTGGTGGAGGACGACGGCCTGGGAATCTCCCCCGCGGGCGTCGTGGAGGGCGTCGGTCTCGGCAACATTCGGGCGCGATTGGCGAGGCTGTTCGGCGCTTCGGCGTCACTCGCGATCGGGCCCCGCGAGGGTGGCGGAACACGCGTTGAGTTGTGCTTACCCTTCATGCCGGCAACGGTACAGGGGGCGAGATGAGAGCGGGACTGATTCGAGCACTGCTGGTTGATGACGAGATGCTGGCGCGCCTCGCGCTTCGGCAGGCGCTGGGCCCTCACCCCGATGTGATCGTGGTCGGCGAGTGTGGCAACGCCGACGAGGCTCGAGCGGCCTTTGAGTCCATTAGGCCCAATCTGATATTCCTCGACATTCGAATGCCAGGAACCGACTGCTTCGAATTCCTGAGCGGCCTGGATGCGGAGACAGCTCCGCTTGTCGTGTTCACGACCGCTCTGCGCCAGCATGCGCTGCGCGCATTGAACGCCAATGCGTTGGATTACTTGCTCAAGCCGATCGAGCAGAGTCGCTTCGATCAGACGATGAGGCGCGTCCGCACCCATTGGCGTGGATTGCGGATCGTAGGGTCGGACAGTGGCTTGCGAAATACGCCAGCCGAAGGACAAGAGTGGCTTCAGCGGCTGAGCGTGCGCGTCGGCGAACATATCAGTGTTATCGCAACGCGCGACATCGACTGCATTGAATCTCACGGCAACTACACTCAGATCCACATGGGCGGTGCAACGCATCTCTATCGTGAGACGCTCACGAATCTGCTGGCCGTGCTGGACCCTGCCAGGTTCCTTCGCATTCACCGGCGGATCATAGTCAATTTGGAGCGCGTGCGCCACGTCCATCCGCTCTTCAACGGCAACGCCGAGCTCGTATTGCAAAATGGCGCTCGGGTCACCTTGAGTAGGCGGTTCAGAGGTCCCGCGCGCCGCGCGCTCGGCCTGCCATAGCCGCTCATCACGGCGGAACGTCCGCTCGTCACTCATGACTCTCGCTCGTCACTCAGTGGCGGCGAGCCTCCGATACCTTGCATAGCATGTATCGTACAAGCTGCGATTTTGCGGGGTCGCGTGCGGGGTAGCATGAAAATCGCCAGACGAGTCCGGTCATTACCAGCCCGCTTCGTGGCGCTCATCGGGGTGTTTGGAGTTGCATGGGCCACGCCGCCGCCAGTCATCGGCAGTGCACAGCCGAGCATCTTTGCTCCCGGAGTAATCTCCGGCCACTGCGCCTCGGGCCGGATGGCCACACCCTTTACTTCACCAGCAACCACATCGTCCCGCCCGAATATCCGAAAACCCTTCGCTCAAGCACTGTCGGACTAAAGCAGATGCATAGCTGGAATGACGGCAATGACAACATCTGGTGGATTGATCTCGCGCCCTGGATCGATCTCTACGTTCACCCAAACCGATGACGGGAACGAATCTGCAACCGGCCGTGCACGCCGACTTTTACACCACAGCAATCCGAGCGAGAGCATTTCCATGAGCAATTGCACCCCAAGAGAGAGCCGCCCCGCATGGCGATCACGCATACTCTTTGGTCCGTGGATTTGGGCGGCGGCGGTCGTGGCATGTTGCCTCCTGCATGCGGCTTCGGCCACGGTCATCGGAACCGCCCCAAGAGGGGTCACGCTGGGCGGGATCATCGACCAGAACACCGACGACACGCTCGCCTTCACGCCCGATGGCCGGACCGTGTTCTTCGACCGGAGCCAAGGCTCCAAGAAGACCATTTTGGTTTCCCACGAGGCAGCTGGACACTGGACGCAACCCAAGGTCGCACCATTCTCAGGACGCTGGTTCGATCAGGATCCGGTGGTCGCTCCCGATGGCTCCTTTCTGTTATTTGATTCCGACCGGCCCGTGAAGGCCGGCGCCAAGGCACTGACGCAGGACTATTTCGTCGGGGGTAAGGCGCCCGGCAGCAATATCTGGAAGGTAGAACGCGTCCGAGGCCATTGGGGCGCGCCCGTATGGCTCGGACCGGTCATCAACAGCGATCCATTCGTCGATTTTCCCAGCATCGCAGCTGATGGTACCCTGTATTTCATTAGATGGGACAGGGCCGCGCGGATCATGCACATCTACCGCTCGCAATACGACAGCGGCCGATATTTACCGCCCGTGCGCGTTGGGCTCGGAGACCCCGCCGTCTCTACGCACGACCCGGCGGTTGCTCCTGATCAGTCGTTCATGGTCTTTGATTACGGGAAAGTCAAGGGTGGTCTGGGGCGTCTGTGCATCTCATTTCGACATGGTGACCATTGGAGCAAGCCTCTAGATCTCGGCCGAACCGTCAACAGGAATCTGCCGTGGGGCTCGCATCTCGCCCCAGATGGCAAGACGATCTACTTCACAGATCAGGCTGGGATCGAGCAGATCTCCATCGGTAGGTGGCTGCGCCGGCGATGAGCGGTCAGCGCCGCTATCTCCTTTTGCCTTCAATGAAGTATCCGGTACCTGCCGCAACACCTCGTCAAGCTTCTTGATAGGTGTATCAAGATTGGCTGGGATGCTCCCGACAGCAGCACACACGGCGCGGAGCGCGGCCCGCCTTTGCCATTGCGCAATCCATCGGTGTCGACAAAAAGTGCGTGCCAGTCTGAGGAATTTGGCTGATCCTTCATGGCGGCCTTTGGTGAAGTGTTACCAAAAATGCGAGCGGTTGCTTCGATCCGCGCAGCAACCGGTGCACGCTCTCTGCTGACAGGTTGTTCTTTCTGGGAGTCGTGAGCGGCGTATAAGGCAATCTCCGCCGCTGCGAATGCGAGTATACGAACGAATGCTGTGACTCGTATTATGCTCTCGAAGAGTGGAAGATTTATCTGAAAGCGCGGAGTGTCGTGCCTGGAGCGCCCTGCCATCGGCTCAATGCAGGCGCGCCCTCCTTCAATCGAGAGCCATGATGCCGAGTCTCGGTTTGATGACGGATTGTCGAAGGTGGAGTCCGATAATGAGGTCGAAGCGTAGCGCGGCGATCAGGCTTCGCCGCCGCGGAGAATACGCGATCTGTATAGCGACAGTGGCGCTGCTAGTGGTCGCTGTGGCGCTACTGCAAGCGGGCCTGTTCGGCGCGTCCGCTGCCGCGGCGCTCGTCTTCTTGCTCCTATTGAGCATCCTCAGCTTCAGTATCCATACGACACGTCGAGGAAAATTTCTCGTATGGAGGGAGATTCTCGACGAGCTGAGCCTGCGCGGAGACGAGCGGGTGCTCGATGTCGGCTGTGGTCGGGGCGCGGTTTTAACCATGCTGGCTGAACGAGTGCCGCACGGACGTGTCGTCGGGGTCGACATGTGGACCGCCGATCAGTCGGGCAACGGGCTTGAGGGCGCGGAGCGTAACTTGGTTGCGGAAGGGGTGCGTCAACGTTGCGAGATTGTCACGGGCGACATGAGGTCAATGCCGTTTCCGAGCGCTTCATTCGACGTGGTGGTCTCGAGCTTGGCGATTCACAACGTTCCCAATCGAGAGGGAAGAGATCGGGCTATCCGAGAGATCGCGCGCGTGCTGAGACCCGGTGGACGAGTAGCACTCGTCGACCTTGCGTTCACCGCGAGCTATGCGAGAGAGCTAAAGTCCCTCGGACTCACGCAGGTGGAGCGGCAGCGTCTGGGGTGGCGCTTCTGGTGGGGCCCCGCGGTTCCGTCGACGCAACTCGTGCTGGCTGTGGCGCAGACATCGAAGCCGGCACCGAGTCCGTCGCTCGCGCAACAGTTCATGGAGACGAGTGAGGAGGCCAATATGGTAGGTCACTTGCCCGGTCGGGAGACGCTGGCGCTCGACCTTGCGGGCCACTGCATTTACCTGGCGCAGGACGGTGCCCTGCGACCCTATGCCAGGACCGCTGAATTTTTCAGGCGTTCCGGCGAAAGCGCAGAGCTTGCAGATGGCCACGTAATCGCACTCTTTGATGTCAGGACACCGCGGGACGTGCACTATCCGGTCTGGGAAATGCATCCGAAGGGGGATGAGCTTCTCCTTCTGCTGTCCGGTTGCCTAACGGTGGAATATCTCGATGCTGCCGGGACGCCGACGGCGGTGCTTCGGCCTCGATCGGCGATTGTCGTTCCGGCGGGGATCTGGCACCGCCTCATCGTGAACGAGGCGTCCGCTTTGATCGCCATTACTCCTCGGCACGGCACCTTGCACAAGGAGATCTAAGTGTCCCGAGTGAGAAGTTTGCATGCGGAATCGCGTGCTACTTTCGAGGATCTGGTCTGCGGTCGTGCTCCACACGAAGGGCTTGCGGCTGCGGTTATTGGCAGCGACGGCGGAGCAAGGGTCTTCCCGCCTTCCCGGGCTCATGCGCCCTGGGTCGAGTGCTTATGGACGCAGCAAGTTGATGATGCCCCGACCAGCTGCAGTCACTTCGGCGGCCCAGGCACCGTCGGTCTGTGGGACTTTTGGACTTTTGTGGGATCCCTCCCGTCAAACAAACGCGCTCAATCGGTTGCGACAGATCTCGAGCGTGGCCGCAATCACGTTGTTGGGGTCGACCGTCCGTGCGATCTTCTCAGGCAGAGCTACCCGCTCTACGGCGACTTTCATCTCATGGAGCATGCCGTCGGTAGCGGAATCTGCGTCGGCGACTGTCAATCCTGCATTCACTGCGAGCGCCCGAATATCAGCCCGGCGGACGTTGTCATCCCTGCCGTTCAGTTTCAGGGCCATCCGATCGTTTCTGAGGTTTGGGAATACTCGCGTCGTTACCGCGTCATAGAGCGGCGCCATGTGAACGCTGCGAAAGCCATGGTCGCCGGGTTCCGCGATCTTGAGAAGCGCCATGTTCTTGAGATGCATGTCGCCGTCTGCGATGAGCCACGCGAAGAGGGCACGCCTGACAACCGTGAGAAGGTCGCTTTTCGAATCGGTCGAGAGCGGCCGGACGGCGCGCGTAACCCTCTCCATCGTTGCGTCATATTTCGCGTTCGGCGATAAGTCCATCACGGAGCAGAGATCTTCGAGAGCCAGCATCCTTCTGTCGTCTGCACTTTCGCGGATGTCGAAGCGCTCGACGAGTAGGGCCGGTGGCATGCCGTCAGGCATCGGGATGAGGGCTACGGTGGGTGCGGTCAAGCCGGCTGAGTGACCTAACATCAGGGCGGTCCACTCAACCAGCGGGAGGGCGCCGTAGCCGCCGGCGCCTGCGGGCTTCAGGATGTGCGTGAAAGGCTTGCCGATGCTGGGCGACACGATCCCGCTGGCCTCGAGAAACATGGGCGCCTTGATCTGGACACCCGAGAGTCGAGGTGTTTCAGGGCTTGCGTAGATCCGCGCCAGGTTCTTCTCGAAGCTTGCTTCGGTGTCCGTCCGACCCGGCCCGTTATAGCGGCCCGTAAAGATTCCATCCTCGCTGAAGGTTTCCAGCCGCGTCAGGAGAACGTCCGCGGGAAGCGCAGCCAGCTCCGCTTCGCTCTCCGCAACGGTGATGTTTGACATGTAGCGCTTGCCGGATCGCAGCGCGGCCCGCTCGTCTTTATCGTCGAGCACCTCTTCGAGCCAGCCTTCGGGCAACAAAGAGACGATGAAGGGGGGCAATTTGCCGGGAGTCGTTTGTCGGATGAGCGGGGGTGCAGCGAAATCTGTGGGCTTCCATCGCCATTCGAAACCGTCATGGGTCAGGTGTCCGATCGGAGTGCCATGCCAGGCGACGATCAGGTCGAGCGCGGCTTCATTCTTGGTCGTCGCGGCCACGGGCTGTTGCAACAGATAGCGCTCGGCCGCTTCGCCTTCGCGGTACCACTGATTCTCGCGAGCCAGCGCCCAGCTCGCGTCAGCAGCACCGCGGGGACTTCCATATTCCTCAACGAGACGTGCGGCAATCGCCGTTCGCAGGGTCGTGTCAATGGACGCTGCATGCTCGCTGCGCAAGCGGAAGGCCTCGAGGAAGCGCTGACGTATGGAGGAAACCGCAATCCGAAATTCCCCCAGGCCGTCGTCTACCACGGCGTCCCCGACGGAGGGATGAGGGGGGGCTTCGTTTTGGACGATTTCCAGGGACCGCAGACGGGTACGCTGGTTCCGACGTCCACTGAGGTAAAGACGGCCGTCCGACGTTGGCCCGAGTAGAGCAGCGCTCGCCGCGGAGAGATACGCGCTCGGGTAGAGGTAGTGGGCGATACGGACGGCATGCCGGCGAACGATCTCATCGGCATTGTCGGCGGCATCCACGTAGATGCCGCGCATGAGCTGGAGAAGCTTGCCTGCCCCAGCCTGGTAGTGGGCCTTGGCTTTATTGATGGTCTCGCCGACGAGGTAGAGGGCCATGACCGTGCCTTGACCTTCTCGTATTTGAGATCCGAGAAAGTTAAGCTATTCGGCGCGCGAGGTCTAGATTGTATAACTTTCGCGCATATGAATGCTTAAATCCGCCCAGCGGCATTTGTCGTTTTGTAGAGACACGGCTGCAATGCCGCCGGCGAGAAAGGATCAAAGAAATGGGTGATGAGAGCGTGCTCCGCGCCCGGGTTCGAGAGGCGATGAAGACGGGCAGCTTGCCCGACCACCGTCCCGAGCACGTGTGGGGAGGGCCCGGCAGTGGCGAGTCGTGTGCCGTGTGCGGCGAGCGCGTGGACAAGGAAGACGTCGAACTCGAGGTTCAGTTCACCCCGAATCAGGGCGCCGGCGCGACCAATTATCATGTCCACGCCAAGTGCTTCGCGGTATGGGAGCTCGAGCGCCGCAATGGCGGCTTCAATGGCCATTCGTTGCCAGCGGCAGACGACGGGGGCATCATGCCAAGTCGTGAGCGCAATACAACGAACCAAGGGGAGCGGGACTGATCCCGCACCGAAAACCCTAGGTGGGCTGCTCTATGTGGACCATACACGGGCGCGCGTATCGGAACACGTGTGGGTGGCGCTCGTCCGGGCAATGGCCGCCGGAGATCAGCGTGCGTTGCGCGCGCTCTACGAAAGGACACACCGCCTCGTCTTCACCTTCCTGGCCCGACTTCTCAACGACCGCGAGTCCGCCGAGGAGCTGACGGTGGACACCTTCCATGCGGTTTGGACTCGAGCAGCCAAGTACGACCCGGCCGGTGGACCGGTCCTGGGTTGGATCATGAACCAGGCACGGTCCCGCGCGATCGACCGCCTGCGCTACGCGCAGCGAAAGAAACGCACGGCGCCTCCTTCATCGGATGATGCATTGGGGATAGACACCGCGGACAGCGCAGGCGAGGCGATCGAGGCCAACCAGCAGGGCCAGGCGTTGCGGGAATGTCTCAGCACCCTCACGGCAGGGGAGCGCGAGGCGATCGAGGCTGCCTTTTTCCTGGAGCTGAGCTACCCCGAAGTCGCCGCGCGGCTGAACCAGCCGCTCGGTACCGTCAAGACGCGCATTCGCTCGGGTCTGGAAAAGCTACGTCACGCGCTGGTCGTGCGGAAGAGGGAGCCATGAGCGCGGGCTCGGTGCAACATCGTTGCGAGCGGGCCGAGCTGGTCTCGCTGTACGCATTGCGTGCTTTGCCCTCCGGCGAGATGCGCCTCTTGGAGGCGCACCTGACGAGCTGTCACGAATGTCAGCGAGAGCTCGAGTCGCTGCGTCCGGCGGTAGACGCCTTGACCTCCTCGCCCGCGGAAATTCTCCGTCCGTCGAGCTCCATATGGGGCCGCCTCGCGGAGCGCCTCGGTGTCGAGGCCGGCGAGGAACCGACACTACCCGAGGTCCCCGCGTGGCAGGAGCCCGAATGGGAAGACGTTGCTTCCGGCATCTCCTGCAAGCTGCTGGCAACGGATGCGGAGCGCGACCGGGTGAGCATGCTCGTGCGCCTCGCCCCGGATACCGCATATCCACCTCACCGCCATGCGGGAGTGGAAGAGCTGTTCCTCCTGGACGGCGAGCTTTGGATAGAGGACCGCAAGCTCCATCCCGGGGACTACAACCGAGGAGAGCCTGGCACGGCTGACCAGCGCGTCTGGAGCGAAACGGGGTGCACCTGCGTCCTCATCACCTCACCCAGCGACGTCATTTCCTAGATCGCCTCCGATCCATTCACCCGCCCCCCCGCATTATCCGCGCGAGCATGCGCACGAGTCGCTCCGGGTCCACGGGCTTGGGCAGATGCTCATCGAATCCGGCTGCCAGCGCGCGCTGACGGTCCTCGCTGCGTGCAAATGCCGTCACGGCGATAGCTGGCACACGCGCCGTGTGCTGCTCCTGCTCGATGCGACGCAGATGTTTGACAAGCGCGTAACCGTCTTCCTCCGGCATCCCGATATCCGCCACGATCACATCCGGGCGGCGAATCTCGAAGGCCTCGCGCGCACCCGCCGCCGAGCTCACCGCCCGCACCTGCGCGCCGTAGTGCTGGAGAAGCCGCTCACTCGCCTCGCGCGCCATTGACTCATCCTCGACCAGCAGCACATCGAGCCCGATCAATTCACCGGCTTCGCGCCGAGCGACGGCCGGCTCGGCTTCGCCCGGGCCGGGATAGCTCCTCTCGAGCGGCAGGTAAACGGTAAAGGTGGCGCCGGCTCCCTCACCGTCGCTGTGCGCCGTGATCGTACCCCCGTGCAGCTCCACCAGTTGCTTGGCGATCGCGAGGCCGAGGCCGAGCCCCCCAAAGCGGCGCGCGGCGCCGGCGTCCCCTTGGCGAAATCGATCAAAGACGTGCGGGAGAAAGTCCGCGCGGATGCCCTTGCCCGTGTCGGCCACCTCGATCTCCACGGTACCGTTCACCCGCCGCAGGCGCACCGCGACGCGGCCGCCCTCCGGAGTGAACTTGACCGCGTTGGCGAGCAGATTCCACACCACCTGCTGGATGCGATCGGGATCTACGTAAACGCTCCCCACCTCGACGCCGAGCTCGCTCTGGAGGGCAATCTTGCGACTCTCGGCAGCGCCTCGTATCGCCTCGATCGCCGCCTCCACGGCGGCCGCCAACCGCGTGTCCCGTGGCGCCAGACGCAGCTGACCGCTCGCCATACGCGAGACATCGAGCAGATCATCGATCAACTGCTGCTGAGCCAGAGCCGCTCGATCGACCATCTGACCGCCCCGAACCACATCTTCCCCGAAGACCGTCCCGGCCATGAACATGCGCGACCAGAGGCGGATCGTGTTGAGTGGGGTGCGCAGCTCATGGCTGACCGTGGAGATGAACTCATCCTTGGCACGGTTGGCGTGCTCGGCCGTGGCCTGCAGTTGCCGGGCCGACTGCAGCGCCTCCTGCAAGCGAGCATCGAGCGCCTTGCGGTGAGTGATGTCCCAGAAAGTGGCAACCGCCAGGGTGATCTCACCGGCCGCATCGCGGATCGGCGCGGCGCTCATCGTGACCGTTCCGGGGCTGCCATCGGGGCGCACGAACTCGAGCTCCTCATCGAGCACCTGTTCCCCCTCCGCCAAGGCACGGGCCAGCGGCCACTCGCGCGGCTCGTAGGGCTGCGCGTTCGTATGCAACCCTCGAAACATCGAATAGGCCAAGGTCCAGCTGTGACCGATGAAGGGAAGCGGGAAGGGCTGATTGAAGAGCTGCGCGGCCTGGCGATTGCCGAGCAGCAGTTTTCCGCTGGGTGCTTCAGCCACCAACACCGCGGCGGGCAACTGCTCGATGACCGCTCGGAGGCGCTCCTGGCTCGTGGCGATCGCCTGCTCCGCCTGTTTGCGCGTCGTCACGTCGATGAAGGTGATGACCACCCCGGCGATGCGATTGTCCTCGGTGCGATAGGGAAGCGTACGCTTCAGGTACCACCGGCCGCTGTGGCTCAACACTTCGGATTCGAGGGGCACGAGCTTTGCCATCACCTGGCTGGCCTCGGCCATCAGATCGCCACCGGTGAACTTCGGCGCCAGGTGCGCGAGCGGGCGGCCGATATCGGCGGGGATGAGCTCGAGCAGATCACGCGTCGCGGGTGTGAAGCGGCGCACGGTCAGCTCCGGATCGAGAAACACCACCGCGAGGTCCGTGCTGCTCAAGAGATTGTGCAGATCATCCGTCAGCGCTTCGAGCTCCAGCACTTTGGTCTGCAATTGCGCATTGACTGTGACGAGCTCCTCATTCAGGGCCTGCAGCTCCTCCTTACCGGTCTCGAGCTCCTCGTTCGCGCTTTGCAGCTCCTCGTTGACCGAGGTGACTTCCTCGTTCGAGGCTTTGAGCTCCTCGGTGGAGGCCTCGAAG
>Ga0134126_10006657_pt1 | contig 14491 bp, 10 predicted proteins | sample KB31752_FD_96881 | JGI IMG/M metagenome (GOLD analysis project Ga0134126, IMG submission 96881) | Terrestrial soil microbial communities with excess Nitrogen fertilizer from Kellogg Biological Station, Michigan, USA - KB3-175-2 | ecosystem: Environmental > Terrestrial > Soil > Unclassified ... | reverse complement strand
GTGTCCCTTGTATCGATACTGCAGCGGATTCCGGTCAAAGGCTCGGCGCCCGTCCCGGTGGAGCTCAAATACACCCGCCACGGCCCGGTCGTGTACGAGGATCGCGCGCACCACAAGGCCTACGCCGTTCGCGCCGCCTGGCTCGATACCGGCGGTGCGCCCTATCTCGGCAGCCTGCGCATGGACCAGGCCCGGAATTGGCAGGAGTTCCGCGACGCCTGCAGCTACAGCCACACCCCCGCGGAGAACATGGTGTGGGCCGACCGGGACGGCAACATCGGCTATCAGGCCGTGGGCGCCGCGCCCATTCGGCCCAACTGGAGCGGCCTCGTACCGGTGCCGGGCGACGGGCGCTACGAATGGAAGGGACTGCTGCCGATCAAGGAACTGCCACACGTGCTCAACCCGGACAAGGGCTACTGGAACACTTCCAACAACTTCCTGATTCCCAGAGGCTGGCCGTACCCGCAGGCGGAGAGCTACCAGTGGGCGGATGCCTTCCGGTCGGCGGAAGTCGCGGGCGTGCTCGGCTCGGGGCGCCAGTTCACCGTGGCCGACATGGTGGCGCTGCAGAACTATCTCCTGTCGATACCGGCGCGCAGCCTCGTGCCCCTGCTGCGCGATGTGCCGATCGGCGACGCGTTGAGCGCACGCGCCGCGCAGCAGCTCCTGCATTGGAACTACTTCCTCGACAAGGATTCCGTTGCCGCCGGGATCTATGAGATGTGGCAGCGGCATCTGCTGTCGGACATGCGCACCTTGCTGGTGCCGGCGGCCGCATTGGATTACATCGGGGCGATCTCACCGACCAAGGCCATCGACCTGCTCTACGCGCCCGATGGGCGCTTCGGCAGCAACCCGATTGCGGGTCGCAACAGGCTTTTGACCACGGCGCTGCACGAGGCGGTCGCGGACCTGCATCAGCGCTTCGGCGATGACATGAGCGAGTGGACCCTGGGCGCCTATCACCACGCGAAAATCCTGCACCCGCTCGATCCCGCGCTCACTCCCCAGCTGCAAGCCCTGTTCGACGTCGGCGATCTGCCGCGTGGGGGCGACAGCTATACGATCGATGCCACCGGAACCGGCGACAACCAGACGAGCGGCGGCTCCTTCAAGATCATCGCGGACACGGGCGACTGGGATCGCTCGCTCGGTATCAACAATCCCGGTCAATCGGGCAACGTCGACAGCCCGCACTACCGGGATCTCTATCCTCTGTGGGCGCGAGGCAAGTACTTCCCCATCTTCTTCTCCGAGCCCAAGGTGCGCTCGGTGACGGAGCTGCAGCTCGACCTGCAGCCGGCACATCCCCAATAGCGCTTATTTCCAGATGCGGCCGGCCACGCGCAGGAAGTTTCCGCCCAGGATCTTGGAGAGCGACTGCGCGCCGTAGCCCTTGGCCATCAGCGCCTCGATCAGCGCGGGCAGCCGCTCCGGCTCGACCATCTTGAGGCCGCAGTCATAGCCCATCGACGGCGGAAACATGGCGGGATTCCTGGCCAGGAATTCATCGAGCTCCGCACTGTCGAAACAATAATCGAGGCTGAGTCCAACGTGATCGTCGCCGAGCAGCTGCACGGTGTAGTCGATGTGCCGCACCAGCGCTTCGGTGCTGTTGTCGTTCCGCCCGAGGAATATACCGATCCCGTTGAGCCCCACCACCCCGCCGCGGGCCGCGCAGGCCCGCAGCAGCTCGTCGGGGACATTGCGCGGATGATCCCAGAGCGCCCGCGGGTTCGAATGGGAGAAAATGACCGGGTTCGGCGAGTGATCGATGGCCTCCCTCGCGGTACGGTAGCCGGTATGGGAGCAGCACAGCATCATTCCGACCCGCGCCATCTCTTCGATCGCGCGCCGGCCGAACTCCGACAGGCCCGGATCCGGATCCTGACAGCCGCCTCCGGCACGATTGGCCCTGTTGTAGGCCACCAGCATCCAGCGCACGCCGAGATCGTAATAGAGCTGGATGAGGCTCAACTGATCCTCGATCGCGTTCATTCCCTCGATGTCGAAGCAGACGGCGAGCTGGCCGGTTTTCTTGGCCTCCGTGATGTCGCCGACCTTGCTGACGATCCGATACTGTTCTGGTCGCTCCAGGAGCCAGCGACGGAATTGAGCGAGCATTCGCAGGTGATCGGCGGCGACATGCTCGCCGAACCCCACGTTCAGGGTCACGGCCGTGAAGCCCGCCTGGCGGAACCGCTCCAGCTGCGGCAGAAAGCTCTCATCGAGCGGGCGAAGCGGCATGCAGGCATGGTTGTCCCATACGACCGCCGCGCGCAGCACCTCGCCCGCGCTCTCATTCCCCATCGTCCGGGACGATGCGTGCGCGGCGTTCACGCCGGCTCCGCCATCGGGGCGCGCTTCGCCTTCACGTAATCGACGATGTGCGAGGTCGGAGTTCCCGGGCCGAATACCTCCGCGACACCATAGGCCTTGACCCGCGGGATGTCAGCGGGCGGCAGGATCCCGCCCATGACGACCAGCACGTCCTTGGCGGCCTGCTCGCGCAACGAGCGGCAGACCTCCTCGGCAAAATGCAGATGCGCGCCGGATAGAATGCTTATGCCGAGCACATCGGCGTCCTCTTCCACGACGGTGCGGACGATCATCTCCGTCGTCTGGAAGATACCCGTGTAGATGACCTCCATGCCCGCATCGCGAAAGGCCCGGGCGATGATCTTCGCGCCCCGATCATGACCATCGAGTCCCGGCTTGGCGACAACCACACGCAAGGGTCTCTTCATAACGTTGCTGGCCTTTGTACGATCGTCAGTAGACGAGCGGAGCGCGATACTCGCCGAACACCCGGCGAAGGACGTCGCACATCTCGCCCACTGTCGCCTGAGCCTTGATGGCCCGTACGACCGCGGGCATGACATTCTGCCCTCCGGTCGCGGCCTGTTCAATCTCCTTCAGGGCGCTGCCGACCTCCGCCTGCGGGCGCGACTTCCTGATGCTTTGCGTGCGCTTGATCTGACGCTCCCCCAGACCCGGGTCCAATACGAAGGGCTCGAACGGCAGCGCCGCTTCCGGCTCGACCTGTACGTTGACGCCGACGATGAACTCCTTCTTCGCTTCCAGAGCATGCTGGTACGCGGCTGAGGCGTCGGCAATCTGCCGCTGTATGAAGCCGTCCTCGATCGAGGCCACCATGCCGCCGCGGTCGAGAATCTGCCGGATCAACGTCTCGGCCTCCTGCTCCAGACGGTCGGTGAGCGCCTCGACGTAATAGGACCCGCCCAGCGGATCGACGACATCGGCGACCCGATTCTCGAGCGCGAGGATCTGCTGCGTACGGACGGCGATCTTGATCGCTCCCTCGGAAGGGATCTGGTACGCCTCGTCCTTGGAGTTCGTGTGCAGAGACTGCGTCCCGCCCAGGATCGCCGCCAGGGCCTGGATCGCCGTGCGCGCGATGTTGTTGTCCGGTTGCTGCGCCGTGAGGCTGACACCCGCAGTCTGGCTGTGCGCCCGCATCGTCCAGGACCTGGGGTCCTTGGCTCCGACCCACTCGCGCATCATCCGGGCCCAGAGTCGGCGCGCCGCCCGCAGCTTGCAGATCTCCTCGAAGAAGTCGTTGTGGATGTCCCAGAAGAAGGAGACTCGCGGGGCGACGAAATCCGCCTCGAGACCGCGCTTGACCGCTTCCGTGACGTAGCAGTGCGCTCCAGCGAGCGTGAAGGCCAGCTCCTGCACGGCGGTCGAGCCTGCTTCGCGGATGTGATATCCCGACACACTGACCGGGTTGTAGCGCGGCATCATCTTCGCCGCGTACTCCATGGTATCGACGACCAGCCGCACCGCCTGGGCGGGCGGATAGATATACTCGTTCTGCGCCGTGTATTCCTTGAGGATGTCGTTCTGGATCGTGCCCGTGATCAACTCCTTGCGCACCCCCTGCGCCTTTGCGACCACTTCATACATGCCCATCAGGACGAAGGCCGAGGCGTTGATCGTGTAGGACGTCGACACCTGATCGAGCGGAATATCCGCCATGAGCAGGCGGACGTCTTCCACGGTGTCCACCGCCACGCCGATCTTGCCGATCTCCGGAACCGCGACCGGATGGTCGGAGTCGTAGCCGAGCAGCGTGGGCAGATCGAAATCGGTCGAGAGTCCCGTCTCGCCGTGCGCGAGCAGATACTTGTAGCGGCCGTTGGTGTCTTCGGCGGTGCCGAAGCCCGCGACCTGTCGAATGGTCCATGGACGGGCGCGATACATCGTCGGGTGGACGCCGCGCGTATACGGGTATTCTCCGGGAAAGCCGATCGCCGGATCGGGTGTGCCCGTGGCGCAATAGAGCTCATTGATCGGCAGACCCGACAGCGTCGTGAAGGTCTCCTCTCGCGCCGGCATCTTCTTCAGGCTCGCCGCGAGAGTCGTCTCCTTCCACGTGTTCTGATCCGGCGACATCCCGCCGGCCGATTTTGATTCGCTTGCGCTATCCACCATATGCTCTCCGAATTCGTCCGGCGACCGGATGTCCCCTCGCCGTCCCGGCATTATCGCCGCCGACCCATCCATCCATGTAGCTAATACCTCTAATACGAGACATTAGCGTGGGTTACGGGTCGCGCCTCCCCGAACCCTCAGGCAAGCGCGTTTCATCGCTGCTATTCCCGGCCGACATCCATCGCGTCGGCCATGAATTTCGCGATTGCGGCGGTGAAGGCCTGGCGGCTCTCCCGCCACGTGTAGAACATGTGGCCGCCGCCAAAGTGGCGCACCGTCAGCCGCCCGGCGACGCTCGGGTCGAGGCGCATCAGGTTGCGCAGCCGGTTGCTCATGTAGTACGGCGTTATCAGGTCATACCAGCCGTGCGTGATGAACGCCTTCAGGTGCGGGTTCATCGCAAGACCGTAGCGGAAGTCATCGACCGCGCCCTGCGTCTGCTGGATGTAGTGCACGGCTTCGTCGTTCCTCCAGGCGAAGATCACCTCGTGGTTGAGGAGCTTGTATTCGCGGTCGGTCTCGACGCCGATCTCCGTTCGTATCTGACGGTTGACCGCCATCGTGAATGCCGTTCCGAGTCCCGCCAGCGTCGGGTCCGCGCCGCTGAACAGGTCGCGGTCCGGGAACGGGTCAATGGAAACGATCGTGCCATCGTAAAAACCCACCACCTTCTGCTCGTCTCGCAGCAACTCCCGCGCAAACTGGTTGAGGCGGACGCGGCCCTCGGCTCGGGTGACGAAGGCCAGCTCGAGCCCAATGAGATCCGCATATCGCTGGAGCACCCGCTTGCGCTCCTCGGCAGGCATGGAGGCGCCGCGCGTGAGGAACGAGACGTACTCACCGGTCGCGAACAGCTCAGCTTCGCGCAGCACCTGCTCGAGCGCCGTGCCGCGTGCAAAGGCACGCGAACGGCCATGATGAGCGGCGGTAGCGGCCATGGTCGGCAGAACGTCGATCCACGGCACCACTTCGTAATCGCCCCAACCAAAGAACGTGGACAGGTTCGCGGGCTCGAGCGCCGGCGAGATGAGGGTGGAGCCGCTGAGGCCGATCCCCTTCTCCTGCAGCATCCGCGTCAGACGCCCGACGCGGTAGCCACCATAGCTCTCGCCGGCCAGGAAGACGGCGGAGCCCCAGCGGCCGTTCTCCGACAGCCACCGCCCGATGAACTCACACATCGCCTCGAGGTCGCGCACGATCGAGAAGTATTCCTTCGGATTGCGCTCCTCGGCCTTGCCACCTTTCTTCGCCGCATCGCCCGTCTCGTCCGGCTCGATCATGCGGCTGAAGCCGGTGTCGACGGGATCGATCAGCACGATGTCCGTGAATGCGAGCCAGGACTCGTCGTTCTGGACGAGTCGCGGCGGCATGGGCGGCAACGTGCCGTTGGCAGGAAAGTCGACACGCTGCGGGCCCACCGCTCCGACGTGGAGGTACGCCGATGCCGCTCCGGGGCCGCCATTGAAGATGAACGTCACGGGCCGCTTCGGGTCACCTGCATCCTGGACGTAGGCGACGGAGAAGACCTCGGCTATCGGCCTGTCCTTCTTGCGCAGCACGACCCACTTGCCGGTGGCCGTGTATTCGATGCCCTTCCATTTGGCCTTTTTCGAGGCGCCGCGCGGCGGCTCGTGGTCGGCCTTCGGCTTCGGCTCGGCGTCACTCATTTTTTGCTCTCCGCCACTACGGGCAGCCAGATCGCGCTCAGGTTGCCCGCCGACCGCAGGATGGTGATCGTTGCCTTGCGGTAGTCGGCTGCCTTCGCCTCGAATATGTTGGGCACGTAGGACTGAGGGTTACGGTCATACAGCGGAAAGAGGGTCGACTGGATCTGCACCATGATTCGATGGCCCGGAAGGAACACGTGATTCATGTTCGGCAACTCGAAGCGATACGACTGTGGCTCGTTGGCGGGTATCGGCGTCGGATGCTCGAAACTCTCGCGGTAGCGGCCGCGGAACATGCTCAATACGATCGGCAGCTGATATCCGCCCATGCGCGCCTCGTTGGCATGCGCCGCAGGGTAGACATCGATGAGCTTCACCACGAAGTCGCCATCGGTTCCGCTGGTCATTGCGCGAATATCCGCGACGGGTATGCCGCGCACGTGCACCGCTGAGCTGAGGGCCGGCGTCTCGTAGGTCAGCACGTCGGGGCGGCCGTCGACGAAGCGTTGATCGTGGACCAGCCATTCGGCCCAGGGCTGGTAGCCTTTGCGCGTGGTCCAGAATTCGAGAAACGGGTCCATGACGGGCCGAGGGAGGAACGGAACCGGCTTGGCCGGATCGCTCACGTACGCGTCGCCGCCTTCCTTCGTTACAGCCGGCTTACCGAACGACAGGCCGAAGCCGGCATCGAGATAAAGCGGCTCGAGGCCCGCGGCATGCCCCTTGTCTTCCGGGCCCGCCCAGTCGGACAAACGCTCCCATCGGTTCTCGCTGGTATTGTAGACCGTGACTCGTGCCAGATTCGCCGGAGGCCCGCCCTGCAGGTGCTCCCTGAAAAACGGCATGACCATGTCACGGCGAAAATGCAGCGCCGTGTCTCCCTCCCAGCGGAAGGGGCCGAAAGTGAAGCCGTCGCGGTTGACCTGGCTGTGCGACCACGGACCGAGAACCAGCCAGTTGTTTGCCGTGTATCCCTTGGCTCTCAGTGCCCGCCAGGCATGATTCGCGCCCCACATGTCCTCCTGGTCCCATAGTCCCTGCTCCCAAAGCGTGGGAATCCTGGTGGGACGCTCGGCCACCAATTTATCGAGCGCTTGACCCTGCCAGAACGAGTCGTACGCGGGGTGCTCCATCATGCGGGCGATCCAGGGCAGCTCCTCGAGTCCACGAGCGCGCACGTAGTCGCCGGTCGAGCCGGCGCGCAGGAACTCCTCATAGGCGTCGTAGGTATCGCTCGCAATCGGACCGCCTTCCCCTTTCTCGGACGTCTGCATGTGGACATAGCCCAGCATCGCATTGCGAAAGGCGCCGTAGTTGAACCAGTCATCGCCCATCCAGCCGTCGACCATCGGACTCTCGGGCACCGCCGCCTTCAGCGCCGGATGCGGGTCGAGCAAAGCCATGACGACGGTGAATCCTTCATAGGATGATCCGATCATCCCAACCCTGCCGTTGCACTCCGCGATGTTCTTCAGCAGCCAGTCGATCGTGTCCCAGGCATCGGTGCTGTGGTCCACGCTGGTGGGATTCAACGGACCACGGACCGGGCGGCCCATGACATAGTCGCCCTCGGACTCGTACTTGCCGCGAACGTCCTGCCACACGCGAATGTAGCCCGCCTTGACGAATTCCTCGTCGCAGAGCGGCAGCGTTGCCTGCAGCGAGCGGCTGAGGGAACGCTGCGCACGTTTCGTCGCGTTGTAAGGCGTGCGGGTCATCACGATCGGCGCATCGTGCGCGAGCTTCGGCACCAGGATGACCGTATGCAGCTTGATTCCATCGCGCATCGGGATCATCTCGATGCGCTTCGTGTAGTCCTGATCGGGAATTTTGCCGACGAACTTCTTCGGAATATCGTTCATATCGAAATCCGTCATGCGAGCCTCGCGACGTCGGTCAGCACGGGTGGGTGCATGTCATTGTATCCAGGAACTCGGCTCCCGGAAGGATCGCCCTCCGGGGACCGGTATTACTCCTCCGGCCGCCCGATCGGGACGCTCAGCGCACTTGGGTATTTGGCGTCGTGGAACAGCTTCACGGTCACCGTACGCGCGTCCTTCATCGTCTCTTCCGCGTTCGGCTTACCGCTGTTGTAGTTCTTCTGCCAATGCACGGTATGGTTCGCCCCGATTACGAGGCGCAACCGATGGCCTCTGCCAATGCGGCGCGACACGAAGAAGAAGCGATCGAACTCGTAGCGCAGAGGCTCTTTGGTTTCGATGAGCTTCTCCACGCGCAGCCCCTCCCGGTATCGCGCCCGCAGGTGAGTGCTCGCGAGATTCACGCTCACGCCGTCATCACTGATATCGGAGATCGAGGCGGAAAAATCCGTATCGGGCTGGTCGATCGAGAGCCATGCCGTCAATCTGAAGAAGCCGGTCACCTCGGTGTCTTTTTCGAACGGCGCGGTGTGGTAGTAGAGGAGCTCGTTCTCTCCGGCGACCAGATCCTGATCGGTCAGACCGCCCGGCGGCAGCTTGCGGTCCAGCCGGCTGATCACATTCGCCACTTCGCGCCGCGGCCGGCTGAGATCGCGCGGATCGTAGACGTAGTGGTCGGCCTGCGAGCTCTCCGGTGGTTTCGAGCCCATCGTCCCGGAGTGGAACACGTCGCTCGGGTTGCCGTTCGACTGCAGATAGAAATTCTCGACGCGCGCGGTGACTTCTTCGATCGTATCGGCGTAGCGCCATTTGTCCGCATCCATGACGTAGTGCGCGACCTTCTTCTTGAGGAACTCCGGCTTGGGGCCGTCTTCCATGGTCCATTTGTACCACTCGCGGTGCAGCTTGCCCATGTCGACGACGCTGTCGGGGCCGAGCTTGAGACCCAGCATATCCGCTTGCGGGCGCCAGACGCCCGGGTGATCCCAGGGGCCGATCACCAGATAGTGTTCCGCCTTGTCACCGGCATGTTTGAGATGATGACGGTGGAATTCCAGCGTACCCGGCTGGTCACCGTCATAGATGCCGGTCAGCGAAAGCACTGGCATGGTGAGCTTCGCGAATTGCTCCGGCGTCGGGTTCGCGCGGTCCCAGTGCTCGGACTGGTGCGGATGACCCAGCCACTCTTCGAACGGCTTCGAATTGATGCCGAAGTACTTCAACAGATCCTTGTAAGGCAGACCGGATTCGAAGAAGCGCAGGTACCTCTCCAGCCACATGCGCACATCCAGTGTGAGCATGGTCTGCGAAGTCTTGCCCCACGTGGAGGTGAGCCAGCTCGCCGCGAATGAGAAGAAGACGTTGAAGCGGAACGGGTAGTCGAGTCCGACCCAACACGGCGCCGATGGCACGATCGTGGCGAGGTGAGCCGGAGATCCGCGCACGGTCGCCCACTGCGTGAACCCCACGTAGGATATTCCGCGCATCCCGATCTTGCCGTTGCAATATGGTTGCTTCGCAATCCATTCGACGACATCGTGACCGTCAGCCGGATCCGGAAAAAAGGGCTCGAATTCGCCGTCGGAATTGCCACGACCTCGCACGTCGACCGCAAGGTAGGGATAGCCGTACTGCGCCAGCTTGTAGCCGTCGTCGTGATCGCTCTGCGCAATGTAGGGTGTGAAGGAGAAGATCGTCGGCCGTGGAGCCTGCTGATCCTTGGGGACATAGACGGTGGCGTTGAGCAGGACGCCGTCGCGCATTGGGATCTTGACGCCCCATTGAATGTGCACGTCTTGCTTGGTTTCGGTTTCGGAGTTCTCGGCCATTTTTTTCGCATCTCCAACTTGTGGATGCAGGCGGATGACGGGCCTCCCTCCCTCGTTGCGCTGCTGCAACGACTGTAATCGTGCCATCTTGAGCCGGACAGCTAATACTTCTAATGGCGTCGATAAGCCGCGCGGATGGAGTGCGCCGAAGGCTCGAAGGGGGCATGCTCCCGCATCGTGCGCTCGAGAGTCTGATAGGCGAACTCGCTATCGGACTCCCGCGCCTGACGGATGGTGATTTTTTCCGCGGAGAGCACTGGGCATCTCGATGCTGTCAGCCCTCTCCCCGGCCGTTCAAGAGCACATCCACCGTACCATAAGGATCGAGATCCTTGTCCACCACCCGCGAGACGACCTGCTCGAGGCCGCCCTTCTCCAGGCGTTCGCGCAACTCGCGCAGGACTCTCTCCTGCATGAGCATGTGGATCTCGTTGCGCATCGCCTCCACGCTGCGCCGGCGCGCCTCGCCGCTTTCAGCAGCCCATGCCCGGTGCTGTTGCACCGCCGCGATCAGCTCCTGGATGCCACTTCCATCCTTCGCCGAAGTCCTCATGACGCGTGGGCGCCAGGACGTTCGCGGCGTTCCGAGATTGAGCATGTGGGTCAGGTCCTTGGCGGCTTCATCGGCCCCCGGCCGGTCCGCCTTGTTGACCACCAGGATGTCGGCAATCTCCACGATTCCGGCCTTGATCGCCTGGATGTCATCTCCCGCTCCGGGGATGGTGAGCAGGCAGACCGTATCCACCGCCCGCGCGACCTCGATTTCGTGCTGGCCGACACCGACGGTCTCTACCAGAACCACGTCGAAGCCGAGCGCATCCAGCACGCCGACGACTCTGCGGGTCGCCCGGGCCAGCCCGCCCGATTGCCCCCGGTTGGCCATGCTGCGGATGAATACGCCGGCATCGAGCGCCTGCTCGCGCATTCTGATCCGGTCCCCCAGAATGGCCCCGCCGGAATACGGGCTCGAAGGGTCGACCGCCACGACTGCCACCCGAGCCCCCGTTTGGCGGTACGCAGCCGTGAGTGCCGCCACCAGGGTGCTCTTGCCGGCGCCTGGTGGACCCGTGAATCCCACCAGAGTCGCGCGACCCGTCTGGGCGTAGGTCTGGCGCACGACATCGGCCGCTCCCGGCTCGTCGTTCTCGACGATCGACAGCAGCCTTGCGGTATCCGCAATCCGGCCCGCGCGAGCCCTTTCCAGCAGCCTGTTGATATCGTTCATGGACGCGGCTCAGTTCGATGCCGTTGCCGCCTGAGCGCGCACGACGCGGCGTGCAATCTTGCCAATCCCGGTTCGCGGCAGTTCCGGCACGATATGAATGACCTTGGGACGCTTATACCCCGTCAACCGCTCCTGGCAAAAGGACTTCAGCTCCGATTCCGAGGCGGCCGCGCCGGGCGATAATGTGACGAAGGCATGCACCGCCTCGCCCCAGCGCTCATCGGGAACCCCGATCACCGCGACGTCCCGCACGCTGGAGTGCTGCATGAGCACCCCCTCGATCTCCGTCGGGATCACCGTGAGGCCTCCCGACTTGATGATCTCCTTGATGCGACCCTCCAACGTGAGAAATCCTTCGGAGTCGAAGCGTCCAAAGTCGCCCGTGCGCATCCACTCACCTCGCATGACCTGCGCTGTCGCGCCCGCATCCTGCCAGTACCCGGCAAAGAGCGTCGGACTGCGCGCGATGATCTCGCCCGCCTCGTCCGGAGCGCTCGGGCTGCCGTCCGCGGATTGAAGGTAGAGCTGGGCGCCGATCATCGGCCGGCCCACGGTCCCCCTCTTGCGGCGCTGCTCGGCGGGGCTCAGAACCGTCAGGCACAGCTGCTCCATCATTCCATAGAATTCGACGAACTCGACGGCCGGCATCCGCTCGATCAGCTCGGCGATGAGGCGTTCCGGCATCCGCTCCGAAGCGTAGGAGATCAGCCGCAGCGATTCGGGCATCCGCGAAGGTGCCACCTCCAGGATTCTGCGAAGAGTCGTCGGCACCGCATCGAAATGAGTCACATCGAAGGCCGCAACCGCCTCCCACACGCCGGAGGCATCGAAGTGCGGCATGATGATGTGGGTCGAGCGCATCAGCGTCAGCGGGATGAGATGCTCGAGACACGAGGAGAACAGCGGCAGGAAGTGCAATGTGCGCTCACCGTCCCTGAGACCCAGCTCGAGCGCCATGACGGTGGCCGAGGAAAGGAGGCTGCCATGCGTGTGCACGGCGCCTTTCGAGCGTCCTGTCGACCCGGAGGTAAAGAGGATGACGGCGGGATCGCTCGCAGCCACCGGTGTCAGCGCCTGCAGCGCGCTCGCAGAACGCAGCTGATCCTCATAGCGCTTGCACGGCAGCCCTTCGATGGGCTCGCCCAGGCTGAGCACACACTCGACGCCGGCGGCCTCGAGCGCGTCGCGGTGCCCGCAAACCTCCAATACCTGCGATTCCCCCACGATCAACACCCGGGGGCGTATCTGCTCCAACGCAACGAGCGCATCCGCCCATCTCCACCAGTGATCCAGGGGCGAGGCGATCGCGCCGAGCATCGACACTCCGAACAGCACCTCGACGAATTCAGGCCGATTCGCGGCCCAGAACGCAACGCGATCGCCCTTTTGCAGGCCGTGATCCGCGGCAGCACCGGCAAAACGCCGGGAGCGGTCGCTGACCTCGCCATAGCTCAATGTCGTGCCCTGGAAAACGACGGCAGGTCGTCGGGGCGCAGACGCAGCCGCTCGCGTCAGAAGAGCATCCAGGCGCGGCATGGTGCCGTACACGGGGGCGCTCATTGTGCGTCGTGCCACTTGTTCACGTAGTCGATGATCGTCGTGGTCGGCGTGCCGGGTCCAAACACCTCCGCCACCCCGAACGCCTTGACCTTCGGAATATCGTCCGGCGGCAGGATACCGCCCATGACGATGAGCACCTCCTTGGCCGCCTGCTCGCGCAGCGCCCGACACAACTCTTCGGCGAAATGCAGATGCGCCCCGGACAGAATGCTCAGTCCGAGAACGTCAGCGTCCTCTTCGATCACGGTCCGGGTGATCATCTCAGTCGTCTGAAAGATCCCGGTGTAGATGACTTCCATTCCTGCGTCGCGGAAAGCACGTGCAATGATTTTCGCGCCTCGGTCGTGCCCGTCCAGCCCGGGCTTGGCTACGACGACGCGTAGCGGACGCTTGGCCTTGCTCACCTGCCGCTCCCCCGTTTTGATTTCCCAATTCCGATTTTTCCCGAGCGCATCCCGATTCTTCCCGCGCAACACCGACCGGACATTCTGGAGGCCATCCACCTCCAAAGAAAATCTAATACTTTTAATGTGCCGTATAAGGTCGCCTTTACTCCTCCGTGCCGGCAGCGGAGGGAGGCGCGCTACAGCCCCGCAGACGCTCGGCGGCTCTTCTGCGCACCTCGCGCCGCTCCTCGTCCGTCATTCGTGTCCATGCCGCGATTTCCGCGAGCAACCGTCCGCAACCGACGCAGATGCCTGTTTCGCCGAGCCTGCACACGCCTATGCAGGGCGATGTCGTTACGGGCAAGGACACGGCACGAGGCTATCTCGCGACCAGGCGCTGCTTCTCCACGGGCACCACGGCCACACCCGTGGCTTTGACCACCAGGATCGGCTCCGCCAGAAGATTGGCGGTGGAATCCTCGGGACCAACAGCCTCGATGACCTTGTGCGCCGTGCACTCGAACTTGCGCGATGACTTGCCGACGGACAGGAGCCTGGCGCGCACCTCGATGTAATCGCCGCTGCGCACCGGCGCAAGGAATTCGGTCTCCATGGCGCGCATCAGGCCCTCGTCGCCATCGTTGCGGATGAGCAGCTCGGTGACCGCATCACCAAACAGCGCCGCGATCCGCGCACCATCCACCAGGCCGCCGCCGTAATGTCCGTCCGCCGTGGACATGCGCAACCGGATCAGACTTTCGATAGGGGCCTTCATTTGACTTTCCGTACCGTGGCTCGTCGTGGCGCGAGATTCTACCGGCCGCGTCCACCGCAGCGTTAGTCAATAGAGCTAATGCTGACGCTAAGATATTCTGATGATGGCCTGCACCAGGTCAGAGCCTGGGACCTGACCGCGGTGGAGGATGCGTACGCTGGTTGCGTTATCACCCGTACCCTCAGTCGCGGATCACCGCGACAGCAGGCCACAAATGCGGCTAATGGCGCCCATAAGGCACGCTTAGCGCACGCCGGGGCTTAATGGCTGCTAATAGCTCTGCGGCCTGGATTAAGGTAGCATGAACTCGTGAGTGTCCGACTCGATATCGATGTGCTGCGCAATTTTGTGGCCATCGCCGACGCCGCGGTCATGAGCCGCGCCGCGAAGCAGGTCGGTAGAACGCAAGCCGCGCTCAGCCAGCAGATCAAGAAGCTGGAGGAAGCCATCCAGCAGCCGCTGATGATTCGCAATGGACGCGGCATCACGCTCACGATCCATGGCGAGCGCCTGCTGCTCCACGCGCAGAAGATTCTCCGCATGCATGATGAGGCGGTCGCCGAGATGACGGGCGTGAGCCTGTCGGGACGCGTGCGCTTCGGCTGCCCGGACGACTATGCGCGCGTCTTCCTCCCGGGACTGCTGCAGTCCTTTTCCCGACAGCACCCGCAGGTCTTCATCGAAGTGGTTTGCGCGTCCACGCCCCGCCTG
>Ga0134126_10006655_pt1 | contig 14491 bp, 15 predicted proteins | sample KB31752_FD_96881 | JGI IMG/M metagenome (GOLD analysis project Ga0134126, IMG submission 96881) | Terrestrial soil microbial communities with excess Nitrogen fertilizer from Kellogg Biological Station, Michigan, USA - KB3-175-2 | ecosystem: Environmental > Terrestrial > Soil > Unclassified ... | reverse complement strand
GCGCTCTTTTTATCTGCTCCGGCTCACCCGCCGGTGACCGCATCCCGCGTCCCTGGCTTCTTTCTCCGGCTTAGTGCGATCGCGGTGCCTTGCGTCATCCTCATGATCGTCGTGCATAGGACTTCCGTCACACCGCTAGCCGGCAAATGGCGGGTGGAACGGCTGGTACGCAACAGGGATACTGTCCAAGGACAGGATTGGGAATTGAATGGGAAAGCCTGGACTATCGTCTATATCGAAGAACGTGGCGCTATGGCGCTTTGTGCCAATCCCTATATCTATGATCCCCAAAGAGCGAAGCTGGAAAAGTTCGAATACGATAGCAGCCGGCACCGGCTGAAGATGGTCGATGGACAGGATAGCCTGAACGTCACCATCAGTGGTTATGACGGGAGCCATATGCGTTGGGACGGCCTGTATGGAAAGGACACCATTATGCTGCAGCTCTCGAAGGCGCAAAAGGATATTCCCAAAGAAAATTACTAGTGTGGCTTGTATTTCGATTCTTCGAAGATCGTCCGCGAAGGTACACGCATGAGCTGTTCGGGGGTGATGCCGCTGTGCTCGCTGACATATTTCTGCACGATACGCCAGCCTACCCAGGCACCGATATTCCCCGGCGAGTCGTCCGGCATGCCCAAGGTCTTGGGCCCTTCGCCGATGTAGTTTTTGATGATATCCGGGTCGACGGTATAGAGGTCGGTGGCCTGCAAAAAGAAATTCCAGATCGAAGCCTCGCTGGCTGCGCACCAATCCAGCTGGTGCCTGGTAAAACCCGTGGTGATGCTGTCGGGGGCATCGGGCATCAGTTTTCCCGCCAGCCACCAATAACGGCCTTTGGCGACCATTTCTTCAATTAGCGGCCGGCCTTCGCTGCTGTCTGGAAAGATGTCTTCTGCAATGGTACTCAAGCAGTTAACAGCAATGTATTTAGGCTCGAACCGCCTTGAAATATACTCTGGATACATATCCTGTCCCTTGCCGGTGAGATAAAAGGAGAAATTCCTGCCGGCATAGGATTGCAACCCTATCGCGAGGGTATAAGCCGTCATCGCCACGCCCGGTCCATCGAAGGGGCCGATGAACGTAACGACCTTGGGAGGAAGACGATATTTCGGGAAATAGTATTTCACATACCGAAAACCAAGTTGAAGTTGTTGTTCCAGCCAGCCCAATTGCCGGTATTTGGGTTCCAGGGAATCCCGGATGCGGAGATAGCTTGTATAGAACTCCCGCGCCGCCTCGAATGCCACCCGGCTGGTATCCGACAGTGGCTCCGCCCCGAGAATATTGGCCACAAAGTCCTGCGTAAAATAGGGATACCGCTGGTTCAGCTGGAACAGACCCGTTTCGATATGGTTCGAATCGAGATCGAAGAAGGCGGTGTCGAACCGCACGATATGAATATCGTCTACGTGAATACCCGAGATATCGGGCCGGTTGTCGTGCGACCGGCAGGCGCCAAGCGAGAGAAGAAAAAGTACAGGAAGGATACGCTGGATCATTTCTTTTTTTTAACGGCTTTTTTTGTGGCTTTTGCTTCTTTATTGAATTCCAGGGCAAGATTCACCCAATATTCGAAATCTTTTTTCTTACGGATGCCTTCGTTGCTCACAAATACGAAGCCCCGCATGGTCCGGCCGTTATGGATCATCGGGCGGCAATGGTTCATCTCGAGCGCTTCGCTGTATTTGTTCGGTCCGATCCTGCAAAGCATCTCGTCGAGCCGCACACAGAGACACATTTTCCCATTGACCATGAAGCAGATGCCATGGAACATTTTTTTCTCCGCCACATCCGGCAGGGGAGCAAGGGCGTCCCTGATGCGGGTTGCTATGTGCTCGTCGAAAGCCATGGCCAAATATAAGCACAGTTCGTAACTTTGCCACATTATGAAGATCGCCATCGCCCAGCAAAATTATCACGTCGGCAATTTTGAAGCCAATACGCGGAAGATCCTGGAAGGTATCGACCGGGCAAAGGCTGCCGGCGCCGATCTCGTTGTCTTTACGGAGCTTTCCGTGTGTGGTTATCCGCCGCGGGATTTTCTGGAGTTCGAAGATTTCATCACCCAGTGTTATGCAGCCATCGACCACATCCGGGAGCATGCCGATACCATCGGGGTCATCGTAGGCGCGCCTGCGCGCAATCCGGTGAAAGAAGGGAAGGATCTTTTCAATGCCGCCTGGCTGCTATATGAAAAGGAGATCAAAGGCGTCGCACATAAGACCTGCCTGCCTAACTATGATGTATTCGATGAATACCGGTATTTCGAACCCGGCTACGAATGGAAGGTCATTCCGTTCAAAGGTCAAAAGATCGCACTGACCATTTGCGAGGACATCTGGAATTTAGGCGATAACCCCTTATACCGGGTTTGCCCCATGGATCAGCTCATCCGGCAGCACCCCGATCTCATGATCAATATCTCCGCATCGCCTTTCGATTATGATCACGACGACGATCGTAAAGAGGTCGTTCGGCAGAATGTGCTGAAATATCATCTGCCGATGTATTATGTCAATGCCGTTGGCTCGCAAACGGAGATCGTATTCGACGGCGGCAGCGTCGTCTATGATGAGAAAGGTAATCTTGTCCGGGAGCTCAATTATTTCGAAGAAGATTTTGCCGTTGTCCCGGTGCCGCATCGGGTGCCGCCGCTATATGAAGAACTGCTGCCGGGGCTATCGGTGGCCACTAACCGCGTTGACCAGGAGGAGGAAGAACGACAGCTGCTGGCCGCGACGCCCGTCGAAGAAGGATGGCGCCCTGTTACTACCTCGCAACAGCTCTTCGATAAGGACATGCGGGTTTCCAAGATGAATGACCCGGAACGCATCCATGAATACCTGGTCGACGAGGCGAATATCCGGCAGATCCGCAAGGCGCTGATCCTGGGTATCCGGGATTATTTTTCAAAGATGGGTTTCAGCAAGGCCATCATCGCCTCGAGCGGTGGTGTCGATAGCGCAGTGACCCTGGCCCTTGCCTGCGAGGCCCTGGGGCCGGCCAATGTCCGGGCCGTGTTGTTACCCTCTCAGTATTCGTCCTCGCATTCCGTGAGCGACGCCGAGCAATTGTCACGAAATCTCGGCAATCCATATGACATCATTGCCATAAAAGAAGTCTATGAAGCGCTGCTTCACACGCTGGAACCGGTGTTCAAGGACAGTGCAGGATCGGCCGGAGGCGGCTCGGCCGAAGGCCAATCATTGGCCATTGGTCTGGCCGAAGAAAATCTGCAAAGCCGTGCGCGGGGGAACATCGTCATGGGGCTCGCCAACAAATTCGGCTATGTGATGCTCAACACATCCAACAAAAGCGAACTGTCTACAGGCTATGGGACACTGTATGGCGACATGGCCGGCGGACTTAGTGTCCTGGGTGACGTCTACAAGGGTCAGGTTTATGCCCTGGCTCGGGATATTAATAAAAATGGCGAGATCATTCCTGAGCATATTCTTATCAAGGCTCCTTCGGCGGAGTTGCGTCCTGGCCAAAAGGACAGCGACAGCTTACCCGAATACGAGATCCTCGACAAGGTCCTGTATCAGTACATCGAACGCCGCCAGGGACCAAAAGAGATAATTGCCATGGGCATCGACGAAGCCGTCGTCCGGCGGATACTGAAATTGGTAAACCTCAGTGAATACAAACGCAACCAGTTCTGCCCGATCATCCGGGTGTCCTGCAAAGCATTTGGCGTCGGGAGAAGAATTCCTATCGTGGCAAAATACCTTTCGTGAGGTATTAATGTTTGAAAACGATAGTATAGCGGGTATTGTTCCCGCCTATGCGCTGATCGGCGTAGATCTCGAAACGGTTGGGTGAAAGTTCGCGCACCTTATAATACGTATTCTGAAAATAGATGGTGCTGTCGCCATTCTGAAAGGCCCAGATAAAAGGAAGGCTATCGGGATTGCCGTTCCGGCTTTTATGGTTGAACTCCGAATACCCCGTCCCGTCCTTGCAGAAGATCACGGTGTTGTCTTTTTCGGAGCCGGTGATCCGGGGATCCAGCCCGTCAAAGGTACCGTCGTCGTTGTCGAAACCTGCTTTTTCGTATTTCCATGGTGTACCGGTAAGCAGGTCTACGTCTTTTCCAGAAGTATTCTTATTGGAACAGCTTGTCGCCAGGATGCCGGCTGTCAACGTTAATATTGTCCATTTGCAAAACATCCGAGTCACATTTTCGGTTAGAAGGGTACGGACTTCACAAGTTTAAAACTCCGGACCTCCTGAACTTATTGTTAACATATATAATTTTATCCTCATTAAATTATCCACAAAATTGGCATTCAACTTGCCAAATCGAATTCGTAATTTCGAGGCCCAGAATGTTAATCAAAGTTTAGTTAAGCTATGCTTTATACGGCGGAGGATATCAGACAATTAAACACGAAGATCCAATATCAGGCAGCTTTTATCGACCGGCTTCGGGATGAGGTCGGCCGGGTGATCATCGGCCAGCATCAAATGCTTGACCGCCTGCTTATTGGCCTGCTCAGCAATGGCCACGTTCTCCTTGAGGGCGTCCCTGGTCTTGCTAAGACATTGACTATTAAATCGTTGGCCCAGGCCATTCACGCCAATTTCAGCCGCATCCAATTTACCCCGGATCTGTTGCCGGCGGACGTCGTTGGAACAATGATCTACAACCAGCAAAAACACGAATTCGTCGTTCGCAAGGGGCCCATCTTTGCCAATTTCGTATTGGCGGATGAGATCAACCGGGCCCCGGCCAAGGTCCAAAGCGCCTTGCTGGAAGCGATGCAGGAACGCCAGGTCACCCTGGGAGACCATAGTCATAAGCTGGAAGAGCCGTTCCTGGTGCTGGCGACACAAAACCCGCTGGAACAGGAAGGCACCTATCCGCTGCCCGAAGCGCAACAGGATCGCTTTATTATGAAGGTCATCGTCGATTATCCCACCAAACAAGAGGAACAGCTCATCATTCGTCAGAATGTCCAGGGGGGGCAATCGCCCAAGGTGGAACAGGTAGTGTCCATCCAGGAGATCCTCGCAGCCAAGGAACTCTGCCGGCAGATCTATATGGATGAAAAGGTGGAGCACTATATCCTGGACATCGTTTTTGCCACACGTACTCCCGAAAAATACAAATTGGAGAAGCTCAAGCCGTTGATCGCTTATGGCGGAAGTCCGCGTGCAAGCATCAATCTTGCCCTTGCGGCCAAGGCCAATGCATTTTTGAGCAAACGCGGCTATGTGATCCCCGAAGACGTCCGATCTATCTCCAAGGATGTATTGCGTCATCGCCTAGGTCTCACCTACGAGGCCGAAGCGGAGAATGTAGATGTCGAGAATGTGATCGATGAGGTATTGAAAGTTATTCCTATTCCGTAAGAAAGAAATGCTCACTACTGCCGAAATACTCAAGAAAGTGCGGGAGCTGGAGATAAAAAGCAAACGGCTTACCCGGCATCTTTTTACGGGCGAATACCACAGCGCCTTCAAGGGCCGGGGTATGAGCTTTCGGGAAGTGCGTGAATATGCCGCAGGTGACGATATCCGGTTTATCGACTGGAATGTCTCGGCGCGTTTCAATCATCCTTTTAGTAAATTATTCGAAGAAGAGCGGGAGCTCACCGTGATCCTGCTGGTCGACATTAGCGCCAGCTCGCTTTTTGGTACCGTGCATGCCCGGAAAAAAGACCTCATCACCGAAGTTTGTGCCGTACTGGCTTTTTCGGCGATCAATAACAACGATAAGGTCGGTGTCATCTTCTTCAGCGATAAGGTCGAAGCCTATGTCGCGCCCAAAAAGGGCCGGGAGCATGTGCTGTATATGGTTCGTCAGCTCTTGTCGATCGAACCTAAGAGAAAGGGCACGAATCTCAGCGAGGCCATCCGTTTTCTTACACGTAGCGCCCGGCAGAATGCCATCGTTTTTCTGCTGAGCGATTTTCTCGATGGCAGCGGCGGTCAGGCAGCGGAAGCCGGACAAGGCGCGCAAGGCAGAGGCGCGCCCCCGGTCCGGCGGGAGAGAAGTCGCGAGCCGGCCTTCGAAGAGGCGCTCAAGGTTGCAGGGAAAAAACATGATGTCATCGGCATCAAGGTCTACGATAAAATGGATATGCAATTGCCGGCAATCGGGATGATCGAGGCGGAAGACGCCGAGACGGGCGGCCGGTATTGGGTGGATACGAGCGATTACCTGGTCCGTTCGAATTACCAACAATACTTTTTTAACCAAACGGAACAGTGTAAAACCATTTTCCAGAAAGCCGGATGCGATCTGCTGCATTTGCGCACGGATGAGGACTATGTCAAGATCCTGCAACGGTTTTTTGTCGGACGCCGCCGGCCGGGCTAATACATGCGACTCTTAAGAACATATATCATCGTCTCTTTTCTCTGTTGGCCGGTTCTTCTTCTCCACGCCCAGCGAAAGCAAAACGCTACGCCGCCGTCTCCCGCGACGATCAAGGCGACTGTGGACAAGGACAAGATCGTCATCGGGGAACCGATCCACCTCAAGCTGGATATCACCGTGCCCGACAATGTCCCATTTGGCTGGCCCGGCCTGGATTCACTGCCGCATTTCGAATGGCTGGACAAGGGAAAGATCGATACGACGGTACGGCCCGGGGAACGGTCTTATGTGCAATACCTTACCCTTACCAGTTTCGACTCCGGAACATATGCCATCCCGAGACTGTCCTTTATCGTGGGCAACGGCAAGGCCTTCAGCGATTCCATCCGGATAGCCATTGGCTATACGAATATCGACTCGCTAAAGGATTTTCATGACATCAAGGATATTGTCGATATACCCAACCCGTTTGCCCGCTGGATCGGCTGGATTGTGGCCTTCGTCACGCTGGTGTCCGTGGTGCTGGTGGTGTGGATTATCCGGAAAAAGAAGCTCCTGAAAACGCTGATCGCGGTTCGGCAGGCGCCGCGGCTCTCACCCTATGAGGAAGCCATTAAGCAATTAGACGAGCTCGAACGGCAACATCTCCCGGATACGGGAGCGATGAAAGTCTATTATGACCGTATGGGCGAGATCCTGCGGGTGTACCTGTTGCGCCGCCTGGACATTTCGAGCTTTGCCGAGACAAGTGAAGAGCTCATCGGGCAATTGCGCCGGCTGAGGCTGCCGGCGGATATTTTCGATGGGTTGGCCGAAGCGCTCCGGATGAGTGATTTCGTAAAATTTGCCAAATACAAGCCGGGGATCGCGGATAGTGATCAGCATTACCGGGCTGTCCGCGCAGCCATCGAGGAAATGGAAAAGCAGGCGCTTGCTGCCGCTACCGTCGCCGTTGTTCCGGAAAAACAAACTAATTAAGAAACGTGCTATACGATTGGTATCAACATATTTATTTCAGCCAGCCCGCTTTCTTCGGGCTCTTCCTGCTGGTCCCGCTGATGATCTGGTGGGAGCTGAAACGCGCGGATGCCGGTAAGGCCACGGTGATGGTCTCCACCATTCAGGCCTTCAGGGGAACGCGTTCCTGGAAAAATTTTCTGCGCCCGCTGCTATTCGTATTCCGGGTGCTGGCGCTTTGCTGTTTGATCATCGCGCTGGCTCGTCCGCAGACCCGGAACGACGAACAGCTGGTCAACGGCGAAGGGATCGATATCGTACTATGTCTGGATATCAGCGGGTCCATGCTGGCCCAGGATTTTACGCCTAACCGGATGGAGGCGGCCAAGAATGTAGCCTCGGAATTCATCGACAACCGGCCCACGGACCGCATCGGGTTGGTGATCTTCTCTGGCGAGGCCTTTACCATGTGTCCCCTGACCACGGATCGCAATGTGCTCAAGTCTCAGCTTTTCCAGGTACACAGCGGTTTGCTGGAGGACGGGACGGCGATCGGCTCGGGGCTTGCCACCGGCGTCGACCGGCTTCGTAATTCGCCATCCAAAAGCAAGGTCATCATCCTGCTCACCGACGGTGAGAACAACGGCGGGCTCATCGATCCCAACACCGCCAAAGAGATCGCGAAATCCGTGGGTGTCCGCGTTTACACCATCGGGATGGGAACGGAAGGGTATGCTCCAGTGCCTGTTCAGACACCAGGCGGGGTGGTGATGCAGCGCGAAAAGGTAAACATCGACGAGAAGCTGCTCACCCAGATCGCGACCGAAACGGGTGGACGTTACTATCGCGCCAAGGACAACGAGAGCCTCAGCAATATCTACAAGGAGATCGACCAATTGGAGAAGTCCAAGATCGAGGTCTCCTCGATCCGTCGTTATACCGAACAATTCTTCCCTTTTGCACTGGCGGCTGCTATCTTCCTGTTCCTCGAAATGTTGCTGCGCTGGACGGTCCTGCGAAAGTTCCCTTAACTTAGAGGGCTTATGGAAGGAAAGGTCTACAAATCCACCGGATCATGGTACGTTGTCAGGACAGCGGCGGGCAACACCTGGAATGCCCGGCTCAAAGGGCTTTTCAAGCTGGATGGGATCACCTCCACCAACCCACTGGCGGTAGGCGACAACGTGGACCTCGAACCCGAGAACGAGGATGAACACACGGCCCTTATAACGGCGATCCACGACCGTAGTAACTACATCAACCGGCAATCCCCTTCGCACCGGATGCAGCATCATATCGTTGCCGCCAATATCGACCAATCGTTCCTTGTGGTCACGCTTAAGGAGCCCCGCACTTCCCAGGGGTTCATCGATCGCTGGCTGGTTACCTGCGAAGCCTATCATGTACCCGCCATCCTGCTTTTCAACAAGGTCGATCTGTACCGGAAAAAAGAAGAAGACCGGTTCGATGCCTGGAAACAGATGTATGAGACCATCGGCTATCGTGTCATCCGCATGAGTGTTCACACCGGCGAAGGACTGGATGAGGTAAATGCGCTGCTGCGCGACAAGATCAGCCTGCTCAGCGGCCATTCAGGGGTGGGGAAATCCTCCTTTCTCAACGCGCTGTTTCCGGCGATGAGTCTTAAGACCCAGGCCGTCAGCGGCTGGAGCGGGAAGGGCATACATACTACCACGTTTGCGGAGATGTTCGATCTGCCCGGGGGCGGACGCATCATCGATACTCCCGGCATGCGCGAGTTTGGCCTGGTGGATATCACCAAACAGGAATTGTCGGGTTATTTCCCAGAAATGCGGACTTTTGCGGGCCAATGCCAGTTCAACAACTGTGTACATTTCGAGGAGCCGGGTTGTCGTGTAAAAGAAGCGGTCGCGGATGGAAGGATAGCATTCGAGCGTTATGAAAGTTATTGCGCAATCCTCGATAGCATAAAAGAAAATAACTATCGATAGGTGGCTCAGGAAGTCTTTTTCTCCGGGGCATTCGTGACATCGTGGCCTTGTTCCTCGATCTCGGCTTTTAATGGCTCCGGCTGTTTTTCATCCCGTTCGTCGCCAAAAAGCAGCCCCCACGGTTTGAGGGGTTCGATGCGATCGAAGACGATCTTCGCGATGGCGATAATGGGGATGGCAAGAAAGGTGCCCGCGATGCCCCAGATATTTTCCCCGATGATCACGCCGAGGATGGTGATAAAGGCGTTGATCCGTACTTTGGAACCTACGATCACGGGCAGCAACACGTTGCTGTCGGTCAAATGGATGCCCAGGATGACGGCGACCACCAGCAGGAGTTTGGCCGCGCCAGCCGTGGCGAATGTCACCAGTACCGAGAGCAGCATAGCGCTGATAATGCCGATATACGGGACAAGGTTGAAGAGGCCCGTGAGCAAGCCAAGGAGGATGGCGTATTTGATGCCCAGGATCCACAAAGCGAGACATGTCGCTGTGGCCACGATCACCATTTCCAGCAGCAATCCGAGGATGTATTGCCGAATGCGGCTTTGCACCTGCGCGATGATATCGTATACGATCACGGCGTTCTCTTCCCTGAAAACGGCAACGAGGAAGCGGATGATCAGCCTCCGGTAGTAAAGCAGGAAAAAGGTATCGATGAGGATAAATACCAGCGTCAGCAGGAGAGAGGAGACGGACATGGCGACATCACCGAGCACCGATCCCCCGGTCTCCAGCAGCTTGGAGGTAGCATTGTTCACATAGGTCATCTGCTGCCGGATACGGATATGGAATTTTGCCGAAATCCAATGTTGCACGTCGGTCACGGAAGACATCACCTGCTGTTTGAATTGCGGCCAATCGTCGGCGAGATTGCTGATCTGAGAACCCACGAGATAGAGCAGCGCTGCCAGGGAGCTTACGAGCAGCAAAACGGAAACCAATGAAGCGAGGCTTCTCGGGAAGCGACAGCGGCGCTCGAAAAAATTCGCCAGCGGGAGAAGCATCACGGAAAAAAGCAGGGCAAATACAAGGGGCACCAATACAGTCTTCCCCAACACGGCAATATAGCACAAAGCGATCAGGCTGATCAGCACCATCGCCAGTTTGGTATAGAATGGGTTCTGTTTGAGGGGGATCATTGGTCGCAATATAAACAAAAAGGGGAACCTTATCGCAGGTTCCCCTCAACATTCTGCAAACAATCGTTAGCGTACAGCCCTCATCTGTTAAGTACTGCTTGCTACGACATATAACGGCGGGCCGTATTAATTAATAGTTTGCTTTCTAGGAATTTCGCCACCTCGACTACGGCGTCGTTGTCCTTCCGGGGAGCCTCCCGGAATTTGCGTGGGTAGATCGAGATCCCGGTGTAAATATTGTAATGAAGCGTCAGGATATGTCCCTTGTAGAGGAAGTCCCACATCAGCGAATCGAAATCATCGGTCTTCTGTGTGAATTTGATATCCAGATCGTCGGAGAGAATATTGGCGACTTCGTAGAAGCGTTTCAGACCGCAGTCGTCGTCAATCACGGCTTCCGTACAGCCAAAATCGGTGCGTAAGGTAAGAGGGCTCATAGTGGTAGGGATTTTAATTTATTTAAGGGTATTGATTCAGTAGGGGTCTGCCGTCAGGACTTGAACTTTGGCGGTGTTGGCACTTTTTCTCCGCTTAGTATACGTTCCGCTCCTACGTTCCTGCCGTCGCTCGGGCAGCCGTATTTCGGTCCAAAAAGGTTATGCATCCATCCGCACGAAGATATACCGGTGAGCAGGGTAAAAAGAAGGAAAAAAAGAAGTATGGGTTTAGGTCGGATCATGGGATATATGTCTAATAAACGAACTTAAACCTACAAATATTATCCTGTATTTGCAAGACAGGAACCTTTTATTAACCCCCGGGGGCCGGGCATAGACCGGGGTAAATGGGTAGCTATAGTCCTTTGGCTGCGTTCACTTCGCTAAACCAGCCGGAATAGAGCAGGTAATGCTTGGCGATCCGTTCGATCTGCCCGGAAATAAGGTCGGCAGGGATATCTTTGATCTTGCGGGCCGGGCAACCTCCGTAAATGGTTCCTGATTCGACCTTTGTGCCTTCCAGCACCACCGCGCCGGCGGCGATGATCGAGTTCTTGCCGATCTCCGCATTGTCCATGATGATAGCGCCCATGCCCACGAGGACCTTGTCGTTGAGGGTACAGCCGTGTACGATGGCATTGTGGCCTATTGAACAATCATCGCCGATGCGTACGCTCGTCTTTTTGTAGGTGCCGTGCAGGATCACCCCGTCCTGGATATTCACCCTGTTACCGATATGGATGCTGTTCACATCGCCTCTAACGACGGCATTGAACCAGATGCTGCAATCATCACCCATTTCTACGTCTCCGACGATCGTGGCGTTAGGAGCGATGAAACAATTTTTTCCAAAGCGGGGAGATTTGCCTTCAACCGGAAGTATCGTAGCCATAAGTAAATGTTTGCTTCTTCAAATTTACGAACTTTGCCTTCGATGACGCCACACCCGGAAACAAATAGATTATTTCTTCGCCACGTTGCCCAGACCTCGCCTAATCCATTGGGCCTTGAGATTATAAGAGCGGAAGGGCATTATCTATATGGTGCGGATGGGAGGACCTGGCTCGATCTTATCGGGGGCATCAGTGTCTGCAATACCGGTCATCGCCATCCGCGGGTTGTGGCTGCGATCAAGGAGCAGGCCGACCGTTATCTTCACTTGCTCGTATACGGGGAGCTCATCCAGTCCCCGCAGGTAGAGTACGCACGCCTGCTGGCTTCGCACCTGCCTCCTTCCCTTGATTCCGTGTATTTTACCAATAGCGGCGCGGAGGCTACGGAGGGAGCCATGAAGCTGGCGAAACGAGTCACCGGAAGGCCAGAGATCGTAGCTTGCCGCCAGTCTTATCATGGTTCGACCCAGGGTGCGCTTAGCATCATGGGTGATGAGTATTGGCGGAACGCCTTCCGGCCGCTTCTGCCCGGCATCCGTCATGTCGACTATAACAGCACGGCTGCCCTTGAAGCCATTACCATGCAAACTGCCTGCATTATCATCGAGACGGTCCAGGCGGAGAGGGGAGTATATGTACCGGATGGAACCTGGCTGCAGCAGTTGCGGCATCGCTGCGACCTTACCGGTACCCTGCTGGTCTTCGACGAGATCCAGGCTGGTTTTGGTCGAACGGGGACCCTATGGGGATTCGAGCGTTATGGCGTCGTTCCCGATATCCTGCTGTTGGGAAAAGCCCTTGGCGGCGGTTTGCCCATGGGCGCCTTTATTGCCGGCCGGGAACGTATGTGGCTGCTCACGGGCGATCCGGTATTGGGGCATATCACCACGTTCGGTGGGCATCCCTTGTGCTGCGCGGCGGGTCTCGCAGCGATGCACGTATTGCTGGAGTCCGGCTGGATCGCACAGGTGGCGGAAAAAGAAGCATTATTCCACCAGTTGCTCGTTCACCCGGCAATCAGGGCCGTGCGCAGCTGCGGGTTGTTGATCGCCGTGGAGTTCGACAATTTTGAAACGAACAAACGCATTATCGATACCTGTATAGAGCATGGGTTACTCACGGACTGGTACCTGTTCGCGCCCCAGTGTCTGCGGATCGCACCGCCGCTTTCCATCACGCATGAGCTCATCGAACAGGCCTGCTCGACGATTTTGACGGCGATCTAATCTTTCACCTGATTTTAGAATTAGTTTGATTAATTTTGTTTGCTCCTCTCACCCATGCGGATAAGTGCAGCGTCCGCTAGCCGTTCTTAGAATTCATTAGTTCAGAATTTATCAGGTTCTACATTCACCGTAACGGTGGCGCCGCTGCCCAATCTTAACCTTAAAATATAGCGTATGTCACTGTTTCTGGAACGGAAAGAGCTGTTCGATCGTATCCTGCTGCTGGGTGAGGACGAGATGCAGGAACCCATTGAGGTGTTCGAACAGTTCTTCAGCGATTATCATTTGCACGAATGCCGGTACATCCTGTGGAGTATGTTACAGACTTGCCTCACAACGGATAATACGGAATTCAGCGAGCCGGCGGAAAGGGCAAGCCTGATAATGAATTGTAAGAACCTGGAGCGTTTCCTGGAAGCAGGTTCGCTGATCCTGGAAAAACATCATGGCAGGAAAAATTAGCTCCATGGAAAACCGCACGCACTTTTTATCCGTATGTACGTACGAATGAGAAGAATAATTTGGCTAGGAATTTGATTAGTGAAACCCCTGTCTTCTGGCAGGGGTTTATCTTGCTCCTACTGTAAGAGCTTAAAAACCAATACCGCCAGTAGGCTACCCAGTAAAGGTCCTACTATTGGCACCCAGGCATAGCTCCAGTCGCTGTTTCGTTTCCCCGGCACGGGTAGAATGGCATGCATGATCCGCGGGCCAAGATCCCGGGCCGGGTTGATCGCATAACCGGTAGGACCGCCGAGGCTCAAACCGATCCCCAACACCAGCAGACCTACGGGCAGGGCATCCAGGGCACCAAGGCTGCTGGAAGGAGCGGCGATGAAAAGGACGCCCAGGATGAGCACAAACGTCGCTATGGCCTCAGTTATCAGATTGTTACCGTAGCTGCGGATCGCGGGTATCGTGGCGAATACGGCCAGCTTTGCGTTTGCATCCGGAGTTTCGGCAAAATGCGGCCGGTAACATAGCCACGCCACCAGGGAACCGGCCATCGCACCCAGCATTTGGGCTGCAAAATAAGTCGGCACGAGACTCCAGGGGATCTTCCCCAAAACCGCAAAGGCCAGGGTAACCGCCGGATTCAAATGGGCTTTGCTGGCCGCAGCCGAACAATATACGCCCACAAAGACGGCCATCGCCCAGCCAAAGCTGATGACGATCCAGCCACTGTTGTACCCCTTGGATCGTTGTAAGACCACATTGCTCACTACCCCTTGTCCCAGGACGATGATCAGCCCCGTCCCTATGAATTCGCCAAAAAATGGTGTCATGGTTTATATGCTTTAAGAGTGTTCCGGTAAATAGCCCGCCGCCACCTCCGCGAATGCCGCCATCTGTCCCTCCTGCCAGGCCCGATCATGTCCCAATTCACCCGCGAGCAGTTCCGCCACCGTTGCCGAACATTCGACCGCCGCCCGTGCATCGAGCAAAAGACTTCGGGTCCTTCGGCTGAGCGCATCTTCCACGGTGACACAAAGCTCTTCTCTTACCGCCCATACGATCTCGGCAAGGAT
>Ga0134126_10006654_pt1 | contig 14492 bp, 33 predicted proteins | sample KB31752_FD_96881 | JGI IMG/M metagenome (GOLD analysis project Ga0134126, IMG submission 96881) | Terrestrial soil microbial communities with excess Nitrogen fertilizer from Kellogg Biological Station, Michigan, USA - KB3-175-2 | ecosystem: Environmental > Terrestrial > Soil > Unclassified ... | reverse complement strand
GTGGCACTACGGGCGCTACGCGGCGTGTAACCCATTTCCTTTGCACGGGACACCTTGTTGGCCCGCTTGATCGCGGTATCGAGGAATGTTTCGTTGAACGTGCCATTCGCAAGGAACGCGGTGTAATGCGTGTTGAGCGAGAGGATGTTCAACAGTTGTGTCAGACCCGAACCTTCGAAGTCGTAATCCGTGAACTGCGTTTGACCTTGCAGATAGGCACGCAGCGAGGCTTTGATGTCATCAAAGTCCAGATCGGTAATCAGTGGTGTTGTTGCCATTAGCGTGTCCTGTAAAGCAAGGTATTTACCGTCACCGACTGGTCAGAACCCTTGATGATGAATTCGACCGTGATTAGGTATGCGTTCTTGTCGCTTTGATCTGTAACGGTTACGTCGAAAGTGTCCAACCGTGGTTCGAACTTGGTGAGGACTTGAATAATCGATGTCCTAATCAGTTCTGCCGTTACTGGCGTCGATAGTTCGAACAGAAGGTTGTAGACCTGACTTGAGATTTCGGGATGGAAAGGCGACTCGTATGGTCGCATTTGGATCAGATTCTTCACTGATTGCTTCACCGCGTTGTCATCGTATTTCATCGAGACATCGCCAGTGATGGGGTTTGCAGCGAAGAGCAAATCCAAATCACGAAAAACGCGGTTGGTAGTGGATACAGTGATTGTCATGATCCAATATTTAGTTTTAGTGGGATCACCAACAATGCACAAGCGCAGACGGGCGAAGCAAGGTAAAATTTTCTTGCTTCGCCATTTTTCGTATGATACGCTTCGGGTGCTGTCGTTGGACCTGGAAAGTACGTCAATATTTATTGGAGGACTTTACATGACCCTTATCAGCGCCCTAGAATCGCGTGCTCGCGACCACCAGAGAAACGCGAAGGTTTTCAGGGAATTCGCCTCACTCGCCGAGGAAGATGGGAAGATATTTATGGCGAGACTGTACCGGCGCGCAGCGGCGTGCCACGATGAAGCAGCGGACAGGTTGGAAGGTCATATAAAAGAACTGCGCAGCGGTTCCCCTGTACCGACTGCGCAGCAGGCCATCAATCTTCTTCGAAGTGCAACGTAGTATGATCTGACCTTACTCGGCAAAGGCTTCCAACAAAATCCGGGTATATCCTAGTTGTGCATCCTCTTGACAGACCACCGGCGCTGTGGTATAGCGCCGGGTTCCTTTCCCCGCGTCTGTTCCTTCCCGAACACAATCGACAAAGTTGTTGCATTCCCATGCGTGTTGGTGTACTATGCGTACTCGTAACTTAACCCAAGTGTGGTCATGTAAAACGAGTAGAGAAACTAGAGGAAGTAGAAATCATGATGCAACAAGAGACGACATCCCAGACCTGTTCCACAGAAGGCTTGGTGAAACGGGCCAAAGTCAACGAACTGGCACGCGACTACTCGCGCTTTGCCGGATTGCTGTCGAAGATTCTGGATATGCGCTACAACAAACATGCACGGGTATTCATCTCGAAACACTTTCCCGAGAGGTTGGTTGATCGCAACTTCAGCAAACGTGAAGATCGACTCTTCATGTTCAAGCTTCTCAGCTACGTCTTCGAGAAGCGCGGGGACGCACTGTTCAGCGACATCGACGTGTTCGTAAAGTTCAACGACATGGCTGTGATGATCTACAGCGAGTTCCGTGACGGCGTACAGCAGATTCGACTGAACACGTTCTTGCCCTTCGGTGAAAGCAACTGGTGCAAGTCGAAGAACAACCGCCCTATCCGTACCATCGAGGTCAAGACGAGCGACTTGATGGATTACGTGCCATGCACGATCAAGAAACAACCGGAAATGGTGCAATTTGGTTAAAGTCATCAGCACGACGCCTCACCCAAGTGTGGTCAAAGAAATCATTTGCCCCAAATGTGGTTCTACGCTACAATACGTACCGAACGACATTCAGGAACGAAAACACTACGACTACACAGGAGACTATGACTTGGTGCATGTCATCGAGTGTCCACCGTGCGGTCATGAGATACAGGTGAAGCGATGGTAGAAAAGAAGAAACGCAAGTTTGACCACTTGTTGGTCGGCGATCAGGTATGGGTCACGCGTACGTCGTATCGACGTGGCAACCAGACAGAAGTATCGCTGGAACCTCGCATCGTCAAGAAAGTGGGTCGTCTGTACTTGACCATCGGTCAACCGGATCGCGTATGGGATGACGCGCAGTTCAGCATCGAAGACGGGTACGAGAAGGGCGAAGCAAACTATCGTCGGCGAATGTATCTGGACGATGCACAGTATTACGCAGAGCGGCGGTTGGAACGTGTGTGGTGGTCATTTCGTGACCAAGTACAGAAGACTTGGGCAGCGCCAAAAGACGTTACTACCGAACAGGTATTGGAAGCAGCACGCATCTTGGGATTACAGATAGATGACCCTTCACCAAATTGATTATACCGGTCGCACGAACTACAGACAAAATTGGCTTGGTAAGCTGATTCTTCAAGTCGAGGTCCGTGTACCGTCTCATGGTCCTGGTGATTTTAGTGCGATCTGGATAGATGCTAAGGTCCGTGATTTGATCGAAGTACAACGACTACAGGAAAAGAAATGAATGAAGTCATTTCCCTAGACGGGAATGTTGCTACGGTGCGACTGAATTGGTATTGCTTTTCGCAGAATAACAGCGGCGGATATTTCGTCGAAGACGATAACCAAGGTCCGTTCGTCTTCATTCAAGCAGCAAGTGCGGATGAAGCGAATCGGATCGGGTTCGATTTCTTCGATACCAGCTATTGCCCGTGTTGCGGCGAGCGTTGGTATGAAGTGAGCGAATACGACGGCAAGGATCAGCCAATGATCTATGGGTCGCATATCTACGACCATGACGCGTTGAGCGGGTTCTCGATGCGCACGTACTGCAAGCTGCATTTCTATGACGGCCACGTGGAAACGTACGAGTTCGGCACGAAGCCCATCGAACGTCTTCCCGCAACCAATTGAGGCAATTCATGAACACGGTATTCAACGAAGAGAACTTTCCTGTCGCAACGAACCATCTCGGATGGAATGTCGAACGTTTGACCGGGGACGGATGGAAACCGATCTTCGATGATCCGTGCGAATCGATCAAGGACGCAAAGTCTCTGAAGGACTACGCCGAAGCGTTGAACCCTAAAGAAGAATTCCGTGTATATGAAGCGCTCGAATATCCGCCAAAACGGTAGATACACAAAACCGAAACCAAAGGCAAAGATGTACGAAAAGATTATCAGTATCGAAGAATGTTCGTTTTCGAGGAATTGTCCTGGCTGGCGTGGCGAAGAGTGGTTCGAAGGCTATATCGTCACGACTGAGAACCAAACGTTCAAGGTTGGTATCAGCAGCGGCCAATCATGCTGCGAGAACTATGGCTATTTGACGACCAATGATGACCTGTCCGAGTACATCGGCGCGCATCTGGTTCAGGTAGCAACGGTGGATACAGCATTGGACGTTCAGTCCATCGAAGAACAAGGCTTGACCAGTGTGGACGCATGTATGTTTGTGAACTTCAGCACATCGAAGGGAACGATGCAACTCGTCGCCTATAACGAACACAACGGGTACTACGGCCACACAGCCGTAGTCATCTCGGAATCGTTCAATTACGAACTGAACCTATGAAACCGAAGTTCAAAATAGGTGACATCTGCATCGCCTACAACGACCCGACGTTCACCATAGATGACAACACCTTTAGATACAACGGCGAAGAATGCACCGTGATAGGTATTCCGGTGAATCAGACACTAAACACCGCCAATGGCAGTTGGGCGATTCTACCTTTCGCATACCGCGTGAAGTTCCGTGATGGGTTCACGCCAGTCGCAAAAGAGAACGAACTGCGCCGAAAGGAAGATGACGATTGGGTCAAGAAGAAGGTCGAAGACTTGTTGTTTCCGATGCCGGTCGAGTTCGTAGAGACGACAGAAGCATGAACGCACTCTTCGACACATGTATCCTGCCGCCAGACCCCCGCGACCCGATTCCTGTAATCGTCCTGGTTGCCGCTGTCGCCGCGATGGCGATGATTCACTACTTTTTCCTATGATCGCACGCAACGAAATCACTGGCGACCAGATCGCAACGAAGTCCACGTCAGACGCATACCGAGACAACTATGACCGTATCTTCGGTAAGAAGAGGCCACAGTTGTTGGAAGACATCGGCCCCGATAAGACGCCCGAGCAATTGCTTTACGAAGAAGATGTCGCACTCGAAGAGTTGCGGTCGGGTATGTGGTTTGAGGACGCGGAACGATGAGTCATCCAGGCATGACCGCATTGGAAGCGATTGAGTACCGTGTTCTCGATAAGACCGAGGTCGAACGACAAGAGAACGAACGAAAGATCGAAGAGTTGCGGCGTAAACGTCGCTTCACACAACTTCGCGAAGAATACCGATGGCTGAAAGACTTCAAGGTCGTTCTTGAATCACCGGACGGTCGAAAGAACGCTTCATTCAGACTCGAAGAACTATTCGAGATGTTCACCCTCACCCAAGACTGGCGAGACGCAGTGCTATGAATATCAGCTTCGACTACGACGAAACGTACACCCGTGACCCGGCCTTCTGGGACACGTTTCTGAACGCTGCACGGGTCCGTGGACATAAGGTGTACCTTGTGACCATGCGCAGCACCACAGAGGCCGCACAGGTCTTCCACGACCTTACCGGTAAGGTTGACGGCTTCTACTTCACGAACCGCCAAGCCAAGAAGGATTTCATGTGGCGGCAAGGAATCAGCATCGACGTGTGGATTGACGACATGCCGTACTTTGTGGTATGCGACGCAGCAGATCGTCAAATAGAGAAGTCGCTGTTCTGACAAGGTTGGGAACACTTGACAGTACGTCCCAAAGTCGGATATAATAGCCGTACTGTCAACTAGGAGATTTGAATATGTTCAAAATTCACAGCAACGCATGGATGGAAGGCTATAACGCCGTCATCGAGCACTTCAACCAGGGCACGCCAGCAGATACGCCTTCGAACTACACCGGCCAGGATTTGGCCGATTGGGTCGATGGTGCGAACGCTGCCCGGCATCTCTACAACATCGCATGAAGAAGACCCACTACATTCTGTATCGTCGGCAGTTCGGCGACTTCGACATCGCTATAGATATTCCTATTGCGGCATCCGCGACGAAGGAACATCTGAAGATCGAGTGCGCCTACAAGAACGACAATCGCACGCCGAAGGAACTTGCCGATGAAGTCGGGTTCTGGGTCAGCGACAAGCCGGAAATCGCCATCGTATGATCCAGAACGAAGACATCGAACAGGTCCGCGACATCCTCACGGACACATCCATCACACATATCGCCGTGCGTGCTGACCGTGCGCTGAAGAAGCTCGATGAACTGCTTCAACAGCAATCACCGGTCATCGCCACGGCTGATTGTCCACATGACGTTGCGGAACTGTTCCTCAATCGATTCAACGAAGTACGCAAAGCCGTCAACACTCGCGACATGTCATATGCGCAGTTTCCGCGCATCGGCACAGAAGCGATGATCGAACTCGTTACCCGTCGCGAAGTGCTGCAATGGGTACTAGAAATGCTCAACATCACCGAAAAATGAACGCAGAAGAATACATCGACTACCTGATCGATACCGCCAAACGGTTCGAAGCAGGCGAGTGTGGGATTGGTGTTCAGCCATGCGAACTGGCTACGCTGAAGGCCATCATGAAGTCCGAAACGATGCTCGCGCAAACGAAAGCCGAACGTCGAGTTTTCTACGTTGACGTAGGAAGCGGAAAGACGTGAATTCGGATCGAGAATTGGCTAAGGCTGCGTGTTCATATTGCGGTAAGCCCGTCTATTGCGATGAAGGCATCCACGGAATCAGTCTGGACCATTACGACTGCTATGCCGGTGTGATCGGCAAGATGGATAGCATTATGGACGGCATCACCGGCACACGGCGCAAGCGCCACAAGGCCGAAGGCGAAGGTGTCATTGCGAAGAAGGTCATCGCAATGGCGACCGCCGCAATCGAAGAAGAACTCGGAGCGAAGATTTACAACATCCGATTCTGGAACCAGAAAGGCGGCTATCGCGGTCAATCTTGGGACTTGGCGCGTTGGGGTTTCTACTTCGATATCGAAGGTACGACGCTGAAGGGCAACTGCCATTCGTGGTCACGTATGACCGATTGCGTTAAGGCAAAGAAGCTGACCGCGCACCCGGAAGACATCACCTACACATTCAATGTGGAACCCTAATTGACAACCGAATTCAAGCAACTGACACCGCACGACCTGATCGTGATGATGGGTGAACGTCTCAACAATCGAGATGCGACAGGTCGGTATCCCGATCTTGAACAGGACGCGATTCGTTATTGGGTAGCACGTGATCTTCTCGTCAACTTCGTCCAAGGTGACTATGAGAGGCTTGACAAACTCTTAGACGACAAAATCAAACGCATATTCGGAAAATGAATTCCACACAATACGAGTACCGGTAATGGAAATCCTGCATCGCGGAATCCCGCCATCAGAACGCACGCACGAAGCAACGTGCATCACATGCCAGACCAAGATTCGATTCAAGCAAGGTGAAGCGAAATACCAGAGTGACCAACGTGACGGCGACTACCTGTCCATTGAATGTCCAGTGTGCAATCGCACGATCACGAAACAAATTAACTCGCGCACTGGCAACTACTGGAATGATCGTTGAATCGCGTTTCAAAGTCGGCGACGAAGTTGCGTTTGCACATCGAACGCAACCGGGTATGCCGCCGTTTCGCATTGGGAAGGTGGATGCGAACATGTTTGACGTTCGCTACCAGCTTGAATACGACTACAAGTGGTGGACGGAAGGGTGTTTCATGTCCTTCGAAGAATGGAAGAAGAAGTGAAAGATTTACGGATCGAAATCGCCAATCTCGCGAAGATCATCGCAGATAAGACCGACGAGTACGGCAAGATGTATCGAGATTCGCGCAAGCGATTTCTCACCAGTGGCAACGTGTTCAATATCGTAGCTACGGACGTGTCCGATCACGATGGCATGGAAGTAACGGTGTGTATCGGCGTCGCAAAGACATGGGCTGGTGCAGAGAAGGCACTGAAGGCCAAGGCACAAGAACTGACGTTCGATGAGCGTGCCAAAGCATTCGACCAGATGAAGAATCTACGTGAAGAAGGTCAACGCGTCTATACAGCGCTGAAGGTCGATCTTGAGGTCATACGGCGTCAGGAAGAAGCCGAGAAGGCCGACATTATTCGAGAACAGGAACAGAAAGAACGTGGCACTCGTCGCACCAGCAAGAAGCAGAAAGGCAAAAATCAAACTCGCCAAACGCGGTGAACGTAAGCGCTTGAAGGGATGTAGTCCGTGTATCGTGACAAAATACGATGCAGACGGGAATGTAATCTCCGTCTCGAAAGAGAAGGTGAAGATTCCACCAACCCTTTATAGGGACAAAATTCGTTGAATAAGTAATGAGAACGGAACCGGTAGACAGCCGGTTCTATGACCGGGAACAGACACCCGTACAAACAGAAACGAGACGACAAACCTTCCTGTCGTTGGCATTCGAATACCACGTAACGTGCAGTCGAATAAAAATAAAAGCCGTAGCAGATGCGGTATGTCTTAGGAGTTCAAGACCACTTCTTCATCTGTAATCATAGGTATATGTCGGGCTGTCCCCATTGTCACGCATTCGCTACCTCTAAAGCGTAAAGAAGGGGAAGACACCATTGGTCTTCATCAGTCACCGGTTCGTCTTCATCAGTCACCGGTTCGAATCGATCTGTCAACATCGATGTTTCGAGCCGCAGGCGAGTGCGGAGCGCGCAGCGCGACGCCAAATAAGTTCAATAATCACCAACTATGAACAATAGCGGCGATTGAAACTCATGTGGCGCTTCGCGCACTCGCCTTCGGCTCGTCACATAGGTGAGGTCAAGCGAGTTGAACAAGACCCGTGTTATGAACCCGGTTGTTGAACATCGTCAGTACTTGACCGCGATTTCCCGCCGAGTTGAACGAGATGTGAATCCACGGATTACCTGAACCAGTGGTCTTGTATTCAAGCAACAACTGGTCATATGCAGGCAACAGCGAACGCAGTTCACCAGCCATCTTGAAGTAGTCCGACTTAGACACACCAGTGAATTGCATGTCTGCCGCAAGTCCAAGACAATGTTGCGACGCCGACTTCGATAGTGTGTTGTGTGCAAAATTGCGGAAGGAACTCGTCACGAACATGTTAGGGTACTTTGCCTTGATTGGTTCAAGAACGTTCACTGCCAGAGCATATAAGTTCGCGGCAATCTCACCTTCAGTCAGGTTGCATTGCGCCACAAGTCGATCATGCTGTGCCGGTGCGTTGATCGACAGCGCACCCAACGTGAAGTTTGGCGTCAGCTTGAAGTTGGCCGGGATGTTCGTCAGCGTCTTGATGTATGCCATCTGTTGCGCATCGGTCTTTCCGACCGTGAACGGTTTGCTTGTCGTTGGCAACGAATAGTTCGTCTCAGGTGCCGTCTGTGCGACCGGAGTCGAATTCAATTCTGCCGTCGTCGCGACACCTTCATTCACCAACTGCGATTGAATCGTCGCAGTCCCACCATTTGCTGCTTCTTCTGGCGTCTCCACCGACAACACCACGCGATCAACTCGGTTCGTTGGGAACTCGTCATCGATCAAATACTCGTCGTATTCGGTGCGAGTATCATCAAGACCAGCTTCGCCATACAGCGCATCTTCTGCGACTTGCGCCGAACCTGCAACACCAGCTTCCACCGATGAACCGTTTTGGATTTGCATCGACGAACCATCGATTGCAGTCATACCGGCGCTTCGCAAATGGGACGAGGATGTACCATAGACCTTCGCTGAACCACCAGCAAACACGTTGGTGTCGCTGCCGGATTGCGAGTTGATGTTTCCGTCCGACTTCAGATCGATGTCGCCCGATTGTGCCTGTACGTTCACACCAGAACCGCCGACGATGTTCATCTCGGTTGCCGCTTCGTGATACATGCCAGTACCGGCCTTTAGATTCATCGCACCGCCAGCTTCGACGTTGAATCGTCCACCAGCAGTTACCATGAAGTCGTTATCTGCCGAGATATAAACGTCGGTGCCACGGAAGTCCAGTGCTTCACCACCGCTTACTGTGACGCGTCCAGCGGCATATACATCGATGTCGTTACCTGCTTGAACGGATACATCCCCATCGACTTCAATATTGGCATCTGCGCTGACATACACGTTAGCAGAACCGCCAACAGAAATGTTACAGCGACCTTCGACCCGTACATAGCCGTTCCCGTCCGTGATTTGATAGTCCGAACCTACCACGCGACGCGTCATATTACCAATAGCGTCGATTTCCGTGAATGTGCCCGAAGTGTGATAGATGTTGATGCGTTCCGAACCCGGCGTGTCATCGTATTCGACGACGTGTCCAGCTTCAGTTTGCAAAACCTTGTTGTATGGATACTTCGCGTTGAACGGATTGATCGGCTGATCGAACGTGTCTCCGTTCGTGATCGGAATACCCGTTGCACGATTCAACGATTTGTCTTCTGCCGGTGTGCCAGCATAGACACCACGTGCCAGTTTGTTTGTATCTGGTTCGTTCGCATAATCACTTGTCGGATAGACACCATCAGGATCACTGAACCCCGTGGCCGTGTTCGCGATCAGTGCCTTATTGGCCGGATCATTCGTCGGTGTGTATGGCGTATAGACCGGTGCGTTCGACGAGAACAACTGCGACACGCTGTTCGGGATCAGTGGATTTGACGGAATCGGCGTGACCGGCTTCGGAGGAATCACTGCATCCTTCTCGGCTTGCGTCGAGGCAATCTGTGCGGCACTGTTGTATTGAGAGGCGAGCGCCAACAGAGCCTTTTTCTCACTCACGTAACGACTGCGAACGTTGGCTTTGATGTTGTCCGACGAGCGCGAGAACAGTGTCGAGACGTTTGCGATCTTGTAGTCCATGACCGCATTGATGATCGTCACGTCGTCAAGCTTCGTGACACCCTTCAGTGGCGTCAGAAAGACCGATGTACGGGCCGGACCCATCTGAACCGCAGTGGACCATACCAAGTCCTGAACGCCCGCTCCAAACGGCGTTAGATCGAGGCCAGCACGCTTCAGGTTGCCGATCATCACGTCGTAGTAGGTTGCTTTGACGTAGGCGTGTTGATCGGCCTGGAACCCGGTTGGATCACTCGATGCACACGTGGTCCATGCTTGGTCGAATGCAGACGTGGCCGGTTCAAGTCCCGAGAATCGAGAACCATATGATGACACGGCCAGATATTTCTTGACAGGCGACTTGGATGAGTTCGGACGACCTTTACCATTCGGCATCGTGGCCGGGAGATACGAGGCGAACTGGTATGAACCGTAGGATGCGCCACCAAGATCACCGCTGTTGTGGTAGTTGTTGATCGCACCACAGCCGCGTGAACCGGATTCGTATTGCTTCGAGGTCTGGCCGAGCGTCCAACCGGTAGGCTGACGAACTGTGGTAGGATCGACCGTACCGGATACCGTGTTGGTGATGGGAGTCTGATCTGTCGTCGGTGTGACTGTGGTCGTGGTCGGTGTGGTCGTGCCAGCAACACTGCCAGACGAAATCATCGCCTGTGCCTGAATTGCGGTCAGCGTACCCATCATCATGAACTGCTGCTTGTCTTCACCATCGAGGAAGAAGCCGATGACCCATGACCCATGCACGATGCCGGTCGGCGACATACCGATGCCTGAGTTCGATGCGCTGACGATAGGCGTCATAGCATGTGCCCACGGCAGATCAGAGGTCGGAAGATCGTTCTTGTCGTCCGTGTGAACACCAAAGACCCGAACGCGACAGCGCCCGAGTTCCATAGGGTCAAAACGGTCTTCGACGACACCAACGTAGAATTGCAGCATGAATATTCCCAACGATGAAAGTTCTTGACACATGTCCCGAACGTGGGTACAATGCCATCTATCGATTATTTAGGGAGTGACGCACATGGGTCCGTTCATCTTCGGTAAGTGGCACGCGTGGCAACTTCCTTTCGAATACGTCATGCTGTCGGATGAAGAAGCCAAGAAGCTTCGGCAGTTCGACAACGTGGACGAATGTATCAACTGGCTGTATCTCGAAGGCGAAAAGGACGCGGCCCGCGCACTCAACAAACACGTAAAGGGAGCCTGAACATGACACAACCTCTGACTGTCTACATCATCGAGCGTGAAGGCATCGAGAACCCCGTGATGCACGACCTGATTGAACTGTTCAGCGGCACGATCTTGGCATCGTCCACGCCCGACAAGATCGACAACATCATCAAGAAGCGTGGCTACATCGTCACGCAGCAACCGAAATGAAACATCGAGACAAGCTGATCGAGTTCGATCCGTACATCGACGACTACGCCGTATCTTCACACTTCCAGTTCAGCACGCGCGTCGATGCCCGCCACGCCCTCAAAAACAAGGTCGATGACTTAATCGAGCAGGCACGTCGAGAAGGGATTGAAGAGGCCATCGCGTTCATTCTGAACGGCGTGTTCCTCACGGACACGTCTCCCGCGAAACTGTTCGCCAACGAAGTCACGGCAGAAATGAGGAAGCAACTTCTATGACGACGCTATACCAATTCGCCATCAACAACACGAAGGCGCACATCCGTAGCACGGAGAATCAACTTCTGGTGAACCGTAGCGATGTGGATGCAATGAACGTCTTCGACGCGGCAAAGTTTTTATCAGTGGCGTTCATGAAGAACGTAGACGACGTTCTTACAGACCTGCTGACGAAATGATGGACACGACCGTATTTGCGTGCTTACAGTCTGCCGTTCGGATTGCACGCGACCAGCAGATTCAAAAAGTAGCAACCCTTAGAATGAGACTGTCTGGACAATATGACGCGCAGACGATTGATGCTGCCCTGAAGTTATGGGCCAACTACGAGAAAGAAAAGCGTGAGCGGTATGAGTAGTCAAGCACTGTCAAAGATCAACAAGATCGAACTCAACCGTCGATACGGCGGTCCAGACGAGACGCCTGAACTCGTCATTCTCGATTACCTTGCTTATCGGTTGGTCAAGACCACGAAGCGTCTGACCTTCGACATCATCTGGCAAGACCCTGACCCGAACATCACGTGGTATGGTGACGACGATGGAGAGTTCTATACGTTCCGCGCATCCAACGGATATGAGGTCATTTCGCGATCTGTGATGGACATCCAAACCGAGCGTGTGTGGCTTCTGGGCGCTTCGAAAGAGGACCGTGCCTTTCGTTCTGGGTCAATGGTGTTCGGTAACGACGAGAAGCGTGATCGGGCCTATGAGGCGTTTCATCAAGCGCTTCGCGAGTGGAACGATCATCACTATGGGCTGTTGAACTAATGTCCTATCTTCGTGGCCCGATCACGTGTCGAAACTGTCAGAGTTGTCATATCGATTGGGGCGACCAATACTCGATAGTCTATTTTGGTATGTTCGACCCAGACACATACACGTGCAAATACACTGACGCTGACGTGGAACGAGAATACCGAGAGGGTTCAAGTTTTCACGCAAGGTGTCCACTTTGGATCAACACAGAATGGCCGTGACGAAAGACTATTACGATCAAAATTCGGCATATGAACCGGCAATCGCAAAAACACCACTGCCGCGTTCGTATATAAAGAGTGAGAAAGACGCACTGTTCGAACGTATGAGAAACATGCTCGTCCAAACATCGTACAGAGCGCCCGATGTGGAATGGGCTGCTAAACGTGATGCCTTACTGAAGGACATCACGACATACATGAACCAAGGAATGTGATGGCCTGGATAACACCAACAAGCCTTTATGAATTGATAAAGGAAAGCACCGAGTCAATGAAGGTACTGACACCTTCGACAGACTATTACGCTCGTCGCGGTGACAGCGATGAAACGACGATTAGCTTTGTGAACCCGGACAAGTTCTTGACGCTTCTCGAAGAAAAGTATGTTGATGAATTATGAGTATGCGAAGAGATGTTGACCCGAGTAGCTACATGGGTCGATATTTGGCGATGAAGTTTCCCGAGCGTGGCCCGTTCAAATCGGTCTACTTCGAGGGATCATATTATGACCGTGCGACCACCACCTACTTTGATCGAGATGGCAAAGAGGTCGAGCGAGAAGACCACGGGTATTACGGTTAGGCCGAAGCCCCGTCAAACGACGCAATCAGAGTAGCGCCACAGGTGCAGACATCACCTTCCAGCGCTATCTCTGCATCGTTGACGAAGATAGAATTCTCGGTTCCAACGATGGTCTGTTCGCCGTGCTGATTGCAGTAAATCTTGTCGCCATGTCGAGCGATGGGTTCGTTACCTAGATAGCAATCTTGGCTTGCGGTGATGATGTTGCCGCCGTGGGAATGTGTGTCATTCAATCGACAGATTCGTGTCATGTGATGTCTCAGTGAATAGCAGTATCGAATGAATCCTTGACCAATTCGAGGATCATATCGTGACGTTGCAGATTGATCTTGTGGCGTACACAACTGACCAGATAGAGTCCAGACATGTACTCGTCGAATTCTTCCGTTGCATCCGTGCCGTCCTTCGGACCCATCTTCGGCATGCCGAAGTAGACCACACTGCCCGCTTCAAAATCGGTTCGACCCGGAACCGTGCCTTCGATCTTGATGTTCGACAACCCGGACAGCAACGACATCCGATTCTGCTTGATCGCAGCGATACGTTCACTGATATTTCCGCTCGCGTTATCAAACAACCCCGGCGACTGGAACGCAACCTGCGTGACCATCTGTGGGTTGCGGAACTGTGTCGTTGTGAACGGCGGATACTTGTCCATGTGCGGATAGTTGCCGAACTGCGTCACGTAGTCGAAGTTGTTGTACTTGTACGATTTGTGTGTGAGGTCAACCGTCAACACTTGGTTCGCATAGTAGCCCTGTTGGTTCGACTTCAGCGTGTTGAATGAATCAACCACCTTGAAGTCTTCCATGATCTTGAAGGATCGAGCTAGATTCGGAACAGTGTATTGCACGCCATTGACGGCAACCGGGCCTTCGTGAACGCGGATGTTGTTCGGTGAATAGTAGAACTCACCAGCGACCGCTTTCTTGGTCGCGAACGCTTTGATGATCGAACCGACAGAACCCCAATAGAAGCCCTGTGATGTCTCATAGAAGAGGCCGTCCGATGACTTCGTACCTGTCGCAATAGACTTCGATGCGAGCCAGCTAAGGGCCTTCATAGCGCCCCAGCCGGGACAAGTGAACTTGACCGTGTTGTCGGTATCATTCAGGACCGTAAGCGGCGTGGGATCGTCCGATTCGACGAACTGCTTGGTGTCGGCATTGACGACGATGTTGCGGGCCGTCTGAAGGTAGTTCTGGTACAGCGTAGCGGCAACATCCGATGCGCGACCTGAGAACGTCTTGAAGATTTTTGCATAGGTATCGACGAAGACTTCTGGCGAACAGAAGTG
>Ga0134126_10006653_pt1 | contig 14492 bp, 10 predicted proteins | sample KB31752_FD_96881 | JGI IMG/M metagenome (GOLD analysis project Ga0134126, IMG submission 96881) | Terrestrial soil microbial communities with excess Nitrogen fertilizer from Kellogg Biological Station, Michigan, USA - KB3-175-2 | ecosystem: Environmental > Terrestrial > Soil > Unclassified ... | reverse complement strand
GCCTCATGGAGCGCCAGCTCGATGGAACCGGCAGCGCGCTGCTGAAGTCGCAGATGGAACGGCTGGGCGTGAAGGTGCTGCTGAGTCACAGCACGGCGGGCATCGCGGGCAATGGCAAGGTGGAAGGCGTGACGTTTAAAGGCGGCGCGGAGATCCCCGCGGACCTTGTGGTAATTGCAGCGGGCATCAGGCCAAATACCGAGCTGGCGCGCGCAACTGGACTCAAGGTGAATCGCGGAATCATGGTAAACGATTCACTCGGGACTTCCGATCCGAACATTTTCGCCGTAGGCGAGTGCGTGGAGCATCGCGGCGTGTGTTACGGGCTGGTGGCGCCGCTGCTCGACCAGGGCAAGGCGCTCGCCGCAGCGATCACCGGCAGCAGCGGCCCGGGATTTGCGTCGGTGGTTCCGGCAACCAAGCTCAAGATCATGGGTGTGGAGGTTTTCTCGGCGGGCGCGTGGGACGAGGCCGGGTGCGGCGGGGAAGCGGTTCGATTTGAGGACCCCGCGTTGGGACTCTATAAGAAACTCGTTGTGAAGGATAACCAACTCGCGGGGTTCATCCTGGTGGGCGACACGTCGGAGAGCCCACGCTATCTGGACATGCTGCGCAGCGGACGCGATCTTGCCGGAAGCCGCAAGCATCTGCTATTTCCTCCTCCGGCGGAAGATACCGGGCAGGGGATTGCGGAACTCCCGGACAGCCACACGGTTTGCGGCTGCATGGGAGTGACCAAGGGCGCGATCATCGAAGCGATTCTACAGAAAGGTGTTTGTACGTTGGCTCAGTTGAAGGAGACGACCCGTGCCTCGACCGGGTGCGGAAGCTGCACGGATCTTTGCAAAGGGCTGCTGAAAGCGGTCGTGTCGGAGTTTGAAGAGGATACTGCCAAGGTACTCTGCGGATGCGTTCCATTCTCACAGGAGCAACTGCGCGAGATGCTGCGCGGGCAGCAACTGCGCTCAGTGCAGGATGTCCTTGATATTTACGGCAACGGTCACGGTTGCGAGGTGTGCAAGCCGGCATTGAGCTACATGCTCGACATGCTGTGGTGTGGCGACCACGACGAGGACCGCTCAGCGCGATTCATTAATGATCGCGTGCATGCGAACATCCAGAAGGACGGGACGTTCTCGGTGGTCCCGCGCATGAGGGGCGGCGTGACCACGCCGGACGAGCTGCGCCGCATTGCCGATGTCGCGGACAAATACAAGGTGCGCATGGTGAAGGTGACGGGAAGCCAGCGCATCGATCTTCTAGGTGTAATGAAAGCCGACCTGCCGGGGGTGTGGGAGGACCTCGGAATGCCATCGGGACAGGCCTACACCAAAGGAGTGCGCATGGTGAAGACCTGCGTGGGGACGGAGTTCTGCCGCTTTGGTGTGCAGGACTCCACCAACACCGGAATCGAGTTGGAGCGGCGGCTGGAGAATTTGTTCACGCCACATAAAGTGAAGATGGGCGTGGTGGGTTGTCCGCGCAACTGCGCCGAGGCAACGGTGAAGGACATCGGCATGGTCGGCCAGGAAGGTAGCTGGCAGGTGGTGGTTGGCGGCGCCGCGGGAAAGACCGTTCGCAAAGCCGACTTGTTAGTCACGGTGGAGACAACCGAAGAGGCTCTGAATACATGCTGCCTCTTCTTCCAGTACTACCGCGAGCATGCGAATTATCTGGAGCGCACCTATGACTTTGTGGAGCGCGTGGGCATGGACCGCGTGCGCCGCGACACGATCTATGCTCCCGGAGCGGTAAAGCAGGGGCTGCTTGATCGGCTGTCGCGCTCCAAGGCTCTCTCGTCCGACGTGTGGCTGGAGCGGCGCAATCCGCGCACGGCCACGCAGTTTGTACAAATTCAACCCATGGAAACGGTGACGGTATGAAAAGGAATCATCGCTGGATACGACTGACCTACGCTGGAAACATTCCGCTGCGCGAAGGCCGCGCCGTGGAGATGGATGACCACGAGATCGCGGTCTTCAATCTCGGTGACCGCTTTCTTGCCGTTGAGAATCGCTGCCCGCATCGTGGCGGACCTCTGAGTGAAGGCATTGTGTCCGGGGGCGTGGTAGTTTGCCCGCTACATGCTTGGAAGGTGTGCCTGGAAGATGGCTCCGTCACCAAACCGGCGAGTGAGCGCGCCTGCGTGTTCAGTTATTCCACGCGCATAGAGGATGGGATCGTGTGGGTCGAATATCCGGAGGCGAGAACCAGCGAAGCGGCATTGGCGCAGATCGTTCCTGTCTCGCAAATCTGTTCGAACGCGTCGCTGGAAGCGAAAGCCGCAGCACGCTAAAGGGGGTACGATGCAACGGGCTAACTTCAAGCTAGCCGACTCCGCAGCGGGCGCAGAGATGGAGTTCCTGCACGAAATCGGCAGTCGCATGGCTGCAGCCGATTCGTTTCATGCGGTGCTGGAACGCATCGTTGTATTTGTTTCCGCGGTCATTCCGTGTGACTCGTGCTTGATCTACGTGCTGGAACAGGACCAGCTTGTGCTGCGCGCCTCGCGCAACCCGCACGCGAATCTGGTGGACCACCTGGCGATGCGTCTTGGGCAGGGGATTACCGGCTGGGTCGCAGAGCATCGCGAGCCGGTCTCGATTCCGAAGCAGGCGCTGCGCGATCCGCGGTTCAAGCTATTTCACGACCTGCCGGAGGACCTGTTCGAGGCCATGCTTTCGGTTCCGATTCTAACAGCAGGCAAGGTTGTTGGCGTGATCAACCTGCAGCACCGGCAACCCTACCAGCACACACCGGAGGAGACAAGGCTGCTGGTGACCGTGGGCTTTCTGGTGGGAGCGGAAATTGAACGCGCGCGACTCGAGACGGAAAACTCCCAGCTTTCGGAACGGCTGGAAGTTCGCAAGCTGATCGAACGAGCCAAGGGAGTGCTGCAGCGCGACTATGGCATGGATGAAGCCGCTGCCTATCACGCATTGCAGCGCGAAAGCCGCCAACGCCGCAAGTCCATGCGCGAAATTGCTGAGGCGGTGCTGCTGATGGAATCGGTGCGGAAGAACCAGCAGTTACAGACCGGGCCTCCGATTATGGAGGCTGGCTTGCTATCGGGAGCACTACGCCCAAAGATCTGATCGCCACCGCCTTTTGCTGGCGTTCCCCACCATCCTTGACGATGCGATCGGCAAGCGGGCACCGCGCAAGCTGCCCGCTTGATCAGGCGGTCTTGTTAAACAGCGTTGAGGGCCTTGATTACCGTTTCAACGCCGGGGTTTGCATGGGCGAGGTATTCGCTGACGCGGTGGCGTTCCTCGGTGGTGAGGGTGGGCACGAGCGCGAGGATGCGGCGCAGCGTGGTGGAAACATCGTCAACATAATTCATCATGCGGATGGCTTCGCCGGAAAGTGGCATAATTTTCATATCCCCGAATTTTTCTTATCTCTCCATTATTTTCTCTGAGGGAGAGAGGCAAGTAAAGCCGCCGGCGCGATCGCCCGGCGCGACAACGGATTTTGAAATTCCGGCATCCGAACCAGCGGTGCCCGCCGCGAGACTTCCTTTTATGGCTCAAGAGACAATACAAAAAGCAATTCAGGACTGCACGGAGGAGATGCTTCACGCGGAGGCGCGCTCGCCGCGCTCGACGTATCGCTTGCAGCTTCACGCGGGATTTGTGTTTGCCGATGCGGAGGCGATTTTGCCGTATCTGCGGCGGCTGGGAATTGGGGACTGCTATGTGTCTCCGGTGTTTGAGGCGCGGCCAGGGTCGATGCACGGCTACGATGTGACGCGGCACGACCGGTTGAATCCGGAGCTTGGCGGTGAAGAGGGGTTCGCGCAGTTTTCGCAGGCGATGCGGGACCGGGACATGGGGCTGCTGCTGGATATTGTTCCCAACCACATGGGCGTGGGGAATGACTCGGAGTGGTGGCAGGATGTACTGGAGAACGGGCGCACGTCAGAGTATGCGGAATATTTCGACATTGACTGGGAGCCGCTGAAGGAGGACATGCAGGGTAAGCTGCTGCTGCCGATTCTGGGCGCCCAGTATGGATCAGAACTGGAGAACGGACGCATTCAGGTGTCGATTGAGAATGGCGTGGGCAAGGTGCGGTATTACGACCATGTAATGCCGCTGGCTCCGCGCTCGCTGCCGGTAATTTTCCCGGAGGAGCAGGCGGCAGAGCTGCCGGAGAATCTTCGCGAGATGCTCCGCGATTTGACGCATCACATTCCGCCGAACAGCACTGAGGACAGCGGACTGGCGACGCAGCGGCGGGCACAGTTAGAAGAGATTCAGCCGCGGATTCGCAAGGCTCTGTCGAAGCCGGAGAACCAGGAAGCGATTGCGGCGGCGCTGAAGGAAGTGAACGGGAAGGCGGGCGACGCGCGCAGCTTTGACAGGCTGCACGCGGTGCTGGAGGAGCAGCCGTACCGGCTGGCGTTCTGGCGAGTCTCGGCGGAGGAGATTAATTACCGGCGATTTTTTGACATCAACGATCTTGTTGGGTTGCGGATGGAGAATCCTGTAGTCTTCGCGGCGACGCACGGTTTGATTCGCAGACTGCTGGCGGAGAAACAGGTGACGGGTTTGCGCGTGGACCATTGCGACGGGATGTTCAATCCGCGGCAGTACCTGATTCGGCTGCAGATGCTCTACATTGCGAGCCAGTGCGGCGGGGCGGAGGCGAGCGGGCCGGTGGCTCCGAACGGAATTGAGCGCGAAATTCGCGAGTCGCTGCGGGGGTATGACTGGGGCGCGGTGCGGGGGCCGCTGTACGTGGTGGTGGAGAAGATTCTGGAGCCGCGCGAGGCTCTGCCGCCGGAGTGGCCGGTGCGCGGCACTTCAGGGTATGACTTTATCCATTTCGCGAATCAGGTTTTTATCCAGCGCGAGAACCGGAAGCGGTTTAACGATTTGTATACGTCGGTAACGGGGCGGACGCGGGACCCGGAAGAGGTTGTGTATCGCGGGAAACTTCAGGTGATGCAGAACGCGCTGTCGAGCGAGACGTATGTGCTGACGAATCTGTTGAGCCAGCTTGGGTCGGCGGACCGGCGGGCGCGGGATTTTACAGATAACCTGCTGGACTCGGTGATTCGGGAGACGATTGCTTGTTTTCCGGTGTACCGGACGTATATCGATGATCGCGGGCGATACACGGAGCGGGACCACGCGTATATTTGCCAGGCGATTGCCCGGGCGAAGTACCGGAACCCCGACGTGGATGTTTCAGCATTTGATTTTCTTGAGAACGCGCTGCTGCTGCACGGAAAGAGCGGCAATGAAATTGACCAGAGGGAACTTTATTTTGCGCTGAAGTTTCAGCAACTGACCGGGCCGGTGATGGCCAAGGGCGTGGAGGATACGGCGTTCTACCGGTACAACCGGTTTATTTCGTCGAATGAAGTAGGCAGTTCGATTCAGTCGTTCGGGATTCCGGTGGAGTCGTTCCACGCGAGCAACCGGGAGCGGCTGGAGAATTCTCCGGATGCGATGCTGGCGACCTCGACGCATGACACGAAGCGCAGCGAGGATGTGAGGAACCGGCTGAATGTGATTTCGGAAATGGCGCTGCTGTGGCCGGCGTTTGTGCGGCGGGAGATGCGGCTGAATGCGCGCTTTAAGCGGACGCTGGAGGATGGGAGGGTGGCTCCGGACGGCAATGAGGAGTACCTGATCTACCAGACGATTGCGGGCGCGTGGCCGTGGACGATGGAGTCAGCGGAGGACCGGCAGAGCTTTGTGGAGCGCTTGCAGCAGTACATGACCAAGGCGCTGAGCGAGGCCAAGATTAATTTGAGCTGGGTGAATCCGAATGAGAAGTATGTGGAGGCGGTGCATTCGTTTCTGGCGTCGATTCTGAAGCAGGATGAAGACGGAAGGGAGCGGAAGTTTGTGGCCGCGCTGCAAATTCTGATGCCTACGCTGAAGGTTTTTGGGGCGGTGAATTCGCTGGCGCAGGTGGTGCTGAAGGTTGCGTCGCCGGGGGTCCCGGATTTTTACCAGGGAAGCGAGATGTGGGACCTGAGCCTGGTGGATCCGGACAACCGGCGTCCGGTGGACTATGGCGTGCGCGCGGATGCGCTGGATGCGATGCTTCGCAAGGCTGAAGAGGAAGGCGCACTGTCGGTTTGCCGCGAGGTGATGGCGGGCCTGGAGGACGGGCGCATCAAGCTGTGGACGACGCATCGCGCGCTGGCGCTGCGGGCGGAGATGCCAGAGGTTTTCCGGCGGGGTGAATATGCAGCGCTCGATGCCGAGGGTGCGCATTCGCAGCATCTGATTGCGTTTTTGCGGCGGCATGGCGAGGAGCGGGTGCTGGCGGCGGTTCCGCGATTTGCCTGCACGCTGATGCGGCAGCGGGCGGAGATGCCGCTGGGCGGCGCGTGGGGAGATGGTGCGCTGATCGCAGAGGATTGCGCAGGCAGGCGGCTGGTGAACGTGTTCACGGGCGAGGAAGTGATTGTGGGCGAGGACGGCCGGATTCGGCTGGCGGAGTTGTTCGCGGAGTTTCCGGTGGCTTTGTTGCGCTGTCGCGGATGAGGCGGATCGATCACCGCTGCTCCCTTCTGTGCGGATGTAGCCGCGTGAGCTGGCGCAGTGCGCCGTCATGACGCTGCACGACCGCCCCCGGGGCCGACCGCAGAATTTTTCACGACTTATATACCACTGATTTATTCCACTCCAATTTGGGCGAGCAGGCCTCCGTCCACGAGAAAGTCCGCTCCCGTGCAGAACGAGGACCGGTCCGAAGCGAGGAATGCGGCGAGTTCCGCCACTTCCTCCGGAGTACCGACGCGTCCCAGCGGGTGCGCGGCGCCGAACCGCGCGAAGACCGCTTCTGCCGGGATGCCGGGCGAAAAGTGGGCGGCCGAAGAGGCCAGCATGGGAGTGCGGATTGACCCCGGGCTGATGGAGTTGACCCGAATCTTGTCCGGTGCGTGGTCGAGGGCCAGGGCACGGGTGAGGCTGTGGATGGCGCCTTTGGATGTGGCGTAGGCGGCAACTCCTTTTTGCGAGGCGTAGCCCTGCACGGACGCGAGATTGATGATGCTGCCGCCTCCACGCTCCCGCATGATGGGAATGACGGCGCGCGCGAGCAGAAAAATGCCACCCACGTTGACGCCCATGCACCGGTTCCAGGTTTCGGGTTCCGTCTCCAGCACGGTGCCGAAGGGGTGAATGGCGGCGGCGTTGACGAGAATGTCGATTCCACCCCAGCGCTGGACCGCGAAATTTGCGACGCGCGCGACCTGATCAGGCATCGACACATCGCACAACTCCGTTTCAAACGCCAGGCCGCGGCGAGAGGCTTCGGAGTGAAGGTCGTCATTGGCCTGGGAATCAATTCCGCAAGCCACCACCTGCGCGCCACCCTCGCCCAGGCGAAGTGCGATGGCGCGCCCAATTCCGGTTGTACCCGTAATTAGCGCCGTTTTGCCAGCAAATTCTTTCATTGGTCGGATGCTCCTTTCAGTGCGGATTCTGGCGGTCGCAATTCCGGCAGGGCATATTGCAGACCGCGGATTGCGCCGCGAAGCTCCGCCAGGCCTTTGAGTCTGCCTACGAAGGAGTAGCCGGCGTTACCGGGCTTTCCAATGTCGTCGCCCAGCAGGTGTCCATGATCGGGGCGCATGGGAATTTCGCGGGCGGGCCGGCTCTCATCGAAGCGCCTTCGCTCCTCTTCCAGCATCACGCGAAGAATGCTCAGCATATCGGAACTCCCAGAAAGATGCTCAGCTTCGTGAAAGGAGCCATCGGGTTCGCGTTGCACCTGCCGCAGATGGATGAAATGCGTGCGCGCGGCAAACTCACGGGCCATGGCGGGAAGATCATTCTCCCCTCTGACGCCGAGTGAGCCCACGCAGAAGGTGAGGCCGTTCGCGGGCGAATCGTACCCTCTGAGAATCTGGCGAAGATCGTCCGCGGTGGAGACGATTCGGGGCAGGCCGTAGAGCGGCCACGGCGGATCGTCGGGGTGAATGGCAAGCTGGAGGCCGAGTTCCTCGGCGGCGGGCATTACATCGTGCAAAAAGGCGACCAACGAGGCGCGAAGGTCGGTGGCGGTAACACCGTCGTATTCGGCGACGGCGGCGCGCATGGTCTCTCGGTTCCACGAGGATTCCGAAGCGGAAAGGCCGGCAATCAATGTGCGCTCCAGTTCCTCAATTTGCTTCGGGGCCATCTGTTCGAAGCGTTTTTTTGCAGCCTCGATTCGTTCCGGAGTGTAGCCGCGGTCCGCATCCCTGCGGCGCAGGATGAACAAGTCATAGGCGGCAAAGTCTACAGCGTCGAAGCGTACCGCATAGCCGGTAGAGGGAAGCTTCCATGTGATGTCTGTCCGAACCCAATCCACCACGGGCATAAAGTTGTAGCAGATGGTTTTGACTCCGGCGCGGGCAATAGCGGCCATGGAATCGACCCAGTTCCCAATGTAGCGTTGATACGGGCCGGAGCGAAGCTTGATGGAGTTGTGCACGGGAATGCTCTCGACCACGGACCACTCCAGGCCGGCAGCGGCAATCTCATTCTTGCGGGCGAGAACTTCCTGAACCGTCCATGCCTCGCCGCGATAGCGATGATGGAGGGCAGTCACGATGCCCGTTGCACCAGCCTGTGCGGCGTAGGACAGCGGCACAGGGTCGTCCGGGCCGAACCATCGCCAGGTCTGCTTCATTGCGCGATTCCGGAATGGGCTGGGAGCGAAATCCTGGATTGGAATTTCGCCCGGCCGTGGATGCCGCAGCGGAACCGGTAGAGCGGTCCGCCGACAAAGACCGCGTTAGGGTTGTATCCTTCCGGCGCGAGCGCCAGCGCATCACTGCGCGCGGCAGAGGTGACATAAACCTCGTCAAGATTGGGGCCGCCGAAGGCGAGTGAAGAAGTCTGGCTTGCAGGAAGATCGATGCGGCGCTCGCGCTTTCCGTCGGGATCAAATCGCGTAACACACCCGCCGAACCACTGCGCGCACCACACAAAGCCCTCCGCATCCAGTGCGAGCCCATCGGGCACGCCCTCCGCGCGGTCGATCCGCGCGAACACCCTCCGGTTGCTGAGCTCGCCGTCTCCCCGCCGCCAGTCGTAGCGATAAATGCATCGGGCCGCGGTGTCCGCGAAATAAAGAGCGCTGTTTTCAGGCGAGAATGCAAGGCCATTGGAAAACCGGATGTTCTCGTCGGCAATATGCACTGATCCATCCGTATCGACGCGGAAAAGAAAGCTGGGGGCTGAATCGCCGTTCTCGTCCAGGTGGCATGAGCCTGAATAGACCCGGCCCTCAGGATCCGCCGCGCAGTCGTTCATCACGCATTCCTGGCCCTCCGCTTCGGCGGCAATCAGAGAAGGCTGCCGGCCCGGTCGCCAGGTCCAGATTCCCCGACGGTTGGTTACGACAAATCCTCCATCGTGCTGGCGGGTGAAACCCGCGACTTCGAATCCGTCACTCAAGCGTTCGTGCCGTCTCTCATCCCATCGATATCGGAAGAATCGGTTGCCGGAGATGTCGGTCCAGTAGAGGGCGCGTTCGCCCTCGTCCCACAAAGGGCCTTCGCCGCAAAGGTTCTTATCGTCGGCAATGATTTCAATTTCGGTTGGCATGATCGACGGTCCTAGTGTTGACAGGCCCTAAGTCAGGTCCATTTCCGGAGCCACTGCTACGCCCTTGGACTCGGCGTTGAGTGAGCGAAGGTGCGCTGGGAGATAGGGGCGAATGAGGTATTGATAGGCTGCTCCGCCGACCACTCCGCCGAGCAGCGGGCCGAGAATGGGAACCCACCAGTAATTTTCCGGAGACGGAAACGCCGAGCTTCCCCAGCCGGTGAAGAAGCAGAAGACTCTTGGGCCGAAGTCGCGCGCCGGGTTAATGGCCCATGATTCCAGATAACCCATGGACGCGCCGATGAGCGCAATCAGCAGGCCGATCATGAATGCGCCGGAATTCGCCTTGGGAGCCATCTCGTTGTACTGCTCGGTAATGGCGAAGATGCCGAAGATGAGAAACGCGGTGAGAACAATTTGATCCACAAAGGCGTGCATGGGGGTAATGACCAGCCCCGGATGCGTGAAGAAAACGCCGGCTGCGCCGCCCGCCGCGCGTGTGAGGTGCTGCGTGGCGTTGAAGTGGTTGATGACGGGACTGTACAACTGATACACAAGCGCCGCTCCAATAAAGGCGCCAACCACCTGGCTCACGCAGTAGGGAACCACTTTGCTCCAGGGAAATTTGCGGTACATGGCGAGCGCCAGCGTGACGGCGGGGTTGGCGTGTGTGCCGGATACGGATCCGGTGGCGTAAATCGCCATGGTGACGCTGAGCCCCCACGCGATGCATACGCCCCAATAGGCTCCCTGATACGGGCTGGGAGAATAGAGCGTATACATGGCCGCCACCGAGTCGCCGAAAGCGATGATGATGAAGACGGCGATGGCTTCGGACAGCAGCTCTCCAAAATATTGTTTCCTGATCATTCGGAACCCAGTTTGGCGGCGCATTTCATTTGCGCCTGAATTTTTTTGTTGCGAACCGCCACAACGGGCGGGCACAACGAATATTATCGGGTTATCAGAAAAAGCAAAAGAGAGTTATGAAATACATCCTTTCTCTTGATCAGGGCACGACCAGTTCGCGCGCGATTCTTTTCGATGAAAGCGGCCAGATCGTTGAGGTTGCGCAACAGGAGTTCCGGCAGATTTATCCCAATACCGGATGGGTGGAGCACGATCCTTTTGAGATTTTGACTTCACAGCTCAGCTCCGCCGTGGAAGCGCTGGGCAGGGCCGGCGTGCGGCCGCGCGACGTGGCGGGTCTGGGCATTACCAACCAGCGCGAAACTACGATTGTATGGGATCGTGAATCGGGACGACCCATTTACAACGCGATTGTGTGGCAGGACCGGCGCACCGCTCCCCTATGCAGCCGCTTGACGGCGGAGGGCGCGGAGGGTGCGGTTCGCCGCAAGACCGGGCTGATTATCGACCCGTATTTTTCCGGAACCAAGATCGCGTGGCTGCTGGAGAACGTTCCCGGCGCGCGCGAGCAGGCCGAGCAGGGCAAGCTCGCTTTCGGCACAGTGGATAGCTGGCTGATATGGAACCTGACCAGCGGGAAACGGCACGTGACCGACCGCACGAATGCCTCGCGAACCATGCTGTACAACGTCGTGGACGACAAGTGGGACGCCGATCTTCTGAGGCTGCTGAATATTCCTGAAAGCATGATGCCGGAGGTGGTGTGGTCCAGCGAAAAAGTTGGTCGCGTTACCACGACTTTGGGCCTCGGTGACATCGAAATTGCGGGCATTGCCGGTGACCAGCAGTCGGCGCTCTTCGGCCATCTCTGCACGCACCCCGGAGACGCGAAGTGTACCTACGGCACGGGATGCTTTCTGCTGCAAAACATTGGAGAGGACTTCAGCCTTTCCAGCCAGCGGCTGCTGACCACGCTTACGTGCAGTCAGGAGCGAAAGCTGGAATACGCGCTGGAAGGCAGCATCTTTATTGGCGGGGCCGTGGTGCAGTGGATGCGTGACAACATGAAGTTTGTCGCGAAATCCTCTGACATTGAGGATCTGGCGAAGTCGGCGGAATCCTCGAACGGCGTTTATTTTGTGCCGGCATTTACGGGACTTGGCGCGCCCTGGTGGGACCCCAATGCGAGCGGGCTGATTATTGGCCTGCAGCGCGGCACCGAGATCGCGCACATTGCTCGCGCCGCACTGGAGAGCATTGCCTTTCAGGTGGCGGATGTTCTGAAGGCGATGGACGAAAGTTCGGGGAAGCCCTCGATGCACCTGCGCGTGGATGGCGGCGCAGCGGGCAACGATCTGCTCATGCAGTTCCAGTCCGACCTGCTCGGTATCCCGCTGGAGCGTCCGGCGGTATTTGAGGCCACGGCGCTTGGCGCAGCGTATCTCGCGGGACTCGCGACCGGCTTCTGGCCCAGCGTGGAGACGCTTGCGGCGAAGCGCGCCTCGGACACAGTATTTCGTCCGGCTGCGGATCGATCGAAGATGGACCGGCTCCATGCGAAATGGATCGACGCGGTGAGCCGCGCAAAATCCTGGAATACCGGAATTGCATGAAGCGTGAAGAGATGCTGGCTCGGCTGCGCGAGCGCGAAGAGCCGTGGGACATTCTGGTGATTGGAGGTGGCGCGACCGGCGCCGGAGTCGCGCTGGACGCGGCGAGCCGGGGCTATTCCGTGCTGTTGCTGGAGCGCGAGGACTTTGGCAAGGGAACTTCGAGCCGCAGCACCAAGCTGATTCACGGCGGCGTTCGCTACCTTCAACAAGGCAATCTCCCGCTGGTTATGGAAGCGCTGAAAGAACGCGGCATTCTGCTGCGGAACGCGCCGCATCTTGTGCATGAGCTTCCGTTCCTGATTCCGAGTTACCGATTTTGGGAGAAGCCGTTTTACGGCGCGGGGCTGAAGCTGTATGACTTGTTGGCGGGCCGGAGCGACTTCTCAAAATCAAAGCTTCTCTCCAGAGCGCGGACACTGGATCGCCAGCCTGAGATTCGTCAGGAGGGTCTCCGAGGCAGTGTTCTTTATTATGACGGCCAATTTGATGACGCGCGGCTACTGGTTGCGCTGGTGATGACGGCGGCGGAGCGGGGCGCTGTTGTTTTGAATCATGCGGGCGTCGTGGAGGTCACCAAAGGCAGTGATGGCGCGGTGAACGGCGCCATTGCCATGGACGGCGAGACCGGCGAGCGGCTCGCCTGCAAGGCCCGTGTCGTGGTGAATGCGACGGGCATATTTTCCGACGAAGTGCGCCGCATGGCTGATCCGGATGCGCCCGCCATGATCGCACCCAGCCAGGGAATTCATCTGGTGTTCGACAAGTCATTCCTCAGCGGAAAGGCGGCCATTATGGTTCCCCACACCAGCGATGGCCGATTGATGTTTGCCATTCCGTGGCACGACCATACGCTGGTCGGAACAACGGATACGCCCGTCGTTGCGCCAAGCTATGAACCTCGTCCGTTTGAGCAAGAGATTGAATTTGTTCTGGAGACCGCTGGACGATACCTGCGGAAGACGCCGCGGCGAGAAGATGTTCTGAGCGCATTCGCGGGAGTGCGCCCGCTGGTGAAAGCCTCCGGGGCAGCGGCGCGCGCGACAGCCACGATCTCGCGCGAGCACACGATCAGCATTGACTCGTCGGGCTTGTTGACCATCGCCGGCGGCAAGTGGACCACCTATCGCCGGATGGCCGCCGATGTGGTGGACCAAGCCATCAAGCTGGGGCGGCTCAGACAGGCGGCTTGCGTCACGGAAGACCTTTGCCTGCACGGCTGCGATGCGACTGCGGCGGGCGCGCTCGCCGTCTATGGTTCGGATGCCGGGCACATTCGCGGCCTGGCCGCAGGCGAGCCGGAACTGGCGCGGCAACTTGATGCCGAGTTGCCTTACACCGGAGCGGAAGTTGTGTGGGCTGCTCGTCACGAAATGGCGCGAACGCTTGATGACGTGCTGGCCAGGCGGTTGCGCGCTCTGCCGCTGAATGCGCGCGCGGCGATGCGCATGGCTCCGGATGTGGCGAAGCTGCTGGCGCGCGAGACGGGCAAGAATGAGTCGTGGGTGGAGGAGCAGTTACGATCTTTCCGCGACCTCGCCGCTCAATACAGCCTGGGCGACGCCGCAGTCCCGCAACTTAACTGAAGCGGGTCTTTTTCCAAAGCATCCAGCCGCAGCCCACAAACAGCACCAGAAGAATTGCGGTAAGCAGAACAGCCGGTACGAAGTCCATTGGAATGGGCGGACGTTGAACATCGAGGGCAAGCCACACGAAGATTGCCCCGGCCGTGCCAAGAATCAGGAAGTCCCACCATGGGCGCTTTTGCGCGAGCTTGTCTTCCGATTCAACGCCTTCGTAGGCCTGGATGGTGTTAGCCCTGTCCAGCCGGTATTTATCGCATTCGCGGGTAATGGCGCGCAGGCAGGACTCCCGCTCGCTGACGGGAGCCGAGGCGCTGGTGATGGCAAGCGCGCCGAGAATCATGATGATCGAAGCGCCGAGGACAACAAGGCGCAGCGGCAGGGAAGTGTGGGCGAACTCCCCAAAAACGAAGGCTCCCCAGGCAAGGCCCCAGAGTTGATTGGTGTTGGACAGGGGAATGGCGCGGCCGATGCCAATATATTTGGTTGCGTATTGCTGGAAAAGGTCGCCGATGACCCAGCAGAAGCCGCCCAGAAACAGCCACAGCATGGATGGGCGCAGAGCATGAAGTTCGGCTGCAAGCGAGCCCGCGCCGCCGCCGTGCAAAACCAGTGCCAGCAGGCCCATGGTGCCCAACTCGCCGAACGTGAAGACGGTGACGAACGAGAGCGGGTTCATGCCCGAGATGTAGGCTTTGCGATAGGGAACATACATGGTGCCCCACATCAACCCCGCTCCCAGCGCGGCAATTACGCCGGAGAAGGCGCGCGCGGAGGAGATTGATCCCGAATGGATGGAAGCCGCCGATAACATGACAGCACTGGCCACAATGGCGATGGCGCCGCCCAGCACCTTGGCCCAGTTC
>Ga0134126_10006651_pt1 | contig 14493 bp, 14 predicted proteins | sample KB31752_FD_96881 | JGI IMG/M metagenome (GOLD analysis project Ga0134126, IMG submission 96881) | Terrestrial soil microbial communities with excess Nitrogen fertilizer from Kellogg Biological Station, Michigan, USA - KB3-175-2 | ecosystem: Environmental > Terrestrial > Soil > Unclassified ... | reverse complement strand
TTTTAAAACTAATGAACGAGCGGGCATTGTCTGCTTCCAAAGAGGCAATCCATTTAATCAGCTTGTTGAAAAAACAATATCATTTAGAATGAGTGAAGAAAAAAACATAGAGCCGTCCGCAGACGACAGTCTACAGACAACAGACAACAGGAAGTGAAAATATTTCTGAACTACAAACGATAAACTACAAACTGAAAACATGGAAGTACATCATCACCCACATGTAGAAAAGAAAAGTTTCAAAGAATATTTTCTGGAATTCTTAATGATCTTTCTCGCAGTAACACTTGGCTTTTTTGCAGAAAGCCTGCGGGAACATTTGGTAAACCATGAAAAGGAAAGAAACTATATGGAAAGCATGATACAGGATCTCAAAAGAGATACTGCGGAAGCCACCCAGGTAATAGCTGTTCAATCAGTGATATTCAAAAAAATGGACAGTGCTTTGAAAATACCAGTCGAAAGCCTCACGGATATCAATGTGCAGGATACATTTTATCATCATTTCGTCTATTTCTATTCCTGGATAAATGGGTTTACTCCCCACGATAATACGATCACACAACTGAAAAATGCCGCCGGCTTTAATGTAATTCAAAAGAAAATGGTCATTGATTCTATTAACGAGCTTTATATATTTTGGGAAGGGCCATTTAAAGGTAATAGAGATACATATATTGGCAGGTGGCAAAAACTGGATGAATTTGCCATGCAGATAATTATTTTGCCCGAACCTCCCAACAATAATGAGGACCCGGTTTATACAACCTATCCTCTTCACAAAGAGCTGTTCACACGCTATAACCGTCCTTTATTGCAACAGTTGTATTCTTTTATCCGCATGGAACAAAGCGATATAGAAGTTAATATGTATGATGAAACTCAATACCGGGACCGGGCAGCACGGCTCATGAAGTTGATACAGAAAGAATATAATTTAAAAGATGATTGAATAAGAAGAAATACAATTGAAGCCGGAACACTGAAAGCCAGAATGAATAAGTGAATCAAAGAATGTCAAATGAACTGGCTAATGAATTAAAACCTGAAGATTAAAAACTTAAAACTATAATCTAAAAAATGGAAGTACATCATCATCCGCATGTAGAAAAGAAAAATTTCAAAGAATATTTTTTGGAGTTCTTAATGATATTCCTTGCAGTAACCATGGGATTTTTTGCAGAGAATATGCGTGAAACCATATCAGCAAGCAAAAAAGAAAATATTGACATAAACAGCCTGTTCAGGAATCTAACAACAGATTCAGCAACGATTACTTATCAAATGCAAAGAAACGAAGACGAAATAAATAGTTTAGACAGTATGATGATATTGATCAGATCCGGAAGATATAAATATGAACCGGAAATGCTTTACCGTCTTGCTTATAACACACGTAGCTTTCAAGTTTTTGGGTATTCAAATATAACCTATGAAGAGATGAAAAGTTCTGGTAGCTTCAGCCTGATTCGCAGTCACGATATACGGAACAATCTTGTGAATTATAATAATTTTATCAACGGCGGAATCAGGAATTTGGAATCGAGGATGTTGGAAGCAGAGAAGAACCAGGCAAACCTCCAAAGTGATATACTTGATGACAGTTTTTATCCTTCGGTTGACAGTATCATTAACCATCATGCGCTCAGGTCGGATTTTTATACAAAAGAAAATAAGAGTACTTCCTTCAGTCCTGGAAAACAGGTTCAGTTTTCAAAATTATACAATTTCCTATTTGAAAGCAATGTCCTCATGAATTATTATCAAATGAACATGCAAATATTAAAAGGTCTAAATGAGCAATTGCTCGCAACAATTAAAAAAGAATACCATTTAAAAAATGAGTGAACAAGAAAATACAAATCGGCTAAATGCTGAGCCCGAAAACCCTCAGCAAACAAATGGAGCAATACCTTCTGCAGAGCAGGCAAATACACCTGTTGAACAAACCGAACCACCAATAATTAACCAGCAAAAATCTACTGAATCTATGGAAGTACATCACCACCCACACGTAGAAAAGAAAAATTTCAAAGAATATTTTTTGGAATTCTTAATGATATTTCTTGCGGTAACGCTTGGTTTTTTTGCTGAGAATATCAGGGAAAATATTTCTGAAAACACACAGGCAAAAGAATTGGCAAAGAGTTTATACAAGGAAATTTATTCGGATTCTGTCGCCATTCACCAGAAGATACAGGGCCGGTTGGAAAAGGAAGGCTATATAAAATACTTTGTACAGTATGTGCGTGATAGTAATCTTGTAAACCTTTCGCCAAATTTTTATCCCGCTTTTACTTCAACATTCATTAGCACATTAACCATAATTTTTCAACCAAAAGATGGCATACTTAACCAGCTTAGAAATTCCGGCGCTTTACGATATTTCAAAAGCAGCGCCTTACAGGAAGATATAGGAAATATAAGTGTTGACATTGCTAATTTAAGAGAGGGAAATGCTGAAGAAGAAACTTTCAGAGAAACAAAAATGCGTGCATTTATTATTGCTCACTATGATTACAAATGGTTTGAAGAGATAGCGGCAATGTCTGAGCAAAAGCTCAAAGATCCTTATGTAGAAGACTGGTTTAAAAAACTGGACATGGATGCCCTTCAAAAGCCGCAAATCTTAAATGCTGCACAATTTAACAGGCAGGAAGCTGCAAACCTCGCTTCTGAATACCTTGTTATTATCAGAGGGTTTCGCCTGATATTATACAACCAGTATGTAAAAACAAATCACCAGCTACTTGAAACATTAAGAAGTGAATACAATATCAAATAACAGCTAAGTAAACTAATATGGAAGTTCATCATCATCCGCACGTAGAAAAGAAAAATTTCAAAGAATATTTTTTGGAATTTATCATGATATTTCTTGCAGTAACGCTTGGCTTTTTTGCAGAAAGTTATCGTGAACATATCGTGAATAAGGAACATGAAAAACAATATGCAAATTCATTTTATGAAGACCTGCAAGATGACCGGAAAAATTTGCCCCGATTGATCAATGCGATTCAAAGTCAGCAAATACAACCTTCAAAATCTTTACCTATTTTATTCAGTAAAACAAGTATTTCAGTCCCGGCAGACAGTATTTATTTTTATTTAAGAAAAGTTATACGTCAACAAGGCATCATGGCATTTATAACAGACAGGACCTATGAACAAATAAAAAATTCCGGGGAAATGAGGTTGATTACCGATAAACAACTTGCAGATAGCCTGATTGATTATTATAAAGACATTGTATTTATAAATTACCTGCAACAAACACTACTGGGCTATAAGGCAAAACTGTTAGATAATTTACCGCTCATTTTAAGAAGTGGTGATTATGCTTTGGCAATAGATAGTTTGGATAATGTTATGATGCCCCGTAAGCATGTTTACCTTTTAAATACTGATTCGATTGTAATAAACAGGATAGTTATTGAAATAAATGACATAGGCACTTTAAGTGACGCTATAAAAAGGATGATAGAGAAATTATTGAGTAAAAATATTGAAATAAAAAAAATGATCGAAACTAACTATAAAGTGAAAAAATAATTAAACAATGGAAGTACATCATCACCCGCAAATAGAAAAGAAAAATTTCAAAGAATATTTTTTAGAATTTATAATGATATTTCTTGCAGTAACCATGGGTTTTTTTGCCGAAAGCATCCAGGAACATTTTAATAATAAAGAAGTTGAAAAGCGAAATATTGAGAGCCTTGTAAAATGTTTGGCGAGTGATACGGCTCAATTGCAACACGTCATTAAGGCAAATTTAAAGGTAGTCAGCCATCTGGATAGTTTGGTAAGCATGCGAAAAGCAGATTTAAGCATTACAGAAAATAAAAGAACATTTTTAACGCATGCTGTCGTAGGCTTTAGTGAAGACTGGTATTTTAATACCAACGATGCTGCCTTGCAACAATTAAAATCATCCGGAACGCTTCGTTTGATTCATAAACAAAATGTGGTAGACAGCATTTATAAATATGAATTATTAAACAAAGCGATTGTGGCACAACAAAATGATTCTTATTGGTTATTTCACGATGCTTTTGAAGATTTTAAAAAAGCGGTTGGCTTATTCTTTTATGCTGATACCAGCGTGATGAAATATTCTTTTGGATATGATAATAGCGGCGTACAATTTAAAAATATAGATGACATATCTATAAATAAAGATAAGGATATAGTGAATATTTTATTTGGCGATGCAGCTACTATGGCCGGGCCGCAAGGTGCTTATATACAATTAATGCAGGGCCAGTTGGCTTATGGAAAAAATTTAATCGCATTTTTGAAAAAAGAATATCGTTTGCAAAATTGAAAGAGTGAAAATAAAGTAAACCAATAAATAATGGGGATTCTTATTCCTATAAATGGCCAAATGGATAATTTAAAATATTAATAGAAAGAATGCAAAAACTATTTTTTACCCTATTTATTTGTTTACTGGTTTATAACAGTAATGCACAAACGGAATACCCGGACAGCTTAAAAGAAGCTTTATCCGATACAACAAAACCTATCGATCGGTTCGACCTGTTAAATAAAATGATTGACTACAATGATGCTACCCAGGGAAATTTGCAGGATACAAGCATCGGGCTTCAGATGCATCGTATTGCGCAGCAACTAAAAAATGATTCTTTGCTAGCCATCAGTACAAATGTGTTAGGAAATTATTTCAGGGGTAAAGGTGATATGCCTACTGCCCTGGATTATTTTTTTAAAGCTATTCCACTGGCTGAAAAGGCAAAAGACAAGCGACGGATAAGTTCGATTTATTTTGATATCGCAGAATGTTATTGGAACCTTCAAAACTTTGAGGAATGCTATAAATACGCCAAAATTGGAGAGGAAAATTTGCCGGATAAAGGATCGCCGATGTACGATTTTATGGCGACCCAGTTTCATCGAACTATGGGAAATTATTATTTAAAAAAACACGTACCTGATTCTGCTTTGATGCAGGTGCATGAGCTCGAAGAAGAAAATACAAGGCTAAAAAAACCGAATTATTTTTTGTATACTTTCATTCAAAGTGGCACTGCTTATTCACAACTTGATGAAAATGATCTGGCAGAAGTATATTTCAAAAAGGCACAAGCGCTTTCAGATTCAATTGATACCCCGTTATTCATTGTTGTTTTTAACCATAGCTATATTCCTTACCTGCTTACTACCAACCAGTTTGAAAAAGCCAGGGAGCAGGCTATTCAATTATTGGCTCTTGGAAACCGTATGGATAACAATGTTTGGAAACTTAATGCTGCAGGGTTTTTAAGCCAGGCTTATAATAAGTTGCACCAAACAGACAGTGCATTTTATTATTTAAGTATGCAATCTTTGCTTAAAGATTCTGTTTTTAATCAAAATAATTTGAATAAAATACAGTCACTTGCGTTTAATGAACAGATCAGAAAAATTGATGAAGAGGCAAAACAGGTTATCGCTAACGAGCAGCGCAAACAAAATATTCAGTTTGTATTAATAGCGTTGGGAATTATTATTTTTATCACCGTGTTTTTAATATTTAGCCGCAGTGTGGTTGCCAATGAAAGATGGATTTCTTTTTTCGCCATTCTTGGATTGCTGATCATTTTTGAATTTATCAATTTACTCATTCATCCGTGGCTGGCGCATGTTACGGATGAGTCGCCGGTGCTCATGTTGCTGGCGTTGGTTTTAATTGCCGCATTGCTTATTCCAATGCATCATAAAATGGAACATATGATCAAAGAAAAATTAGTTGAAAAAAATAAAGCGATTCGATTAGCGGCAGCGAAGAAAACAATTGAGAAATTTGAAAAGAAATAAATGGGGTTGCATAAAAGTAGATGCGTCGAATCGAATCTTATTGGGTCAACTGATTTCGAAACTCTAACCTATTCCACGGAATAATAGTAAACCAATAAATAATGGGGATTCTTATTTTACATTATTTCAACCTGAAATGATAAAAGTTATAGGCAATTTCAAAAATGGTTTTCGGAAATAAACGGCCGAAATATACCGCCTCTTCAATTCCCCGGATAAATAAATCACTCATTCGGACAATTTTATAACCCTTTCGTCCTTAAACCAGCTATTTCGCTGTTCATTTAAGTTACATTTATTATGGATTTCATTATGAATTTAAAGTTCAAAAGATTAGGGAAAATACTTTAAAAATGAATTAGATTTATGCCTTTATAGAAATTAATTTTTATAGAAAGGATCCCATCCTATTGAATGATTCATTTTGAAATGAATTAACCACAACATTTTTACTAACTGGAAAAATAAAATTTTTAATGAAAGCAAAATCTATAAATGGGAAAGGTAAAAGAAAAATTGAAACAGTTTTAGCTGAAAGTATGGCTGACGGCTACAAACCCGAATTAGTTTTATCGGTGCGTGTTCTTCACCAACAGAAAGAATGAACAAAACAAAATAAAATTTTTTCCCTCAAAAAAATATCACACAATTATAATTAGATTAAATCTAAATAGAATGAAAAAAATCAAATTCTTTTTTTTATGCTTCTGCCTTAGCATTCTCATTCCAAATGCATTTTTAAAGGCACAAATTTCGTCTTCACAATTGGATACTTTAGTTCAAAACTCTCTTCCAAAATTCCATGTGGCAGGAGTAGCCCTAGCTATTGTAAAAGATGGGAAAATTATTTATGAAAAAGGGTTTGGTGTAAAATCAATTACTACGAATTCTCCGGTGGATGTACATACTGATTTTCAAATCGCTTCTAACAGCAAAGCTTTTACTGCCGCAGCTTTATCCATTTTAGTAGATGAAAAGAAAATTTCCTGGAAGGATAAAGTGCGGGATTATATTCCTGAATTTAAAATGTACAATGATTATGTAACAGAAAACTTTTTAATTGAAGACCTCTTGTGCCATAGGAGTGGACTGGGTTTGGGCGCCGGCGACCTGATGGATTTTCCGGATGGAGGAGATTTTACCATTAAAGATAAATTAAGCTTTGCTCAATATTTTAAACCAGTCTCTCCCTTCCGGACGAAATGGGATTACGACAACCAACTCTACATTGTTGCGGGTGAAGTGATAGCAAGGGTAAGTGGTATGAGCTGGGAAAAATTTATCCAAACGAGGATTCTTGATCCTTTGCAAATGAGCAATTCTTTTTCATCGCTTGATGCAATGAAAGATAAAACCAACTTAGCAATTCCACATTCTACAAGTACCGGTAAAATAAGAACAATTAATTCCTACGACAGAAAGTTGGTTGATGCTGCCGGAGGTATTTTATCCAATGTAGATGATATGGGCAAATGGATGATCACCCAATTAAATAAAGGAAAATATGGGCCTGATTTAGATAAACAATTATTTTCCCAGGCAAGGCAAAGAGAAATGTGGACGATTCACACCGTGGAGCAACCTAATCTACCCGGCCGGTACAATCAACATTTTGCGGGCTATGGCCTTGGTTGGGAATTGGGGGATATAAAAGGAAACCTCGAAGTATCCCATACCGGCGGCTTGCCAGGCATGCTTACAAGTGTTACGCTAATACCGGATCTGAAACTGGGCATTGTGATTTTAACCAATACAGAAGATGGCGGCGGGGTTTTGTTCAGTGCCATTAAGCAAACGATTCTTGATAGTTATTTAGGATTAGATGATTTTGGCTGGGTAGATAAATACAGTAAATATTTTAACGCTTACTCAGCAAATAATGATTCAGTTACAGCAAAGGTTTGGCAAACAGTTGCCGCTGCAAAAAATATTAAAATAAATACTTCAGATTATACCGGCATTTATGAAGACAAATGGTTTGGTAAAGTAGAAGTTTTTTTAAAAGGGAACCAATTATGGTTTAAATCTTATCGCTCTCCAAAACTAAATGGGCCGATGTCTTTTTATAAGGCAAATACTTTCGCTATTAAATGGGAGTACCAGGATATGCCTGCTGATGCATTTGCCATGTTCACCCTGGATGAAAATGGAAAAGCACAAGGCATAAAGATGAAAGGCATTTCACCCGATATAGATTTTAGTTTCGATTTTCAGGATCTCGATCTTCAAAAAATAAAGTAATGGTGAATTATGAATTGTGAATCGTTAATTATTAATCGGAAAATATGATCGCAAAAACAATCAAGGGAAATTCTACAGCAGAAATAAAAGACGCCTTGCATCAATGCATAAACGAAGATTTTAAGCCAACGCTGGCAATCGTTTTCATTTCAATAAAACAAAACCGGGAAGAAGTTTGTGAACTCTTGAATACTGAAGGAATCAGCATTTTTGGAGCTACTACTTCAGGCGAATTCATCAGCCCGGAAATTACAGAAGGCGGTATCAGTATCATGCTGCTGAATATGGACAAATCTAATTTTAAAATAATTTTCAGCGAAACACATGACAGCAATTCTTATGAAGTTTCAAAAAAAGTTGGAATAGAAGGGCGGCAATATTTTTCCAATCCCGCTTTTATCATTGCATCGGGCTGGCTGCAAACAGATGGTGAACAAATAGTCGCGGGTATTGAAGAAGGCATCGGCAGGAACGCAACAGTTTTTGGCGGAATGGCCGGTGATGACCTTGCACTCAGGGAACCTTTTGTTTTTACCTTCGGCAAAAGCAGCACTACCGGCCTGGTGGCACTCATTATTGATGAAGATAAAATCAGCATCAAAGGTGTGGCTACCTGCGGCTGGAAACCAATCGGCATAACAAAAACTGTTACAAAAAGCATGGGAAACATTGTTTACACAATTGACGATAAACCTGCACTGGACCTGGTTATCAAATACCTTGGCCTGACCATGGACGAGGAATCAACCGCCAGTAGCACTGTCGTGAATTTAGGCGCTTATTACCCTTTACAATTGGAAAGGGAAAATGCACCGCCGGTGATGCGTACGGCCATGTTGGGAAATGTGGAAGACCGTTCACTGATCTGTGCAGGCAATGTGCCACAGGGCGCTAAAGTGCGCTTTTCATTACCACCCGATTTTGATGTGATTGATACGGTTGTTGAAGAATGTGTTGATCTGAAAAATAAAAAAGAAGCCGATGCCGTGATCATGTTTTCCTGCATCAGCCGGTATCTTTCTTTTGGCGTTATGACCAGCCAGGAAATTGAGCGTGTTCAGAATGTATGGAATGCCCCGATGGTGGGCTTTTTCAGTTATGGTGAATTTGGAAAATCTAAAACCGGTAAACATGAATTTCATAACAATACCTGTTGTGTAGTGGTTATGAAAGAGAAATAAAAATTAATACAAATAAAAAATATCAACGCAAATGACCAAAGCAACAGTCTTGTATGGCCTTCCTCTCGATGTGGAAGCATTCGAAAAATATTATGCGGAAAAACATCATCCCGTTGTATTACAAGTAAAGGGTATTGTAAAATGGGAATACACCAAATTTTTACCGGGGCCGGATGGCGCAGCACCAGCGTACTATCGCATGGCAGAATTATATTTTACCTCGCCGGAAGAAATGCAGTCAATCATGGCTTCACCTGATGGGCAAACAATGGCAGGTGATTTAACGAATTTTGCAACAGGTAGTGTAACCATTCTGATAGGTACAGTTGAAAAATAAAAAAAATTTCTAATTCACCATTAATATGAAAGCAAAATCAATCAAAGGACGATCAACAGAAGAAGTAAAATCAGAACTGGAAAAAGCGATGGCTGATGGTTTCAAACCCACCTTAGCTATTTGTTTTATCTCCAAAAGCCAGGACAGGAAAGCCATTATCAGTTTACTGGATGCAGAAGGAATAAGCGTTTACGGCTGCACCACCAATGGTGAGTTTATTGATGAAGAAACAGAAAAAGGCTCAGCAGCTATTCTTTTACTCGACATGAACAAAGATTATTTCGAAATTTATTTTGAAGAATACCCTGAAAAAAATTACCGCGATGTAGCGGCAAATATTGCCCGCAAAGCCAAAACAAAATTTGCAACACCTGCATTTTTAATCGGTACCAGTCACTCAGCTGCGGACGGTGAAGAAATACTTCGGGGTATTGAAGATGTTGCAGGAAGTGAAGTAAATGCTTATGGAGGCGCTGCAGGAGACGATTATACTTTTGCGGATACATTTGTTTTTACCAATGGAAAGGATAGCGCAAATGCAATGGTTTGCATAGCCCTGGATGAAGATAAAGTAGAGATAAAAGGAATTGCCACTTGCGGTTGGAAAGCTGTCGGCACAGAAAAAACGGTAACAAAAAGTGAAGGCAATCATGTGTACACAGTAGAAGATATTCCGGTATTGGATATTACTGCAAAATATGGCGGGCTGGAAAATGTGGTTCCGGAAAATAATAACCTGCTCGTGGAAATAGCTGCTAACTTCCCACTGCAATTACAAAGAGAAAAAGGTGATCCCATCATGCGTCCCGGCCTTGTAATAGATTGGAGCGACCATTCCTTTTATACGAGCGGTTCTTTGCCGCAGGGTTCCAAAGTTCGCTTCTCATTACCACCTGATTTTGATGTAATGGAAAGAGTAATAAAAGGTGTAGAAAACCTGAAAGCCACAGAAATGCCTGAGGCAGATGCATTGGTAGTTTTCAGTTGTGCCGGAAGAATTCTTTCTCTCGGCCCATTAATGTCGCAGGAACTGGAAGGCGTAAAAAATGTATGGAATGTGCCCATGGCAGGCATGTTCAGCAATGCGGAACTGGGACGAGCAACCGGGGGAAATTTGGAAATGCATAATTTGACTACCTGTTGTGTGGCGTTGAAAGAAAGGTAAAGTAATGGTGAATTGTTAATGGTGAATGATTAATTGGAAAACATGAAAGAGAACATTATTAAAAATAAAAGTTTTGCATTCGCACTACAAATAATAAAATTGTATCAATACCTGCAATCTGAAAAGACGGAGTTTATTCTTAGCAAACAAGTCATGCGCAGTGGAACCTCCATTGGAGCTATAATAAGAGAATCGGAGCAAGCGGAAAGCAAATTGGATTTTATTCACAAATTAGCCATTGCACAAAAAGAAGCCAACGAAACAGAATATTGGATTGAACTTTTACATAAATCGGGATACATAGACAAAGTTCAATACAACTCCTTATTTCAAGAGATTACAGAAATAAGGAAGTTATTATCCTCAATAATTAAAACATCCAAACAGAGTAAAAATGCAAAATAATTCAACATTCACCATTAACAATTCACAATTATAATGATTGCCAAATCAATCAAAGAGAAATCTACAGAAGAAATTAAATCAGCATTACAACAGAGCATAGATGATAATTTCAAACCAACACTTGCCATTGTTTTATTAAGCAATATTGAAGACACAGAAGCTATTCAAACCATACTGAATGAAGAAAGCATTGCCATTTTCGGCGCCAGCACTTCGCAAAAGTTTACGGAGGAAGGGATCGATGCAGATGGTGGCATCGCATTATTATTACTCAACATCAATCCAAATCATTTTTGCATTGTACTAAAAGATTATACGCAGTCATCACCTTTTGAAGCCGCACGGCAGGTTGGAGAAGCGGGTATCCAGGCATTTAAAAATCCGGGCTTCATCATTTCCGCTGTAGACATTAGGGTGTCGGGAGAAGATTTAATTAGCGGATTAATTTATTCTGCAGGACATGAAAGAAATATTATGGGCGGTGTGGCTGGTGATCCGGCTGACTTTTCGGGCATACTATTTACCAAAGATGCATCCAGCACAAAAGGATTACTTGCACTCGTTATTGACCAAAATAAAATTGCAATTAATGGCTTGGCTGTTTCAGGATGGAGACCAATAGGAACGGAGAAGAAAATTACAAAAAGTAACGGTTCCTGTATTTTTACAATTGACAATGAACCGGCAATAAATGTGATTCAAAAATTTCTTGGCAAAGAAGTTATAACTGACGAAAAACAGGCAAAAGGACTGATACCTTCTGACTTAGGTTATCCCTTACAATTTCAAAGGGCACCGGGTAGTTTTTTAATGATGCCTCTGCTAGTTTATAACATGGAAGATAAATCAGTAATGGCCGGAGGACAAGTGAGAGAAGGTGAAAGTTTTCGTTTTTCCCTGCCGCCTGATTTTGATGTGATTGATAAAGTAGTAGAAAGCACAAAAACAATCAAAGGAAAAGATATGCCTGACGCGGATGCGTTGATTGTGTTTTCATGCATAGGCAGGTTAGGTACATTCGGGCCCATGATTTCAACAGAAATAGAAGGCCTGGCAGCAACATGGAATGCGCCGATGATAGGTTTTTTCTCGCTGGGCGAATTTGGAAAGCTGGATAACGGGCGTTGCGAATTTCATGGCACAACAGTAAGCTGGGTGGCGTTGAAAGAAAAGTAAATGAACTGCCACTGAATTGCTGCTGGCTTTAGCCAATGGGCCAAAAAAGAATAAAAAGATAGATTGGCTTCAGCCAAAGCAAAATCAATTTTAAAAGATTTATAATAAAAATGATTTTAAAATTTAAGAATGAAAATGAAAAGAGTTTGGCTAAAGCCAATTTGTTTTTATCATAATTTATTTATCCTCCAGCTAAAGCTGGAGGCAATTTTCAAAAGCTGGATGCAATTCATGCATTGCCACAGTCTTTAGACTTTGAATTGAATGAATAAATTTTGAAAGGCTTTAGCCAAACAATATGAATATCATCAATAAATCATCATACAAAGGCAATCCATCAATTTGCTAAATCATAAAAATCCTGATTCAAACCATGAAAGCAAAATCAATCAAAGGAAAATCAACCGAAGAAATTTCGACAGCATTAAAGCAAAATATGAACGATGGCTTTAGACCAACGTTAGCCATCGTCTTCATGTCTGTTAAACAAGATAGAGAAGCTGTTTCTGAATTACTTGAAGAAAAAGGCATTCAGATATTTGGCGCTACTACTGCCGGCGAATTTATTGATGGCGAAATCGAAGAAGGTAGCATTGTGATTCTGTTGCTGGATATAAATCCAGACTATTTCAAAATAGAATTTCTTGCAACACACAAAGAGACCGCACTGGAAGATGCAATAAAATTAGGACGTAAAGGAAAAGAAACATTTAACCATCCTGCTTTTATTATAGCCAACAGCGGAGTGGCTTTGGACGGTGAACCATTTGTTGAAGGCATCATTCAAGGTTTTGGAAAATCTTCCACCTTAGAAAGTGAAGTAACCATATTCGGCGGAAAGGCAGCAGACGACCTGGCACTGGAAGCCACTTTTGTCTTTACGAATAAAAAAAGTAGTGACTGCGCCTTGGTGGCATTGATCCTTGATGAAGATAAAATAGAGGTGAAAGGTATTGCTACCTGTGGCTGGAAAGCAGTTGGCACCACCAAAACTGTTACCAAAAGTGAAGGAAGTACGGTGTACACTATTGATGATAAACCAGCATTGGATATGTTGATGAATTACCTTGGTGTGGACATAAAACAGGATGGCGAAAAAGATATAGTAACCTTTCTAAGCTCCTGGTATTATCCTTTGGAGGTAGAACGGGAGAATGCAGATCCTGTAATTCGCACCGCGATGTTTGCCAACCGCGAGGACCGCTCCTTTATCTGTTCCGGAAGAGTTCCGCAAGGATCAAAAATCAAATTTTCATTGCCACCGGATTTTGATTCAATTGATAAAGTGGTTGCAGATTGTAAAACAATTAAAGACGATGCACCTCAGCAAGCCGATGCGTTGATCATGTTTTCATGCGTAAGCAGGTATTTATCTTTTGGGATGGTAATGAAAGAGGAGATAGAGCAGGTGCAACAAATCTGGAACGCACCAATGGCGGGATTTTTTTCCTATGGCGAATATGGAAAATCAAAAACCGGTAAATATGATTATCATAATAATACATGCTGCCTGGTAGCCTTAAAAGAAAAATAAATGAATCAAAGTTTACAAATAATCCTGGACGTCATTCAACAAAATGAAAACATTTCAGCGGAAGAAAAAGAAGCACTTATAAAAGCTGCAAAAAGATTAAAGAGTGATCTTGAGATTTCAGAATTTAAACTCGATCGCACAGAAAAAGTAAAACGTACTACCGCTATCCTTTTAGAAGAAACTATTGAAGAACTGGAACAAAAAAGGAAAGCGATAGAAGAAACAAATAATGCACTCGAAAAGTCGATGGAAGAATTGAAGGCTACACAAAAGCAGTTGATCCAGTCCGAAAAAATGGCTTCTCTCGGCGAACTCACAGCCGGCATCGCACACGAAATTCAGAACCCGTTGAATTTTGTAAATAACTTTTCTGAAGTCAACAAAGAAATGCTTGAAGAGCTGAAAGCAGAACGCTTAAAGCCAAATGCAGAGAGGGATGTAACATTAGAAGATGAACTAATAAACGATGTGATAGACAATTCAGAAAAAATAAACCATCATGGCAAACGTGCGGGCGATATTGTAAAAGGAATGTTGCAACATTCACGGTCAAGCACAGGTGTAAAAGAATTCACAGATATCAATGCTTTGTGTGATGAATATTTGCGATTGAGTTATCATGGCTTAAGAGCCA
>Ga0134126_10006650_pt1 | contig 14493 bp, 12 predicted proteins | sample KB31752_FD_96881 | JGI IMG/M metagenome (GOLD analysis project Ga0134126, IMG submission 96881) | Terrestrial soil microbial communities with excess Nitrogen fertilizer from Kellogg Biological Station, Michigan, USA - KB3-175-2 | ecosystem: Environmental > Terrestrial > Soil > Unclassified ... | reverse complement strand
CGTCACCTTGGGAAACACCCGGCAGGCAACTGCAGGCTGGAGGGCGGCCGCAGCTCACTGCTGGAATCCGCGCAGGAAGCTACGCTTTCAAGTGTATCAACCTTGCTACCCCCGGTCAACGAAAGGGACTTCCACGAGAGAGGTCCTATACTGGGGCGGGCGGCGAAGTCGCAATGGACTACCTTTTTACTCCCTGGCGGTTCGCGTATATCACCTCGGCCGATAAGGCCCGGCGCAAGGGCGTGCCCCTAGCGCTGGAGGCGTGGCCGGGCGACTTGGGCTGTGTCTTCTGCAACCTGATCGCCGCGGTGGATTACGCGGTGGAGCACGGCGCGAGCCGGGAGCAGGCCGAAGGTGAAGCCGGGCTGGTTTTCCGCGGAAAACACTGCTTCGTGAGCCTGAACGCCTTTCCGTATACGTCAGGGCATGTGATGGTGATGCCTTATGCTCACGTGGACCGCCTGGCCCAGGTTGAGCCTGAAGCCGCGCACGAAATGATGGACCTGGCGCAGAAGACCGAGCGCGTGCTCGAGGAGATTTACCAGCCACAGGGGTTCAATTTTGGGCTGAATTTGGGGGCTGCGGCCGGAGCCGGAGTGGCCGGGCATCTGCACCTGCACGCCATGCCGCGCTGGGTGGGCGACACCAACTTCATGACCACGGTCAGCGAGACGCGGGTGGTGCCGGAAGACCTGGCGACAACTTGGAAGCGGCTGCGGGAGGGGTTTACGCGGCTGGCTTGAGGGTGGTTAGTAGGTCACGGTGGCGATGATGGTATCCGCGTAAGCTCCGGGGGTGACATACTGCCCGGCCGGAATCTGGCCATATACAGTGAGAGATTGCGCGACCCCGGTGCCGGTGCCGGCCACCGTGTCGGTTCCGACCGTGCTACCCCAGTTGTTGGTGCGCGCGGAATTGCGATACAGCGTGTAGCTCATCAAAGCGCCGCCGGGACCGGTCATGCTGCGGTTGGTCACAGTCGCGCCGGTGGCCGTGCCGGCGTTGAGGCCGACATTGTAGGCGGTGGTGTTGGTGCACGTGACGAAGATCGTGGATGTCGCGTTGATCAGCGAGCCGGAGTATGTGCCGAAGTTCAGAGGATTCGCCGCGATATTGCAGGCGACGACCACCGTCGCCTTGACAGAGAAATGATTGGTGACCGTGTTGAGGCCGGCGCTGGTCACCGTCACCGTCACCGTGGCATCGGTATAAGCGCCTGCGGGAGCATATTCGTTGGAAGGAAGCTGGGCGTACACAGTGATTGTCTGGTTGTGGTTAGTGCCTGTGCCGGTGACCCAGCCGGTGCCGCTGGTGTTGCCCCAGTTGCTGGTGTGCCCGGCGTCGCTGAAGAGCCCATAGCCGAGCAGAGCGCCTCCCGGACCGGTCATGAGGCGATTGGTTTCCGTGGCGCCGCTCCCGGTTCCAGCGTTGATACCGACCTGATAGGCCGCGCCGGAAGGACACTTGACGGTCAGCGTACCGGACATGTCAATCGTGGTGCCGGTAAAGCTGCCGAATTGGATATTGGTGCCGGACACGGTGCAGTTCGCTGCCGATGCCGGCCGGGCGAAGCAGGCGACCAGGAGCAGCAGCGCCGGTGCAATTCTGCGTCTCATGGCTTTTTCCCCACGCAGGGCAGCGGCCCGATCTTGGGGATTTCGCCGGGTATGGAGCGGTAATCGAATCTGGCGGTGCAGTGCAGGCCGTCGGTGCGTTCGACTGTAATCAAGTTGTGCGGACCGAGATCTTCAATGTACGCTTCGCCGTCGTAGCCAATCGGGACGGTAACGCCGCTGGAGCTCAGGGTAGCGGTGCTGCCGACGGCAAGCGGGGTCCCTGCCTCATCGACGATCTGCAGCAGTGCGCCATGGCTGATTTTGACAGCGAACTTGACCACGACGCCGGAACGATCCTGAGGCCTGGTCACCCGCGAGGCGTCGTTGATGGTGGCGTCGGGTGGAATATCGGTGGGCTCGATCGTGATATGGTTCACGTCGAATGAGCGCATGTCAGGCACCAGCAGGCGTCCGGAGGAGTTGGTGCGGCCAACATCGCGGTTCTCCTGAAGGACATGTACATGCGCCATGGAACCGGTGTCCACCACAGCGAAGCTGTCGTAAATGGCGTTGGATGCAAATAGGCTTCGGTCGACGAAGGAGAGGGCGCCCTGCGATTCCGTGCGCAGCGTCAACTGCCCGCCGGTGTTGTCAATTCCGGCCGTGAACAGGCCCTTGCTGGACTTGTGCTGGAGCTCGGCGAATTCGTGATTGGAGGCGCCGGCGGAGAGATACGCATAATATCCCCACTCCCCGACTTCAGTGACCGGTTTCTCGGCCTGGATCTGCGCATAGCCGTCAGAGGTGGCTGAGACGCTGACGGAGCTTCGTTTCCCGAATGGGATGGTGAGACCGACCTGCGTCCCGCTGCTGCCGCCCGTACTGGAAAAGTCGTAGTATTCGGATGCGTAGATGGAGACGTGATGGATCTGGAGTGAGTAGTTGGCCGAGACGACCTTGTTGTGCTGCGCCGACACAACATCCTTGCGAACCGGGACCGGTGCGGAATCCTGGTCGAATTCTCCGTAGGCAAGGCCGGCGGAGCCGAAACGCTTGAGCGACAGGCTGGTAAAAGCACTGAGCTGCCTGCGTGCGACGCCATCGCCGTTCATGGTTGCGACATCGCGATAGTTACGATTGGCGAACATGGCCGAGGCGCCAAGGCTGAAGGCTCTGCCAATGCGTTGCGCGCCCACTGAGAGCTGCCCGCCCAGGCCCGCCGAGCCGCCGCTGGCTGCGGCGGAGAAATTGACCACGCCGAGATTACCGACCTGAAACACTCCGCCGGCGCCCGCCATGGTTGCGCCCGGCGTGCCTTCGGCGGAGCCTTCGATGGTGAACTTCGAGGTCAATCCGCGACGATAGACGGCGGTGCCTGCCATCTTTCCGTACTCGTCGCTGACGGTGCCCCAGTTGAGGCGCACCAGGCCCGCCTGCACGGCGAACGTCTGCAGGCCGGGGGACAGGAGCGCCGAGCTGGCATAAAAGGGCTGACTCACGATTACCTGTTGACCCATGGCGTTGGTCACGCTGATGGTGAGCGTCCCTGCACCTGACATCACAGGGAGTTGCGGGGTCTCGAAAGGGCCCGCGCCGGTCTGGCTCGAGACCATCAGGTTGCCGTCAGCGAGGACGCTCACGGTGGAGGGGACTGCGGCCGAGCCTGTGACCGTGGGCATGGGAAAAGTCACCAGATCGGGGCGCATGCTGAAATCGGAGCGAATCTGCGCACCCGAGAGGCGCACCGGGCGAGTCCAGGAAAGGCCTCCGGTGATGAAGTCGCCGAGGCTGTAGCGGCGCAGCGTATTGATATCGGCGAACGTGTAGGAAGAATCGAGGCGAATCGCGGTGTTCTTGTTCGTGCCGTTTGAAACTCCGCCCGCATATGCGAGCCATCCCGAGCTTACGATACCGTGGGGCGAGAAGGCCCGCAGATCCATGGCGCCGGTCGCGCCGTTCTGTCCGCCGGCAACGGTATCGACGACGTCGTAATTGAGGGTTACGCCGGTGCCGCTCTCGATGGTTCGACGGTCGTCCATCCGCGTTCTTCCGATAGGCTCCAACTTCGTGGGCACCAGCCTGTCTTCACTCACGGTGACGTGCAACTGCTGGTTTTTCCCATCGAGGATGTAAGTCAAACCAGGCACGTCAGACAACGAGATTGCATCGTGGGGGCCACGAGTGACGCGAGATTCGGGAACGCGAAAACCGAGATCGCGCAGTTCGTCGATGCGCGCCATCAACTTGCCGCGACGCAGGATAAACTCGCCGATTTTGCCCGTGGGCTGACCGTTGATGTCGACTTCTAGGAATAGAGACTCGTCGGCGCTTGCGCCGGCGGCGCTCGAATCGGCGCTGGTCGCGGGGGAAGCCGATGAGGGAGCGGATGGAGCGGCAGAGGCGAGCCCGAGGGCCACCGCCGGTCGCGGCAAGGCCATCAGGACAAGTAAGAGGCTCCCCCCAAACAGGATCCAACTGGCCGCGTTGTAAGGATGATCATGGGGACGGAACAACGCGTACCTGCTCTTCAATGGCGCCGGCGACCGCGCGAGCCGTCAGCCGCAGGGTATCGCCCGGCAACGGCGGCGGGCCCTGCGCGACGATTTGCCATCGGCGGGTGGCGCCCGCGAGAACATAGGGCAAAGCGCGGGATTCTGTCTTCAGCTTGCGTCCATCGCTCGTGGTCAGGACGATATCGCGAATCACGTCATGGGAGAGCCCGTCGTTGGCGGCCACGAGATAGCTTTGTCCGTTGTTGACCTCGACGTGATAATGCACGTGCCCGACGGCGCGGCTTGCGGGCTGGACAAAGACAGGAATGGAGAGGCGAAGCACGACATGGACCATCCCTGGCTGGGCCGGTGGTGGAAGCTGGTCAACCAGGATGCGGTAGGTCACTTCGCGGCCCTGGGCCGGCTGACGCAGAATGAGCCGAACCACTTGCGTTGCGCCGGGAGCGATTGTGGCGATCGGAGGGCTTACCACGATCGCGTCGGAAGGGGTGAGCTGGTCGTCGGCGCCATCCGGCTGATTCCACGCATATCCGCGAATCTGAATGGCGGTCTCGCTGTTGCTTTGGTTGGTTACCGTCAGGGTGGTGGCCATCTGGCCGGGCGGCATGAAGATGTTTACGGGCAGGACAGCCAAGGACTGGGCCCCTGCCGCCAAACTTGTGAAAAGGATCACGAGGATGGCGGCGAGAAGTTCAGGCACACCTACACGTCGTTGCGAAATCATCGTGTTCTCTATTTGCGCCAGGTGGGATTAATAGGTGACGGTCGCAGTAATGGTATCGGAGTACGAACCAGGGGTCACATACTGCCCGGTCGGAACCCGGCCGTAAACAGTGAGGGCCTGAGCTGTTCCGTCGCCGGTACCGGATACCCAGCTTCCCGTGCTGTTGCCCCAGTTCGTGCTGCGTCCGGAGTCGGAGTACAGGGCGTAGTTCAACAAGGCCGAACCATTCTTCATCTGACGCGTGGTGACGGTAGCGCCGGAGGTCAGGCCAGCATCGAGGCCGATGGTGTATGGCGTGGTGTTGGTGCAGCTCACCGATACGGTGGAGCTGGAATCGGACGCGGCCGTGCTGGCATAGGTTCCGAAGGCCATGGCGGTCGCGGTGACCGAGCAGGTGGCCTGAACCGTGGCGCTGACCGAGAAGGTTGTGGTGGCGGTTGTTGCCTGGGCAGGCGTGGAAGCGAAAACGAGCGCCAGAAGTCCAAGGACCGCGACTGGGGCCGCGGACTTGATAGCGGTTGAGAGCTTCATTATGGTGACTCCTTCGTCAGCACAAGGCTGAGACTGTGTTTGAGGTTTCGCGGCGTCAGACGGTGAGGTCCAACAGGAACGTCGTTGACTGCATCGGGCAAGTCTGAATCCTGGCTGTGGCACTTAGCTGCAGACCTGGATTCGCTTTCCACGGGGGCCCTGGAATCTGGATTGGGTCATTGCAAGCAACGCAATAGGGAAGAAGTAAATCAAGTCTGCCGAAAACAACGTCCGTAGCATGTGATTTGCGTCACCCGAATGCCCAAGCCTCATTGCTTCACTGCCAACAATAGTGGTTGCAAGGAATTGAATAAATACGTCGTTGCGGTAATCGGAGTGGCTAAGGTGTAATGCCCGTGCTACGAGTTAGGTAACAAAGCGAGGTTACCTGGCTGTCAAGCCTGACGGCCGATTTTCGCGGGGTTTGGATGATTCCCGGTTTTGGCGTTGTTTCGCAAGCGGGCGCGGGGGGTTAATAGGTAACTACGACCGTGATGACATGCGCAGAGGCACCTGCCGCCACGGATTGCACAGATGAAATCCTGCGGCGGTCCATGAGCGTCTGGAAGGAGCTTCCGGATAGAATTGGGTCGAAGTTCAGGAGGGACGGATCGCCGGCGACGACCGAGCGGGCCGAAACTGGATCTATCAGCCTATCCATGGGTGCGGTAACAGCGAGTCGCTTTCCTGTACGCAGGTCGACAACATACGGGATTGCCATGGTGCAAGTGACCGAGACTCCGTGTTTTGCCATGTCCACCGTGGCGAGGTGATTTTTCAGTGGAATGGAGGTTGCGGAGATGAGGCAGCCGGCCTGAACCGTGGCCGTCACAGCGAAGGATGCGGCAGGAGTTGCGGCGAGGATGGCGGGTGAGAGCAGACCGGATGCGAGGAAGCCCAGGGAACATGCGAAAGCGGCAACTCTATTGGACATTGCGCTCCTGCCCGATCCACGACAAGGTCGTTCAGCAGGTTCATCGGCAATTCCAGCCAGAAGTTCAGTGCCAGACGCGAATCTGGGCATCGATTGCGGGGAGGAACCGGGAGGTGGGTGCCGGTAGGAGGGGGCGAACACCTCTGACCACAACGCAGGGTTCTTTTTGTCTCTGCGTCTGCCGGTTCCGCCAATCCGGCTCGTGCCTGTTCAACCAGATACAGTAGGCCCGGAACCGAAATTGCGCAAGATGTAACTGTTGGTTGCGCCGTGAAGACGGCAATCGCACGATCCCTGGGTTTGGCGGCGGGGTGGTTTCCCCGATTCGGAGACCGGTTTTGGAATATTTGGGGCGCGCTTACGCCAGGCCGTTGGGGCGGAAGCCGGCGAGCTGCATGGCGCGGTCGGCTTCAGGGTTGCGGATGAAGGTCTGCCAGATGAGCTCGGAGCGGAGGTTCTCCGCCATCACCACGCCGATGCCGAGATCGATGCCGAGGACATCGGGGTTGTACCAGCGGGCGGCGGGGTTGAAGGCGTCGACGAAGCCATAGCGCCCCCAGGCCTGGGGATAGCGGGCGCGCATGAACCGCAGCACAGCGAGGCATTGCTCAGGCAGGAACGGCAGCGAACCGGCGGCGGCCGAGGGGACCACGCTGCCATCGAGCTGGCTGCGCGAATCGAGCGAGCCCCAGGCAATGTATCCGCGCCGGGAATCAGAGGCCGTGATGCCCCAGAAATAACTGTTGTACCAGTGCGGCATGGACAGACAGAAGGCCCGGTGCGCGCGGGTGGCAACGACGGAGTTGGCGAAGTAGTCGGCGTAGGCGTCGTGTTTGTGGCGGAAATCGAACCAGGCCTGCGAATACTGGTGAGTGAAGATGGGATCGTCGCCGCTGATGTAGGTAAGCCCGTCGTAGTGCACCTGGGGGCGGGAGAAGTTTTTCCAGATCTCGGACGGAACGGGGTGGGTGGGCGACCCGATGGCGAGCAGGTAGATCATCATGAGCTCGCAGTAGTGGTTCCAGCGCGCTTTGAGGAAGCCGGAGCCGGAATTCCAGCCCATGGCGAAGGTGTTGCCGCCATTGAGCATCCAGGGCCAGTCGACGCGCTCGTAGATTTGCTGCGCGAGCGACTGGATGCGCTCGTCGGCGAAATAGGCGCGAGTGGTGAGGACGCCGCAGAGCAGCAGCGCGGTGTCAATGGACGACAGCTCGCTGTCGCGCCAGCGCCGGCCGGATTCGACATCAGTGAAATGGAAGAAGAAGCCGTGCCTGTGGGGCATACGGTTCAGGTGCCACTCAAGGGTGGTGCGGACGCGCTCGATGACCTTGTGATGAGGGATGTAGCCGCGCTGGTCGGCGATGCAGAGGGCGGTCAAGCCGAAGCCGGTGGCGGCGATCGAGGCCATGCGCCGGGGATCGCGCGCGCCTTTCAGGTCACTGCGGGCGCGGTCGAGCACCTGTCCGGTGTCGGGGCTTGCCTGCTCGTAGAAGTAGAGGCAGCCCTGACGGATGAGCTCGTCGAGGAACGCTTCGTCGGTACGCGTGAAACGCGGGTCCTGGCCGGCGAAGACCAGGGGCGCGGGTGCCACAGCACACCCGGCTCCGAGCGCAATCGTGCGCAGGACGCTGCGCCGATCCATATACGGCATGAGAATCCAAGCCCCAGTACCCCAGCCGCCGGCTTCCGGACGATCGAAACGGGCCGGAGCCCCTTTTCCGGGGAGCGCGACGAGCGGCTCTCCGGAACCCCGGCGCACACAAGGGTGCAGACAACGGTGGAAGTGTTGGGTTCAGGATGACAGGATAGGAGCGCCGGGGCAAGTGGAGAATCTGCCGACTTTCGAAATGTGGGAAATGGGATGGGTGGTGCGCGGGATGGCGGACCGATTCAAGCTTGCTTTCGGGTCTTTTGTGGCGGACTAATTCCAGCGGCTGCGGTCGTTGGGGTCGTCGTCGATGGGGCGGCCGCGGTTGTCGAGGCGGATGGTGCGCCCCTGCTTCTTCATGTAGACCTCAAACTTGCGGCCGGCGCGGCGGCGCTTCCAGCGGTAGTAGCCATTGCGCAGGCCGTAGAACCACTCGCTGGCGAGGAACCCTACGCCGCGGCGCGGAGCGTAGCGAAGGAACAGCAGGCCGGCGAGGCCGCCGCCGAGCTGCGCGAAGGCATAGAGCTTGTTCTGACCGAAGAGCATGGCGAACGCGATAAGCGCGTAGATGATGGCCAGGTACTTCGCCTTGATGTTGATGACGAAGAACATCATGAACTCGGTGTCGCCAAACAGGACGCCGATGGCCACGAGCATTCCGAAGATGCCGCCCATGCAGCCGTAAATGGGGACCTGTTCGATGGGGTGGCCGAATTTGTCGGCCGCGTCGTAGATGGCGGCAGCCACAAGGGCGGTGCCAATCACTGAAGTAACGTAGAGCCCCATGACCCAGTTGGCGCCGCGAGAGGGTTCGAGGAACCCGGCGAGGAACCAGAGTGACAGCAGTTCAAAGAGCGTGCCGAGAATTACGCTCGGCGGATGAATCAGGCTGTAGGTGAGCGGCTGCCACAGCCAGCCTTGCAGAAAGTATTGAGGAATGAACGAGAAGTGTGCGCCGATGCTGCCCATTGCGGCGGCGGAAAGCGCGAGGCTGGCGACCGCAAGCGCAAAGTAGGCAATGAGGTTGGCGAGAATCAGGCGGCGCGTGGCTCCGCGGAACTCGGGGAATCCGAACGGCATGGAGCTCATGCGTGCCATAGCTGACAGGGTAACCTGAGCGGCGCAGCGGTGTCATGGGGCGAGGGGCCGGTGGCCGGTTTTCAGTTGTCAGTTGTCAGAGGACAGACCTGCGAGCGCTGGAGCGGAAGTGGGGTGAGAATCGCGCTAGGGGACCACGACGAGGCCGCGATGGCCGGCGGCATCGACTGCGCGCACACCGAAGATGACGTTGTCCTTGGAGATGGGCACCTTGACGCTGATCGCGCCGTTTCCGGGTGCGGGAGGAACTCGGCGGACGTATTGCCACTCAGGGGCGGTGGTTTCGCGCCAGAGCAGGTCGTAGTGGTCCACCTTGCCGGGGGCGGGATCCCACGAAAGGGCTGTGGAGTTTTCCATCTCGTGCGCGTCGAACTTCATGTTTGCGGGTTCACCCGGAGAAGAGGCAAGCGTGGCCAGGGTGGCGGCATTGAGCCGGGCAACCTTTGCCACGTAGGTGAAGTCTACAAAGTCCAACAGGTCGCCAAGAACGGGATTTGCGGTTCGCACCACGTTCTGGTGCTGGTGGTTGTAGTCTTCGCGCCACTCGGTGAGGCGCACGGCTGCGAATCCCTCGCTGTTGAAGGAGCTATGGTCACCTCCGCGCAGATATCGGTCAGGACGGGAGACAAGGAAGGCGTGAAACGGAACCTTGCCCGCGGTGGGAAAGTACGTTCGATCCACGTCGGCGATGGCGCGCGCCAGTTCGCGGCTGGGGGAATCGTTTTCGCCGCCCAGGGCGCGGATACGCCGCTGCTGCTGGGGCGTAGCGGAGGCAGGAACTCCTTCAGAGAACACGCGCACGCGGTCCTTGAGCTGGAGTTTGTCGCCGGGGGTGGTGTTGCCGCCGACGATGTCGTTGTTGAGCACGCCTTCGAGTTTCCAGCCTTCGTCTCTGGCGAGTTTCGCGAGGTGGGCAGAACCGACCAGGCCCTGCTCTTCTCCGGCGACGGGAACGAAGACGAGGGTGGCGGACAGGTGGAGCTTGCTGAGCACGCGGGCAGACTCGAGCGAAACGGCGACGCCGGAGGCATCGTCGTTTGCTCCCGGGGCGAAGCCGTGGTCGTCCATCACGTTGCTGTTGCGCGAATCGTAGTGGCCGGTGACCAGGTACATGACGCTGGCCAGGGCGGGATCGTGCCCGCGCAGGATGGCATAAACATTGGTCATCCGGGTGGGGCTGGGAATGCGCTTTGCCCACGCGGACCCCTCGGTACTTTTCGGATCAGCCATGAAGGTGTCGCGTTTGACTTCGAGGCATCCGCCGCAATCGGTGGAAATCTGCTGGAACTGGCCGAAGATCCAGTCGGCTGCGGCATTGATGCCGGTTCCGGCGGGAAGGTCCTGTTCCATGCTGGAGAGCGAATTGCGCGTCTGGAAGCTGACGAGCTTCTCAAGGATGCTGTGAATGCGCGCGGGCTGAATGCCTGCGATGGCCCGGGCGATGGCGGGATCGGCTGGAGCGGGCGTCACATGCCGGGCGTCGCGGAGGTAGTCGGGTTGAGCGGCACAAAAAGGCGAAAGGGCGGCAAGGCCGCAGAGCAAGAAGAGAGGAGCGAGGCGCATACGTTGGTCTCCACGAGAGTGGCTCAATGTGGGACGGGCCTCCCCACTTGACCTGAGGGCGGCGACCGTTCAAAACTAGCGGAGTTGAATCCGTGTAACGCAATCCTAGAGTACGACCTTACGAAAGAGAGGAGGCCGGTTATGCCTACCTGCCCTGAATGCGAAAGTAATCTGGATGTTGAGATGGACGAAGTGGATGAAGGAGACGTGATTGTCTGCGACGAGTGCGGCAGCGAATATGAAGTGGTAGCGGTGGACCCGCTGGAACTGAGCCGCGTGGGCGACGATCTGGACGAGGACGACGAGGTACTGGACGAGGAAGAGGAAGAGGAATGAGATTTCGCATACGCCTGGCTGCCGGGGTTGCGTTCGCGGCGCTGGCGCTCGGAGCAGGTCCGTGGCAGGGGCGGCTTACGTTGCCGGCTGCGGAAGCGCAGAATTTTGGGCAACGGGTGGTGAATGGAGTAGTCGTTTCCGATTCGGGCGCCGTGGCAGGAGCGACGGTGTTCCTGCGCAATTCCAAGACCAAGGGGATTCGCAGCTATACGTCGACCAAGGACGGCCGTTTCCGCTTTGCCCAGGTGAGCATGACCGACGACTTCGACCTGTGGGCAGAGAAGGACGGCAAGAAGAGCGCCACCAAGACCATCAGCTCGTGGGACACACGCAAGCAGTTGGAAAGCGAGTTGAAGTTGAAGTAAGCCGCGCGGGAGATGCGGTGGATGGGGCTTATTCCTGCTTCACAACCACGTCCCCATTGATGGTCTCGATGGTAACGGGGTTTTTTCCGTCGCCCACGCGGCCCTGCGCGACGATGTATTTGCGCGGACTGCCTTGATGGGTGTCCCACTCGTCGGATTCGCGCTGATCGAGGCCAAGATCCTGGATGATGCGAAAATTCTGCGAGCTCTTCTTTGTGTAGGCGAGCTTGATCCTTACGTTCATCCCATAATCTTTGGGCACCGCAAGCACGATTTTTCCTGACATCGAACTGAGAGAGATTTCTCTCACGCCGGCAGAGGGGCCGGTCAGGCGCGCCGATACGTCGCCGGCCATGGTGCTGGCGTGGATGCGCCCGCCCGCCTGAAGGATGGTAATGGTTCCGCCCATGGTGGAGACGTCGACGGCCCCTGTGGCTGCGTCGACTGCGATGGTTCCGCCCATGGTCTTGGCCTTCACGAAGGACGCGCTTCCCACATGAATGTTGCCCCCCATGGTGGCGAGTTCGGCGCCGTCCGGGGCGTTCGGCACATCAATATCGCCGCCCATGCGGTGAATACTTACAGGTCCTCCAAAACCGGAGAAGCCGGCCGCGGCCACCGTGCGCGGACGGATGCCGGATGTGATCGCTATGGCAATAACGGCGGCAAGGGCGAAATACAGGATGAGATGGCGGTTCGAGAGAGGCATCAGACCAATCCTCCGTGGGCAGGCGTGTCGGGAGAGGGTGCCGAATGGGAATACGGCTTCGGCGCTCAAGAAGTTCCCTCGGTGTGTGGGTCCGTCCGCCGTTGTCCGCGCTGAGCTCTTTTTGCGATCAGCCTTCTAGCTTTTTGGTGACGAGCTGGTTCAGCAGGGCGGGGTTGGCCTGGCCTTTTGAGGCTTTCATCACCTGTCCGACAAAGAAGCCGGCGAGGGTTGTTTTTCCAGCGCGGTACTGCTCCACCTGTTTGGGGTTGGCGGCGATGACTTCGTCGATCATGGCTTCGATCGCCGAGGTATCGGTGATCTGCTGCGGCTTCTCGCGCTCGTAGACGGCGGGGAAGTCTTCGCGCTTATCGAAGGCGATGTCGAGCAGGCCTTTGAGCTGCTTCGAGCTGATGACGCCGGTTTCGAGCAGGTCCGCGGCGAGCACGATGCCCGCCATGGAAACGGGCGAGTGTTCCTGTTCGAGGCCGAGGGCGTTGAGGCGGCCGCCGATTTCGCTGAGCAGGATGTTGGCGACGCGGCGGGGATTCTTCGCGGTGCGCGCAGCGGCCTCGAAGCGGTCTGCAAATTCGCGCGAGGCGGTGAGGGTGCGCGCATCCTTCTCGTTCAGGTCGTACTCGGAGATCATGCGCGCGCGGCGGGCTTCGGGCAGTTCGGGGAGCTCCGCTCTTCTGCGCTCAAGGAATTCGGGAGAGAGGATCAGGGGCGGCAGATCCGGCTCGGGGAAGTAGCGGTAGTCGTGCGCCTGTTCTTTCGAACGCATGGAGTAGGTGCGGCCCTCGTCGGCGTTCCAGAGGCGGGATTCCTGGGCGACACGGCCGCCGGATTCGATGAGTTCGATCTGGCGCTCGATTTCGTATTCGAGCGCGGCACGAATGAACTTGAAGCTGTTCACGTTTTTGACTTCGGCCTTGGTGCCGAACTTTTCCTGGCCGCGCGGACGGACGCTGACGTTGGCATCGCAGCGCAGCGAGCCTTCTTCCATGTTGCAGTCGGAGACGCCGGTGTAAAGCAGGATTTCCTTGAGGCGGGTGAGGTATTCGAAGGCTTCGTCGGGGGTGCGGATGTCGGGCTCGGAGACGATTTCGCAGAGCGGCGTGCCGCAGCGGTTGAGGTCGAGATAGGTGCGCTTGGCGGAGTCGGAGAAGCCGTCGTGAATGCTTTTGCCGGCGTCTTCTTCCATGTGCAGGCGGGTGATACCGATCTTCTTCGTCGAGCCATTGGCGGTGGGCACTTCGATCCAGCCATGCTCGGCGATGGGCTTGTCGTATTGCGAGATCTGGTAGCCCTTGGGCAGGTCGGGATAGAAGTAGTTCTTGCGAGCGAAGATGGATCGCGGATTCACGGTGCAGTTGATAGCGAGAGATGCGAGCGTGGCGAACTCGACTGCTTTCTCGTTGAGCACGGGCAGGGCGCCGGGCAGGCCGATGCAGACGGGGCAGATGTTGGTATTGGGATCGGAGCCGAACTTGTTGGCGCAGCCGCAGAAGATCTTGGTGGCCGTGAGGAGCTGGACGTGGACTTCGAGGCCGATGACGGGCTCGTATTTGGCGAGAATGTCAGGGCTGAGAGCGGCTGCTGCGGGCATGTTGAAATTTTAGCTTGCTTCGCGACGTCGTTTGAACGCAGCCGGGAGAAGTCTTCTCTACGCCTTTCGGTGGGTTTCAGCAGGATTGGGTTCTGATAAGAGAACTTGATATGGATCGCCGCCATTTCCTTCGCTATGCAGGTCTTTCGTTTGCAGCCGTCCAACTCGGGCGTCTATCCGCATTCTCAGAGGAGCCGCCAACTTCTCCTGAGTGGCGGTTTTATGAGGTGACCACGCGCGTGGAAGTCATAAGCCCCGTGGGGACCACTCACGTGTGGCTCCCTCTGCCGTTGTCGCACGCAACGGAATTCCAGAAGCCAGTCAGCAACCGCATTCACTGCGAGAGCGGCACGGCTCGCGAGCTTGCGGCCAGCGGCGGAGCCCGGATGGTGCACGGCAAATTTCTCGCGGGATCGGACGTGCAATTGACGGTGATCAGTCGAGTCGCAACCCGCGATCACGCAGTCAAGCTGCAACAGCCATCCGTCCGGCGCGCGGAGCCGGCCAGTGCTCTCAAGGCGTGGCTTCAGCCCTCGGCGGGAGTCCCGGTTGATGGCATTGTCCTTAAAAGAGCCACCGAGATCACGCGCGGCGCCCGCACGGATGTGGACAAGGCCCGCGCCATCTACGAGTGGATTGTGGACAACACGTATCGCAATGGGAAGATTCGCGGCTGCGGCCGCGGCGACATCCGCTTTCTGCTCGAGTCCGGCGACCTGGGAGGCAAGTGCGCCGACCTCAATGCGCTCTTCGTCGGCCTGGCTCGGGCCTCTGGTCTGCCTGCGCGGCACGCCTACGGCATCCGCGTGGCCCCGTCGGAGTACGGCTACAAGAGCCTCGGCGTCGGCTCGCCTACCATCACCAAAGGCCAGCATTGTCGCGCGGAAGTTTATCTCCACGGCTACGGTTG
>Ga0134126_10006649_pt1 | contig 14493 bp, 12 predicted proteins | sample KB31752_FD_96881 | JGI IMG/M metagenome (GOLD analysis project Ga0134126, IMG submission 96881) | Terrestrial soil microbial communities with excess Nitrogen fertilizer from Kellogg Biological Station, Michigan, USA - KB3-175-2 | ecosystem: Environmental > Terrestrial > Soil > Unclassified ... | reverse complement strand
TACGGCGCGTCCATTGATGGGCGCGAGCGGCGTCGGAGCGGCGTGTTCGGCGGAAGCCGGAGCCACGCCCTGGGAGTGCGCCTTGGGTCTGGCGCGGCCGGCCTTAGCCACCGTACCTCCGCGCGATTGGAATTCCGAAAGCAATGTGAAACCCTCCGAACGCGATGGCGAGAATCCAGTCGTTCCACGCGAGCGGTGTGAATAGAGCGAGCGCGCCCGCGGCAAGGAAGCAGAGCCCCATGACGGGAACGATCTCGACGGAGAATGCGCCGCCCGCAGCAACGGCGGCGCCATATAGAAGAAGCCACAGGCCAGGCAGGATCGCGGTCATGCCGGCGCGGTGGAGGACTATCGTGAGAACCGCACCAGCGAGGAGCGGCGGAGAAACGGCGAGCACGAACTTGCGACCCGGCCCCGATAGAAGTGGAACGCCGGAGGCCCGTGCCTTGGCCAGCATGGCCCAGAGCTGGACCACGATGCCGGCCGCCGCGAGTGCGAGCCATACATCCAGCCAGCGGGCCGTCGATGGTTGGGCAGAAGCTATGAAGGAAGCTGCAACAGCCATGAATCCGACGATGACCATCCCCCATCCGGAAACGGCGGTGAACGCACCTGCGTTCTCCATCGTGGACCTGATGAATGCGAGATTGTCCATCGCGCGCGCGTGCAAGGCGGGCGGCTCCGGGGCCGGCTCCTCGCGTATCGGCAGCACCTTGGTCATGGGGTCGAAGTTTGCGGGGTGGCTGTCACGGTGTCAAGTACTTTTTCCGATAAAGTACATTCAGAATTGTACTTGGCGACTGGTGGTTTCGCTGTTGAATCCGTCATTCCCGCGAAAGCGGGAATCCATCTGTTGCCGAGAATCTGCCTGCCGTCGTCGTAGCCGGAGATCGATAACATGGATTCCCGCTTTCGCGGGAATGACGAGCGCTACAGCGCCGACGGGCCTGGAGCGGGATCGCTGGCCGGAAAGCTCTGTTCTATAGTTCGATCGAGCGTTCGTTCATCAATCGCAGTCGCAATCGTATCGACCAGCGCGGCGTCGAAGGCCGGCAGGTCGCCGGGGTTGCGACTCGTGATGAGCTTCTGATCCGCAATCACAGTCCGATCGACCCAGTCACCACCGGCGTTGGTGATATCCGTCCGAAGACTGGGATATGATGTGAGCGTCCGGCCACGCACGCAGCCCGCCTCGACCAGCAGCCAAGGCCCGTGGGAGATGGCGCCGACCGGCTTGTCGGCATCCATGAAGGACCGCACGAATTCGACCGCGGCCGGATTCATCCGGAGCGTATCGGGGTTCTTGACACCACCGGGCAGGACGAGCGCGTCGTAGTCCCGTACCGACGCATCAGCAACGAGCCGGTCCACCTTGAACTTGCGGCCCTTCTCTCCCTTGGTGATGGACTGAATCTCACCATTCTGCAGAGAAAGCAGCTCCGCCTTCGCCCCAGCCTGGGTCACGGCCGCCCAGGGCTCAGCCAATTCCGACTCGTCAACGCCGTTCGTCGCCAGAAATGCGACGCGGCGGCCGTCCAGTTTGCCTGATGACATCTGTATAGCCTCACGATTTGCGTGTTCTTCAAGGAATCTATGCTGCTCTACACCGTCACACACCGTGCCATATTTCCGACATGCCGATCGTACCTCTAACCGGCCACGAAAACATTCGCCGGCGACTGCGGCGAATGATCGACGCCGCCACGCTTCCCGGCTCGATTCTGTTCGAAGGACAACGTGGCATCGGGAAGCAGCGCCTGGCACTGTGGCTCGCACAGCTGCTCGTCTGTGAGCATTCCGACAAGCCGTGCGGAACCTGCCTGGCGTGCAGGAGCGTGCTGGAGTTGCGCCATCCCGACGTCTTCTGGGTCTACCCGCGCCCGCGTCTCGCCGATTCCTCGGCGACATCCGACGATGTCATCGAGGATCTGGGAGAGTCGAGTAGTGAGCGCGTCGCGAATCATGGACTGTATCCGCGGCCTTCCGGCAGCGAGGCGATCTTTCTCGCGACTACGCTCACAATTGTCGGCAAGGCCGCGATGTCGCCGTCGATGGGTCGTCGCAAGGTCTTCATCGTGGGCGACGCGGAGCGCATGGTTGCGCAGGAAGGATCCGATCAGGCGGCGAACGCGTTTCTCAAGCTGCTGGAGGAGCCGCCCGCGGACACGACGATTCTGTTGACGTCGAGCGAGCCCGGCGCACTGCTCCCCACGGTTCGTTCGCGCGTGGTGAGCATTCGCTGCGCCCCACTCACGGACGCCGAAGTGCTGGCGTTCGTTCGGGAACCGAACGTGAAGGCGATGCTCGATTCGCTGGATCTTCCGCGCGGCGATACGGAGCGCGTCGCGCTTGCACGTGGAGCGCCGGGCGATCTGCTGTCGGCTGTCGCGCTTTCGAGCGCACGCGCGGCTGCGCTCAAGCTGCTGCAGGCGTCGTCGTCGCGCGGCGCCGAGCGTTATGCTGCGGCACTTGCACAAGGGACGGCGGGAGCGCGTGGCGCCTTCAGCGACATGCTCGCTGAGCTCAACGTGCTTCTTCGCGAGCGCGCAGAGTCTTCGCTCTCGAGTGGCGACACCGCCGGCGCATATGCGGCGGCGAAAGCAACCGTCGCCGTGACCGAAGCACAGGCGCGCGCCGATGGAAACGTGAGTCCACAACTGACAGCCGCCGCGTTGCTCGATGCGCTGCAGGGGGTGCCGGCATGATTCCCACCCAACGTCCGGATAACCCGCGTCTGAGTCATACGAACGCAGCCGGTGAAGCGCACATGGTGGATGTGAGCGCAAAGGCCGAAACGCTTCGCAGTGCGACTGCTGCCGGCAACATCACGATGTCGGCTGCCGCCGTCGCCGCGATTCGCGACAACATGATTGCCAAGGGCGACGTGCTGGGAGTTGCGCGGATCGCCGGAATCATGGCGGCCAAGCGCACCGCGGACCTGATTCCGTTGTGTCATCATATCGCGTTGTCGCACGTCGATATCGTGCTGTCGATCGACGATTCGATTTCCGGAATTCACGCCGAGGCAACTGCGGTGAGCACCGGAACCACCGGCGTGGAGATGGAAGCGATCGTGGCGGTCTCGATCGCGCTCGCGACGATCTACGACATGGCGAAGAGCGTGGACAGATCGATGGTCATCGGCGGCGTGCGGCTGCTACGAAAGAGCGGCGGTAAATCGGGGGACTACGCAGCTGGAGCTTGAGGAGAGCTCGCTGTCTAGTTGGCCGCCCGTCTCAACACAGCTCGAATGCGCGCGATGAACCGCGCCGGATCCAGCGGCTTGCGCAGGTAATCGTCGGCGCCTTCGTTCATGAGGTTGATTTCCATCTCCTCGCCATCGGTGCTCGTGAGCACGACGATCGGCACGCCCGACGTCGCCGCCGATGCGCGCATCTTTCTCAGCACGTCGAGGCCTGTCACGCGTGGCATGCTCAGGTCGAGCGTTACGAGCGCGAACCGTGAATCGTGCGCGAGCAGATCCAGCGCGGCCTGTCCGTCGGTTGCCTGCTCGACCGTGAATCCGGTCGCCTTCAATACTCCAACGGCCAGCTCGCGTGTGACGGGATCGTCGTCGACAACGAGAATGCGCGGACGTTCATCGCCTCGCTCGGGCGGGCCTTCGCCCTCGCCGAGCACGCGTTCCACCTCGTCGAGTGTCGTGTCGCCGATGACGACGTGGCCGAGTGCTACTTCGCGAATGGGACGCATGCCGCCCTTCTCCGCCGCGCGCTGCAGATCGAGCGCAGGCGCGTTGCGCGTCAGTTTTTCCTGAAAGTCGGGACTGCTCACCAACACTTCGTCGAGTGGAATGCGTCCGCGATAGCCCGTCTCCCCGCATTCCTTGCAGCCGACCGCGCGACGCGCCTGGCGCACGCCGAATGCACGCTCCAGACGCACGGTGCCTGCATCGCGTTGCTCGGGCTGCTCGATTGAACAGACACTGCACAGACGGCGAATCAATCTCTGTCCCACCACGCCGCGCAGCGCGGGAGCCAGGGCGGCGCGATCGAGACCGAGGTCGATCAGGCGCTGTATCGCGCCAACTGCGTCGTTGGTGTGAAGCGTGGACAACACGAGGTGGCCGGTTGCGGCAGCCTGCAGCGCGACGCTGGCCGTCTCCGCATCGCGAATCTCGCCGACGAATACGACGTCGGGATCCTGGCGGAGAATTGCGCGCAAAGCCGATGCGAACGTGACGTCCCGCTTGGGATCGATCTGAATCTGCGTGACACCCGGCAGCTCGTACTCGACCGGATCTTCCACGGTCATGATGTTGATCGCCTGCGCGGCGAGCTCGCGCACTCCGCCGTAGAGCGTCGTCGTCTTTCCCGATCCCGTCGGGCCGGTGACTATGACCACACCTTCGCGGAACGACAGCAGATACTTGAGCCGCGCCAGCTCGTGATCCGCGATGCCGAGGTCGTCGAGCGAGCGGGACGCGTCAGGATTCAGAATTCGAACGACAGCCTTCTCCGCCTCGCGCGTCGGCACGGTGGAGATGCGCAGGTCGAACGTGCGGCCTGCGATCGACACGCGCGTGCGGCCGTCCTGCGGACGCAGCCTGTCGGCGATGTCGAGCTTGGCGATGACCTTGATGCGTGACACGACGCGCGTGAGCGCAATCAACGGCATTTGCATGTACTGTCGCATGACGCCGTCGACTCTGAAGCGCACCACGCCCTGATGCCGGCCGGGCTCGAGATGTATGTCGCTCGCATTGCATGCGATCGCCGCATGCAGAACCATGTTCGTGAGCTGAATCACCGGCGCGGCGTCTGCCTCGCTTGCTGCGACCTGATCGGCTACTTCTGTCTCGACCACCTTGACGTCACTCAGCGTGACGTCCATCGAGCGCAGCAACCCCTCCATCGCCCGCTCGGGCGAATAGTGCGCATTGATCGCGTCCAGCAGCGCCTGGTACGGAGCGACCTCCAGCACCACGCGACGGCCCGCCGTGAACTGCACCGCCTGCTCCGCGTTGTAGTCGGTGGGATCGCTCGTCGCGACTACTATCTCGTTCTGTGACTCGCGAAGCGGCAGAACATGATGTTTTCGCGCGGTCTTCTCGGGAACGAGCTTGACGGCGCGTGGTTCGACGGCGTCGAGTGCGGCGAGCTGGATGCGAAAGAGCGCTGCCACCTGGGAAGCGAGCTCTGCCTCCGACACTGCGTAAGCGTTGGCCACGGCGCGCCAGGCGGATTCCAGAGTGGTGCTTGCCACGATCGCCGGCTTGGAGCCGGCCTGCCAACCAGCTTTGTCGGCGGCGTTAATCAGCCAATTCATCTGTAGCAAGGTAACCGGCGCGGGACTGCAAACGAGAAGGCATCAGTATGCAAGGATCGGCATTCGAGCCCAAACTACTTACCGTGCAGCAATCCCGCGACCGTTTTGCAGCTCGATATTGCCGATATTACCGGCCGATAGCCGCGGTCCACTCGCTGACCTGCTCGGCCGTCATGTTGCCGATCGGGAGCTGGCGCGCGTCGGCATAACCCCACGCGGTGGTGTCCGGAAGGTATTGTTCCCGCGAAACCAGCGTGCCCTGACACAGCCGGCCGGCGGGCGCGTCGCTGTCCAACTCGTCCCGCAATCTCTCCATGAGTATTCGCATGACCCGCGCTGGAATTCGCGCCCGCTCCGCTGGATAGACGAAGCCGAAAAGGACCAGATTGAAGAGCAGCACCCGCCACCTCTCGCCGAACCGGTCGAGCAACCGGCCCCAATCCAGCCGCTCCGCGCGAGACCGGAGGATGTGGACGACGTCGGCGCCATCGTATCGCTCGCGTTCCATCACAAACGCCTTGGACCAGAGCATCTCTTCCGCCGGAACCAGCTTGACCGGCACGCCGAGTACCATGCCGGCGGGGGCGTGGGTGAACCATTGCTCATCGACCGGAGTCACCGCGTTTCCGGAATTGAAGATGATGTCGACGAAGTAGCGGCGGTGGAAGACCTTCGCGAGCCAGTGCGGAAAGGCCATGTCGGTGCGGAGCCCCGACCGGCCGAGCACTGCCAGCGCGGGCTCGATGTCGTCGCTCCGGATGAAGATGTCGAAGTCCTTGGACGACCGCTCGATACCGGTGTAGCGCATGAAGGCATGGGTTCCGCCGACGAGGAATTCCAGGCCGGCGCCGGCCAAGGTGCGCATCACGCGGGCATAGAAGGCCTGAGCAGCGGGCGATGCGACGTCCTGCCTCGATGGCTTGCGGCTGCCAGCGCGACGCTCGAAAACACCGGACGAGGCTTGGCTGTCTGGAACCATCTGATCGACGAAGGCGGCTGAAGTCGAGGTCATATGGGAACGAATGTTGAACGGTGAGGAGGCCCGTGCTGCAAGTGTGGGGCTCGCAGCTCCTGAACAATCGTTCGAAACCATGTCTATTTCGCCACTGATGCCCATTTCTCCCGACCGCGTGCGAATCGCCGCGATGAGTGACATTCACTGCAGCCGGACTTCGCAGGGGGCGCTGCAGCCGATTTTTGCCGCGGCCGCCGAGCGTGCGGATGTCATCGCGATATGCGGTGACCTTACGGATTATGGGTTGCCGGAAGAGGCACGTGTGCTGGTAAAGGAGCTTGCTGGAATTGGCGCGCAGGTGGTCGCCGTGCTCGGGAATCACGATTACGAATCCGGGAAGCAGACGGAGCTGCACGACATTCTGAACGATGCGGGAGTCCACGTGCTGGACGGCGAAGCGGTAGAGATACTCGGCGTCGGATTCGCGGGCACCAAGGGATTCGCGGGCGGTTTCGGGAGCGGGACGCTCGGCGCGTGGGGCGAGGCGGAGGTCAAGAGCTTCGTCAACGAGGCGATACACGAAGCGTTGAAGCTGGAGACCGCGCTCGCGCGCATTCGCACCGAGCCGCGCGTGGCGATCATGCACTATTCGCCGGTCCGTGCAACTGTGGTGGGCGAGTCACCCGAGATATTTCCGTTCCTGGGATGCGGCAGACTGGAAGAACCGTTGACGCGTTATCCTGTGGCTGCCGTACTGCACGGTCACGCGCACAACGGGACGCCTGAGGGAACGACGAGCGGCGGCGTTCCGGTCTACAACGTCGCGATGCCCCTGCTGCTCAAGCTGAATCCCGACTCGATGCCGGTGAAGTTCATCGAAGTGGCTGCACGACCCGGCGGGCATTCGTCCGACATTTCCTCTCGCGCATACATCGGCCCGGAGCGGCGCGCCGGCAGCACGGCGACGCGATCAACCGGAAGCGCATAGACGGATTGCCGCGACGCGCCAGGTGCACGACGGGTGCACGGCGCGTACGCGCTGCTACTTGGTCCAGACGACGATACTGCCGCAGTAACCCTTCTGGGGCGACGGAAGAAACCTGTCCGATGCGCGAAGGAGGCTGTTGTAGACCTCGACTGCCTTGATGTCGCTTCCGGAGACGAACTCGTCTCCGTCCGGCACAGGATGGCCGTCCAGGTACATCTGCAGACGGCAATGATCGCTCGACGAGACGTAGCGCGCAGACGACGTATGGGGCCGACCGATCAAGGTCACGCCTGGAACACCGTACATGAGGTCGCTTACGGAGGTGGGCCGGCGGCGCTCGACCTCGTCGGGTGAGATGAAGTAGCCGGAGAGGTGTGCCTTTCTATCGAAGAATCCAGTCGCCCGGAATCGATCGTCGCGATACGGGTCGGCTCCGATCGCGCGCGAGGCTTCGACGTCGACGGTCGTGAGCGATGGAGGAGTGGGCGAGAGATGAACGACGACGGGTTTGATCGTTCCAGGCTTGAGGATCAGATCGAAATCGACGGGAACGTACCCGAGGCGCCGGATGGTGAACCGAGTCTTTCCGGCCGGTATGTCGGTGAGCGAGAATTCGCCCGAGTCAGTGGTAGTGATGAGCTGGCGCGCTTCGCCCCAGACGACGGTCGCAAATGGAATGGGAGTATCGGCGGAGTCCCGAACGAGACCGCGAACCGACGAAGGTCGCTGAATGGCCCGGTCAGAAGCTGTTGGCGTCGATGCGCCAACGGGGGTTTGCTGGGCACCGGTCGAGCCGGCGAGAGCGAGCGCCAGCACGCATCCGGTACTGAACGCGCGGCTGTATCCGTGCCGGCAACAGATCCACGACGAAAGCGGATCTTTCGTATCCATCGTAGCCTCGCCGCAGAAGATCCTGATAGTGGATCGGACAGACACCACGATAGGTATGGGATCGGAGCGGCGCCAGTACAAACTGCAAACCATCACCCAACTATTACGTTGCGGCACGAATGCCCGGCCGGTGCGCAGTGCTATCGCAGGAGTGAATAGACAGCTATGACCGCGGAGTTGTAGACGCGGGCGTAGTCGGCTGGGAGCCGCTCGATGCTTTCCATGATCTCTCGCTTGAGATCGCGGACCATGACTCGGGCTGCGGACACTTCATCGCGCGTATCTTCCGGCGCCATGTGATTGAGCCCGTGAATGGCATTCCAGAGATGCCGGACGAGTTCGTTCACATGTTCGACCCGCTCTGTGACAGCGGAAACGCCTGGGTCGGGAAGCTGGGGTAGATCCGAGTCGAGGCCGCCAGTGTCGTTCATGGAAGAATGACGTTACGGGCGCCGCCGGCCCCTGGCAAGGACGAAATCGCGAACGCGAGCTGGGAGCGGCCGAACTACAATGAGCGGGGTGGGAATCGAACCCACGACCTGAAGCTTAAAAGGCTCCTGCTCTAACCAACTGAGCTACCCGCCCGAAATCCACTTACGGCAAGGGAATTTAAACGAATTGCCCCTTCAAGCGGGCGGGCTGCGTCATTCCCGCGAAAGCGGGAATCCATCTGTTGCCGACCAGCTTCCTGCACTCGTCTCATCCGGAGACCGATAACATGGATCCCCGCTTTCACGGGGATGACTAACAATCGGACGCGTATAGCGGGGAATGGGCTATTTGTTCGCCGCGGTCTGCCGGGTGAAGATCGACTTGGGAATCATCACGTGGACACCGACGTTCCCGTCGACGAGCTGAGTAATATCGACGTCGCACGCCACGCTTACCAGCATGTACGCATCGTCCTTGCTGAGCCCGCGGCTCATGAGGAAGTCGATGGCCTGACGGATCGCCGTCTTGGTTGCGGTAACGAGATCCTTGTCGGTACCCATGGTGATCCAGTGGGTCGGCGTCTCGGCGCGCGGCCACGTAAGGTGCATGTCTTTACGAACAATCACCTGAAATGTTCCGACGAGCGAAGTTTCCAGGGCAGTGATGTCCACCTCGCCATTTCCCTGGCCTGCGTGTCCGTCGCCGATCTCGAGCAACGCACCGGCGGTGTGGACCGGGATGTACAGCGTAGTGCCGGCGACGAGCTCCTTGTTATCGAGGTTGCCAGCGTGCATTCCCGGCGGCGCGCTGTTGAGCCGGCCGAGTGCGGGATCCGGCGCGTCACCTATGCTGCCGAAGAATGGTCGCAGCGGAATGTCGATGCCGTCGGCGAAGTGAGCGAGCATCTTCTGCTTGTCGAGCGGGATTATGCGCATTCTGGAGTAGCCGAAATCCTCGGGCAGAAAGCCGCTCTTGCCGCCGAACGCGTTGTACGCATACGGAATCGCCAGGTCGATCTTCTTTATGCGCACCTCCAGCACGTCACCCGAGTCCGCCCCGTTCACGTATATGGGGCCGGTCAGGATGTGTCCCCCTGGCCCCTTGTCGGTGACCTTGGCGTAGATGTCGCGTAGAGACTGCTCCACGTCGGCCGGCTTGACGCCTGCGCCCTCGAGACGCGTGGGGCTCGATGTTATGAGTGTGCCAACGACGATCTGATCTCCGGAATTGATGTGCAGCACTGGCTTAGCCGCTGCGTCGTAATAGCCCCACGCAACTGTCGTGGGGCTCGGCATCAACGTGTGTGAAACGGGAGACGATTGCGCGGCGACGCTGGCCGACGCGCACACGATGGCCCCCAGAAGCGGCACTATTCGCGACATGTTGGTACAGTGTAAAGGTGACCGGCGCGATGCCTGTGCATCGCGCCAGAGACGATTATATCACTATTCCGGCCGTGCCGTCCGCGGCGCGAGGGCGCCGCGTGTTCCGCGTATTCTGGATGTTACACTGTGGGCCATGCCGCGAATCCTGCCGGGAAGCTCGTCGAAGTACGTGTAGAACACCGGCGTCACATACAGCGTGACGAGCTGTGAGAACGCGAGACCCCCGACCACCGCGATACCAAGCGGACGTCTGGACTCGGCGCCCGCTCCGGTTCCGAGCGCGATCGGCAGCGTCGCCATGAGGGCGGCCATCGAGGTCATCATGATCGGGCGAAATCTCACGCTCGCCGCCTCGACGATCGCCTCCGCCGGACTCTTGTGCTCGTTGCGCTCTGCTTCGATCGCGAAGTCGATCATCATGATCGCGTTCTTCTTCACAATGCCTACGAGCAGAATGAGTCCGACAAAACCGTACACGTCGAGCGGCATGCGGAAGATGTACAGCGAAAGAAGCGCGCCGAAGGCGGCGAATGGCAACCCGGTGAGAATCGTGAGCGGATGGATGAAGCTCTCGTAGAGAATTCCAAGCACCATGTAGATCACGAAGACTGCCAGGATGAGAAGTGCAACGAGCCCCTGCTGACTCTGCTGGAACGCCTGTGCGGTACCGGAGAAACTCGTGGTTATGCCGGGAGGAACCGTCGTGACGGCGGCTGCCTGAATCGCTGTCGTCGCCTCGCCGAGCGCCGAACCGGGGCGCGTGTTGAACGAGATCGTAACGGACGGGAGCTGGCCCGAATGGTTTATCGCGAGCGGACCGACTGTCTGCGTCAGCGTCGCGACGGTACTCAACGGGACGAGTGTGTGCGTCGCCGACGACTTGACGTACAGCATGCGCAGCGCGTTGATATCCTGCTGGAACTGCGGCAGCAGCTCCATTATGACGAAGTACTCGTTGTTCGGCGTGTAGATGTTCGAGACCTGGCGTGAACCGTACGCGTCGTTCAGCGCAGTTTCGATGTCCTGAGCGGTGACTCCGAGTGCGGACGCATGATCGCGATCGATGTTCACGTTCACCTGTGGATTGGCGATCTGCAGATCGCTCGTCACATCCTGGAGTTCGGGAAGGCCGCGCATGCGCGCTTCCATTCTTACCGCGGCGGAATCCAGGGCCGCGATATCGGGACCCTGCATCGTGTACTGATACAGGCTCTTCGACGAACGGGAGCCAATCTGAATGGCGGGGGGCACCTGCATGAACACGTTCATGCCGGGGACGCCGGTGAGCTTGGGGCGCAGCTCGTTGACGATCTCGTCAGCACTCAGCCGCTGGCCGAACGGCTTGAGACTGAGAAAAATGCGCCCCTGATTCCCGCTGCCACCGCCGGAGCCGACGGAAGACATGTACGCGGCCACGTTCGTATCCTTCGCGACGATGTCTGCAATCTGCTTCTGGTGCGTGACCATGTCCGCGAACGACGTTCCCTGTGCCGCTTCTGTTGTCGCGGAGATCTGACCTGTGTCCTGGGTTGGAATGAAGCCGGTCTGAACGACCTTGGCCAACACTCCGGTGGCGACGAGTATCAAAACCGAGAACATCAACGCCGCAAACCGGTGGCGCATCACCCAGCCAAGGCTGTTGGTGTATCCGCCGGCGAGCTTCTCGTATGCACGCTCCGTGGCGTTGAACATGCGCCCGTGCTCGTGCGACGGCGGCTTGAGGAACCGGCTCGACAACATCGGCGTCAGCGTGAGCGACACGAAGCCGGAGACAAGAATCGCCGCGCCGATAGTGACCGCGAATTCGTGGAACAGGCGGCCGACGATCCCGCCCATGAACAGGAGAGGGATGAACACCGCCGTGAGCGACAGCGTCATCGACAGAATCGTGAAGCCGATCTCGGCGGATCCGTCGAACGCCGCCTGCAGCGGAGTCTTCCCCATCTCCATGTGTCGCACGATGTTCTCGAGCATGACGATCGCGTCGTCGACGACGAATCCGACGGCGAGAGTGAGCGCCATCAGCGACAGATTATCCAGCGAGTAGCCGAGCAGGTACATCACGGCGAACGTTCCCACCAACGACATCGGGAGCGCGAGACTCGGGATGACAGTCGCCGAGATGTTTCTCAGGAACAGGAAGATCACCATGATCACGAGGAACAGCGTGAGCACGAGTGTGGACTTCACGTCGTTGACCGACGCCTCGATCGACGCAGAGCGGTCGTAGAGGACGCTTATCTTGACACTCGCCGGGATCTGCGTGCGCAGCGATGCGAGCAGATCCTTCACGCCCTGCGCGACCGCGACGGTGTTGGTACCCGGCTGGCGCTGCACCGCGAGAACCACCGCGCGGTCGCCGTTGTACCAGCTTGCCGTCTTGTTGTTTTCGACGTCGTCCAACACCTGGCCCAGTTCACTCAGGTGTACCGGAGCCCCGTCGCGATATGCCACGACCATCTGACGAAACTGCGCGGCGTTCTGCAGCTGGCCGTTGGTTTGGACGGTCAGTGCACGATTGGGGCCCCATAGCGTGCCCGTCGGAATGCTCACGTTCTGCGAATTGATCGCGCTTGCGACTTCGTCTATCCCGATACCGCGATTGGCCAGCGACGTGGGGTCCAGCTGGACGCGAACGGCGTACTTCTGTGCGCCGTACACGACGACCTGCGCGATGCCGGGCGTCATCGAGATCTGCTGCGCCATCACCGTCTCGCCGTATTCGTCGAGCTGCGACAGCGGCATCGTGTTGGACGTGAGCGCGAGATACAGGATCGGCGAATCGGCCGGATTCACCTTCCGATATGACGGGGGAAGAATGCCGAGCGGCAATCTGCGCAGCGTTTGCGAGATAGCGGCGTTCACATCCTGTGCCGCGGCATCGATGTCGCGATCCAGTGTGAACTGAATCGTGATCGAAGTAGATCCGAGCTGGCTCGTCGACGTCATGTTGTCGATGCCGGCGATCGTCGAGAACTGCTTCTCGAGTGGCGTGGCGACAGACGATGCCATCGTCTCCGGACTCGCACCGGGGAGATTCGCATTCACGCTGATCGTCGGGAAGTCGACTGATGGAAGGTCGCTTACCGGAAGTCGCTGGTACGAAACGACGCCGAAGAACAGAATGGCGACCATGACGAGAGTCGTCATGATCGGACGTCGAATGAATAATGCTGTCATTGTCAGTGCCCCGGTTTGCTGGTACCGCTCCCTGGTCCGGCGGTTCCAGCGGGCTGGGCAGCAGTCGACGGCGATCCCGAGGGCGCATACGGGTTGCCCGCGCCGGCCGCACCGGAATCAGCAATTCTCGGAGTGGCACCGGCGGCGCTCGCCGGTCGTATGACGACTTTGGATCCTGCGACCAGACGTGACTGGCCGTCGGTGATTACACGGTCGCCCTCCTTGAGCCCCGTCCCGATCACGGAGAGAGTGTCAGCGGTTCTGACGACCCGTACCGGCTGCTGTTGTGCGTTGCCGGCGTTATCCACTGTGAATACGTACGCTCCGTTCTGGCCCGTGAGTACCGCCGCCGACGGAACGGTGAGCGCGTTCGGGTCAACGTACAGGCGGAGCGTCACATCGACGAACTGGCCTGGCCACAGCGTCGACTTGCTGTTCTCGAACTTGGCCTTGAGCAGAACGGTACCGGTAGTCGAGTCGACGGCGTTATCCACGAACGCGAGCGTGCCGTCCAGTGTCGATCCCGGCCCTTCGGACGCGAGCGCCTGGACCGCCAGCGGCTTTCCAGCGCCGAAGTAGCGCTGAATGTCGGGCAGATCGCCCTGCGGCACCGAGAATCGTACCAGGATCGGTTCGATCTGATTTATCACGACCATCGGAGTCGATGCGTTGGCCTTCACCAGGTTTCCCTGACGAACCAGGAGCGCGCCGGTGCGGCCCGAAATCGGTGCGCGGATGGTGCAGTTCGACACGTCGACCTGTGCACGCTCGACAGCGGCGCGATCCGCGTCCACCGTCGCCGCGGCCGACGCGGCGGTTGCAACGATCTGATCGGCCTGGGACCGGGTTACATAATCCTTCTGTACCAGCGCTGAATACCGCACCGAGTCGCGTGCCGCGCTCGCGGCCTGTGCCTGATCGCGAGCGAGCTGGCCCCGCGCCTGGTCCAGCGCCGCGACGTAGGGGCGCGCATCGATCTGGAACAGAACGTCGCCAGCCTTGACTACCTGACCCTCCTTGAACGCGACACGCGTCAGGATTCCGCCCACCTGTGCCTCGACGGCGGCGGTCTGGAGCGGCTCGACCACTCCGTTGGTCGTCAGTGTGTAGGGCACGGCAGTCCGTCGCGCCGTAGCGACGATCACCGGCACCTTCGGCTGCTTCTGCGGCGGGGCCTTGGAACAGCCCGCGGCCAACACGACCGATGCGATTATTGTGAAAGACGACTGCTGTCTATAGCTCATGGATGCTGAACGGTCTGCGACGTTGGAGTCGTGTCGGTGCTCGACACGAATGGGAATGGCGTTTCGCCACGTGTGCCGAGCACTCCGGCATCGTGCGCGAGTTGTGCCAGTGCTGTGTACCACTGCCAGCGC
>Ga0134126_10006647_pt1 | contig 14494 bp, 10 predicted proteins | sample KB31752_FD_96881 | JGI IMG/M metagenome (GOLD analysis project Ga0134126, IMG submission 96881) | Terrestrial soil microbial communities with excess Nitrogen fertilizer from Kellogg Biological Station, Michigan, USA - KB3-175-2 | ecosystem: Environmental > Terrestrial > Soil > Unclassified ... | reverse complement strand
TTCTCCAGCATCACCGGTTCCTGACCGAGCTGCGCGCCGGGGAACTGATCGATGCCCATCGTGCCCTTGCTCAACTCCATGAGCTTGGCATTGAACAGGTCGCCGGCGATGCCGTAGGCGGTGCCGTGCGGCTGGTCGTAACCGAAGGTGAATTTCTTGACCTGAGCGTTGGCGCCGGTCGTCATGGCCAAGGCCACGACGCCGGCAGCGATGGCCGCGCGCGTGAATAGTCTGACGGCTTCTCTCATCGGCATATTCCTCCCAGAATGTTGTTGTTGGCCGCTTTCGCCGTGACCCGGCGTTTGGCACGTTTTTATTACGCGAAAGGGTTGTACGATGATCGTATGTTGTCAATGAGAAAATGCTGGTTGCAATGCACTCGTAGAGCTCAGAATGGGCTGCCGTAGCCGCTACGATCGGGTTGAAAAGCCACCCTCGGATTGCGAACGTGGCGGTGCAGGAAAGACACACACGATTTGCTGGAGATGCCGGTGTTCACAGTGGGCCAAGCAACGATTACGCGCGTCGAGGAAACGAACGTCCCGAGCTATGCCCTCAAGCAGATTTTCCCGGAGCTCACCGACGCCGAACTGGCCGAACACCTGCCCTGGATGGCGCCGCATCATTATGAGGCGGCGACCGGCCGCATCCATCTGGCGGTCCATAGCTGGCTGTTGAAGGTCGGCGGCAAGACCATCCTGATCGATGCCTGCTGCGGCAACAACAAGGTCAAGCCCGGCCGGCCGTTCTGGAACATGCTGAACGAGCCTTACCTCGAGCGGCTCGCCGCCGCCGGCGCCCGTCCGCAGGATGTCGACCTGGTCATGTGCACACACTTGCATCACGATCACGTCGGCTGGAACACGCAACTGCGGGACGGCAAGTGGGTGCCGACGTTTCCGAACGCCCGCTATGTCTTCTCCAAGCCGGACGTCGATTATTTCTCCAAGCTCGACGCCGACCCGAAGGAAGGGCCAGCCGAGCTCGGTACGTTCCGCGAATGTGTGGTGCCGATCCTCGAATATGGCAAAGCCGACCTCGTCGAATGCGGCCCGCACCGGCTCAACGATTTCATCGAGATCGACGCGGCGCCCGGCCATTCGCCCGGCCACGTCGTGTTCAAGCTTGAAAGCAAAGGCGCGCGCGGCATCTTCATCGGCGATGTGCTGCATCACCTGTTGCAAGTTTATCACCCCGACTGGAATTTTCCGAAAAACTCGGACGCCGCGCAGGCAGTCGTCAGCCGGCGCAAGGTACTTGAGTACTGCGCGTCGAGCGGCGCGTTGGTGTTCCCTGCCCATGTCGGTTTGCCCTTCGCCGGACATGTCGAGGCCGTGCAAAAAGAAGGATACCGGCCGCGCTTTAATCCGTAAGCGACGCGAAGCGTCCGGAACATTTGCGACGGCGCGTGTGACTTGCGGGAAACATGACGCGAAAAAAATTTCGCTGCCGAATAATTCGGCTGGCGCAATTTTCACGAATCAGAACAAATTGGTTTCACCACAAACCATCGGGGGTTCTGAGGAGCTCAACCCAATAGGAGAGCGCGCTGATGATTCATGAAGTATCAGGCAGGTCGCGGTGTGCGCGCGTGATTGTTGTGGGTAACGAAAAAGGCGGATCGGGCAAATCGACAGTCGCCATGCATGTGGCGATCGCGCTGATCAAATCCGGCCGCAGCGTCGCCACCATCGATCTCGATTCGCGGCAACGCAGCTTCACACGCTATATCGAGAACAGAAAAGCGTGGGCGCAGCAGATCGGCCGCGATCTTGCGACCCCAAGCCATGTTTGCCTCGCCGGGACAACGGAATCGTCCGGCGTCGACGACAGCGCGGCGAGCTGCAAGGCCCTGCGCGATGCGGTCGACGAACTGGCGCCCGCCAACGATTTTATCGTCATCGACACGCCCGGCCATGACGGCGATCTGTCGCGGCTGGCGCACGCGATGGCCGACACTTTGATCACGCCGCTTAACGACAGCTTCGTCGATTTCGACGTGCTCGGCGTCGTCGAGCCGGAAAACTTCACCGTCACCGGCACCAGCCACTACGCACAGATGGTGGAAGGGGTGCGCGCCCAGCGCCAGCTCGAGCGGCGGGAGACCGACTGGATCGTGCTGCGCAACCGGCTGTCGACCTTCGGCACGTCGCGCAATCGGCGGCTTGTCGGCGCCGGCTTGCAGGACCTCGCGAAAAAGCTGGATTTCCGCTTCGTCGACGGTCTGGCCGAGCGGCTGATCTTCCGCGAGTATTTCCCGCGCGGGCTGACCGCGGTCGACGATCTCGATGAAATCACGCTCGGCACGCGCCCGACCATGTCGCACGCGACCGCGCGGCTGGAGATGGAAAACCTGCTCGCGGCCATTGGGCTCCCCGAGGCCGTGCAGGACAGCGATATGCAGGCCCGCGACGCGGCTTAAAAGACGGCCGCACCGCAACTTTCGATAGATGCGCCGGCGTGGCTTCCACGCCGGCGCGTTCGTTTTTACGTTTCCGTTCGCGAAAGCCGCGGCAAGCTGTGTCGGCGGTATCGCGGTACGGCCCCCGCCCCAGCGCCGTGACCTGTGAAAAAGGCGCAAAAAATAAGCGAAAATCGTGATGCCGGTCACATCGCCGTCACAGCGCGCGAGCTACTAGTCTCGCATGGTTAACGGCCACGCAGCGCAAGGGTCAGGGGTCCGGTAACCGAGCGAACGACTAACGACCATTCTTTGAATCGCAGTTCTACGGTTGAACACACTGCTGAGGAGAGCCACACCTTAGCGCGTTGTGTTCGGTAGCGCCGCTCGTTCTACGGGCGGCGTTACCACTTTTTGCGGTCCGAAAATCCCGCCTATCGCCTGGTCGTGGCCATCAGCGCTTTCAACCGTTGCGGCGTCACCGGCAGGCGCTTCACCGCGCCGGGAACGCCGATGGCGTCGTCGATTGCCGAGGCAATCGCGGCGCCGACCGGGTTGGCGCCGCCTTCGCCCGCGCCCTTGAGGCCGAGCGCATTGAGCGGGCTCGGCGCATCCTCGGTGACGAGCATCGTCAGGCCGGGAACCTCGTGCGCGGTCGGCATCAGATAGTCGGCGAACGTCACCGACAGCGGCTCGCCGGCCTCGTCGTAAAGAAATTCCTCGAGCAGCGCCCCGCCGAGCCCTTGCGCGAAGCCGCCGGCGAGCTGGCCTTCGACCAGCATCGGATTGACCGCCCGGCCGATGTCATAGGCGATGGCATAGCGCTCGACGGTCGTTTTGCCAGTGTCGGCATCGACGCGTACCGCGGCGACATGCACCCCATAGGGATAGACCATGTGTTTTGATTCGAACGTATCCTCGGCGGCAAGGCCGTTGGGCAGGGAGCGCGCGAGCGCCTGAAGCGTCATCGACGGGCCGCCGCCTCGATCCACGCCTTTGTGCACGATTTCGCCGTTGACGATATCGAGGTCCTCAGGTCGCGCCTGCATCAGGGGCGCCGCGGCCTCGAGCGCCTTGCCGCGCAGCTTCGTCGCCGCCAGCCGCGTCGCCTCGCCGCACATCACGGTCACGCGCGAGGCAAAGGCGCCCATGCCCCTGTCGATGCGGCCGGTCTGGCCGTGCGTTACGCGCACGCCGGCATAATCGACGCCGAGCGCGTCGGCGCAGATTTGCGCCATCACGGTTTCGACGCCTTGCCCGATCGAGGCAACGCCCGTGATCACCTCAACCTGTCCCGAGGGGGCGATCTCGATGCGCACGCTATCGAACGGCCCGAGCCCGCTTTTCTCCACGAAGATCGCAAGTCCGGCTCCGACTTTTTCGCCCTTGGCGCGGCGGGCGAAAAGCTGGCGCTGAAGCGAGTCCCAATCGGCAAGACGCAACGCCTTGTCGAGCAGGCCGGCGTAGTCGCCGGAATCGTAAACGATATGCGTGCCCAGCGTGTCGAGGCCGAGCGCATAAGGCATGGCGCTTTTGGCGATCAGGTTGCGGCGGCGAATTTCGGCCTTGTCGACGCCGACGGTTGCCGCGATGGCGTCGATGAGCCGCTCGCGCGCGAAGCTCGATTCGTAGCGGCCGGGCGCGCGGTAGGTGCCGCACGGCGTCTTGTTGGTGAGGCGGATGTGGCCGACGGCACGATAGGCCGGCACGCGATAGGGACCGGGCAGCATCGCCGCCGCGAGGTCGGGAACGGTTGCCGCATGCGTGCGCATATAGGCGCCGTTGTCGTGGAAAAATTCGTCGTCGATGCCGAGGATGCGGCCTTGGGCGTCGATGGCCGCGCGGATCCGGTGCACCTGGTCGCGCGAATGATTGGCGGCAATCAGATGCTCACGGCGGTCCTCGATCCATTTGATCGGCTTTTTGAACTTGAGCGCGGCAGCGCAAACCAGAATATCCTCCGGATACAATTCGCCGCGGATGCCGAAGCCGCCGCCGACATGGCCTTCGAACAACTGGACGGAATCGCGCGGCCGGCCGAACATCTGCGCGATGGTGTCGCGGTTCCAGTGCGGCACCTTGGCGGCGCCGTGCATCTCCAGAACGTCGTGTTCTTCGTCGTAGCGGGCGATGGCGCCGCGCGTCTCGATCGGCACGCCGGTGTGGCGGCCGACCGACAACTCGAGGGCAACGACGGCGTGCGCGGTACGCAACGCAGCATCGACATCGCCATAGGCCTTGCGGATGACGCTCGATTCGGTAGAAAGATCGCCCTCGTAGATAACCGGCTGCCCGGTCGAAAGCAGCGTCGCGCGCAGCGGTTCGATGTCGATGCCGACCGCTTCGGCGGCGTCCTCTGCGATATAGGCGTCGGCGGCGAAGACGACGGCCACCGGTTCGCCGACATAGCGGACGACGTCCTTCGCCAGCACCGGCTGCCGGTAGGGTTCGAGGCTCTTAAGACCGGTCAGGCGAAATCCAATGGGCGGAATATGCGCCACGTCGGCGGCGGTCCACACCGCGTGCACCCCGGGCATTTTCAGCGCCTCCGCCGCGTCGACCGATCTGATTTTCCCGTGTGCGACCGGCGAGCGCACGACGCGCATGTGCCATTGGCCAGGGAATGAGATGTCGGCGGCAAAGCGGCCTCGACCGAGCAGCAGCGGCCTGTCCTCGAGCCGCGGCACCGAACGCCCGACAAATCCGCCGGTCATTTTCCGCGCATCTCTTTTGCCGCCGCGCGCACGGCCTTGATGATGTTCTGATAGCCGGTGCAGCGGCATAAATTGGACGAGAGCACGTCGAGCAGGTCCTCATCGCCGATATTGGGCTCGCGTTCGAGAACGCCGACGGCCAGCATCAGGAATCCTGGCGTGCAGAAGCCGCACTGCAAACCGTGGTGCTCCATGAAGGCGCGCTGCATCGGGTGCAGCTCGTCGCCATTCGCCAGGCCTTCGACGGTACGGATTTTCTTGCCGTCGGCCTGCACGGCAAACATCAGGCAGGAGCGCACCGGCTCGCCATCGACGATCACGGTGCAGGCGCCGCAGATGCCGTGCTCGCAGCCGATATGCGTGCCGGTCTGCCCGCATTCCTCGCGGATCGCGTCCACCAGTGTGCGCCGCGGCTCGACCGCAATCGCGTGCGCGCGGCCGTTGACGGTGAGCGTGACGGACGTCTTGTTGGTCATGCGGCTTTCTCGCTGGCGCGCAAAGCCGCGCGGATGCGCTGTGGCGTGGCCGGCATCTCGTCGATCGAGATGCCAAAGGGCGCAAGCGCGTCGTTGATCGCATTTAACACCGCCGCCGGTGCGCCGATGGCGCCGCCTTCGCCGAGGCCCTTGGCCCGGGTGATGGAATTCACGCTCGGCGTTTCCATATGGTGCAGCTCGATCGGCGGGATTTCGTGCGCGGTCGGCGGCATATAGTCGGCGAGATTGGCGGTGAGGATGCCGCCGCTTTCGTCGTAGATAATCTCTTCCAGCAGCGCGTTGCCGATGCCCTGCGCGACGCCGCCATGCACCTGCCCGTCGGCGATCATCGGATTGATGATGCGGCCGGCATCTTCCGCCACCAGGAATTTCTCCAGCGCGACGCGGCCCGTCTCCACGTCCACCTCGACAATGGCGACGTGGCAGGCGTTGGAAAATGTGCCCGGCGGATCGTAGGACCCGGTCTCGGTCAGTCCCGGCTCGATCTCGCCTTTGAAACGGTGCGTCTGCGTATAGGCGTCGCGCGCCATCGCCGAAATCGGCACCATGCGGTCGGTACCGGCGACCTTGGCGTGGCCACCTTCGAGCACGATGTCGCGGGCGTCGGCTTCCAGCAGATGACTGGCAATCTTGATGAGCTTGGCGCGAATTTTGCGCGCCGCAATCAGCGTGGCGCCGCCGGAAATCACCAGCGAGCGGCTGGCGAAGGTGCCCCAGCCGTAAGGCGCGCGATCCGTGTCGCCGTGCACCACCTTGATCGCCTCGGGCGAGACGCCGATCTCGTCGGCAATGATCTGCGCGAGCGTCGTGCGCAGCCCCTGGCCGTGCGGCGAGGAGCCGATGCGCGCCTCGACAAAGCCGGACGGATCGACCGACACGATCGCGTTCTCCCAGCCGGGCGTGATCTCCATGCCGCGCGCGGCGAACGCGGGACTGCCGTAGCCGGTGCGCTCGGAAAAAGTAGCAAAGCCGATGCCGAGATGACGGCCTTTGGCGCGGCCCTGTTTCTGCCGCGCGCGGAAATCGCCGAGGTTGACCGCCTTCACCGCCATTTCCAGGGTCTGCCGGTAGCTTGCCTCGTCGAAGACCAGGCCGGTCGCCGAGGTGTAGGGGAATTTTTCGATCAGATTGCCGCGGCGGATGTCGACGGGGTCGATGTTGAAAGCGGCCGCGGCTTTGTCCATCAGTCGTTCGAGCGCGAAGGTTATCACCGGTCGGGAGACGCCGCGGTAGGGCGCCATCGTGCAGGTGTTGGTGGTCACGCCGCGCGCGTGCGCCTGATACTGGCGCACGTCATAGGGGCCGGGCAGCTCGGCCAGGGCCATCAGCGGCTCGACGCCGCAGGTGGTCGGGTAACAGGAATAGGCGCCGATATTGGTGACTATGTCGGCTTTCAGCGCTATCAATCTGGCGTTCGCGTCGAAGGCGCCCTCGACCGCGATGGTCTGCTCGCGGCTGTGGAAGCCGGCGATGAGGTTTTCGCGCCGGTCCTCGGTCCAGGCCACCGATGTTCTCAGCTTTCGGGCGAGCCATACCAGCAGCACGTATTCGCTTGCGAGCGACATTTTCTGTCCGAAGCCGCCGCCAACGTCAGGCGCGATCACGCGCAGATCGGATTCGGGCATGCCGATGATGTCAGCGATGGCCGTGCGCGTGAGATGCGGCATTTGCGTCGTGCAGGTAAGCGTGATGCGGCCCGTCGTCGCATCGTAGGCGGCGTGACCGGCGCGCGCCTCCATCGGCGTCGCATTTTGCCGGCGCGAGCGCGCCTCGACCGCGACGATTTTGTGCGCGCCGGCCCATACGGCGTCGAACTCCGGCGTCTTCATGCGGCCTTCGAGCACGATATTGCCGGGCACATCGGCGTGGACGAGCGGCGCGCCAAGCGCGGCCGCCGCCGTTGCATCGACGACCGGAGCCGTCTCGGCGATGGTGAGCACGACCCGGTCGGCGAGATCTTCGGCCGCTTCCTTACTCGCGGCGACAACCACGGCGACCGGCTCGCCGACAAAGCGCACGACCTCGCTGGCAAGGACCGGCTGCGCGATGGGCTTGTAGTTGAACTTGTGCAGCATCGGCTTGATCGGCTTTACGCCCTTGAGGCTTGCGGCGGTGACGACCAGCGCGCCGGCCGGCGCTTCGATGTTCTCGATGCGGCCGGCGGCGACCGGGCTGCGGAGGAAACGGACCCAGCGCGCGGCCGGAAGATCGGCGGTAAAGCGGCCAAGCCCTGCGACCAATGCCGGATCTTCCAGGCGGCGGATGGCGCGGCCGACCCATTTGGTGCCGGAGCCTTTGGTCGGTTGCGTCTTGGCGTGCGCGGTCATCGGGCCGAATGCTCCAGCGCGCGCCGCACCACGGCGCGCACCAGGTCGCGTCGGTATTCGGCGTCGGTCTGGTGATCCTCGAGCGGGTCGATAACGGCGGCAGCGGCTTCGGCGGCGGCGCGGAAAACGGCGTCACCCGGCGCCTTGCCGGCGAGCGCGGCCTCGGCTTGCGCGATGCGCCGCGGCGAGGCCTCGGCGCCGCCGACGCCGATGCGCGGATTGCCGATTTTGCCGCCCTGCAGGCTATAGGTGGCAAGCGCCGCGGCCATGGCGAAATCGCCGGCGCGGCGGTTGAATTCGTTGAAGCCGAATTTGGTGTCGCCCGCGAGGAATGGCAGCCGCGCTTCCGCCAGCAATTCATCCTCGGCGAGTGCGGTCGACATGATGCCGGCAAAGAAATCCTTCGCTGCGATCGGGCGCTCGCCGCGGATGCTTTTTGCCACCATCGTCGCGTCAAGCGTCGCCGCGACCAGGCACCACTCCGAGGCGGGATCGGCGTGGGCAAGGCTGCCGCAGAACGTGCCGCGCATGCGGATCGGATAATGCGCGATGTGACGCACGACGTAAGCGAGGAGCTCGCCCAACGGGCCGGGCACGACTTTCTTGTGAAAGGCGGCGTGGCGGACGCCGGCGCCGATCGAAAGCGTCTTGCCGTCGTTTTCGATGCGCTTGAAACTTTCGATTTCGTTGATGTCGACGAGATGCGCGGGCTTGGCCAGGCGGAACGCCATGATCGGGACGAGGCTTTGGCCGCCGGCGAGCACGCGGCCGTCCTGCGGCGCGACCTCGGACAGAATTTTCAGCGCCTCCTCGAGCGTGCGCGGCACGTGACGAATAAAAGGCGCTGGCTTCATCCGCAAACCGTCCCGCGCTCGAGGCTAATTATTTGGTTGCAAACGATAAACAGCGCACCCGGATTGTCAAACGGCTGCAGCTTCGGCAAGACAGGCTGTCGCACGAAGGGACGGCGCGATGTGCTATCTGCTTCGTGACCCCGCCCGCTCGTGCAAATCGCGTAGACATCCTGACATGGCAAACAGCGATACCGAGGTTGCAATCATTGGCGGCGGCGCGGCCGGCATCGCGGCGGGACGGCGGCTCGCCATGGCGGCGATCGACAGCCTGGTGGTGGAGGCGCGGCCGCGGCTGGGCGGGCGCGCCTACAGCGTCGACGACGGCGCCGGCCACAGGATCGATCTCGGCTGCGGCTGGCTGCATTCGGCCGACCGCAATCCCTGGGTCAGGATCGCCGAGACGCAAGGGCATACGATCGACAGAAGCATGCCGCCCTGGGCGCGCCGGGCGCTGCCCCTCGGCTTTAGCGCCGACGAGCAGGAGCAGTTCGCGGCGGCGCAGGTGGCTTTTTTCGATCGGCTCGGCGAGGCGGCGAAAGGCAAAGACGGCCCGGCGTCGGCGCTGCTCGAGCCGAAAGGGCGCTGGAACAACCTGCTTAACGCGGTCGCGACTTATATCAGCGGCGCCGAGCTCGACCGGCTGTCGGTGCAGGACTTCGAGAATTACGGCGGCAATAACGTGAACTGGCGCGTCGTCGAAGGCTACGGCACGACAATCGCAGCTTATGGCGCCGAGCTGCGCGTCGCGCTCGACAGTCCAGTCTTGCAGATCGACCACAGCGGCCGCCGCCTGAAAATCGAAACCGCGCGCGGCGCCATCACCGCGGACCAGGCCATCGTAACGCTGCCAACCTCGGTGCTGGGCGACAAGGAGTTCCTGTTCAGCCCGGCGCTGCCGGACAAGACCGAAGCCGCGCGCGGCCTGCCGCTCGGTCTCGACGACAAGCTGTTTTTGTCGCTGGAGAACGCCGAGGAGTTCGAGGCCGACACGCGCATTTTCGGCAACACCGACGGACAGGCGATTGCGATGTATCACATGCGGCCGTTCGGACGTCCGCAGATCGAAGTCTATTTCGGCGGCCGCCACGCCTGGGATCTGGAAGCGGGCGGGGAAGCCGCTTTCGTCGAATTTGCGCGCGCCGATCTTGCCCGCCTGCTCGGCAATGCGTTTAGATCGCGCGTCAAACTGCTGCGCATGCACTGCTGGGGCGCCGATCCGTTTGCGCGCGGCGCTTACTCCTACGCGTTGCCGGGCAAAGTCGAATGCCGCGCACAGCTCGCCGCGCCGGTCGACGACCGCCTGTTCTTTGCCGGCGAGGCCTGCTCGAAACACGATTTCTCCACCGCGCACGGCGGCTACATAACCGGCGTCGCCGCAGCCGAGCAGGCAATCGCGGCGCGGAAGAAACGGCGCTCGGCTTAGCTTCCGACCTTAAGTTCCGACACCAGACCGCGCAGCGCGGCGACGACGGACGGCGCTACCAGTTTGCCGGTGCGCGGATTTTCCGACGGAATGCTTTCAATCGTCATCGAAAATTTCGTGGCGTCGGCTTCGACCGTGATGTGATGAGTGTTCCGCGTGATGCCGGGATCGGCCCAGATCTCGAGCTCGGTGCGATCCGGTCCGATGCCGGCAAGACTGAGCGCCGCAGCGACGTTGACGTTGGTCGGAAAACCGCGCGCGCCCTCGCGCGCCGTGCCGCTGAATACCTTCTGCGGCGCCTTCAGGCCGGCGAGCGAAATACCGCGCGCGACAAGGTAAGGCGCGCCATCGAGGCCTGCCGGCGGCTTGCGCGTCATCATCTTGACGGATCGAATGTCGCCTTCGGCCGCCGCGCGCACGGCATCGAGGCCGATCAAAGCCCCGGTCGGCACCAGAATGCGCGCGCCTTTCTCTTTTGCGCGCTCGACGAGATCGCCATTCTCCAGAAGCTGCGCGACCGACAGCGGCATGAACAGGCGGCCTTTGTCGATCGCGCTGATGGCGACATCGCGGAACAAGGTCGGCGGCAGGCATTCGACGACGATGTCGCAATCCGCCGCCAGTTCCGTGGCCGCGCGCGTGACGATGCTAGAGCCGACCTGCGGCAGCGCCCGGTGGGCCTTTTCCGTGTCGCGCACCGCGACGGCGGCAAGCGTAAGGCCCGGCACGCCGGCGATCAGCCGCCGCGCAACGTCGAGCCCGACCGCGCCGAGGCCAGCCAATCCGACGCGCAAGGTTTTTCCGTGAGGTGGCAATGTGTCCGTCATGGATTGAGGAAGGTGTCGAGAGTGCCTGCTTCTTTCTTGTCGCCGTCGAAATCGCCGGCCATCCGCTCGTAGAACCGCGCCGCCGCCTCCAGCATTTCGTGCTCGGCGTAGTCCTCGCCGACGAAGGCGCCGATCTCGTCGAGCTCGGCGACCCAGCGGTAGGCCTTGGCATACATGTTCGGCACCGAGCGGTCGAGAAACGCGAGCAGCGCCGGCTGGCTTTCGGCGAGCTCGGCCTTGAGCGCTTGCGCCGAGCCGCCGCGCGTCGCGGCGAGCATCATCGACGAGCCGAGTGCGACAAGGCCCTTGGTGATGCCGGCATAGGACATCTTCAGCGCCGACGCCGACGTCAGCGGTCCTTGCAGCACGCGCACGATCAGCCCGTAGTCGTTCAGTCTGGCAAAGTCGTTCGCCTGCGGTCCCGAGGCGTAAAATTTCGTGTTCGTGCTGGCGGGTTTCGGCGGCGGGCCGATGATGCCGGCGTCGACAAAGGGACAGCCGGTCGCGGCGATGACGTCGGCGATCCGGTTGACGGTCTGCGGGCTGACCGCATTGCATTCGACATACACCGGCTTGTCGTTGGTGGCGGCGAGCACCGGCGCAAGACGCTGCGCAAGCGCCAGCGCTTCGCCGGGCGGCACGATCGACAAAAAGAAATCGGCCTCGGCCAGCTCGCGGTCGGACACCGCGCGCATGCCGGCTGCGGCCGCGCGTTTGGCGCTTGCCGCGCTGCGTCCGGCAAGCGATGTGAGCACCGTCACCTTGTGCGCGGCAAGGCGCGCGGCGACGGCGCTGCCCATGCCGCCTTGCGCGACGATAGCGACGGTCGGCGTCATGCTTCTCCTCTTTCTTCTTCCGCGGCCCGACGAACGGGCTGTCGCATCCGGATACTACCGTTCCGCGTGATGCGGAAGGGTATCGTTTGCCGCAAAGGTTGCGCGCTACGGATGCGTCGCGCCGCCATCGACGTTGACGATCTGCCCGGTGATGAAGGTGGATGCTTCCGACGCCAGAAACAGCACGGTGCCGACGAGGTCGTCCGGCGTCTCCGCACGCGGAATGCATTGCATCGCGACGATCTTTTCCTTCTGCGCCGGCGTCACCGTCTTGCGCTCGATCTCGGTGAACGTCGCACCCGGCAAAATGGCGTTGACGGTGATGCCGTCGGGCCCGAGCTCGCGGCCCATCGAGCGGCTCATGCCGATCAGCGCCGATTTCGACGCGATGTAATGCAGATAACCGGGCCGCCCGAGCGACACCGCGCCCGACGACATGTTGATGATGCGGCCCCATTTGGCCCGCCGCATGGCCGGCAGCACGGCGCGCGCGCAGAGCATTTGCCCCGTGATGTTGACCTTGAGCACTTCGTTCCATTCGTCGAGCGGGATCTGTTCGAAGGGGCGCATCTGCAACGTCGAAAAAATCGCCGCGTTGTTCACGAGAATGTCGATGCGGCCGTATTCGTCGTCCACCAGCTCGATCATCTGGTCGATTGAGGCAGGATCGGTAATGTCGGTCGTCACGGCCAATGCGCGGCCGCCGGCCTTCATAATTTCAGCGGACACCGCCGCGGCCGTTTTTTCATTGCGTTCGGCGATGATGGCGACGGCCCCGGCCGCGGCAAACGCCTTGGCGATGGCGCGGCCGATGCCCTGGCCCGCGCCGGTGACGATGGCGACGCGGTCTTTAAGGTCTGAATTCACGCCGCACCTCGCTTCATTTGTGCGTGCGCTTCAAGCGCGCGCCGGGCATTCCACGGCGTCCACCAGGGTTTGAGGCCAATGTCCTCGGCGACAATGCCGGCGGTGATGTAGCCGGCGCCGCCGGATATGGCGCCGCCCGGATGCGCGGCGGAGCCGGCGTTGTAAAGGTTGGGGATCGGCGAGCGGTAGCCGAAGTGGTTGTACATCACCTGCTCGGCATTGAAGGCGCCCATGAAGATATCGCCGCCGCGCATGTTCACCATCTCCTGCACGTATTCGCGGCCGGTATAGATGTAGCGCCCAAGGATGTTGCTCTCCGTCATGTTCGGGCAGTAGCGCGCGAAGGTCTCGACGATCTTGTCCGCGAACTCACCCGCGAAATCGTCATAACGTTGCCCGCCTAGATCGGGTTCGAGCGGCATCACGTGCCAGCAATAGGTGGTGTGCTTCCCCGGTGGCGCCTGGGTCGGATCGAGAAGACTTAAAGGCCCCGAGCCAAACTGGATCAGCTTGGGCACGCGGCCGGCCTGCACGTCCTGATGCGCCGAGAACAGGTCCTGCATCGTCTCGGCGCCGATCGACCATTTCAGCGAGCGGTTGATATTGGGGTCGAAGGCCGCAGCCGCGAAGCGCGGGCTTTCGTTGAGCGCAAGATGCAGCCCGAAAAGGCTCCATGCGGTGTACTGGAAGCCGTCGAGTTTTTTCAGTAAAGCCGCAGGCAGTTGTTCGCGGCCGACCAGATTTTCGAACGTCTGATGCACATCGAGAGTGGAAGCGACGAATTGCGTCGCGCGCACGGTCGAGCCGTCGTCGAGCGCGATGCCGGTCGCCTTGCCGTTCTCGATGACGATCCGCTCGATGCGCACCTGCGGCTGGTAGGCGCCGCCGGCGGCGATGAAACTTTCCATCAGTCCGCGCGCCAGATTGAACGAGCCGCCTTGGCAAAGCTGGTATCCGCTTTCAAGATCGAAGGCGCGGACCACCGAACCCATCGGCGAGGTCTTCGACATGGTGTCGACCAGCCAGGTGCCGAACAGCGACACCTTGAACAAGAACAGAAGCCGCACGTGTTCGTTTTCGAACAGCTCGCGCACGACGTCGAGAGGCTGGCGATTGGCGACCTCGAGGAATTCGCGGCCAAGCGCCGTGCGGTTGAGCAGCGCCTCGCGCTCGGCCTGCGGCAGCGGTTCGGCATAGCGCTCGGGGAGGAAAATTTCGCGCGTGATGGTTTCCGCCTTGCGGTTCCATTCGCGAAAGGTGGCGGCGTCTTTTTTTGAGAAACGAGCGATATTGGCGACCGATTCTTCCAGATCGCGTCCGAGCACCAGCGCCGTGCCGTCGTGGTGCGCCTGGCCGAATTCGTAGCGCGGCGTGATGTAGGTCACGCGCGCGTCGAGGCCGAGGTCCTTGAACCAGGGCGCCTCGCTGATGTGGAAATGATTGATCGAATGCAGGTTGTGATAGAAGCCGGGCAGGGTGACTTCGCGGGTGCATAGCCCGCCGCCGTAAGTGAGCCGCCGCTCCACCAGCAAGATCTTCAGTCCGGCTTTGGCGAGATAAGTGCCGAGGATCAGACCGTGGTGGCCGGCGCCGATGACGATGCCGTCGTAGGTTTTTTCGAGCGTTTTGGACACGATTTGGCGTCTCTCGATTGAGGCCGTAGCGGCGTCCCAACAGTGCCGGTCGCGATGCGCGCCGGTCAATGGCCGCGGCTGCATGGCAAACGAGCCGGATTTCCTTGCGGGGGC
>Ga0134126_10006646_pt1 | contig 14495 bp, 18 predicted proteins | sample KB31752_FD_96881 | JGI IMG/M metagenome (GOLD analysis project Ga0134126, IMG submission 96881) | Terrestrial soil microbial communities with excess Nitrogen fertilizer from Kellogg Biological Station, Michigan, USA - KB3-175-2 | ecosystem: Environmental > Terrestrial > Soil > Unclassified ... | reverse complement strand
CTGGCAGACCAGAAAGTCGTGACAGCTTATCCGGACGAATACCTGGAGAGCATCGTCGATCGGATGATGGCGGCGAATGTGGCGCAGATTCCGATCATCTCGCGGAACGATGCTCGCCTTGAAGGATATATCGGCTGGAAGGACCTGCTTCGGGTCAGAAGCAAGCTGCAAACCGAGGAAAAGCAGCGCGTCGTGTTTTATCGCGTGCGCTGATCTGCTGTCGGACCGCCGGGGGAACGCTGTCTATAAGGGCGACCCTGGCGTTCGATGTCGCTTTGGGATCTATCGCAAAAATCGCCTGACCTGGTGCCCCGGGTCAGGCATTCTCCCGGCCGTCCGCAGGTGCAGGAGTCTGCGCTTTCGAAATTTCCCGGGAACCTTTCGACACGCCGGGCATCTAAGCTGTCCAAGGCTAGGCGTGTCAGGTCGAAATCATGGTCATGTTATCCGCACGGCAGGATATCCCGGACGAGACGGAATTGCTGAGCCGAGCGCGCAGCCGGGACCCTCACGCGATACGGCTGCTGATCCAGAGGCATAACCAAAGGCTGTTTCGAATTGCCCGCAGCATCGTGGGGAACGACAGCGAAGCGGAAGACGCTTTGCAGCAGGCGTACTGCAGCGCCTTCACCAATATCGAGGCGTTCCGCGGCGACGCGCAGTTCGGAACCTGGCTGGCCCGGATTGTCATGAACGAAGCCCTGGGGCGTCGGCGGCGCCATCGTCCCACCATGGAACTGGCGGTCATGGAAGAACGTCCCGACCTTGTTGCGCAGATAATCCCCTTCCCAAACACCGCACTCCCCGATCCGGAAACGTCCATGGCCCAGCGGGAAATACGCGCCTTGCTGGAACGCTCGATTGATGAGCTTCCGGAAGGCTTCCGAATGGTTCTGGTCGCCCGCTTGATTGAGGGGATGAGCATCGAGGAAACGGCCGAGGCGTTCGGCATCCTGCCGGAAACCGTGAAGACCCGCCTGCATCGCGCGCGCCGCCTGCTCAGGAGCGCGTTGGAGAGGCACATAGGCCCCGTGCTGGGAGATGCATTTCCGTTTGCGGGCCAGCGATGCGAACGCCTCACCGCGGCGGTGTTGGACCGTCTCGGGCTTCGGTAATTTCCGGGAACCTTTCTGTCGGCAAAGCATCAAACGGTCCGAGCATGAGCCAATCCTGGCTCCGCGAGGAGAAGACGATGCTTTTCAGGGTAATGACGACCGACGGCCTGTTGATCATTGGTTGCGCCGCGGCGAACGCCCAAGGCGCCAAGCCGAACGATGCGCAGATCGCGCACATCGCCTATACGGCAGGCAATATAGACATCCAATCCGCACAGCTTGCGCTGGAGAAATCAAAGAACAAGGACGTGCGCGCGTTCGCCCAGGACATGGCGCGCGACCATAAGGCGGTGAACGACCAGGCTCTGGCGCTGGTGAAGAAGCTGAACGTTACGCCGCAGGACAACGATACCAGCAAGGCGCTGGTGAAGCAGGCGGCGGCCGAGCGGGAGAAGCTCTCGAAGCTGTCCGGCGCCGCTTTCGATAAGGCCTACGCGGCGAACGAACTCGCCTTTCACGAGACGGTCGACGGCGCGCTCAAGGACACGCTGATCCCCAACGCGAAAAATCCGGAGCTCAAGGATCTGCTCTCGACCGGCCTCAAGATTTTCCAGGGCCATCAAGAGCACGCGCAGATGCTCGTCAACGAGCTGAAATAGCGCGATGACCTTTCGCATCGCAGGACCGCTCGCCGCGCTGTCGCTCGCCTTGATGGCAGCGGCGCCGGCGAGCGCGGCGACGATCGAGGTGACGATCAAGCAGCTCGTCTTCTCGCCGGCACAGATCAGCGTGAAGCCCGGCGACACGATCGAATGGGTGAACAAGGATTTTGTCGCCCATACCGCGACCGCACGCGACAAGAGCTTCGACGTGCAGATCCCGGCCAATGGCAAAGGGAGCCTCACCGTCTCGAAAGCCGGCACGTTCGATTATTACTGCCGCTTCCATCCGATGATGAAAGGTCAGCTCCAGGTCGCCGCGCCCTAGGCCATGATCGGATGAGACGGAATCGAGCCGGTTCCGTCTCATCCGTGAATCATAGTCTATATTTTTGAATCGAGAGCACGATTCACGTTTCGAAAAGAAGCTGGCTGCTTCTTTTCGAAACGATCGTGCTCTTGCCGGGCGCGGTTGTCAGGGTTGAGCAGCCGATGCAAATTCGCTCCTCCGGTTTAACGGGGAGCGATCCGGCCATGTGGTGCAGCGGAAGAATCGCGGTTGCAACGCTCGCGGTTTTCGCGATGTTGGTGGGCACGGCCCAAGCGGACGTGCTCAAAATCACCTCGAGCGCTTTCAAGGAAGGCGGAACGATCGCGGCGAAATATGCCGGTCATCTCGTCACCAAGCGCGGCGCCAGCGCGCCGACCAATTGCGGCGGCCAGAATGTCTCGCCGCCCCTCGCCTGGACCAACGTGCCGGCGGGCACCAAGAGCTTCGGCCTCGTCATCTACGATCCCGACGGCGCCAAGGGCGGCGGCGCGGTGCATTGGGTCGCTTACGGCATCGCCGGCGATCGCCGCTCCTTGCCCGAAGGCTTCGGCAATAAAGCGGCAGGCTACATCGGCGGCAGCAGCGCCACCGGCAATCACGATTACATGGGTCCGTGCCCAATACCGGGACATACCAACCACTACATCTTCTCGCTTTATGCCCTCGATCTTGCGCCCGACGCGCTGCAGCCGGGCCTGACCCGCGACCAGTTCCTTGATGCCGTGAGAGGCCATGTGCTCGATATCGGCTCGATCGTCGCCCGCGCCCCGTCGCGCCAGCGCTCGCCCTGAGCCGCCGCGACCGATTGGCCGCAGCACGGCAATTCGCTAAGCTGTCGATCGTCAGACGATAGCGTCAGGGAGAGAAAATATGATGCGGGCGGAAGATCAGGCGCGGCTGGTGCATGTCGGTCCGGGGCAACCGGCGGGCGAATGGCTGCGGCGTTATTGGCAGCCAGCCTGCCTCTCGACCGAGTTGCCGGAGCGCGACGGCGCGCCGGTGCGCGTACGGCTGCTCGGCGAGGATCTCATCGCCTATCGCGACACGAATGGCACCATCGGGCTGGTCGACGCGTATTGCCCGCATCGGCGCGCACCGCTGTTCTTCGGCCGCAACGAGGAATGCGGGCTGCGCTGCGTCTATCACGGCTGGAAATTCAACGCCGACGGCGAATGCGTCGATCTGCCGAGCGAGCCGGCGTCGAGCCCGATGAAGAACAACATCCGCATCAAGGCCTATCCGACGGTCGAGCGCGGCGGCATCGTCTGGGCCTATATGGGTCCTGCGGACAAGCAGCCCGCGGCGCCGGATTACGAATGGACGCGGGCGCCCGAGACGCATCGCAACGTGTCGAAGAATTACCAGGACAACAACTATCTACAGAGCCTCGAAGGCGGTCTCGACACCGCGCATGTCGGCTTCCTGCACAACAGCAACATCCGCGACAAGGGCTATCTCTTCGCGCGCGACAATGCGCCGAAGATCGAGTGCTTCGAGACGCCCTACGGCTATTCCTATACCGGGACGCGGCAGATCGGCGACGACGACATCTGGGTGCGGCACTACCAATACATCATGCCGGTACAGCAGATGCGGCCGAATGTGCGCTCGCCCCTGCCCGGCGCCAATGGCCACCGCCCGGCCTATGACGGACATATCTGGGTGCCGGTCGATGACGGGCACACCTGTGTCTACAACTGGACTTGCGGCTACGACGAGAACTCGCCGATCGACCCCGAAGGCTTCGACATTTTCGAGCGCCGCTTCGGCCGCGGCCGCGACGCCTATATCCCCGGCACCTTCCGTCTCAAGGCGAATTTCGACAACGATTACAAGATCGATCGCGCGCTGCAGAAGACGACGAGCTTCACCGGCATTCCCGGTATCCACACACAGGATGTCGCGGTGCAGGAAGGCATGGGGCCGATCACCGAACGCACGCAAGAGCATCTCGGCACATCCGACCGCGCCATCGTGTTCCTGCGCCGCATGCTGCTCGAAGCCGTCGCGGCGGTCGAGCGCGGCGAGACCCCGCCGGGCGTCGACCCATTAAAGCATCGCGACGTGCGCCCGCATGAGGGCATTCTCAAACCGGGCGGCGATTGGCGCGCCGCTTTCGCTGTCGAGGGCGCCGCGCGCTGGTAAGAGCGTATCTCTAGATCGCCACCTGCCGCGTCATCGCGACCTCACGGCCGGTGCGCGCAGATTTCGAGAATGCCGAAGCACACTTCGAGCGTCGCGAGGCCCAGCCGCCGTCATGGAAAGGCTTGCGGCCGCCGCTGAGCGCTTCGTGCATCTCCATCAGCTCGGCGAGCCGGCAGCCTTCCTTGCGCGGCAAGGCGATCTCTTGCCGGCCGTCCTCGTCGTAGAGATAGAGTCCATCGGCCGATTGCCGGATGGTCGCATCCTCGCCGCTCACCACGACGAGGCCGAAGAAGGGCTGGTGCGGTCGCGTGCGGCCGGGATGCGCGCAGGCGGTTTTGACCGGACGCCGTGCGCATCTTCCTCCCAAGGCTTTACCGGCGAGCTTAGGCCAATCCCCGATCGCGCTCATTGGGCCGGCACGCGAGAAAAGGGCGGAATTCCGCGGTTTTCCGCCGACCTCCGCCCGGAGATTCAAGGCCAAACTTCACCCCTGGTTAACCTTTTCACCCACAAATTAAGGCTATCGCTTCGATCAGAAATCGGGCCGGAGTTACGTTTGTTTCGTCGTGACCATCACTCGGTTTCCGCCCCGGCAACGAGCCCGGCTAGCGACCAGACCGAGGATCAGCTCCGAGAACCGCAGGTAAATCGCGGGCCGCGCGGTTTGGGCGGCTTCTCGCTTGCCTCGGAACATCTCGTTCTCGCTTTCACCGCATTCCTCGTAGCGCTGGTCTGGGGCGCCATCGTCTATCAGATCGATCGCGATCGCATCGGCATTCTCGAGACGGCGCAAGTCAACACGCGCAATTTGGCGCGCGCCTATGCCGAGCATGTCCACGGCACACTGCAGCTTCTCGACCAGGCGCTACTGCGGGTGAAGAACGAATACGAAAGCAAATCGCACAATCCCGATTTTCTGCGCCGCGTGATGGACAACGAGCAGATCGAGGCGCAGGTCGTGCCGATGGGCATTACCGATCGGGACGGTTACGTCATCGCCTCGAACCTTCGAACCGTGTCGGATGCAAAACTGCCGTCGATGGCCTCGCCCGCCGCCATCTATGCCGGCGACCGCGACTACTTTCTTGCCCAGAAGAATAGTCAATTCGATCGCGTCTATGTCGGTGTGCCGATCGTCAGCCGCGTCAATGACAAGACCGCGATCACGTTGAGCCGACGCCTGAACGCGCCGAACGGTAGCTTCGCCGGTGTGGTCTTCGCTTCCTTCGACCTGGACTATCTGAGCGGTTTCTTCAGCGATCTCGCCATCGGCAAGAACAGCAGCTTCAGCATCGTCGGCGGCGACATGGTGATCCGCGACATGATTCGCGGTACGGGCCGTGCCATCGAGCTCGTCGGCAAGAGCGTGGCGAAGCCGAGCCTCCTGCCTGCCCTCGCCCAAGCGGCGAATGGCGATTACGAAGCCGTGTCGCCGGTTGATAGAATCGATCGCCTCTATTCCTATCGCTCGCTGCCGAAATACCGGCTCGCCGTGCTTGCCAGCGCCGCCCGGCCCGACATTCTTGCGAACTTCAGCCAGCGCAAACGCTCGATGCTGTGGACGGCCGCCCTGCTATCGCTGATCGTTGTGACGGTCGGTGCCTTTCAGCTCCGGCGTATCGCGAAAATCCGGCGCTACGAAATCGCGCTCAACCGCAGCAACGAGAAGCTGGCGCGGGCGCAACGTCTCGCCACCATCGGCTGTTTCGAATACGATGTCGGCACCGACGTGGCCGACTGGTCCGACGAGCTCTATCACATCCTCGGCCTCGAGCCGACCGACGCCCCGCCTGGCCGAGACACATTGATCGCGCTGATCCATCCCGAGGATCGCGAGATTTTCGAGCATCACCGCGATAGTGAGCTCGCCGGGAAAGTGATGGGCCCTCTCGAATACCGCATCCTCCGCGCAGACGGTAGCGAGCGGGTCGTGCGACGCGAGAGCGCCATCGTATTCGACAAGGATACGAAGGGCCTGCGCCGTTATGGGACACTCCAGGACATCACGGCGCTGCGATTGGCCGAGCAACGCGAACGCGAGCTCGAGCGTAGGCTCCTGCATTCGCAAAAGCTCGAAGCGCTCGGAACGCTCGCCGGCGGCATCGCTCACGACCTCAACAACACGCTGACGCCGATCATGGCGCTCAGCAAGCTGACGGCGCGGCGCCTGACATATGACGATGAGCTGCGCGGCAATCTCGAGACGATCTTCTCCGCGAGCGAACAGGCGCGCGATCTGGTGCTGCGCGTTCTGTCTTTCAGCCGCCGCGACAAGGTGGAGAAGCGCCTCGTCGGACCGAGCGAGATCGTCAATGACGTGTTGCCGCTCATGCGCGCGACAGTTCCGTCCTCGATCCAGCTCGGCAGCCGGATCGAGGAGGTTCCGCCCATCCTCGCCGATCCGTCGCAAATCCATCAGGTGGTCATCAACCTCGTCACCAACGCGGCGCAGGCGATCGAGCCCCACTCCGGAGCGATCACCGTGCTTCTCGAACGAGCCGGCGACCAAATCCGCCTCTCCGTCATCGATACCGGCAGAGGCATGGATGAGGATACCCGCCGGCGTATCTTCGAGCCTTTCTTCACCACCAAGGAAGTCGGTCAAGGGACCGGGCTCGGCCTTTCGATCATCGATGGTATCGTCAGCAATCACGGCGGACGCATCGAGGTCACGAGCGAGCCCGGCGAGGGAACGCGCTTCAACATCTATTTCCCCATCGCCGCCACCTGCGAGACTTCGGCAGCAGCCTGAGTTGCTCCTGGCCGCCGTTTAAGCGCCGGCAACGAGAAAAACGCGACCGGTGGCGATCCCGCCCAAACGCCGCTGTAACGGCTCCCGATATTCCTCCGATTGGTAGAACCGCTTCGCGGCATCCATTGAATCGAATTGAACGATGACGAAGTGGTTGGGCGGCACGCCTTCCAAGGCAGTCGCCGCGTCGCTGCGCGCGATGACCCGTCCGGCGAATTTCTCGATCAGCGGCCCCGCGACTTTGACATAGGCCGCAAACGCCTCAGCGTTCTGGATGGTCAGATCGGCAATGAGATAGGCGGACATAGCGGTTCTCTTTCCTTAGGCTAACGATCCGAGTTTGACCTCGCTCGCTAAGCCCTGGCAAGCTGTACGGTGCGGTTGCCTCGACTCTGTTGCGTCATCATCAAGCTCGAACTGACGGAATAGCCGCGCTTAGTCGCGGCGCGCGAGCGCATTACCGCGCACGCCAGCGAATGCGATGCTCGCACCGAGCAGCTCGCCGGCGCCGCCGATCCGCAAAGCGGTCTGCAGCCCGGACACGAAGGCGCCGGACGACCCCTGCCCCGCGTAATGCGCGAAGACGGCGCCCATGATCGCGACGCCGAGCGTCGCGCCGACCATGCGCGCAGTGTTGAGCAGGCCCGAGGCCGTGCCCGAACGCGCCGGCGGCACGCTGGCCACCGCCACGGAATTGACCGGGCCGGTATTGAGTCCGAGGCCGATACCGAGGATCGCGAGATCGAACTCGATGAGGTAAAGACTCGTCGACGCCGTCACCAGGCTCAACAGCAACAGCCCGATCCCCAATAGACTCATGCCGCTAGTCATGGCGACGCGTGCGCCGAAGCGCGTCGCGAGCCGTCCCGAGCGATGCGAGACGATGACATAGAGGATCGAGAGCGGCAGCAGATCGAGCCCCGCCGCGATCACCGACGCGCCGCGCTGCTGTTGGAGGTAAAGCGGCACCAGGAACAGCATGCCGTACATGCCGAAGGTCATCAGCGATGCCACCGCCATCGCCACGGCGAGGCCGCGCCGCTTCAGGATGGCGAGCGGCAGCAGCGCGCCTTCGGTCCGGGCTTCGACGATCAGGAATGCCGCGGCGGCGACCACCGCAACCGCGATGCAAACCAGCGTCGCCTGGGCATTCCAATGCGGTCCTTCGATCGCGGCGAGCGTCAGTAGCGATAGCGCGGTGATGGCGAGCGCCTGGCCCGGCAGATCGAGATGCCGTCCTTCGGGATCGCGCGATTCCGGCAGCACGCGCAGAGTCAGGCCGAGCGCGACCAGGGCGAACGGCACGATCATCAGAAAGATGCTGCGCCAGCCGGCCGCGCTGACCAGGAAGCCGCCGACGCTCGGGCCGATCGCCAGCGCGACGCCATAGCAGCTCGCCCAGATGCCGATCGCATGTGCACGCTCGGCTGCATCCTCATAGGTCACGGCGAGGATCGCCAGTGAGGTCGGCACCAGCAGCGCCGCGCCGAGCCCGCTCAAGGCACGACCGGCGATCAGAACCCCTTCGCCCGGCGCGAAACCGCAGATGAGCGAGCCCACCGTGAAGATCCCGACGCCGAGCGCGAAGATGCGGCGGCGGCCGTAAAGATCGGCGAGCGTCCCCGCCATCAGCAGCAGGCTGGCATAGACGAGATTGTAGGCATCGATAACCCATTGCAGCACGCTGACCGGCGCATCCAGCGCCGTACCGATCGGCGCGAGGGCGAGATTGACCACGGACGTATCGACCTGGGCGATCAATATGCCGAGGCACATGGTGAGGAGGATCAGCGAGCGCTGGGCTTCTGGCGAGCTCCGGGTAGTGCAGAGCTGCGTTGCGGTCATCATCGCATCATTCCGACAAAGGTTGCGGTCTGACCTAGATGGCGTCGCGCCGGTCTTCTGTCCGCCGTAAACGCTTCGGCCGCGACCGAAACATCGCCGCTATGAAATACGCCAAAGTTCCCTAGATTCAGGGCATGAACGGAGGGCCCGATCTCGCGCTGGTCGCCTCGTTGATCGGCGACGCTACGCGTGCCAATATCCTCGCCGCGCTCCTCGACGGACGCGCGCTGACGGCGAGCGAGCTTGCCTATTTCGCCCATATCTCGCCGCAGACCGCGAGCGGCCATCTCGCCAAGCTCACCGATGGCAGGCTGCTGACGGTGATGCGCCAAGGCCGCAACCGCTACTACCGGCTGGCAACACTGCTCGTCGCCGAGATGCTCGAAGGCATCATGGCGGTCGCCGCACACGGACCGCAGCGCCATCGCCCGATATCCAAGGCCGATGAAGCGATGCGCATGGCGCGCACATGCTACGATCATTTCGCCGGCAAGGTCGGCGTCGGTCTCGCCGACAACCTCATTCAGCGCGGCTATCTCGTGCTGACGCCGGAGGCCGGCGAAGTCACCGAGCGTGGCGCTGCTTTCCTCGACGATTTCGGCGTCGATCTCGCGGCGCTGCGCGTAAAGCGCCGCACGCTTTGCAAGCCGTGTCTCGATTGGACCGAGCGCCGGCTGCATCTCGGCGGCATGGTCGGCGCCGCGCTCGCTAGGCGCTGCTTCGATCTCGGCTGGTTCACGCGCCTACGCGACAGCCGCGCGCTCGCCATCACCGCGGCGGGCCAGCGCGGTCTCGAAGATGTGTTCGGCGTATCGCTCGACGCCGCGCCGCCGCCCGTCCTAAGAACCGCGTCCTGATATCGCGCTGCCGGAGAACCCTGATGAGCGCCGAGCCGGACCTTCCGCCGATCGCCATCGAGGCGGCCTCGGCACCGCCGCGCACGAAGCCGTCGAACTATCCCGAGCCGTTCTTCAGCCGCATGGGCAGGCGCGAGAAGCACCCGCTGGGCGACCTCTTCGGCCTCAAGAATTTCGGCGTCAACCTCACCCGGCTCAAGCCGGGCGGTGAATCTGCGCTGCTGCATCGTCATAGCAAGCAGGACGAGTTCGTCTATATCCTCGAAGGCAATCCAACCTTGGTGACCGATCGCGGCGACGTCGCGCTTTCGCCCGGCATGTGCGCCGGCTTTGCCGCCGGCGGCATCGCGCATCAGCTCGTCAATCGCACCGATCGCGATGTGGTTTATCTGGAGGTTGGCGACCGCACGCTCGGCGACGACGGCACATATCCCGCCGACGATCTCAAAGCGGCGCTCGGTCCTGACGGAAAATGGCAATTCACGCATCGAGACGGCCGGCCGTATTGACGGCCGGCCGCGTCGCTGCGGCGATCAGCGCGAATAGAATTCGACGACGAGGTTCGGTTCCATCGACACCGGATAGGGCACATCGGCGAGCTTCGGGGCGCGCAGGAACGTGCCCTTGAATTTGGCCTGATCGACTTCGAGGTAATCCGGAATGTCGCGCTCGGTCGAAGCCGACGCTTCGATGACCACGGCCATGTTTTTCGCCTTATCGCGCACTTCGATCGCGTCGTTGTCCTTCACGAGATAGGAGGAGATGTTGACGCGCTTGCCGTTCACAGAAATGTGGCCGTGATTGACGAGCTGGCGCGAGGCGAAGGGGCTGACCGCGAATTTCATGCGATAGACCACCGCGTCGAGACGGCGCTCGAGCAAGCCGATCAGATTCTCGGCGGTGTCGCCCTTGCGGCGCCGCGCCTCCATGAAAAGGCGGCGGAACTGACGTTCGCTGATGTTGCCGTAATAGCCTTTCAGCTTCTGCTTCGCCATCAACTGCGTGCCGAAGTCCGAAGGCTTCTTGCGGCGCTGACCGTGCTGGCCAGGCCCGTAATCGCGGCGATTGAGAGGGGATTTGGCACGGCCCCAGAGATTGACCCCGAGGCGGCGATTGATCTTGAACTTAGAGTCTGCGCGTTTGCTGCTCATCGCGAATGATGATCCATCCGATCGTTGTTGTTGTCCCGATAGGCCCGGCCCCCCTTTTAGCGTTTGGGCGGCCGTGCGGGATGCCGGTCACCCTGGACCGATATCCACGTTCTCGGAAATGAAGGCGCGGACTATAGAGGGGCTTGCCGCAAAGTCAAGCCGACGCAGTCCAATCTATTGATTTATAATGTTTATTTCGCGGTCGTGGCAGCCGAGGCGGTCTGCGCGCCGGTGCGGAACGAATTGGCCGACTCATCGGGCGTCGCCGAAAGCTGCGTCAGGCTCGGCCGGCCGTTGACCGCATAGCCATAGCCGTAAGGCCCCGCCTGGCTGCAAGCAGCCAGCGTGGCAGTGAGCAGAACGAGCAAAATCAAACGCGACATAGCCCCGATCTTGCTCGGCGATGATGGCGAATTTCTGCCCCCTTCGGGGCCTTGGCAAGACGGGCCGGGGCGAAAAATTCGCCGCTACCGCACACCGCCCTTGTTCACGACCGGACCGGTATAGCTCTCGAAGCGCTTGCGCAGCGCGCCGATGTTCTTGTCGGTGACGAGTTTCTGATAGCCGGCATCGATCTTGTAGGCGGTGAGCGGCTTCAGTCCGGGCGGCGGCGGCACATCGGTGCGCGCCGAGAACGAGCCGGTGCGCGCCTGCTGCTCCTTGGCGAGATACCAGGAAAGGAACAGCTTCGCCGCGTTGGGATGCGGCGCGCCTTTGAAGATGCCGGCGGTGATGAAGAAGGTCGGCATCACGTCATTCGTCGGAAAAGCGAAGTCGATCGGCTGGCCCGCTTTCTTGAGCGCACCGGTCGTCGAATTCGTCGCATCGAAGGTCACGATGTTGGTGCTGTCGGCGATGCTCTTCAGCTCGCCAAGATGGCCCTGGATGAAGTTCGGCTTGTTGGCCATATATTTTTTCATGTAGTCCCAGCCGTATTGCTTGACGATGTCGTTGAAGACGAACAGCGTCGCATCGTCATCGGCCGGATAGGCCGTGACGATCTTGCCGGTGAATTGCGGCTTCAGGAAATCGAGCGCGCTTTTCGGCACCTCATTCGGCTTCAAAGCGTTGGTGTTGTAGGCGTAAGAGAGCAGCACGACGCTGGTCGCCCAGAACGTCTCGCCCTTATCGTGGAAACGCGGGTCCATCTTGTCCGCGCCGTCGGGACGGAAGCGGATCAGCGCGCCTTGCTTCTTCCAGCCGACGAAATCCTGCACGGTCTGCAGTAACGCCAGGTCGGCTTCCATTTTCTTCGCGGCGATCTGCTGATTGATCTTGCTGTCGAGCACATTGCTGAAGCCGCCCTCGACCTTGACGTCGATGCCGGGGAATTTTTCCATGAATTCCTTGGCCCAGCGCTCATAAGGCTCGACCGGCCCGCCGCTATAGAACAGCAGCGCGTGCTCGCCTTTCGCTTTCTGATAGAGCTTGTCCATCGTCTCGGCGCGCGCAGCACCCGAGATCATCACCGCTAGTACGGCGATGAGCACAAACCTCCGACTCTTTGCCATGTCCCTCCCCCTTTCCGCCTTCAGGGCGGTTGGGCTCAGGTTCGCATGGCGCGCGATCGAAAACTAGCCCTGCTGTTTCAGCAGCGTCTTGAGCTGCGCGCGGAACTCCGGCGTGTCCTCGTGTTTGTGAACGGCGACCGCATGCTGTACCGCCGCGTCGAGCAATTCTTTCTCGCTATCGGCGGAGATCGCCACGGTGCAATTCATCTCGCTTGGATACTCGCGGCAGTCGATGTGCCATCTCGCCATCTCAACCTCCCGCAATTTCATTGATGAAAGCGCGGCCCGCAGCGTGCAGGCGGCGCAACAGCAATCATATCAGACGCGGCGAGAGAAGCGGGCCGCGTTTTCGGCGGCGCTTTCGGATTACGCCATAGGTGGGAAAGAATGCTTACCGCTCGCATCGAGCGGTAGCGGCTTCACCCAAGCCACGTCTCGTGGTGCGAGGCTCGTATAGAGATGCGGGAAAAGCTGCCCGCCGCGCGATACTTCCCACTTGAGTGCCGCGCCGAGGCTCGAAGCATCGACCGCGACCAGCACCAGCCCTGCCTGCCCCGCGAAATGCTTGGCGGCCGTCTCCGCCGCCTGCTCCGCGGTCGAGAAATGGATGAAGCCGTCGTTCAGATCGATGCCGGCGCCCTTGAAGAGGCCCGCGTGCTCGGCCGCCTGCCATTCGGCGGCGGAGAGGATCTTGTAGATGAGCTGGGTCATGCCGCCTGATTAGGACGCGGCGGCATGACCTTCAAGCCGTCACGCGGTCTTCTGTTGTGCTTGCGCATGCTGGAACAGCGGCGTGAAACGATAGCCGACGCCGAGCCGGTTCCAGGCGTTGATCGAGATGATCGCCGCGGTGAGATCGGCCAGTTCCTGCTCTGAGAAATGGGCACGCGCTTCCGCGTAGACTTCGTCCGACACGCCTTGCGGCAGGTTGGTCAGCGCCTCGGCCCAGCCGAGCGCCGCCCGCTCCTTGGCCGTAAACACCGGCGCCTCGCGCCAAACAGCGATGAGGTTGAGCTTGGTCTCGTCGAGCTTCAGCCGCCGCGCATCATCGAGATGCATCTGCAAACAGAAGGCGCAGCCATTGATCTGCGAGACGCGGATCTTGATGAATTCCTGCAGCGTCTTGTCGAGGCCGTGGATCGAGGCCGCCTTGCTCAGCGCCAGCAACGCGTTATTCGCTTCGGGCGCCAGGTCTTTGAAACCCTGCCACTCCAGCCGCGGCGTCACCTCATGTGTCATGACCAACCCCTCGCTCGATATCAGAACTCTGATATGATATAAAAGCTCTGATATGAGTCGCAAGCGCGTCACCGGCATGCCTGCCTTGCCCGATGCCGGCATCTCTGCGCCCGGCATTCCCCAACCTGGCCAGGGAAAGCGCGGCCGCGAAGGCTATCTCTCCTACCTGCTGCGTCAGGCTGGCGCCGCGGCGCGCCTGACGCTGGAGCGATCGCTGGCCGATGTCGGGGTGACGCCGCCGCAATTCGTCGCCCTCACCATGCTCAACGCCTATCCCGGTATCTCGGGCGCCGACCTCGCGCGGCTGACATTTCTCACGCCGCAGACGGTCGGCGTCATCGTCGGCAATTTGGAAAAAGCCGGCGCGGTCGCGCGACAGAAACACCCGACCCACGGCCGCGCGCTGCAATGGGGGCTGACACCGAAGGGACAAAAGCTCCTCGCCGCCGCACGCGCGCGCGCCCATGCCGTCGAAGGGACGATCTCGTCGCTGCTCCCAAAAGGCGCCGAGCCGGCGGTGCGCGCGTGGCTTTCGGCCTTGGCGACGGAACTGACGAAATTGGACGACTAATCGTTCGTCATTGCGAGCCGAAGGCGAAGCAATCCAGAGTCTTCGACCCAGACTGGATTGCTTCGTCGCCTTTCAGGCTCCTCGCAATGACGAAAAGAAAACTACTCCTCGCCCTTCCGCTTGCGCGGGCCGCAGAACGACGTCACCACGCCGTGCAGCGTGCGCAGCTCCTGCTCGGTACAACCGGCGCGCTGGAAAAGATTGCGCAGATTGCGCACCATCGAGGGACGCTTTTCCGGGTCGCGCATGAAGCCGCTGCGATCGAGCTCTTCCTCAAGATGCTCGAAGAAGCGGAGCAGATGCTCCTTGTTCGCCGGCATGGAATGGCCGAGCGCGAGTTGCTCGGCAGGCGTGTCGTCGCCGAGCTGAAACCATTCAT
>Ga0134126_10006644_pt1 | contig 14500 bp, 11 predicted proteins | sample KB31752_FD_96881 | JGI IMG/M metagenome (GOLD analysis project Ga0134126, IMG submission 96881) | Terrestrial soil microbial communities with excess Nitrogen fertilizer from Kellogg Biological Station, Michigan, USA - KB3-175-2 | ecosystem: Environmental > Terrestrial > Soil > Unclassified ... | reverse complement strand
GGCCGCATTCCATATCTTCACGACAATGGCCGAAAAAAAACCGGGCGATCAGGCGGACAAACGCGCGGGGGCGCTCCGGGGACTTTCGGGGGTCTTTCTACAGCACCAGTCTTCGCTGAAGCGCTTCATTGCAAGGTTCGTTTCGCGTCCGCAGGATGTCGAAGACGTCACTCAGGAGGCATATCTCCGGGCTTTCGACGCCGAGCGCTCCGGCGAGCATGTACGCTCCCCCAAGGCCTTTTTGTTCCGGATCGCAAAAAATGTGGCGCTCAACGAACTCGCCAGAAAATCGCGATTATTGACCGATTACATAGAGGATTCCACCTCCCGAGATGTCATACAAGAGGACATCTCCGCCGAAGATCGGGTCATGGGCGACGAGAAGCTGACGATGTTTTGTCGTGCAGTGGTTACCCTGCCGGTGCAGTGCCGCCGCGCGTTTCTCTTGCGCAAGGTCCATGGACTTTCGCACAGGGAAATTTCAGACCGCTTGGACATATCGGTGAGCACGGTGGAAAAGCACGTGGCCAGCGGATTGCTCAGATGCAGTACTTACATGCGCGAGGGCGGCTACCCGGTGCACGTCGCGGAGCCTGCGGACAGAGAGCGCGGCAAGCTCCGCCGCGGTGAATGATGAGCAAGCTCGTTCAATTTCCCAACGCCCGGCAGATCGAGGTGGAAGCCTGCGCCTGGATTGCGCAACTCGATGGGAACCCCCCTTCCCCGGAAGACTTGACCGCGTTTCGCGAGTGGATCAACAGAAGCCCGCAGCACGCCCAAGAAATCAGACGCCTGTCCGCACTGTGGAGCGATCTGAACATCATGACGGAACTCGGGGTCCCGGTAAAAAAACACGGGCAAACCGCGAGCGATAAATTTCCGCGCGGCGCAGTTTTCGCCGTGGTTGTCGTGCTGAGCATGGCCGTGGCAATGTTTTATTTCCGCCCGCAGACCCCCGTCACCGCTGTGAATGTGCTTTATTCGACGAGTGTCGGTGAGCAAAAGCCGGTCACACTGGCGGACGGCAGCAGAGTCCTCCTGAATACCGATAGCCGCATACAAGTCAACTACAGCGCGCAGCGGCGGGAAGTGCATTTGCTGCGGGGCGAGGCTTATTTTGAGGTTGCGCACAATGCCAAACGGCCGTTCATGGTGTATGCGGGCGCAAACATGGTTCGCGCGGTGGGAACGGCATTTACGGTTCATTTGAAGGAGCAGGACGTCGAGGTCGTCGTGACCGAAGGCATCGTCGAGCTATCCGCAGTGGCAAATGGCAGCGGCGGCCCGGCCGCCAAAAACCTGATAAGACCGGCGGTCAAACTGGCCGACATCAAGGCGGGTCAGAGCGCCGACTTCAACCAGGAAGTCGAGTCCATTCAGCCCGTCATGCCGCTCGAGATCAAACGCAAGCTTTCGTGGCGGGAGGGGGTCCTGGCGTTTTCCGGCGAGCCCCTCGAGCAAGTGGTGGCTGAAATCAGCCGGTATACGCCCGTCACCATCGTCATCTCCGATCCGGCCATCCGCAACGTGCGAATCGGCGGCTACTTCAAGGTCGGCGCGACCGACGCCATGCTCGAGGCCCTTGAAACCAGCTTTGGCGTGCGCGTCAACCGCGTCAACGACAAGCTTGTCTATCTTTCCGCGAAATAAAAAAAGTTAAAAATCGTATAGTGGGTTTGCATTTCTGGCATGTCTTATCAACCCGTGAGGACGCTGCAACTGAAGGTGTGGCGTGTATCGCGGGGGAAAATACCGGTACTGAGAATAGGGATGAGAAACTGCGGATCGGACTTGCCCGCTGCGTACTTGCGGCATGCCTGGTGCTCGCCGCATTCGCGGCGGGTGCGCAGGCCGCGGCGCAACGGTATGAGATCGACATACCTGCGCTTCGGGTGGACGCCGCACTGAAGGCGTTGGCGCGGCAAACCGAGGCGCAGCTGCTGTTTCCCTACGACCTGGTCAAGACGATCCAGGCCAACCCCGTTTCGGGTCGATACACGTTGCATGAGGCCCTGGAACTGCTTCTCCGGGACACCGGACTGTCCAGCAGCCTGACCAAGGGCGGAGTGATCACGATCTCCGCGGCGCCGGCAACTGCACAACGGGATGGTAACGGGAACATGATGGGGAAGAAAAAAATGTCGCTGCTGGGAAGCATTGCGGCACTCGTGGGAGTCGTCATAGGGCCGCACATGGTGCGGGCGGATCAGGCGGATACGGCCGATCAAGGCGCGAAGCTCGGCGAAATCATCGTCACCGCCCAGAAGCGTGAACAGCGCCTGCAGGACGTGCCGGTGCCGGTGGCGGCGATCTCCGCGGCGGCGCTCGTTGACTCCGGTCAACTACGGCTGCAGGACTTCTCCTCCAGCGTACCCGGCCTGGTAGTCCAACCAGGCGCCCAGTCCACCCAACAGCTGTCGATTCGCGGTATCGCGCCCGGCAGCGGCAATCCTACGGTGGGTCTCACGGTCGACGACGTTCCCTTTGGATCCTCGATTTCCGAAGAGGGCGTCCCCGACATCGATCCCAGCGACCTGGATCACATCGAGGTGCTGCGGGGCCCCCAGGGTACCTTGTATGGCGCCAATTCACTCGGCGGCCTGATCAAGTTCGTGACCGTCGACCCATCCACGGACCGCCTCAGCGGAGACGTGCAGGCGGGAATCGTCGGGGTCCAGCACGGCTCCGACCCGGGCTATAGCGTCCGTGGTTCCATCAACGTTCCGGTGAGCGACACTTTTGCCTTTCGGGCCAGCGGCTTTGCCCGCCAGGACCCCGGATATATCGACAATCCGGTGCTGCATATCGACGGCATCAACAAGACCGATCCTTACGGCGGGCGGCTCTCCGCGTTGTGGAAACCCGCGGAGAATTTGTCGCTGAAACTGAGCGCCCTGTTCCAGGACTACCGGGGCGACGGCGTCAACGACGTGCTCGTCGATCCTCCCTATCCGCCGCCGCTCGGCGATCTGCAGCAGAACTACGCCCAGCGCGTCGGCCCCTTCTCGAGGAAGGTGCAGGCCTACAGCGCAATCCTGCACTGGAATTTCGGCGGCATCGACCTGACGAGCATCACCGGCTACAACGTCAACGGGTTTCACGACTCGTTTGACCTGACCGCCTACTTCGGCCCCATCACCCAGAGCATGTTCGGAGTCGCGGGCACGCCGCTTTTCGAGAGCACCGGAATCAAGAAAGTCTCGCAGGAAATTCGCCTCGCCAGCACGGGCCGCCATGTCGACTGGATGCTGGGCGGCTTCTTCACCCACGAACGCACCCACTTCGACCAGGACATCGACGCGGAGGATCCCGTTTCCGGACCGTTGGTTGGAAGCCTCGGCACGTCGCGCATCCAGGAAGCGTTCAGCGAGTATGCGGGGTTCGGCAATCTGACCTTCCACATCACCGACCGCTTCGACCTGCAGACGGGCGGCCGGCTGAGCCACAACACGCAGCGGCAGGACTCGCTCGGAACGGGGATATTACCGCCTGAGACGCATGCGGCATCGAGCGACAGTTCCTTCACCTACCTGCTGGTCCCGCAGCTGCGGCTATCGCCGAATCTGATGGTTTACGCCCGGATTGCCTCGGGCTACCGTCCCGGCGGCCCCAACAATCCCGCGCCGGGCGTTCCGTCGACGTTCGAACCAGACCGCACCCGCAACTATGAAATCGGAGCCAAGGGAGATCTGTTCGACCGGGCTGTTTCATTCGATACCTCGGTGTACTACATCGACTGGCGCAACATCCAACTGAGCGAGTCGGAAAACGTGTTCAGCTACGTGGGTAACGGAGGCCGCGCCAAGAGCCAGGGTGTGGAACTGTCGATGGATTCCCATCCGTGGACCGGGCTGACGCTGTCGGGGTGGGTGGCATTGAGCGACGCGGTACTGACCCAGGGTGTGCCGCCTGCGGCGGTGGCGGCCGGCACCTATGGAGCGTCGGGGGACCGCCTGCCTTTGAGCTCCCGTTTCTCCGGCAGTGCCTCCGTACGCCAGGCCTTTCCGTTGGGTGAGGCGGTCGAGGGATTCGTGGGTGCCACGGTCACCTACGTGGGGCAGCGTGAAGGTGGCTTCCTGGCCCAGGGGACTCCCCGATTCTCCGTGCCCGGTTATGAAAAAATAGACTTTCACGCCGGCGTGCACCGCGACCCGTGGAGTGTGGACGTCTTCGCAAATAACATCGCCAACAAGCGCGGCTTGCTCAACGGCGGCGACGGCAACTTCCCCAATTTTGCCTATATTTACATTCAGCCCCGGACGCTGGGGCTGTCCGTGAAGCGCTCGTTCTGACCGGACGACCGCGCGTACGGAGGGGAAGCGGCATGAAGCGTGAACATGGGGTGCGCGGAATACGCTGGTTTGACACCGCGATGGTCCTGCTCGAACATGAGCAGCGCTCGCCGGCTCGACACTCTGAAGACTTGGTAGGGATGCAATCATCATTTCCCGCCGCAAAATGTTATTGGGCACCGCTGCATCAGCCTCGCTGGCTGCCATCGGCGATTCCTTCTGCCGCGAACGATCCCGGGCGGCGCCTGCCTGGAACTTGCCTGCCAAACGGCCGTTCAAGGTCATCGAGAATGAGTGGATTCCGATGCAGGACGGCGTGCGCCTGGCGGCCCGCTTGTGGATTCCGGAGGGCGCCGAAGCCCACCCGGTGCCGGTGGTCTGGGAGTACCTCCCTTACCGTTTGTGGGACGATTTGAGGTGGCGCGATGACAAGACGGGCGAGAACCTCGCCCCGTATGGGGTCGCCTTCGTGCGAGTCGATGTCCGAGGCAGCGGAAACTCCGAAGGGGTCATCGTCGACGAGTACGACGTCCCCGAGCTGACCGATGGTGTCCAGGTCATCGCCTGGCTCGCCAAGCAGTCCTGGTCGAACGGATCGGTGGGCATGCGGGGTATTTCGTGGGGTGGAATCAATACGCTGCAGATCGCCGCCATGAGGCCTCCGGAGCTCAAGGCCATCATGCCCATGGGTTGTGTCGTCAATCGCTACACCGACGATGCTCATTATATGGGCGGCGCCTATGGCGAACAGAATATGGGATGGGGCACGGCCTTCAAGGGCGACATGGCGGGTCCGCCGGATCCGAGAGTCGTCGGCGAGCACTGGGAGACCCTGTGGCGTCAGCGCCTGGAAGCGACGCCGGCTATCGTACGAACTTGGTCGACGCATGAGCGCTACGACTCCTACTGGAAGCGCGGCTCCATTGCGACCGACTATGCCGCCATCCAATGTCCGGTCTATGTCGTCGATGGTTGGGGCGATCCGTACTCAAACATCATCGGCGAGCTTCTCGCCAACCTCAAGGCTCCCCGCAAGGGTCTGATCGGGCCGTGGGGTCACATCTTCCCGAATCTCGCCACGCCTCTCGGGCTTGACTGGCGATATGAGGAGGTGCGCTGGTGGCAGCAGTGGCTCGAGGGAATGGACACCGGGATCATGGATGAGCCCATGCTCAGGGTCTACATGATGTACGAGGCGGATTCGCAGGCGTTTCCCGACGAGGTGCCCGGGCGTTGGGTTGCTGAGGATGTGTGGCCCTCTCCCCGCACCGCATCCTCGAAGCTTTATTTCGACGCCGGCGGAAAACTGTCGCCAGCTCCGAAATCTCGGGACCACATCAAGTATGTCGGCGACAAGATCGTCGGGTTGACCAAGCCACAGTGGGTGTACGGGCGCCCGACCGAGTTTGAGCAAACCCCGGACGACCGCAACTCGCTGCTGTTCGATTCGGCACCGCTCGACCACGATCTGGAAATCCTCGGCTATCCGATCGCAAAGATCCGAGTCAGCGCCGATGTCCCGGTCGCCCAGATCGCCGTCCGTCTGACGGAAGTGACACCGGAGGGAAAATCCTGGCTGGTCACTTACAACGTGCTCAATCTGACTCGCCGAGATTCGATGCAGCGACCGACCGCATTGAAGACAGGCGAGTTCTACGATATCGAACTGCCTCTATACATGGCCGCGCATCGGTTCCGAAAGGGAAACCGCATACGAGCCGCGGTCTCGGAGGGCTTATGGCCGCTCATCTGGCCATCGCCGCAAATCGCAACGCTTCAAATCGCGCTCGGCGCTTCGCATCTCGTGCTCCCGGTGCGCCCCATCCCCCGAAAGGAGGCGCCATTCACCATTCCGGTCATCCATGCCGGCCGTAGCGGACCGACCCCGGCTCCCAACCGTGCGCAGATGCCAATTCGCGATGCGGCCGGACGAATCCGCTATGACAGCAAGGGAGCGCCGGACACCACGCTCGTCTCAGCCGTCGGCACCCGAATCACGACCGTCTCGAGCCGGATCATCGAGGTTACCGAGGGCGAACCGAACAGCTGCCGCATGAATTTAGACCACACGAGCCGTTGGAAACGCGGCGATTGGGACTGCACGATCCAGTTCGGCGCAGACTTGACCTCGACTGCCGAAGAGTTTCATCTGAAAGAGTGGCTGGTGGCCAAGAAGGGCGACGCAGAGATATTCCGGCGCGAGACGCCAAGCATCATAAAGCGGGATCTTTTGTAGCGAACCCCAGTCCTTGACCGCCGCTAAAATTGCGCCCATATTATGTATTCCAGATACATGTTAAGTCGGGGGACGACATGATCAAGCAGGATGCGGTCTGGTTGATGACTCTGGCCGGGGTGGGCCTGGTCGCGTTGGCGTTCGTCTACGTGATCAGTCAGTCGGGCAAGCCCGCCGATCCGGCCCAAGTACAAAAAAGCGCTTACGCGATCCGACGTTGGTGGTTCCTGGTTCTGGCGGTGTTCGGCATCGGTGTGACCTATGCCAGCTTGAGGCCTTTCCCCATCGCCAATCAGCATGCGCCGTCGCGCACGGCCCAGATCGTCACGGTGGTGGGGCACCAGTGGTTCTGGGATTTGACACCCAATCAGGTGCGGGCCGGGACTCCGGTGGAGTTCGACGTCACCAGCGTCGACGTCAATCATGGCTTTGCGATCTACGGACCGAACGATCGCATCGTCACCCAGACTCAAGCCATGCCGGGCTATACCAATCGGCTGGTGTACACATTTACTCAACCCGGCAAATACCGCGTGTTGTGTCTGGAGTATTGCGGCCTGGCACACCACGGCATGATGACCGAGTTCGAAGTCGTCGCCGCCAGGGAGGACCAAACATGAACGCGGTACATCCGCAAAGCGAAGTGCTGGGGCGCAACGAACGCAGGGTCCTCAATCTCTATGTCATCTCGGTTCTGGTGGTATTTCTTCTGATGATGCTGTTCGGTCTCGCCATGCGCATGGCGCAAGGCACCTGGCTCAGCGTACGGCCCGATGTCTTCTATCAGTTGATGACCGCGCATGGCGCGGGCATGGTGGGCACGGTCGGTTTGGCGTCGAGCGCCGTGATGTGGTTCTTCCTGCGCAAGTACGTTGCCTTGCGCCTGTCGATATTCGTCGCCAACTACGTGCTGTTCCTGCTCGGAGCGGCGGCGATCCTGGCTGCCGTGTTCATCGGCGGATACGCCGGCGCCTGGACCTTTCTATATCCTTTGCCGGTGCATTCGATGGGGATTTGGAGCATGAACGCGGCGGCGCTGTTCATGCTCGGGTATCTGCTGATCGGCGTCGGGTTCCTGCTGTTCTATCTGGACGCGATGCTGGCCATCATCCGCGTCTACGGCAACCTCGGCCGGGCCCTGGGCCTGCCCTGGCTGTTCCGCGGTCAAATCGACAAGTCGCACCCGACCACGGTGGTGGCGAGCGCCATGGTGGTCATCACCAACTCGCTGGGCGTTCTCGCCGGCGCGGTGGTCCTGGTGATGTGCCTGATCAATGTCTATTTCCCGGCGATGCCGCTCGACGCGCTGCTGGTCAAGAATTTGATCTACTTCTTCGGGCACATGTTCATCAACGCCAGCATCTACATGGCCGTCATCGCCGTCTATGAGCTCATGCCGCGCTACAGCGGCCGACCGTGGACCGTCTCCCGGCCGTTTCTGTGGGGATGGGCGGCGAGCACGGTCATGGTGCTGATCGTCTATCCGCACCATCTCATGATGGACTACGTCATGCCGCATTGGATGCTGGTGATGGGCCAGGTCATTTCCTACACCAGCGGCCTGCCGGTGTTCGTGGTGACGGCCTACGGCGCACTGACCAATGTGCATCGCTCGGGAATGCGCTGGAGCATGCCGGCCAGCCTCCTCATGCTGTCCATGTTCGGCTGGGCCGCGGGCATCGTGCCGGCCATCATCGATGGCACCATCAGCGTGAACGAAGTGATGCACAACACCCAGTGGGTGCCCGGTCACTTCCATTTCTATCTGCTGCTCGGCGTATTGCCCATGGTGCTTGCGCTCATGTTTCACCTGATCGGCACGCGTAACGCCGCCGCCGCGGGCGGGGCAGGACTGAGCTTTGCGGCCTATCTCATCGGCGGCCTGACATTCGTCGGCGCATTCCTGGCGGCCGGTCACGTCAGCGTGCCGCGGCGCTACGCGGCCCATCTGCCGCAATGGGTGCCGTACGACCGCATCGGCTCGATTGGCGCCATCCTGGTCATCGCGGCAATGCTGTCGTTCACCGTGTACATCGTTGCCGGGCTGCTGAGGTCGCCGGCGAATGCCGGTCCTGCGCGCACTGCTGGCTAGCCTGGCACTGCTCTTGGCCGGTGCCGCGGCATTCAGCGCGGCCACCGACGGGTTCCGGGCATTCACCACCGAATCCGCACGGCGCATCGCGGCGCGGGAGCATCCCGCCGACATTCCGGATATCACCCTGCAAACGCAGTCCGGCGAGCGCATCCATCTCGCCGATTTCCGCGGCAAATGGCTGCTGGTCGATTTCATCTACACCCGCTGCCTGACTTATTGCAGCGCCCTGGGCGGCGAGTTCGCGCAATTGCAGGAACGGCTCGCCGCGCCGCTGGCGCAAGGCCGGGCGCAGCTGCTCAGCATCAGCTTCGATCCGGCGCACGATACGCCGGCCGAGCTTGCGGCCTACCGGCAGCGTTTTCGCGACCCTGGATCGGGCTGGCTGGCCGCACGGCCGGTCACGACGGGCGGACTCGGACGCCTCGAACGAGCGTTCGGCATCACGGTGATTCCGGACGGCCTCGGCGGCTACACCCACAACGCCGCGGTCCATGTGGTCGATCCGCGGGGCCGGCTGGTGGCCATCGTCGGCATGAACGACCCGGAAGCGGCCGTGCGCGCTCTGCCGCGGAGCCTCGAGCGATGACCGTTGAATCGATGATCGGGCAGTGGCGCAGCCATCGCGCGGCCGCCGCCGCGCTGCTGTTCTGCGCCCTGCTGACGCCGCCGGTGAAGCATGTCTTGGAAGCCAGCATGACGGCGCAAATGCTGCTGCAAATGCCCTTGCTGGTCTGCGTCGGCTGGTTGCTGCGCCGGGCACCGCCGGAGCGCTTCTTGTCGATCACCGCCGCATGGAATCACGGCGGCATCGCCGGACTGGTGCTCGCGAGCGTGGCCGCCGCCGTTTGGATGCTGCCGCGCTCGCTCGATGCGGCCGTCGCTCTGCCCTGGGCGGCCGTGGCCAAGTATCTGTCGGTGCCGCTGCTGATCGGCGTGCCACTGGCGGTGAGCTGGCCGCGCGCGGGCTTCATCGTCAGAGGAGTGTTCCTGGTGGAATTCGTTGCGACCTCGTACCGGGTGGGCTGGCTGTATCTCAGCTGGCCCGAGAGGTTGTGCAGCAATTACCTGCTCGGCGATCAGCAGCGGCTCGGCGAGTACCTGGTGTTGATCGGTGCGGCGCTGTGCGCCGCGATCGGCTGTAAGCTGCTCTGGGGACGTTTCGATTCGGGTAGAGTGTAGGGCGGCGCCGACTCCTGATTTCGGCACCCGAGGTGCCCATGCAGTTGACCCGTTTTACCGACTATGCGCTGCGCGTTCTGCTGTTCGTCGGCAGACAGGACGGACGAGTGTGCACCATGGGCGAGATCGCAGGTTATTACCGCATATCCCTGGAACACCTGCGCAAGGTCGTGCACAAAATGGCGACCCTCGGCTATCTGAATTCCTCGCGGGGCAGGGGCGGAGGTCTTCTGCTCGGTCGCGACCCGGCAGCCATCCGCATCGGCGATCTGGTCCTCGCATTGGAAAATAACATGAGCATCATCGATTGCCAGGCGCTCGACTGCCGGCTCCAGCCGGGCTGCTCGCTCAAGAAGGAACTGGATCGGGCAGGCCGCGAATTCATCGCCGTCTTGAACGAAGTAACGCTGCGCGACCTGTTGAGCGATGCGGGCATGAAGCGACAGTTCAGGGGCATCGATATTACGGCCGGCGTTGGGTAGGTCGGCGCCGGGCAAGGCGTCAATGATCCAGGGGATTGCCCGGTCCCTCGCTGCCGGCCGGGATTTTGCCGCGCAGTTCGCGGCGAATGATCTTCCCGGTCGCGGTCATCGGCAGGGACTCGACGAATTCGATTTGCCGCGGATACTCGTGCGCCGACAGGCGGGATTTCACATGGTTTTGCAATTCAGTCAGGAGCGCCTCGCCCGCATCGATTCCATCGTGCAATATGATGAAGGCCTTTACGATTTCCGTTCGCAGTCGATCGGGTATGCCGATAACCGCCGCCATTCGCACTGCAGGGTGGCCGAGCAGGCAATCTTCCACTTCTCCGGGCCCAATGCGGTAGCCGCTGCTCGTAATTACGTCATCGTCGCGACCGATGAATCGAATATACCCGTCTGCGTCCTTCTCTCCCAGATCGCCCGTCAGCAGCCAGTTGCCCACGAACTTGCCCGCGGTTGCGGCTTCGTTGTTCCAATAACGAAGGAACATGACCGGATCAGGGCGCTCGACGGCAATATTGCCGCTGACGCCGTCAGGCGCGACGCACCCGTCGGCATCGACGATGGAGACCCGGTGTCCGGGAACCGCTTTGCCCATGCGCCCCGCACGCGCGGGCATGAGCCGCCCGCATGATGAGACCACCATGTTGCATTCCGTCTGGCCGTAGAACTCGTTGATCGTCAAACCAAACGTCACGCGGCCCCAATCGAGCAGTTCTCGGCCGAGCGATTCTCCGCCGCTGGCGATGGTCCGCATGTCGAGGCGCCAGCGCGCTCGAGGGTTGGGTACGGAGCGCATCATTTTCAATGCCGTCGGCGGCAGGAAGGCGTTGCGCACGCCGAGATCATCGATCAATTGGAATGCCGCTTCCGGGTCGAATTTTGCGAATCGATGCGAGACCACGGGAATTCCGTGGTGCCATGCCGGCATCAACACATCGTACAGCCCGCCGATCCAGGCCCAGTCCGCCGGGGTCCAAAAGCGGTCGCCGTTTTGGGGCGCGCAATCATGCGATATCTCAACGCCGGGCAGGTGGCCCAGCAGGACGCGGTGCGCATGCAGCGCGCCTTTTGGGGAACCGGTGGTGCCGGAAGTGTAAATTATCAAAGCGGGGTCGTCGGCGCTGGTGACCACCGGCTCGAATTGGCTGCTCTGGCGAGACATGCCGTCCTCAAAGCCGATGGTGTCCGCGCATACGCCGTCAATGGTAAAGATAATGCCAAGGTCCGGCAGCCGGTTTCGTATCGTCCGAAGTTTGGCAGCGCCGGCAAGATCCGTGACCACCGCCCGCGCGCCGCTGTCCGCGAGCCGATATTCCAGCGCGTCGGCTCCGAATAAGCTGAAGAGCGGCACGGCGATCGCGCCCATTTTATAAATCGCGACATGGGCGACGGCGGTCTCCGGCAACTGTGGGAGCAGAACCGCTATCCGATCGCCCCGGACGAGGCCCGCACTCAGCATCAAATTCGCTGCTTGATTGGACAGCCGGCGGATGTCGGCGAATGTAAATTCGATGTTCTCGCCGACCGCGGGCTTGTGTATCAAAGCGACGCGCGTGGGCTCATGCGACCATTTATCGCATACGTCTACGCCGATGTTATACAGGCTGGGTACGTTCCACGAGAACGCAGCTGCTATCTGCTCGAAATTTTGCGCGTCTTCAGGATTTGTTGGCATATAAATTGGTCCACTCTATTTTGGAGGTCACCCGGTCGCCGCCGCGCCCTGCGGAGCGGCCTTGTCGGCGGGCCAAAGATCGGCGTTGAAATACTGGGCCAGTCCACGGGCCTTCAATGTTCTCGATTGTCCGCTCGCCGATATATGTACCGAACCGTCGAGTACCAGCGGGATGATGCTGAATTCTTTGCGGGTCTGAGGTGCCCCCGGCGAGCCCCAGCATCTTAGGATGGGGCTGTCGCGTGCGGTAACGCTTGCGAGCAGCGAGAGCTGCGGCGCCGTGCACGCGACCTGCCAGCTTTTCGCGATTCCATCGGGATCGAGCCGGAGATGCGATAGAACGGAATCTTCGAGAAGTCGACCGTTGCCCTCGGCGTCCAAGTACACGCTGAAGCAGTATCCGTCAACGAGGTGTCCATGCACATCGACCGAGTGGTATCCGAACAAACCGCCGCCGTCCTCGAAAGCCAGTGTTGTGTATACGTACATGTGGCGGGGTGCTGACGCATGGCGTCGAGGCAGTACTCGCGTATGATCGAAGAATACTTTGCCCTGCGCGGCGGCGGTCCGGGTCCGATATCGCACGGTGCCCCGAGCGCTGCCCATTGATTCCCACGTGCCGAACAAACAATACGGAAGAATGCGGTCCGGAAGCACCGAGACCACCTCGAGCGCAAACTGCAGGTCCGCCTGCAACTCCCCGTCCTCGGAACAGACCCTGCATTCAATAGTCGGCCAACCCTGAAAGCGCAAAATATTCCGCTCGTTGTGGTCGAGGCGTACGTTCATTGCCTGCGGGTCCGAGACAACCCGATCGGCGTGGTACATCCCCGAGGGAAGCCGAGACGCAACGCTGGAATCTCGTCGCCCTCAAATCGGCAGAACGCCCACTTCCCTTCAGAAGGGAATCGCGATTGATCACCAGTCACCAACGGACCCATCGGCGTAAAAGACTTGTTGCGGCAACTCTTGTCGGAAGGGGTGCTTTTTGACCGCCGCCTCGTCGATTTCGACTCCCAATCCGGGCTTGTCCGAATGAGTCACTGTGCGGGTCTTCTTGTCGAGTGCGTGGTGGTCTTGCACGACGTCGTTGCGCCATTCCACATCGCTGCTGACGGTTTCGCAGATGATGTAGTCCGGCTGCGAAAATCCCAACTCGAAGGACGCCGCGGTGCTGATGGGACCTTGAGGATTGTGGGGGGCCAAAGCAATGCGATGGGCCTCGGCCAGGGCCGCAATTTTCCTGGCCGCGGACAGGCCGCCGCAATGCGTGATATCCGGTTGCGCGACCTCGCAGCCCCGCGCCGCGAACAGGTCTCGGAACTGGCTCAAATGCGTCAATCTCTCGCCGGTCGCGATCGGTGTGCTCACCGATGCGTTGATGTGGCTCAGCGAGTCGACCATCTCGGGCCAACACGGCTCCTCGAGGAAGTACAATCGGTAGGGCTCGAGGGCCTTCGCAAATTGAAGCCCCATTGCCGGCGACGGCCGGGCATGGCAATCGACCATGATGTCGATGTGCGCACCGACTGCATCGCGCATGCGCGCCACCGCCTGTTCCGCGGCCGCAATCGGCGCGCCGCCTTCCAAGGCACTCGTTGCCGGCACGGCCATGGACTTGAATGCCGAATAGCCGTTTGCGACCGCTTCGCGCGCCAGGTCTGCGAATCGGTCCGCATTGGCGACGGGCGTCTCATAAAAGTCCTCCATACGGCCGCCGCCCAGGTGGCAGTAGAGCCGGATGTAGTCGCGCACCCGGCCGCCCCACAGCGAATGGCAGGGAACCCCCAGCAGCTTTCCGGCGATATCCCACAGCGCAATGTCGATTCCCGACATGGCGGTCGATCGAACGATCCCGGAGCCATGCCAAAAGTGTTGACGAAACATCATTTGCCAAAGGTGCTCGATCCGCCGCGGGTCCTGACCGACCAGCAGCACGGCGATATCCTCCAACGCGCCCACGACCGCGCGAGTATGCCATTCCAGGGTCGCCTCGCCCCAGCCGACGAGTCCCGGTTGGTCGGTCTCCACCTTGACGAACACCCAATTGCGCATGCGGGCATTGCAAACCAACGATTTAATCGACGTGATTTTCATGGGACCTCTATCATCTAATTGGGATTGAACGAGGAACGCGGCAGCGGCGCGTCCGCGTAAAATTTCGGTAATTCCGCTCCCGCAACTTCCACTCGAATCGAAAACACGCCGCCGGCGAACGGTTCCATACTAAGTCGCTGCGAACTCAGCGCAAACCTTGCGCTGGTAATGAACAGTGTGCGCCGGTCCTCATCGCCAAAACAACAGGATGTGGGCTGCGAAACGGGAAGCCGAACAACTCGATCCAGGACGCCGTCCGGATCGATACGCACGACCGCACCCGCGCCCCAGCGCGCATTCCAGAGATAGCCGTCGCAATCGACCGCGGCGCCGTCGGGAATTCCGAAGCCATCGAGATGGCAAAAGCGACGCCGGTCGGAGATCGTTCCGGCGCAGCCGTCGAAGCGGTAGGAATAGAGCCAGCCGTCGCAGGAGTCG
>Ga0134126_10006640_pt1 | contig 14501 bp, 12 predicted proteins | sample KB31752_FD_96881 | JGI IMG/M metagenome (GOLD analysis project Ga0134126, IMG submission 96881) | Terrestrial soil microbial communities with excess Nitrogen fertilizer from Kellogg Biological Station, Michigan, USA - KB3-175-2 | ecosystem: Environmental > Terrestrial > Soil > Unclassified ... | reverse complement strand
TCGCCAGACTGGGGTGCACTGCATAACCAAACCTCTCCAGCCCGCTTGAGCGGGCGGCATAGGATAGCTCCAGTCGCCAGACTGGGGTGCACACCATAACCAAACCTCTCCAGCCCGCGCTAGCGGGCGGCATAGGATAGCCCCAGTCGCCAGACTGGGGTGCACTGCATAACCAAACCTCCCCAGCCCGCTTCAGCGGGCGGCATAGGATAGCCCCAGTCGCAAGACTGGGGTGCACAGCATAACCAGATCTCTCCAGCCCGCTTGAGCGGGCGTAAGAAGATGCTTCGAGCCGGATGAGGCAGTTTCGTAACAGCGGCATGGCAATCAGCAAGCGGAATAGCCCCTTGCCGAGCTTCGTTTCATACATCTCGCGCAATTGATCTAATGCATTCACCCTGGCAACAATGGCCAGTAGCCCACGAAGCGGTCGTATCACCGCCATACTCTTCGTACCTCGCCGCGAACGGGCCGCCAAGCCGCAAGACACCCCCTGTTCCCTTGTTCCCTGTTCCCTTGTTCCCTGTTCCCTTGTTCCCTCTGCCCCTCTGTCCCTGACCCCGAACCTTGTCACACCCACCCGTGACCGCGATCACATCCGTCCCGCCGCAGCCATGCTACTGTACTCAAGCTCCCGGAAAACCCGGGAGTTGGCATCAAAACGGACAGGGAGAACCCCTCCCGATTTTTTTATTTTTTTATTTTTTTGCGTTTTCCACAGGTTTTCGAAGCATCGCGTAACTGGCAACAAATCGAATGACTTAGAGTGAATCGGGTTCAAACGGTCTTCTAAGCCATTCACCAGAATGCCGCCTTTCCCGCCTCAGCCATGACCCACAGGAGAGCTGTGCCCACCGCGCACTTCCTCTGCTCGCTCCCGAATCCAGCCCTCGCCCGCTTCGCCGGAATGCAAAAAGCCCGCATCATCCAGAGGCGGGCTCATCGCACAGTTCCCATCCAGCCTTAGTTCGGCTTGCCAACCCCGGTCGCGTTCTCCTGCTTCGCCAGCCGCACATGCGCCCCTTCCAGCTTGTGCTGCACCTTCGAGACGTCGCCCGGCTCCTGGTCGATCGAAGGCGTCTTCTGGAACTGCGTCAGCGATAACTCCCATTGCGCCGCCGCCTGACGGATCCGCCCCGTCTTCTCATACAGGTCGCCCATGTGATCGTGCACCGTCGGATCGGTCTGGTCCCTCTCCACCGCCGAGCGCAGGTTCTCCTCGGCCAGCTCGTACTCGCCCATCTTGAAATACACCCAGCCCAGCGAATCGAGGTAGGCTCCGTTGATCGGCTCCGCGTCGACCGCTTTGCGGATCAGCTTCAGCGCTTCCTGCAACCGCACGCCCTTATCCGCGAACATGTACCCCATGTAGTTCAGCGTCATCGCATTGTCCGGATCGATATCCAGCACCTGCCGGAAGAAGCTTTCCGCCTGCTCCATGTGCTTCTGCTTGTCGGCCAACTGGCCTTTCAGGAACAGCAGGTATAGCTTGTCTTCCTTCTTGCTCGCCATCGGTGTGGCCTTGGCCAGCGCCTCGTCGGCCTCCTTGAAGCGGCGCAGCCTCGTATACATATTGGCCAGCGCAAACAAGACGGTCCGGTCGTCGCTGTCGGTGTTATTGAGCAGGCCCTTGGCCATGTTCAGGCCATCGTCTGTCTGGCCCTGATCCACCAGCTCGCCGGCACGCATCAACTTCATGTCGCGGTCCTTGGGATTGGCCGCCACCGCCTGCCGCGAAACCTCCACCGCCTTGTCGAACATGCGCGCATCGTTATAGGTGTCCACCTCAAGCTGGTAGGCGCGCGTCGCCTGATCGCCACCCATATCGATCATCTTCTGGTAGGTCGCGATCGCCTGCTCCACCTTGTTCTGCTCGTGATACACCGCGCCCAGCCGCTCCAGGAAAATCCCGCGGTTGTTCTTCTCCTCCGACGTATACGCTCCGTTGGCGTGCGAGGTCTGGTCCACCATCGCGCTGTAGGTTTGAGCTGCATCGTCATACCGGCCCAGGATGTCGAGCAGCATGCCTTCGCTGTAGCCCGCCTCAAGGTTCTCCGGATCCTTCTTGCGCGCCTTGTGGATCGTGGTCAGCGCTTCCTCGTACTTGCCCTGCCGCCGCTCGATCTCCGCGATCTTCACCAGCGGAGCGGCGTCTTCGGTGTCCGCCTGCGCCAGTGCCTTGTAGGTCTTCAGCGCTTCGTCATACTGGTTGTCGTTCAGCAGCGCCTGTCCCAGCGCATTCATCGTTGGCACGTCGTCCTTTTGCAGGTCCGCCGCCCGCTTGTACGCCGCAATGGCTTCCTTGGGCTTCTTCAACTGGTCGTAGGTCGCACCCAGCGTGAACTCCATGCGCGCGGTGCGATCGTTCTCCGGAACATCCTCGATCACCTTCGCCGCCTGGGCAAGGTCACCGTTCTCCTGGTAGACGCGTGCCAGGTTGAGAACAACTTCTTCCGATTCCGGCTCGATCTCCTGCGCGATCTTGAATTGCTGCTCCGCCTTCGCCGCCTGGTGCTTCACGGTGTACAACTGCCCCAGGATCATGTGGTCTTCCACGCTGCGCGGCTGCAGCGCGACGATCTTCTCAAACTCGCCAATCGCCTGGTCCAGCGTGTTGCCCGATGGCGACGATGACGACACCGAGTTCTGCTGCTCACCCAACTGCCGCAGATAAATCCGCCCCAGCAGCTTGTGCGCGTCCACGTCGTCCGGATGATTCTTCAGAACCTCGCGCTCGGTGCTCTCCGCTTCCTTTGAGCGGCCCGTGCGGAAGTACAAGTCCGCCAGTCCGTCATAGAGAGCCGACGATCCGGGATCGGCGTTCATCGCAGCCTTGTACTCTTCTATCGCATGCTGCACAAACTCCGGCCGTCCGGAGTTCACCGCCTGCTCCTCATACATATCGGCCAGCGCGGCATGATAATACGCAGCGGCCCGATTCGGCTTCTGCCCGTTATCGGTCGCCGCCTGCGCCACAGTCGGAGCAGCGGCCTGCGCGCCCGAAGGCGCCTGTGCGGCCGGATTTGGCGTGGCAGGATTTTGCCCGGCAGGCTTCTGCGCGGCGCTGATTCCCGGTAGCGCCAGTGTGGCCAGCGACAACCAGAGTAGGGGCAGGCGATGTTCGCTTTTCATCTTCACGTGTGGGGATCCTTGCGTTTGCCCCGGGCCCGGGGCGTGCTCCTGGCGAAAGGCATGAAACGCGGCTCGGAGGCTGCTGATGCAACTCACCTTCTTTACAGACGATTTTACCCGCCAATTGGTTCGTTCGTTGCCAGAAAGTCCCGGAAATTCGCAGCTTGCAATTCCACCCGGCTCTTGCAAGCCCCGGTCCGGTATGCCGCTCGAGTTTCCTCCTCAGTGCCGGAAGTGCCGGATTCCCGTAAACACCATGGCAAGACCCAGCTTGTCCGCCACCGCAATCACGTCCTGGTCTTTCACGCTGCCGCCCGGCTGAATCACCGCCGTTGCCCCCGCCGCCGCCACCGCTTCCAGCCCATCAGGAAACGGGAAGAACGCATCCGACGCAGCCACCGTCCCGGCCAGCGGCAGCACCGCCTTCATGGCCCCGAATTTCGCCGCATCCACGCGGCTCATCTGCCCTGCTCCAATGCCGATGGTCTGCCCGTCCCGCGCATACACAATTGCATTGGACTTCACGTGCTTGCACACACGCCAGGCGAAGATCAGGCTGCGCAGTTCTTCGGCCGTCGGTGGACGCCACGTAACCACCTTCAGCTCCGACTCGTTGATGCGCGCCGTGTCGGCATCCTGCAGCAACAGCCCCCCGGAAACCTGCTTGACCACCGTACGCGCCGGCACCGCCTGAATCTCCACTAAACGCAGGTTTTTCTTGCGCGCAAACGCCTCTCGCGCCTCCGCCGTAAACGCAGGAGCCGCAATGGCTTCCACGAAAAGCTTTGCGATCTCCTCGGCCGCCGCACCATCGACTTCCTGGTTGATCCCGATCACCCCGCCGAATGCCGAAACGGGGTCGCAAGCCAGGGCTTTTTGATACGCCTCCAGCACCGTTGCCCCCGTCGCCGCGCCGCACGGATTCGTGTGCTTGATAATCGCCACCGCCGGCAGGTCGGCTGCGCTCGGCTTCAGCTCCTGTGCCAGATCCCAGCAGGCGTCGAGATCCACCAGGTTGTTGTAGCTCAATTCCTTGCCCTGCAACTGCTTAGCCCCGGCAACCCCCAGCCCCGTCCCGTCTGCGTACAGCGCCGCACGCTGGTGGGGATTCTCGCCGTAACGCAGCGACTGGGCAAGATTCAGATGGATCCGCAGCGTGGTGGGGAAATCCTCAGTTTTCTGCTCGATGGGAGCGGCCGGCTGCGGCGCTTCCCCAATCCGATCAAGGGTGTTCGCAATCGCCGTATCGTAGGCCGCCGTGGTGGCAAACGCCTGCTTGGCCAGCCGCCAGCGCGTCTCCCGAGAAAGCGCTCCCTGGTTTGCGCTGAGTTCCTCGGTCAACGATGCGTAATCGGCGACGCGTGTCACGATCGCCACGTCTTCGAAATTCTTGGCCGCGGATCGCACCATCGAAGGCCCGCCGATGTCGATGTTTTCGATGAGATGGCCGAAGGCGACGCCGGGCTGAGCCGCTGTCTTTTCGAACGCGTAGAGGTTCACCACAACCATGTCAATCGGCTGGATCGAGTGCTCCGCGACAGCGGCTTCATGCTCGGCATTGCCTCGAATGTAAAGAAGCCCGCCGTGCACCTTCGGATGCAGCGTCTTGACGCGTCCGTCGAGCATTTCCGGGAACCCGGTTAAATCGCTGATGTCCTTTACGTTGAGTCCGGCATCGCGAAGCGCGCGGGCGGTGCCTCCTGTCGAAATCAGTTCCACGCCAAAGCCCGCCAGGGCCCGGGCAAAATCCACCAGTCCAGTCTTGTCGGTCACGCTCAACAGGGCACGACGTATCTTCTTCTCCGCGCTCACCTAATCTCCTTTTGGGACGCGCCGTTTTGCCGCAGCCAGGCTCCGGCGGGCCACAATCCAGACTACAGGATGACGTCGCGGGAATCAGGTACAGTTGAACGTATGGGAAGCAACCCCCCACCGCCATCCCACGGGCGGGACTATTCGGGCTGGACGCCGCAGGGCGGACCCGCACCGGAGATCCTGCCGCCCGATGGACATGGCCCCCCGCCGCAGCATGCGCGGTACGATATGCCTCCCATGCCTCCCCCGCAACGGCGGCCGCGCAGCCGGTGGACGATGGCCCCCGCCACCCACGCACTGGTCGCCATCAACTGCGCCGTATACCTGCTGATGGTGCTGCAGGGAGTGAGCCCGTTCGCGCCCAGCTCCGACAGCCTCATGCGCTGGGGCGCCGACAACGCCGGCAGCGTGCTGGTGAACGGCGAATGGTGGCGTATTGTCACCGCCATGTTCGTCCACGGCGGCATTCTGCACCTGGGCCTGAACATGTGGTGTCTGTGGAACCTGGGGCTGCTGGCCGAGCCTTTGATGGGTTGGTTAGGCGTCACCGCCGTTTTCGTGCTCACCGGCGCGGCCGGAAACATGCTGTCCACCTTCTTCAACTGGAAGCATCTGGCGCATAACCTGCCGTTCGTACCCATGGCGAGCCTGGCTTTTCCGGCGGGCGTGGGCGCGTCGGGCGCGGTGTTCGGGATTGCCGGCGCACTGATCGTGTTGCTCAAATCGCCGAGGCTGCCGGTGCCTCCGCTGGAGCTGAAGAAGATCCGCCGTTCCGTCATCTATTTTGCGGCCATCAATCTGTTCATCGGACTCGGAATCAATGTAGGCGCGAGCCGCACCGGAGTGATGATCGACAACTGGGCACACATTGGCGGATGCGCCTCAGGGCTGCTGTTTGCCGCTCCCATGGTGCCCCGCATCGGATGGCCGCGTAAGACATTCGACTTCCGCCTCCGCGTGGCCGTCGGCCTGGTCACCGGAGTCCTCGTGCTGTTCGGCTTCTTCCTCTCGCAGTTAGGCCGCTAGCCGACTTATCGAGAGAATCCCACGAGCGCGACGGCAGCAGCGCTCATGACGGCTGCGCACGCCCAGCCCAGCACTTTCAATCCCAGCGAGTTGACCCGGTCCCCCATCACCTTCCGGTCGCCGGTAAGAAGCACCACCATGATCACCAGCGGGGGAGCCAGCAAGCCATTGAGGATGGCAGACCAGAACAGCATCTTCACCGCATTGAAATGGGCGAAATCAAACGCCAGCCCCACCACGATGGCAACCGCAATGACCGCATAGAATTTTGCCGCCAGCCGGGGCTTGAGGTTGAGAGATGCGTCTTTCCACTTCGCGCCCTCGGCAATGGCATACGCGCAAGAGCCGGCCAGCACCGGAACCGCAAGCATTCCGGTCCCGATGATTCCAAGCGTGAATAACCAATAGGCCCCCTGGCCCGCGAGAGGACGCAGCGCCTCCGCCGCTTGCTTCGCTGTTTCGATGTTGTTCTGGCCATGCGCGTGGAGGGTCGCGCCCGTCGTCAGAATCAGGAAGTACATCACGACGTTCGACAGCAACATTCCCGTGACCACATCTCGCTTCGCCACGCGGAGCTCTTTGTTAGTGGCGCCTTTTCTCTGGTCGACCGTAACTCTGCCCAGGTCGCGCTCTTCCTCAACTTCCTGCGCCGCCTGCCAGAAGAACAGATACGGTGAGATGGTGGTTCCGAGAATTCCCACCAGCACCGAGATATAGGCTTTGCTCCATTCGAGGTGCGGGATGAATGTCGCGCGAAGCACATCGCCCCAGTTGGGGCGGGACAAGATAGCTGCGACAATGTAGGCAAACAGAACCAGCGTGAGCCATTTGAAAACACGCGCCATCAGCCGGTACGACGTCCACAGCAGGAGCGCCAGGATCACCCCGGCGAGAGACACTGTCCAGAAATAACTGCGGACCCCCGTGATCATCTGCATGGCGTCACCCATGCCGCCGAGGTCGGCGCCTATGTTGAAGACGTTGGCCACAACCACCAGCGTGCACGCGAACCATAGAACCCAGCGCGAATAGCGGGCGCGAAGAGCGCTGGCCAGTCCATCCCCGGTGACCATGCCAAGACGTGCGCACATCAGTTGTACCGCGGCCATCAGAGGGAACGACAGCAGGGCGGTCCAGAGAGTTCCGTATCCAAACGAAGCCCCGGCGACCGAGTACGTCGAAATTCCGGATGGGTCGTCGTCCGCTGCCCCGGTGACTAATCCAGGGCCCAGATTGCTGAGAAAGTCAGACAGACGACTCGATTGGTTGGGGGTTGAGGCACGTTTTCGCAAGTGATCGGTCGGCCTGGTCGCCAAAAGGGATTCCTCGTTTATTGCCCCATCTGCTCAACACCGACGCGCGAGAAGGTGCATTCAGTTCGATGCCCGTAATTCAAAAGAAGTAGACGTGATCGATATAGTCTGCGGGGTCCGTTCGTCAGGCAGGGCGCTGGGACGCGCACCGTTGCGAGACGGCGCACGCGCCGCCTCGCTCGATCGACACCTGCTGCCAACCAGCTTTACTGTTCGGTCAGTTCGATCACCTGGATCGCGTATCCAGGCATGGTGTGGTGCAGGCGCGATCCCTGCACCGGAATGGTGCTGTCGACCGGCGCAATCGCCTTCGGCTGGGTGATGCTGTTGGTTGCCTGCGTGCTCTTCGCCGTCAGGTTGATGAGCCTTGCCGTGGCCGCCAGCTTCGCGCCGGCAAAGTCGATGTTGACCACCTGCGGCGTTGAATCGGCGTTGACCAGCTTGAGATAGAGCTTCTTCTTCGACGCGCTCGCAGTGATGGAATAGAAGAACCGCGCGCCCGCGCCTTCCGCCTTCGACGCCAGCGTGTGATCGCCCACGTGCGAGGCGAACATGGCCTGGGCATAGTACGCGGGCGAGCCATAACTCGAAGCCGCATCGTAGCCGATCAGATCCGTCTCCCACTGCATTCCGCCGGGATTCACGTTCACCAGCAGCGGCGCATACGACGACATGACAATCAGGTCGCTATTACGTTCCAGACCGGTCATCCACACGGCATCGCCCAGCGCGGCGCCCATGTTCGGCGTCGGAGTGCCCTCGCGCGTGGCCCACTCGCCCACAAAGATCTTCGGCCCGTTGCGGTCGGCGCGGTCATATCTGCCGCCCTCCCACTTCCGAGCCGTAGCGGAATCTTCGCGGCTGGGATCGTAGTGCGCAGCTTCCTTGAAGTTGTCTGTGGCGCGCACGTAGTAGTGCTCGTCGAGCACGTCGGGCTTCTCCGTCTTGACCGGAGCGGTAGCGATCAGCTTCAGATCGGGATACTTCTGGCGGATTGCCTTGGCGAACTGCGCGAATCGCTGGTCGTAGCTGCCCGAGCGGTCAAACCAATCTTCGTTGCCGATCTCGACATAGGTGAGCTTGAACGGCTCGGCATGTCCGTCCTTGGCGCGCTGCCCGCCCCACTTGGTATCCGTCGAGCCGGACACGTATTCGATCTCATCCAGCGCGTCCTGCACATAGGGCTCAAGATCGGCGCCCGGGTTCACATGCTGGCCATGCAGCGAATACCCGGCATATACCGCGAGCACGGGCTGCATCTTCAGGTCTTCGCACCAGTCGAGAAATTCGAGCAGGCCCATATCGTCCGTAGACCAGTAACTCCACGGACTCTCATGTCCCGGCCGATCCACCATCGGGCCGATCGTCTTCTTCCAATCGAATCGGTCGCTGATGGTGTTGCCTTCTACGTAGTTCCCGCCCGGAAAGCGCAGGAATTGCGGATGCATGGCCGCGAGCTTCTCCATCAAGTCTGCGCGGAACCCGTGCGGACGGTTGTGGTACGTAGGCGGAAACAGCGACACAAGCTGCAGCCACAGCGTCCCGGCGTGACCCACCGTAATCGCCAGGTGATTCTCCTTCCCCGCTTGAACGGCCCCGGTCTTCAGCGTAAACGTGTACTGCTTCCAATCCGTTCCCACGCCGGTTACGCTCGCCGAGGCAACGGCAGCGCCGCTTTGGTTGCCGACCAGGGCGACGGTGACCGGCCCCATATCGGCATCGCTCACCTTGGCGTAGAACGAGCCCTTGTACTCCGTGTTGGGATGAAGACCGTACCCCCACCACCCGGTGTTGATCACGCCGGCCTGGTCGCGGGCGTCGGCCTGCTTCACTTCGAGTTTGAGGCTGGACTTGAGCGCTTCGCTCGGTCCTGTGGCGTGATCGTCGGCCATGGCCGCGCTCGAGTTGCCCTTCTCCACCAGGTACCAGTTGTGGATGCCGCTCCAGTCCCCGCGAAACGTGCGGTTGCTGACCATGTCCGCGTAAAGGCCGCCCTCGTACGAGTAATTAATCTCCTCCGTCATCAACCCATAGAGCGTGGGGCTGACGGGAGTGGTGGGCTGGTCTGCGTGAATGGTCAGTGTGACCGGCGCTTGCTGAGCCGCGCCCACGCAGGCGGCGAGGAGGGTGGCGGCGATTGCAGTGCAGACAAATGAGTGCGTAAACGCTTTCTGGCGCATCGATTCTTTATCCCCTTCAACAGTCGGTCGAAGTATATCGCATCGCCGCCTGACCTCCCGCCGGGCGCGTAATTGCCAACGACGAACGAACCTGTCCTGTGTACGGTTAACGGCTGTTATCGCTGCCGCCGCCCAAGCACTCGCCCCCAGTTCACAATCACGCGCGCCTGGAACTGCATCCCCGGATCGGTGTTCAGCGTGAGCTCTTGTGCGGCCAGCTCAACCTGCCCATTGCGGAATGGAACGATCATGCCCTGCTCAATGCCGACAGTCTGCTCACCCGCCGTGATCTCGTGCTGCAATCCTGCAAACACCGCGTAGCCCCGCCGCCCTAGAGCGCGCGTGTAATCGGTCGCTTCCACGTAATCCACCCGTGGATTGCCCGCCGAAACGCCCACGGCGCCCGTCAGGCTGAATTCCGCCACGAACTGGTTGTTGCCGCGCGAGTACTGCGGCAGCACCACCCCGCCCGCGCGCCCGCCCTGAATGCCTCGGATAAACGCGGCTCCCCACGGCGCCAGCGTGATCGACATGCCGTTGTGATCGAGTACCTTGCTGCGGATAGCGAAATCGAGCCGGTTGCCGAAGTGCGTAATGCGCCGCGGCCCGGGTGCTTCCGAATCGACAGCGTTCGCCATCACGCTGGCATCGCCGTGCAGCCACGAAGGAGCGACCGTGATCACCGCCGGCGCATAGCGTCCATCCGCAAGCGATTGGAACCCAAGCTCGGTTTCGACGCACCCCGCGCAGATGGGCGGGCTGAAGGCGAACGACACTCCAAAATCTGAGACCGCCGCATTCAGCGGCTGCGAAGGCCCGGCCTGCTGCTGCGCCCGAACTCCGGCCCCGGCCACCAGGAGCAGCAGCGCGAGCGCCGCGCCCACCACGCGAGCGAGCCGCGGTTTACGCACTATAGTTGGCCACCACGCGAGCGACTTTTCCCGACGGTGCAAATTCCATGAACTCGCCCGTGTGCGTGCCGTTCTGATTCGTGTAGTAGAGCAGAACGCTGCGCACTCCCGTGAGCACGTCCTCTAAATCGAAGCGAAGTTCCGGATATGCCTGCAATCCCTTTTGAAAGTAGGCGCGCAGGCTTGCCTTGCCGCGGATCGTGCCATCGGGCAGGCCGAGCAGCCGGGCCGCCGTTGGAGACGTAAGCTCCACCGCGTCGTCATAGTGGCCGAGAATGCGGTCGAGATCGTGCGCGTTCCACGCCTCGATCCACTCGTGGGCAAATTGCCGGGCCTCGTCTGCAGTCAATGCGTTGTGCTCCATTCGTGGGCTTGCGACCAGGACTCTGGCAACAGAATATCCGATCGAATTTGTGCTCTGGAGTTTCTCTGCGTCCAACCTAATGCTGGAGTCATCTACCGTGCAGGCTTGGGGGTACCACGCGGATGCAACGCCCCGCCCGGATTATCGTCACCCTTCTGCTCCACGGCGTCGCTGCCGGCTTTTTCTGCGCGGCGATCTTCCTGTTTCTCCTGGGAGGACTGCTGATCAACGCCATGACCGGCGTGAGTCGAGCCATTGCGGAAGTCGAGGGACTGGCTCTGTCGGCAGCATCCGGCGCGCTCTGCTATTACGCACGAAAAGCCGCGCTGCGAATTTCAGCCAACGCCGATTCGGGCGCCGACGCTCAGAAGATCCAGCCGCCGCCCACCACTTCGTCGCCGTCATAGAACACAGCCGACTGCCCCGGCGTCACCGCCCGCTGCGGCTCGTCAAACGTTGCGCGAACGTCGCCGTTTCCTGCGGGCTCAAGCATGGCCCAGGCGGGCTCGTGCCGGTGGCGAATCTTGATCTTCACCCGCATCGGCGCGCTCAGCTCCGCAATGCTGATCCAGTTCACGCGGTTGGCTCGCAGCGTGCGCGTGGCCAGTTCCTCGTCGGCCCCCACCGTCACGCGATGGCTCGCCGCATCGATCTGCAGCACATAAAGCGGGTTGGGCGACGACACGCCCAGCCCCTTGCGCTGGCCCACCGTGAATCCCGAAATGCTCTCGTGCCGCCCGATCACGCGGCCATCGCTCGCCACCAGTTCCCCGGCTGTGTCAGGCATCTCCCGACCCTGCTCTTCCAGATACGCCGTGAGGAACTGCTTGTAGTCGCCGCCGGGAATGAAGCATATCTCCTGCGAATCGGGCTTCTCCGCCAGCGCCAGTCCATGCTCCCGTGCCACTCCCCTCACCTCGGGCTTAGTCATGCGCCCCAGCGGAAACAGCGTGTGCGCAAGCTGCTCCTGCGTCAGTCCGAAGAGAAAGTACGTCTGGTCCTTGGCCAGGTCCGCCGGCCGCTTCAGAATCCACCGCTTCCGGCCCGCATCGTACTCGTTCACCGCGTAGTGCCCCGTCGCAATGCGGCTCGCCCCAATCGACCGCGCCGTCTTCAACAACTGATCGAACTTCAGGTGGTTGTTGCACAGCGAACACGGAATCGGCGTGCGCCCGGCAAGGTACTCCTCGACGAACGGCCGCACCACATCGGCCTCGAACCGCTCTTCCTGGTTCACCACGTAATACGGAATGCCCAGGTGCTCGGCCACGCGCCGCGCGTCATACACATCGTCCAGCGAGCAGCACCGCCCCGCCTTCGGCGCATCGGGAATCCCGTGCTTGCCCGCCAGCCGCGTCTGATCCCACAACTGCAGAGTGAGCCCAACCACTGAAACGCCACCCGCACCGGAGGTGCCGCGCGCGAGGATCGCCGCCACCGTCGAGGAGTCAACCCCTCCGGACATGGCTACGGCAATGGTGTCGTTCTGCGGCATGGGGAAGCAATGCGTCCACTTCCATTCTCGCATTGATCGCGTTTCGACCGCTGCACGGACCACAAAGTTGACGATCGTCACAAAAATGTTACATTGGAGCCGATGAAGACATCGGAGTTCGTGCGGTGGCTGAAATCGCAGGGAGTCAGCTTCGAGAAGTTCGGTAAAGGGTCGCACCTGAAGGTCTCGCTGAATGGAAGATCTTCGGTGGTTCCCATGCATTCCAGCAAAGAGATTGCCAAAGGCACCCTCGAAAGCATCAAGAAAGACCTTGGCCTGAAATAGGAAGGAGCCCGGTGTGTTGGCCTATCCCGTAAATCTGAAAAAGGAAGGCAAATGGCTGATCGTGTCGTTCCCCGATATCCCCGAGGGGCACAGCAACGGAACCAGCCTCGAAGACGCGCTCGCCATGGCGGCGGATGCCCTGGCGGCGGCGATCAGCTTCTACTTCGATCGCAGCGAGGCTGTGCCCCTGCCCACGAAACCGAAAGCTGGACAGCACACGGTTGCCCTGCCGTTGAGCGTCTCGGCAAAGGTCCTGCTCTGGAACGAAATGATCCGGCAAAACGTCAAACCCGCCGAACTGGCGCGCCGCATGGGAATCTCCCGCCAGGCCGCGCAGCGCCTGACCAACATCCGCCACGCAACCAAGATCGACACAATCGCCGACGCCATGGAGGTTCTGGGCAGCGGTGTGCGCCTGGTTGTCAAGACGGTGGCCGCGGCATGACTAACTGCGTCGCGGACGAATATGGGTCAATATGCAGAGTAAGTCGGTTGGGTGCATGAACGGAAATTTCAGGGTTTTGGCGGCCCTCATTGCGATCCCGGTTCTTTGGCCTTCAGCATTGGCTCTCGGCCAATGCGATAACCAAATCACACTGGTTCCACTTCACGCCACGAAGGCCGCTGGTGAGGCCCGAAATTTCATCCGATTCAGGTACTCACTTTCTCCCTCCGATACGTTGCTAATCCGGGCGCACCAGGACACGGAGACTTCGATCGGACCGTACGACACCGGCTTTGAGATTAAGCGAGATAAGCAGACGATACGAAACATCGCTTTACGAGATCTGCCTGAACTTCGGCGCGAGGAGCCCGACTATTCAGAATCCTTTACCGCCCTTGCTGTGGTCCGCGCGTGCGCGGGTGAAAGCCCGGTCTATTTCATCACCATGCAATACATGGGCGACTTGACCAGCCCAGCTCTCACCTTCACTCTCGTTCCCACAGCGCACGGATACGACGTTTCCACACTCCCAATGATCTCCGGCGGGATTGTGGACGTTTCTACTTCCAATCCGCGTCACGTCAGGACCTGGGACAATCTCCACGAGGGCCAGTGTGAGGCCTGCAAGACTGCCTACCAGATCACGAGCTATGAAATTCGAGGTAGCAAGCCGATTCAAATTCGCAAATACCGGACAAAGCGCCTTTACCAATCCGGAGACTTCGATGACCGGCGAAGAATCCGGTTCGTTCCATAGTTTCGCCGCGAAGCCTTTTGGGAATCACCCCAGCGTTCCCGCTTCTACCGGCGACACCGCCCGCAGCCGCTCCACCGCGTCCGGCATCACCGCTAAGACATAATCAACATCCGCCTCAGTCGCCGTCTTCAGCAAGCTGAACCGCAAACTCGCCCGCGCCCGCGTCTTATCGAGACCCATCGCCATCAGCACATGACTCGGCTCCGTCGCCCCGGAGTGGCACGCCGACCCGCCGCTCACCGCCACACCCTTCAGGTCCAGCGCGATCACCAGCGCCTCGCCTTCCAGGTTCTCGAACCATATATTGGTCGTATTCGCGGCGCGCGGCACACCTCCGCCATTCACACCCGTCCCTGGCAGCCGCAGAACCTCGCGCTCCAGCCGGTCGCGCAGCCCCGCCACACGCTCGATCGTGCCATCCTCCAGGCTCTTCATCGCCAGTTCGGCCGCCTTGCCCATTCCTACAATTCCGGCCACGTTCTCGGTTCCGGCGCGCCGCCGCCGCTCGTGGCTTCCGCCCACCAGCAGGCTCTCCACCGGAGTCCCCTTGCGCACGAACATCGCGCCCACGCCCTTCGGCGCGTGCACCTTGTGCCCGCTGATCGAGAGCAGATGGCACCCGATCTTGCGCACATCAATCGGCACCTTGCCCGCCGCCTGCACCGCGTCAATATGGAAGAAAGCGCCCGCATCCGCCGCAATCCTGGCAATCTCCTCCACCGGCTGCATCACGCCCGTCTCGTTATTCGCCAGCATGACGCTGATGAGCCGCGTATTC
>Ga0134126_10006639_pt1 | contig 14501 bp, 11 predicted proteins | sample KB31752_FD_96881 | JGI IMG/M metagenome (GOLD analysis project Ga0134126, IMG submission 96881) | Terrestrial soil microbial communities with excess Nitrogen fertilizer from Kellogg Biological Station, Michigan, USA - KB3-175-2 | ecosystem: Environmental > Terrestrial > Soil > Unclassified ... | reverse complement strand
CGGTGAGGAATCGCAACATCCCACGTGGCCACAGGTCCGGCACAACCTCAGGTGGACCCAACGCGAACCGATCTTGAGGCACTCTTCGCAGCCCTTTGCGCTGGGCACCACGTCGCGGATCGTATCGAGGTGTGAACACTCGTCACTCATCGAAGTCCTCCTTTCACTTGTTTCGACAAACGGGGTCGGACAAACGGGGGGGGGGCCAGTTTCTTCGGTGGGTGTCCTGCGGTCTCTCGACTGAATCCGGCCCTGTACGGCGCGATGTGCTCTCGGGTTGTACATGGCTTCGCGGCGGGCTCGAAGTTATTGCTTCGAAGGCGCGTGCGCGACCACAAGAATGCCGAAGCTGCCGGGTTTGATCGTCGGCCGCGGATGCGGTTCGCCGCTGGTGGGCGCGGGCCGCGGGCCGAGTTCGGCCGCAGAGAGGTACACGCGGCCGGTGGCATCGTCCAGCGCCATCGTGCGCGCACTCTTCTGGGTGGGCACGTTCGCGATCACTTGATAGTGGTCGGGCGTTTCCTCGCGCACCACGGTCAGGGTGCCGCTGCGGCCATTGGAACTGAACACCAGGCCGCGTTGCGCGTCGTAACGCGCGGCATCGGGGCCGTCGCCGATCGGCACGCTGGCAATGGGCTTGCCGTTTTCCGAATTGATGACGGCCATGGCGTTGTTCTGGCACACCGAGAACAGGCGATGGTGCGCGACGTCGATGGCGAGGCCCGACGGATGGCGGCAATCCTTCAGCGGCCACGTGGCGGTCACCTTCATGCCGACCGGATCGATCACGGCAAGCTCGCCCTTGTCGGTGATGTTGGCGAACACGTGTCCGTGTCCGTCGCTGACCGGGAACTCCGGCTGGCCCGGCAACGCGATGCGGCCGAGCAGCTTGCCGCTCGCCGCGTCGATCACGCTGGCGTCGTTGCTGTCGCCGTTGAACGTGAAGACGCGCTTCGAGAACGGGTCGTAGACGATGCCGTCCGGATCCTTGCCGCCGACCGCGACGGTTTGTTCGACCTTCAGCGTGGCGGGATCGAAGACGGTCACGGTATTCGCATGCCCGTTGCTGATGAAGCCGCGATGCAGGTCGTCGGCCACCACGGCGCCGTGCACGCCGGAAAGGCCGTCGATTTCGCCGACGCGCTGGTTGTCGCGCACGTCCAGCACGATCACGCGATCGGAATGGCTGACGTACAAGCGTTGTGCGCCCTGGTCGATGTGGAGGTAATCCCAGAAGCCCGAGCCGCCGAGCGGCACGCGCTGCACGACTTTCCAGCCGCTGCCGGAGGCCGCCAGCGCAAAGGCCGGCATCAGGGCAATGCAAAGGGCAATCGCGGATCGTTTCATGGAACTCTCCCGTGGGCTGGGTCAGCCCATCGAGTGTAATCCTCTGGGCGCGCCGGTGCGCATGCACGTTGCCCGGCGATCACCGTCGCGCGAACTCCGCCAGGCAGCCGCAATGAGCGTAGTATTTGCTCGCTTCCACGGCTCCGGTCCGCGCGCACACACTTTGGGGAAGTCGACGCTCGCCTGACGACACCTTTATCCAGGCCGCATCAACCTCGATGGGAATACGAGGGTGTGGATCGCTGTACGGGAATACCAGGCTTTCTTGATGCCGAGGGTCCCGCCAAGAAGGAGGTCGCCATGATTCGCCCCAGAAGAGAGTTCCTGAAGACGGCAGCGGCGACGGCGATTGCCGCCACGCTTCCGGCGCAAGCGCTGAACGCCGCGAGGCCATTGGGTTCGACACGTGGCATTACAAAGCTCTTTGATGGATTGCCGGGCGATCTTGGATTCAAGATCGAAGCTCCGGCGCAGCGGGGCAGGCCGGGGTTCAGCGTGCAGATGAATCCGGGCAAGGTGCTGTTCGCGGCAAGCTCGATCAAGACGTTTGCGCTCTGCGAAGCGCTGCGACAGGCGGAACGGCAGGCGGAAACGCCGGACGACATTGACCAGGTACTCGAAGCCAAGGAACTGCACCTGGATGCGAGTGTCTGGTCGCTCGGCAGCCCCATCTTCAATCCGCCCGACGTGACTGGCCTCGTTTCGGAGCGGACGGCGCTGGAAGCGATGATCCTGCGCAGTGACAACACCGCCACGGACATGATCTTCAACCTGGTCGGTGCGGACAACATCCGCAAATTGATCGCGTCGGCCGGGCTCATGCAGACGTGGGTACCGGACAGCACGCGAATCTTCGCCGGCTATCTGTTCGGCGCAAAAAATTACATGACGATCACCTGGGACGAACTGCTGAAGCTGGCCAGCCAAGGACAGCTCGTGCATCCCTTCCTCAACGACGTGGAGACGCTTGCATCCACGGCCGAAGATTTCGTCACGTACTACTCGCAGGCGTTGCAGGGCCGCTTCTTCCGGCATCGCGAAACGCTGCAGGAGTTCCGCCGCATCCTCACGCTGTGCGACTTCATCTATCTCATCCCGGTTCCGCTTGGGGTCAGCGCCTACGCAAAAAGCGGCAATGCGGATGCGCCCGGATTCCACGCGCGCGCTTTTGCCGGGGGCATGTTCTTTGCCGATCGTTGGGTGTACTTCGCTTTCTTGTTCAACTGGTATGCGAAGGAGGCGGACGACCCGGTGACGGTGAAGCGGTTCTACGCCGCCATCAACGAAGCACTCACGCGCGTAAGGGATGCCCTGTCATGACCACAACGGGCATATCCATGTCACGGTGCGCGCTTGCAGTGATGTTGATCGTCGCTGCGGGTCCGGCTGTCGCGGGAACGCCGCAGGCGATGCGCGCGCACGCCACCACGCCCCCGCTGCCCGACGACACCTTCACGCCGGTGGTGGTGCAACCGCTCGGGACGCGGCACGTTGCGGTGCCCGGCACCGACGGGCTCGTGCACGTGGTGTACGAACTGGAGCTTGCCAACACCAAGCCCGCGGCGGCCACGTTGCAGCGGATCGACGTGCTCGACGCCGATCATCCCTCGCGCGTGCTTGCGTCGTATGCCGGCCCGTCGCTGGTCGCCAGCCTGCGCACGCTGAAACCCACGCCCGCCGATTCGGCGGTGATTCCATTCGGGGTGAGCCGGCTTTTCTATGTCGAACTCGCGATCAAGCCTGACGCGGTGCCGCGCGCCATCACCCAGCGCTTTCGTTTGCTGGGCGCGGCCAATCCGGGGCCGAAGACGCCGGCGACGCCGCTGGAATACACCGCCGGCAGGATCGATGTGGCCCGCGCACCGTTGCCGGTGCTCGCGCCGCCTCTGCGCGGATCGGGCTGGGTGGCCATCAATGGTTGTTGCAACAGCGGCATTGTCCACCGCGGTTCGTTCCAGGCCGTCAACGGCAGTCTTCATGACACGCAGCGCTTCGCGATCGACTGGATGCGAGTGAATGCGAAAGGCGAATTGGTGCAAGGCGATCCCGCCGACGTGAACCATTACGTCGATTACGGGGCAAAGGTCTACGCAGTGGCCGACGGCACGGTCGTCGATGCCCTGGACAATCTTCCCGACCAGCCGCCAGGCAAACTTCCCGATCCCACCAAGATCACGCTGCGGACGGTCGACGGCAATCACGTGACCATCGATATGGGGCACGGGCTGTACGTGTTCTATGCGCATCTCGGGAAAGGCACCGTCCGGGTGCACAGGGGGGATCGCGTCAAAGCCGGCGAAGTGATCGGCGAACTCGGCAACTCCGGCAACACCTCGGCGCCGCACCTGCACATCCATGTGATGGACAGCCCCTCGGCACTCGCATCGGATGGCTTGCCCTACGTGATCGACCGCTTCGACCTTTCTGGACAGATCGACGTGCAGGCTTTCGACAAGTCGGATGTGCTGACGGGGCAGTGGGGAAAGCGCCTGGCGAAACCCATCGTGGAAAACGATCGTTTTCCACTGAATCTCAACATCGTGGATTTCCCGGCGAAGTAGCAGTTTTGGCCGGCATCGCTGCCCCGCCGGCCCCACATGCCGGCTTGGGGGTGTGCTTGCACGAGGGGCCGACGGGACGTTCCCGTGCACTCGACCCCGACGCCATCCCGAAGTATTCATGGCGCAGGATTCATGGGCCCGCAGTGACTGGGATTTGGCAATGACGGCCACACCCAACCTGCCCGGGAGAGGACAGGCGCCAATGGACGATTGCCGACACCGCCACGCCCGCGGTTGATCACCGGCCGATCGGACTATCCTTCGAACGTGCAGAATGAGGGGCGTCAGGAGTGGAACTGCCGTCAGCCGAAAAAGAGGAAGCGTTGCCCGAACGCGAAGACGGCGTTGGGGGAAACCCATTCGGCGCCGTGCCCGCGGCTGGCGCCGCCGCCGTCTGTGCGGGCATCATTCACGCGCTGCTGTTTGCAGTCTGGGTAGCCATTTGTGCTGTCGCGCCAGAATTTATCTGGCAAGGCTTCCTGCAAATAGCCCGGCACTTCAGTTGGAGCACTGTCGCGTCCGCCTTGCTGGTCGGCGCGATCGTCGCCTTTTTCGTGGAGCCATTGATAGAACGGCTGAGAATGATGCGGCTCCATATTGTGCACAAGCACCGGACGCCGATACACATGACCGTGTCGGCATTCAGCCTGGCTGTTCTGGCGGTCTTTGCACATGATGCGATCGTCGCCTATACCTCTGGAGGAGGGGCTGAAGGACAGGCGGGCAAAAATCTCGGTCTCGCCTACGCCATTTCGGAAGTATTCCAGTGGTCCTGGATTCCGTTGGTTGTCACGCTCGCCTGGGTCTATGCGCGCCGGTCGCGATGGATACGCTGGGCGATCATGCTGATGGCCCTGGCTTCCATTGGCCTTGTCGGCCCTCTATTCGATTGGAATGCCATCGACACCATTACGACGATCATACCGTGCGTTTGCGTGCTCCTTGGTGGGTATTCTGTGATGCGAAGATATCCCGAAGATGCCGCATTTTCGCGCTGTACAAGCGTGACGTTGGCGATTGCCGTCGTATGGCTGCTTTTGACGGGAGTCCTTCAGGCGCTTCTCTCGTTGTTCGCCGTCAAGGCATTGCGTGCCTACACATGGACTGAATATGCCATCGACTTCCGTTTTTACCTGGGATGGGTCATCGGACTTGTGGTGGCCCCCAAGCCGGACCTGCTCACTTTGCATCGATTCCGCAAGTCCCCTCATTGAGACAAGCAACCCTCGTTCCCTTGGTGTGGCGCACCCGATGGGCAGCATCGACGCGTCGAGCACTGATCAGGTCGCTTTCGTCACCTACATCTTCAACTCGAATCCCGCATACCACGTGTGGCCGTAGGCAGGCTCGAGGCCGGTCTGCCAGACGCGGTCGTAGTACCGGCGGTCGGTGAGGTTGCTGATGCCGGCGAGCAGTTTCAGCCACGGCGTGAGTTGCCAGTCGCTCGCGAAATCCACCACGGTGTAGGCGGGAATCTTCGCGGGAATGAAAGTCGCACCGCTGCCGATCGGTGCATTGGAATCCTGCCAGTACTGCGCGGCCGACGACACCGCGGTCAGGCTGGCCTTGTATTTCTGGTCCACGCGCCAGGTGATCCCGGCCTTGGCGAGATAGCGCGGCGCATAGGCGGGAATCTTGCCGACCTGTCCCGGGATCACGCTGTGGGTGAAGCGCGCGTTCAACAGGCTGACGCTGAAGAAACCTTCCAGGTGTTCACCGCGCAGCGCGCGCGCGGTGGGCGCGAAGAAGTCGTAGTTGATCTGCCCTTCGAAGCCGCGGTTGCGGGTGTCGCCGCTGTTCACTTCCAGCACGTCGGTCGCGTTGATGTGCTGCGCCTCGATGCGATTCCTGAAGTCGATCCAGAACACGCTGACGTCGTAGTACAGGCCGGTCACCGGTACGCCGTGCACGCCGGCCTCCCATGACAGCGACTTCGACGGATCGGGCGCGTGGCCCGGCACCACGTTGGCGAACGGCGAGGCCATGTCGAAGTAGCGCAACGGACGCCAACCCTTCGAGACATTGAAATAGGTTTCGTTGCCCTTGCCGAAATCGTTGCCGATGCCGAGGTCGAACAACGGTACGGTGCGCGAATCTGATTCGTTGATCAGCGGCCGCGACAGAAATGGCGGACGCACGCTTTCGTCCACCGCGACGCGTTCGCGTTCCAGCCGGATCGACGGCACGATATGGATTTCGTGCGGCAGCCGGAACACGTTTTCCGCGAACACGGCGTAGTAATTCGATTGCCGCTTCTGGCGCAGGCGCGGCGTGCCGTCGCGGTCGTGGCGATCGACATAGAGATCGGTATCGGTCCATTGCCGGAACGGGTCGTTGCCGTGGAACGCGACCACGCCCGCGGTGAAGGCGTTGCCCTGTCCCCACTTCTTGCGCACGCGCAGGTCCATGCCTTGCGTGCGGAATTGTTCGTCCTGCAGCGTGGTACTGGACGGCGGCGGTTGCGGCGCAAGGTCCGGCGCCGGCGCGCCGTTTGCGGCGCGGCTGGCGAGATCCTGGTACCCGGCCCACAGCTTGCCGATGAACAGCCAGCCGTTGCTCCATTCCTGCTGGTGGCCCAGCACGACTTGGTAGCGATCCACCCAGTCGCGATTCCACGGCATCGGCGTGGCGTCCGGATTCACCCGCCACTGCGGTTGGCTCATGCGACCTGCGTCGCCGGAATCGGCATCGATCGCGTGCACGTCGAGCCACGAATACTGCGTATCGTCGGGCCGGTATTCGACGTACAAATCGGCCTGGCGCATCTGCGATTGCGCGTTCTGGCGCGTGCCGTCGCTGCGCACGTAGCCGGCATCGGCGCGGTACGTCCACTTGCCGGCACTGCCTTCCAGCACGTTGTACGTGGAATACAGGCCGTGATCGCCGATCACCTGTTCGGTGCTCATCGAAAACGGCGCGCCGGGCTTCGGTCGCTTCGAAACGAGGTTGATGACCGGCGCGGGCTCGGGCCCGTACAACAGACTCGCGCCGCCGCGGATCAACTGGATGTCGGCGATGCTGCTCGAAAGCGGCATCGCATACAGCGTGGGAAAACCGATCCAGTCCGATTCAAGCGGAATGCCGTCCTGCATCACCAGCACGTATTCGGATTCCTGCGGATTGCCGAGACCGCGGTAACTCAGGTTGAACTGCGTCGGCGTGGGTTGCTGCGACACCAGCACGCCCGGCGAGCGCGCGAACAGTTGCGTCAGGTTGTTGCCGACGACGGTCGGTTGCAGGTCGAGGTGCGTGACCGTGGCCTTTTTGGTCACGGTGATCTCGGTGCCTGATACCTCGGACATCTGGTGTTTCAGCTTGGCCGCGACGTATTTGCGCCAGTCGTAGGGCTTCTTGCCTTTGACGTTGATCGTGGGGAGCGTTTGCGCGGATTGGTCTTGCTGTTGCGGCGCGGATGACGCGTCGCCGGGTTGCTGCGCGAGGGCGAGCGGCGCGAACAGGGCAAGCGACAGGGCGAAGGGCAGGGCAGCGGGACGCAAGGGTTGCATCGAGTTTCCATGAATGCGAACGGCAATCAGTTACTTTTCATGATTCTGCCCGATTGCGCCATAGGCCATTCGTTTACCTGCAGCAGTCTGCAGGGCGCGCGTGCGGCACCCCCGCGCTTGTGCAGAATTCGGCATGCAATGCCGGCAAGAGAATCTAGACTCCACGTCCACCGGCTGCGAGCATGCGCCCATGCACACCATCGACGTCGTCGACTCGCACACGGGCGGTGAACCCACCCGCGTGGTTACGGCTGGTTTCCCCGACCTGGGCCAGGGCAGCATGGTCGAGCGCCTGCAGCGTTTTCGCCAGCAGTACGATCACTGGCGGCGCGGCATCGTGCTGGAACCGCGAGGTTCGGACACCATCGTGGGCGCCCTGTTGCTCGAGCCCGATGATCCGCGCGCCTGCACCGGCGTGATTTTTTTCAACAACGTTGGCTACCTCGGCATGTGCGGCCATGGCACCATCGGCGTGGTCCGGACGCTGCAGCAGCTTGGCCGGATCACCGCCGGGCACCACTTGCTCGAGACGCCGGTGGGGACGGTCGGGGTGGAATTGCTGGATGACGACCGGGTGGCGGTCGAGAATGTCGAGAGTTACCGCTTGGCTGCCGACGTGGTGCTGGAAGTCCCCGGTCATGGGCGCGTGCGGGGCGATGTCGCCTGGGGCGGCAACTGGTTTTTCATCACCCGTGACACGCCCTGTGCACTGCAACTTGCGAATCGACGCGAGTTGACCGCTTATACGGAAACCGTTCGTGCCGCCTTGGTACGTGCGGGCGTGACCGGCGCGCAAGGCGCCGAGATCGACCACATCGAAATCAACGGGCCGGCGGTCCGGGAAGGTGCCGATGCGCGCAATTTCGTGTTGTGTCCGGGCATGGCGTACGATCGTTCGCCCTGCGGTACCGGCACCAGCGCCAAGGTCGCCTGCCTGGCCGCGGACGGCCATCTTGCACCCGGACAGGTGTGGCGCCAGGAGGGCATCCTCGGCAGCATGTTCGAGGCCAGTTACCGGCCCGGCAAGATGGGCGTGTTGCCACGCGTCATCGGCCGCGCCTGGCTGACCGGCCGGGGACAATTGTTGCTGGACGAAGCCGATCCCTTGGTATGGGGAATCGATGCGTGATCAAGTACGACCTCATCGTGGTCGGCGCGGGCATCGTCGGGGCTGCGTGTGCGGATTGCGCCACCGCGGAAGGCCTCAGCGTGTTGTTGCTGGATCCGGGGCCGATCGGAGGTGCCGTTACCGCGGCCAGCATGGGACATCTGGTGTCCGTCGACGGCTTGCCCGCGGAACTGGCGCTGGCGAGCTATTCGCAGCGCCAGTGGGAAACGCTGCGCCACCTTCCGGACATCGAATACGACCGCTGCGGCACATTGTGGGTGGCCAGCGACGACCAGGACTGCGCGCGCATTCCGCCCAAACGCGAGCGGCTGGCCAAGGCCGGTGTCACCGCCGTTCCGGTGGACGCGAAAGAACTTTACGAGCTGGAGCCATCGCTGGCGCCCGGTTTGCCGGGTGGACTGCTGGTCGCGGACGAGGGCGTGGTGTATCCGCCCGCGGTGGCGCGCCAGTTGGTGAAGCGCGCATGCCGGCGGGGTGCCACGCTCCGCCGTGCGCGCGTTGCCACGGTGGGCGACCATGAAGTAAAGCTCGACGACGGCAGCCGCGTGGCCGGAACGGTGCTGGTGGCGAGCGGTTGCAGTTTGCCCGAGTTGTTGCCGGAATTGCCGCTGCGCCTGCGCAAGGGTCACCTGGTCATCACGGAGCGGTATCCCGGAATGGTGCGGCATCAGTTGGTGCAGATGCACTACACCGACACCGCGCACGGCGAGATCGACGACGTGGCGTTCAACGTGCAGCCACGGCCGACCGGGCAGATCCTGATCGGTTCTTCGCGCGAGTACGGCAGCAACACCACGGAGGTGTCGCTGCCGATGGTGCAGCGCATGCTGCGCTGTGCGTTCGCATTCGTTCCCGGCCTGCGGCAACTCGACGCCTTGCGCATCTGGGCCGGTTTGCGACCGGCCACGGCGGATGGCTTGCCGTACATCGGTCGCGTTGCCGGGCGTCGCGGGATATGGGTTGCCGCAGGTCACGAGGGCCTGGGGATCACCACGGCGCCCGGGACTGCGCGCCTGCTGGTGGATCTGTTGCTGCGGCGCCAGCCGGCCATCGATGCGCATCCCTACGATCCGGCGCGGATGGCGGCATGAGCGCGCGGGTGCAAATCACGCTCGATGGCGCCGTGGTGGAAGTACCGGATGGCATCAGCCTGGCGGCGGCCATCGCACATGCCGGACAGACATTCCGGCGCTCGATTGGTGGCGATCGGCGTGCACCCTTCTGTGGCATGGGCGTGTGTTTCGAGTGCCGCGTCTGCATCGACGGCAAGGCGCACCAGCGCTCGTGCATGGTGATGGTGCGCGGAGGCATGCAGGTGTGTACCGATGGCTGAGCGATACGACGTCGTGGTGATCGGAGCCGGTCCGGCCGGTCTCGCTGCGACCGCTGCCGCTGCCGCGGCCCGGCAGGGCGCACAGGTGGCGCTGATCGACGCGCAGGCGCATCCGGGGGGACAGGTCTGGCGCCGCGACGTATCACATGCGGCGCCGTCGCCGGCGCGCCGCCTCCTCGCCGATGTGCAGGCACAGCCGGGCGTTACGTGGATGGCGCAGAGCCAGGTTGTCGCCGCCGAGCGCGATGCCGTGCTGGTGGAAGACCCACGGCGAGCTGACTGGGTCGCCTATGGCGCATTGATCCTGGCGACCGGTGCACGCGAGCTGTTGTTGCCATTCCCCGGCTGGACGCTGCCGGGCGTCACCGGCGCGGGCGGATTGCAGGCGCTGGCCAAGCAGGGCTGGCCGTTGCAGGGCCGGCGCGTGGTGGTGGCGGGCAGCGGTCCGCTGCTTTTGGCCGCGGCCGCTACCGCGCGCCGCCACGGAGCCCACGTATTGGGCATTCACGAACAAGCTGTCCGCAGCACGATGATCCGTTTTGCCGGTGGCCTGTGGCGCTGGCCGGCGAAAGTGCTGCAAGCCGCTGCGTTGCGCACGCGCCTGGCCGGTGTGCGTTATCAGTGCGCCAGCGTGGTCGTCGCCGCGCATGGCGATGACCGGCTGCGCGAGATCGAACTCGACGGGCCTGGGGTGCGCCGACGTGTCGCATGCGATTACCTTGCCATCGGCTATGGATTGGTGCCCGATGTGCGGCTGGCGCAGATGCTCGGGTGTCGTATCGAGCCGGAAGGTGCTCATGCGCGCGTCTTGGTGGATCCCGAGCAGCGCACCAGCATCGCCAACATTTATGCGGCCGGGGAAGCCTGCGGCATCGGCGGACTTGATTGTGCCTTGGCGGAAGGGGCCATTGCCGGGCGCGTGGCGACGGGTGCGACGGCGGGTCTCGACGGTCTCATGCGTCGGCGGAAGCATGCACGCGCGTTCGCCGCGCGCCTTCGCGAATGTTTCGCGCTGGATGCACGGATACGCGCGCTGGCGGATCCGGACACGCTGGTGTGCCGGTGCGAGGACGTGCCGCTGCGGGCGCTGGAAGGTCTGCACGACGGTCGCAGCGTCAAACTTGCCACCCGCTGCGGGATGGGTGCCTGCCAGGGCCGCATCTGTGGCAGCGCACTCGCGGAAATGGGACTCCCCGCGCCGGTCGGCCAGCGACCGCCCCTGTTTCCGGTGCGGCTGACCACGCTGGGCGATACCGGATTGCCGACATGCTGATGATTGCCGAGCGCCGTGCATCGCGGCACTACCCAGGCATGGACGGCAAACTTGGCGACATTGCTGGCGGATGCACGCGCGTCGGCGCGGGTGCACGTGCAAACGGCCACCACGATTTCCGACAGCCTCGCGAGCGCCTCGCGCGCTTGGTCAGGGCACGGAAGTAACGATCAGTCCACCATGAGGGGTGTACACGTGGCAGAACAGGAACATTTCAAGCGTCAAATTTCCGCCACCGACCTGGTCCTTGTCGGCGTGGGCTCGATCATCGGCTCCGGTTGGCTGTTCGCGGCCGGCAAGGTGGCGGCCATCGCCGGGCCTGCCGGCTCGTTGTCCTGGGTGATCGGCGGCATCGCGTTGCTGTTGCTGGGCCTGGTCTATGCCGAGCTGGGGGCAGCATTGCCGCATGCCGGCGGGCTGGTTCGGTATCCGTTCTACACGCACGGACCGCTGGTGAGCTACATGGTCTCGTTCGTCACGGTGATCGCGTTCTCCAGCCTGATTGCCATCGAGGTGCTGGCGGTGCGCCAGTACGCCTCCGGCTGGTGGCCGGGGCTCAGCCAGCCCGGCGGCGCACCGACGGTGCTGGGCTGGGTCATCCAGGTGCTGCTGTTCGTGGTGTTCTTCCTGCTGAATTACTGGAGCATCGGCGTTTTCGCAAAATCGAATGCGATCGTCACCTGGTTCAAGTTCATCGTGCCGACGTTGGTGGTGGTGATTCTCCTGGGCCACCTCAAGGGTGCGAATTTCGAGGTCCGCGGTTTCGCCCCGCACGGCATCGGCGGGGTGACCTCCGCCGTGGCCACCGGTGGCGTGATGTTCGCCTACCTGGGCCTGACGCCGCTGATGGCGCTGGCCGGCGAAGTCCGCAATCCGCAACGCAACCTGCCGTTGGCTTTGATCGGCACCACCATCGCCTCGACGGTGATCTACATCCTGCTGCAGATCGCTTTCATCGGCGGGGTGCCCACGGACCTCGTCACGGCAGACGGCTGGTCGAAAATCGGCGAGGTCTTCAGCTTGCCTTACTACGACATCGCGATCGCGTTGGGCGTCACCTGGCTTGCGGTGCTGGTTTCGATCGATGCGGCGGTGTCGCCGAGCGGCACCGGCAACATCTACATGTCCACCACGCCACGGGTGATCTACGGCTGGGCGCGAACGGGCACTTTGTTTGGGATCTTCGGCAAGGTCGATGAGCGCACCGGAATCCCGCGGCCGGCCCTGTGGCTGACATTCATCCTCTCGATCTTCTGGACACTGCCATTCCCGTCCTGGAATGCATTGGTCGCCGTGGTCTCCTCGGCGCTGATTTTCAGCTATGCGCTGGCCCCCATTTCGGCGCACGCGCTGCGCCTGAGCAATCCCGACATGCCCCGGCCGTTCCTGCTCAGGGGCATGAACGTGATCAGCCCGCTCGCGTTCGTGATCGCATCATTGATTCTCTATTGGGCAGGCTGGAGCACGATCTCGTGGTTGCTCGGTGCGCAGGTGGTGATGTTCCTCGCCTACGTCGCATTCGGGCGATGGCTGCGCATCGCGGGCATTTCGCTCGGCGCACAGATCCGCGCGTCGGTGTGGCTGGTTTTCTACTACCTGATGATCATGCTCGTTTCCGGTCTTGGCAGCTTCGGTGGGACCGGGTGGCTGCCCAGCCCTTGGGATCAACTGGGTGTCGCGATCGTGGCGCTCATTACCTACTACTGGGCGGTGTACGCGGCGCGGCTGCCCCGTGCCTTGCTGCCCGCGCATGCCGAAGGCGAATAAAAGGAGTCGACCGATGAAACTCGAAGGCATCTACGTTCCGCTCGTCACGCCATTCGATGGCGATGGGAAAATCGACCAGGCGAAACTGGAAACGCTGGTCAAGGCGATGATCGACAAGGGAGTTGCGGGGCTGGCGGCCTGCGGGACCACCGGCGAGTATTACGCGCTCGACGACGCAGAACGCACGCAGGTCCTGGAAACCGTGCATCGCAGCGCCGCCGGGCGCATCGAGTTGATCGCCGGCATCGGCGACATGTGCACACACCGCTCGGTGGCGCGCGCCGCGGAAGCCAAGGCGATCGGTTACGACGCCTTGCTGCTCTCGCCTCCACCCTACAGTCTGCCCCAGCAGTCCGGGATCCGCGCCCATTTCGAATTCGTCGCCGACCGATCGGAACTGCCGATCATCCTGTACAACTTTCCCGCGCGTACCGGCGTGAACATCGAGTTCGAGATGGTCGCGGCACTGGCGAAGCACCCGAACATCATCGGCATCAAGGAAAGCAGCGGCGACTTCAGCCGGGCACTGCGCCTGCTGCAGGCGGGGTTTGCCGATTTCGAGGTGATCTGTGGTTGCGACGACCAGCCCGCCGATTTCTTCTTCTGGGGTGCGAAAAGCTGGATCGCCGGTGCCGGCAACGTGTTTCCCGGCGAGCAGGTGGCGCTGCACGCCGCGGCGATGACGGGTGACTGGGATCGCGTGCGCGAGCTGATGCGGCGCATGTATCCGGCGCTGCACTCGATGGAATCGGGCGACTACAACCAGAAGGCCAAGGCCGGCTGCCTGAACGGCACCCTGGACGTTGGCGACGTACGGCTGCCGCTGACGCCGCTGGACACGGCCGGCAAGCAGGCATTCCGCGAATTGCTTTGAATGATGAGGTCGAGACCATGGCACTGAACAAGCAAGAAGTCTTCCAGCGCGCCGCGCGCGGTGAACTGAAGGCCCCGCAGCTGATTCCGGAGTTCACCGGAAACAACGACGGATTGGAGAATCGCACGCCGATCGACAACAGCATCATCGGAACCCTCGGCGCGGGCGGCAAGGCCGAGGTGGATGCGGCCGTCAAGGCCGCACGGGCCTGCTTCGATGCCGGCGAATGGCGCAACAACAGCCCGGCTGTGCGCAAGAACGCCATGCTGAAATGGTGCGATCTGCTGGACGCGCACGCCGAGGAACTCGCCGCGCTCGATTGCGTCGATGCCGGCAAGCCGATCGACGAATGCGAGAACACCGATATCCCGGCGACGATCGACACCTTGCGTTGGTATGCCGAAGCCGCGGACAAGTGCTACGGCAAGGTTGCACCGACCGGATCCGGGGCCACCGGTCTCATCGTCAAGGAACCGGTCGGCGTGGTCGGCGCGGTGTTGCCCTGGAATTTTCCGGCGCAGATGTATGCGTGGAAGGTCGGCCCGGCGCTCGTCACCGGCAACAGCGTGATCGTCAAGCCAGCCGAGCTGACGCCGCTTTCCGCCGTTCGCATGACCGAACTCGCGTACGAGGCGGGCATCCCCCAGGGCGCGCTGATGGTCGTCAACGGGCTGGGCGAGCAGGCGGGCGAAGCGCTCGGGCGGCACATGG
>Ga0134126_10006637_pt1 | contig 14503 bp, 15 predicted proteins | sample KB31752_FD_96881 | JGI IMG/M metagenome (GOLD analysis project Ga0134126, IMG submission 96881) | Terrestrial soil microbial communities with excess Nitrogen fertilizer from Kellogg Biological Station, Michigan, USA - KB3-175-2 | ecosystem: Environmental > Terrestrial > Soil > Unclassified ... | reverse complement strand
TGGGCCACCATGCACGCCATCCTCCACAACCCAGTGGTGGCAGCGAAAATGATCGCCACGCTCGACCGGATTTCTGGCGGCCGCGCCGGGCTCAATATCGTGGCGGGGGCCTATCGCGGCGAGTTCGAGCAGATGGGCGCCTGGGACGAAAGCCTCGATCACGACGCGCGCTATGATTTGACCGAGGAATGGACCACGATCGTCAAACGACTATGGAAGGACGAGCGTGTCGATTTCCGGGGCAAATTTTTCACCATCAAGGATTGCGTCTCCGAGCTCAAGCCGCTTCACCGTCCTGAGTTGATCTGCGCCGGGATGTCGGAGCGCGGCTTTTCCTTTTCGGTCAGGGAAACCGATATCTGTTTCATCGGTGGCCGCGACGAAGCCGAAACCCGCGCGGCGTCGCTTCGCGCCAAGGAGTTGGCGGCCAAACTCGGCAAGGACATCAAGACCTATGCCATGTGCACCGTGATCTATGGCGGCAGTGACACTGCCGCGGAAGCCACCGCGCAAAGATACCGAGACGGGCTGGATGAAGGCGCGGTGCTGGGCATGCTGGAAAGTTATGGCGCAAATTTGACCGGAAAAGACAATGCCATGGTGGCCCGCGCCAAGGGCGCGTTCATGACGCATGCTGTGATCGGCGCGCCCAAGACCTGCGCCCAGAAAATCGCCGCCTTCCTGAAAGACTGCGCTTTGGACGGATTGATGCTGATCTTCGCCGACTATGAAGAGGGTTTGCGGGTGGCGGGACGGGACATCTTGCCGGGCCTCCGATCATGAGCGCGCTCACGGATTGGCTGGCGCCGGACCGCACGGCGCTTTTGCTGGTGGATTGCCAGGTGGATTTCGCCTCGCCCGAAGGCATCATGGCGCGAGCCGGCCATGACGTCGCTGAAGCGCAAGCCGCGCTTCGCAATGCCGCGCTGCTGTTGGACGCGGCGCGCAAAATGGATGTGCCCTGCCTCTTCGCGCGCCTGATCACGCGGGACGAAACGCAAGCCATGCGGGACTGGAAAACGCGAAGCGGGCATGCTGACGATCTCTTGCTTTGCCGGAAAGACAGCAAGGGGGCGGAATTCATGTCTGTCGCGCCGCTCCCAGGAGAGCCCATTTTCTCCAAGAGCCGCTACAATGCCTTCGCCGGCACGGGGTTGGATGACCATCTCAAGGCGCTCAAGCGCGATACGATAGTGATCGTCGGCCTCACTACCGAGTGCTGCGTCGATTCCACCGCACGCGACGCCTTCGAGCGCGACTATCGGGTGTTCATCGCCTCCGACGCGGTGGCGGCTTATGAGCCGGACCTGCATGCCGGTGCGCTGAAGGCGCTGGCGTTGAATTGCGCCCTGTTGGCGTCCAGCCGGAATATCCTCTCGGCTTGGAAATAGTTTTATTTCAATGGCTTGGCGTGTGGCGGCGGGTCGCGCTTGGCTTTTTCTGTGAAATGTCAGAAGACATGTGACATCCTAAAAGTTATTTCCCAACATGCTATTTCGATTTCTGTTCGCCAGCCTTGCGCTCACGGCTTTTCTTGTTGTCCCGGCTTTTGCCCAGGAAGCGATCGAGACCGTCATCGTGACGGGTGATCGGGCGCATCTGATCGAGACTCAGCCCGACGACACGGCGCTGGGATTGAGCCTGCCTCTGCTGGAAACGCCGCGCGCGGTGACCGCCGTGAGCGATACCACCCTCGACCGTTACGGCATCACCGGTGTGGATACGCTGACCGCGATCACGCCCTCGGCCTATACCGCGAGCTATTACGGCGTGGAGGGAGCGGTCAATCTGCGCGGCACCCTGGCCGATTCCTATTTCGAAGGCTTCAAGCGGGTGGAAAATCGCGGCACCTACACCACGCCATTGGGCGACGCCGCCGAAATCGAATTGGTGCGCGGACCGCCATCGGTGATTTTCGGCCCAGGCAAGGTGGGCGGCTTGGTCAATTTCGTGCCCAAGAGCGAAACCGCGACGGACAACGACATCTCAGGCGAAGTCACCGCCACCTATGGCAGCTATTCCAAGCGCAACGCCACGGGACAAATGGGTGTGCCGCTGGAGTTCGGCTCCGTCAAAGGCGGCATCCACGCGTATGGCGAGCTGGACGATTCCTTCAGCTACTATCAGGGCATCCATCCCAGCCATCAACTGATCGAACTCACCGGCAATTTTGCCAGCGGTCCATGGGTGATGCAGTCGGACTACATGGTTTACCATTCCAATGGCGACGTGCAGACGCCCGGCTGGAACCGGCTGACCCAGGCGCTGATCGCCAACAGCACCTATATCACCGGCAGCGACACGTCGCTTCCCACGCACGGAAAGCCGTATCTCACCTTCAATGATTTGGGCGGCGATCCTTACCGCTTCAGCCCCACCTACACGCCGCTCTATATCGCCACGCCCGGTTGCGGCGCCTGCACCGACGCCGTCCACACCCTCGACAGCGGCGTAGGGACAACGACTCTCGATCGCCGCACGATCTATATCGCGCCCGGCGTGGATTTCTCCAATACTGTCACCCATACCGGCTTTGCCGAGTTAAGCCGCACGCTCGACGATGGCGACCGCATCCGCCTTCAGGGCTTTGTTGACACGCTCTCCAATGACCGGTTTGTCTCCTATGGCTTTCCTGCCTCCTATCGCACCCTGATCGGCGAGACCCGGGCGCGCTACGATTTCGCGGAGGATTTCGGCCGCCTCACGATGATGAATGTAGCGGGTGCGTCCTATCGCTATATCGGCGCGATCGGCAAAGAGAGTTTCAACAGCGGCGTGATCGCGCTCGACCGGCGCGACATCAGCGCGCCCGCTTTGGCCAATGATATCTTTGCCCCGCCATTTCAGATGCCGCCGGTGGGCCAGGAAGGTTTGGGCTGGGAGAACAATGTCCGCAGCACCACAGCAGATACCGGCATCTTCGCCAACTCGGACGTGGCGTGGGACAAAAAGCTCAACCTGATCCTGGGTGGGCGTTATGACGCCACCAATGTCCGCTCGGTGGATCTGGGCGTGTTGCCGTTCGAACCGGGTAGCGGTCAAGGCGCCAAAGGCATGTTCACCTATTCCGCCAGCCTGAACTACAAGACCGGTTTCGGCCTGGTGCCCTATGTCACCCAGGCCAAGGATTCCGCGGTGGAGATCGGCCAGGCCAGCCAGGTGCTCACCTCGCTGCTTGCCAGTGACGATTGGCTTTCCACCTCATTCCTCAATGAAGCGGGCGCCAAATTCTCTTTCCTCGACCAGCATCTGGTGGGATCGCTGGCCTGGTATCGGCAAGAGCGCACCCAGTTGGAACAAGGGGGCGGTGTGATCACCGTGATGGGAACGCGCTCCAAGGGCGCGGAAGCCGAGATCCGCTATGTGATGAATCCCAATCTCAGTTTCACCTTGGCGGGAAGCCTGCAACACACGATCGTGAAAGGTCCGGACCAAAGTTTTGCCTACATCCCCGCGCGCGACGCGGGCGTCACGCCGGCGAACGGCTTTGGCGGCGCCTATGTGGTGTTCGCGTTTTCCGAGTTGCCGGGGAAAGCAGACAATTACGAAGACACGTTGATCCCGCACGCGGTGGTCAGCCCCTATCTCACCTATACCAGTGACGATCAAAATTGGGGCGCGACCTTGGGCGGCACCTATGTCTCCAGCACCACGCAGACTGTGCCCGACCCGATTCAATTTCCCGCCTATGGGGTGATGAATGTTTCCGGCTTCGTCCGCATGGGGGGGTGGGAGGCGGATGTGAATGTCGATAATCTGGCCGACGCCCGCTATTTCACGCCCGACGCCGACATTTATGCCAATCTGGCGGCGCTCCCGGGCGTCGGGCGCACCTGGCGCTTCACCATCAAGCGGGAATTTTGATTGGAAACCATTCCGGCCGCTCGCCTAAGCTCGCGGCGTTCGCCGCTCGAAATGGTCCACCGGACCATTTCGTCCGCTACGCGGTCGCGGCTCACCCATCAAGCGTGCGTTCTGACGCGATAGGCGTCTTCCAGAACGCGGCATAGCTCCGCCAGCACAGTCTCGAAATCGCCATCCAGCTTGCCCGCCAGATGCAAAACGATCAGGCCATGCAGGCTGGCCCAGACGACATGACCGATCAGGTCGGGATCACCCTTATAGTATCCGTGTTCCACCATCAGCCGCACATGGTCGGTCATGGCGGCGCGGGCGCGCGCTTCGGCTTCGGCAAGCTCCGGCGCGGCGGCATTCCTGGGCTCGGCAAAGTCGAAAATCAGCCGGTAGCAAGTCTGCTCTTCCAGCGCGAAGCGAACATAGGCGCGGCTCACCGCGGCGCCGCGCTCCGGCAAGGCGCCCGGCATCTCCAGCGCCTGCTCCAATTGGTCGGCCAGACGGGCAAAGGCGCGCGCCCGTATGAGCGAAAGAATCTCATCCTTGTCGCGAAAATAGCGATAGGGGGTCATGGCGCTCACCCCCAACTCGGAAGCAAGCAGCCGCATATTGAAATTTTCCGGGCCGCGCTCGATGAACAGTCGGGTGGCGGTTTCGCAGAGTTTATCGCGGAAGCCGGAAATGTCGGTCTCGGTGAGGACGCGGGGCACGGGCCAATCCCTTTGCTGCAAAGCGCAATTAAATTTTACGTTTACGGCGTACATAAAAACCGGCAAGCGCCTGCGGCGAGGCAGACGCCAAGAAATATTCGCGTAAGGCGAAAGTGCGGTTACAGCCGGAAGTGGAAATGATCGGTGCTAGTTAGTAACGGGCGTCACTTTGCTGGCGTCATTGTCCAAAAGCGCCAGCATCTCCCAGGTGGGGTAAGCATCCGCCGGCAAGCCGTGCGCCAGCTGGTACTGGCGGAGCGCGATGCGCGTCTTGCGGCCCAGAAGGCCGTCCAGTTGGCCGGAATCATAACCCAGGGCCGCCAGATCGGTCTGGAAGCGCAGGCGGTCGTCGCGCGAGAGAGGTTTTTCGCCGCGCGGCCAGGATGCTTGAATCCCCGGGCGGTCCATCATGCGATCGGCAAGAAGGCTCACCGCCAGCGCATAACTGGCGGCATTGTTGTATTTCATGATCTGGCGGAAATTATTGAGCAGAAGAAGCGCGGGCCCGTGCGCACCTGCCGGCAAATAGAGCGCCGCCATATCGTCGCCTTGGGGAAGCAGGGCGCCCGACACCAGCGTCACGCCGCGCGCCGTCCATTCCGATAAGGGCCTAAGATTGCCAAGATCGGCATCCTGATAAGGAAAGTCGGCCGGCAAGCGCACTTCATAGCCCCAGGGTTTTCCCGCCTCCCACCCTTCGCGTTGGAACAGGATCGCGGTGGACGCCAGGGCATCGGCCGGCGAATGCCAAAGATCGATCTTGCCGTCGCCGTCGCCGTCGGTGGCGTATTTGAAGAAAGTGGACGGCATGAACTGAGTCTGGCCGATCGCGCCGGCCCACGACGAGACCATTTGCGACGGCACATAATCGTTCTGCTGCAGCAGCCTCAGCGCGGCGATCAATTCCCCCTGCGCATACATCTGACGCGGGCCGTCATAGGCCTGGGTGATGAGGGTCGCAAAAACATTATAACTGCCAACGTCCCGCCCATAGTCGGTTTCCATGCCCCAGATCGCCACCAGGATTTCCTTAGGGACCCCGGTGCGGGCCTCGATGCCCGACAGCAGGGCCACGTTCTGGGCCAGCAATTCCTTGGCGCGGGCAATGCGGCGGGCCGACACCGCGCCGTCCAGATAGGCCCAGACCGGGCGCACGAATTCAGGCTGCTCGTTGATGATGGGCTGGAGCGAGGGCACGGGTGCGATCCCGGCCATCGCCCGGTTGTAGGTCTCGGGCGTAATGCCGTTGGCCACGGCGGTGGTCTCGAAGATCCGGACATAGGCCTGGAACTTTTCGTCACCACCCATGGGCGGCAAAGGTGGGAGTGCCGGGGCCTGTGCCACGGGCGGGGGCGGCGGGGCGGGCGGTGGGGGGGCCTGGGGCGCCGGCCTGGCCACGCAACCGGCCAGGAGCATCAGGGAGAGGACGGCGAATAAGGGCGAAAGGCGGCGCATGCCCCCTTTTAACACGCTTTTGCGCCATATTTTCCTTACGAATCCGGCTCTTTTGCGCGGTTGACAGGTGGGGTCGGCCTGAATAGTTTCCGCGCCTCTTTGCCGGGCCCCCCACGAATCCAGGGTGCCCCTCGTTGGTCCAGAAGGCAGTGTCATGAAGGTTCGCAATTCCCTCCGGTCGCTCAAGAAGCGGGACAAGGACTGCCGCGTGATCCGCCGCAAAGGCCGGGTCTATGTGATCAACAAGAAGAACCCGCGCTTCAAGGCCCGCCAGGGTTGATATCAAAAGGCTGATCCCGTTCAGGTGACAGCAACGCGTTTGGGGGATTAGGTTTTACCTCCTTATGCGCAAACTCGCATTGCTCGCAGCATTCTGTCTTCTGCCGCTCGCGGCCCACGCCGCGCCCAGCGAGGAGGACAAGCTGTTTGCCGAGCTCAAGGCGGCCGAGACCGCCGAGACCGCCAAGCCCATCGAGGAAAAGCTCACCCAATTGTTCCGCGTCTCGGGCAGCCCCAGCGTGGATCTCCTGATGAGCCGGGCCGGCACCGCGCTCGCCCAAGCCGACAACGGCGCCGCGCGGGCGCTGGTCGAGGCGGTGACGCGGGCGGCGCCGCACTACGCGGAAGCCTGGCGGATGAGAGCGCATATGCAGCAGGCGGGCGGCGACGATACCGGCGCGATGATCTCGCTGCAGCGGGCGGTGGTCCTCAATCCCCGCGAATTCGCCGCCATGACGGAGCTGGCCGAAATGCTGGAGGATTACGGCGACAAGCCGGGGGCGCTGAAACTCTATCGCCGCGTGCTGGCGCTTGATCCGCAGATGAAAATCGCGGCCGAGCGGGCGAAGGCCCTCGCCAAAGAAGTCGAAGGGCAAGGTATTTAATTCCCCCTCCGGCCTTCGCATCGCAAGCGCTGCTACGGCCACCTCCCCCACCAGCATGCTTCGCATGCGCGGGGGAGGCCGGCCTCGGCCAAGCTTCCAGATTCTATCGAGTCCCCACCATGGCCACGCGCAGCATATTGGTCGTCCCCGCCACACCCAGCGGCACGCCGCCGGTGATCACGATCCGGTCGCCTTTGGTGGCAAAACCTTCGCGCTCGGCAAAATCCACCGCGTGGTCCACCATCTCGTCCAGACTGTGAACCTCCTGGGCGGTGAGACAGTGCAGGCCCCACACCAATGACAGGCGCCGCGCCGTCGCCAGCGACGGGGTGAGCGCGATGATGGGCGCGCGCGAACGCTCGCGCGCGGCACGCAAGGCGGTCGAGCCCGACTGGGTCCAGCAGATGATGGCGCGGGCCTGGATCGTCTCGCTCACTTCATGCATTGCCGCCATGATGGCGTCGGGAATGGTCGCTTCCGGCGGATTTCTCTGAGAATCGATCAGGCTCTGATAGAGCAGGTCGGATTCCACCTTGATGGCGATATGGTCCATCATGGTCACCGCCTCGATCGGATGGGCGCCCGCCGCGGATTCCGCCGACAGCATCACCGCATCGGCGCCGTCATAAACGGCGGTGGCCACGTCGGAAACTTCGGCGCGCGTGGGGGTAGGGGACTGGATCATGGATTCCAGCATCTGGGTCGCCACCACCACGGGCTTGCCCGCCTTGCGCGCGGCACGGGTGATTTCTTTCTGCAACCCCGGCACCGATTCCAGCGGCAATTCCACGCCCAGATCGCCGCGCGCCACCATCAGTGCGTCGCACAATTCCAGAATGCGGTCCAGGCAGAGCAGGGCCTTGGGCTTTTCGATCTTGGCCAGGACGGACGCGCGCCCCGCCACGATTTTCTTCACTTCGGCGATGTCCTCGGGCCGCTGCACGAAAGAGAGCGCCACCCAATCCACTCCCAGCGCCAGCGCGGCGTCGAGATCGGAGCGGTCCTTGGGCGTGATGGCGGAAACAGGCAGCAGCGTGTCGGGCATGTTGACGCCCTTGCGGTCCTTGATCTCACCGCCCACCACCACCACGGCATCGGCATAATTGTCGGCTCGCTTGGTGAGGCGCAAGCGCACCTTGCCGTCATCGATCAGAAGAGCGTGCTTCTGCTTGATCGCCTGGAAAATTTCGGGATGGGGAATGGGCACTTCGTCCGGTGTGTCGCTGCGCTCGGCCAGCACCAGGCGGATCTTCTCGCCCTCCTTCAAGATCCGGGGCCCGCCCTTTAGCACGCCCAACCTGATCTTGGGGCCTTGCAGATCCACCAGGATGCCGATGGGCCGGCCCTTGGCTTCGCCCAGCGCGCGCAGATCGCCATGCATCCGCCTGAGCATATCATGCGGCGTGTGGCTCATATTGATGCGGAACACATCGGCCCCGGCGTCGAACAAGGCGGCCATCATCTCCGGCGTGCTGGAGGCGGGGCCTAAAGTGGCGACGATCTTGGTCTTGCGCTGGCGTCTCATGCGGCAGGAGCGGTTCCAGGAAAAGTGTGAGCGGTTTTCCGTCCGGAACCGCGACAAACAAAGAATCTAGGGCATTTTGATGAAAGCAAAAATGCCCTAGTTGGAAAGGGTCTGCGTCCAGTCCGGCGCATTGCCGGTATCCACTTCGAAGAACCCCCTCCGGTCAAAACCCCGCTTGGCGCAATCGTTCCGTCCGGGAATGAGGAATTTCGTCCCCGGCGCGATGCAGAAATGCGTTTTTCCTTCCCAGGTGCCCGCCGCGCCATCGGCGGCGTAGAGATAATAATAGCGGGCCTGTAACGGCCCATTGAGCATGCGCGCGCAGGTCCTGGCCGCCACCGTCCACCAGCCTTGGCTGGTCCAATGCGTGCCGTCGAATCGGCCCAGCGCCACGCGGGTGCCGGCGTCGCTTTTGTTGCAGACATTGAAGGCGGCTTCGGCCGGCGCGGCAGCCAGACCGGCGGTCCATGCGGCGAGGACAAGTAGGAGCGGCGCTGGGCGCATACCACTGAGCATTTGGTTTCGCGTGGCCAACGTCAAGAGGCTGCTTGCCCCCAAAGGAGCCTCATTTTACAAGCGCGGGTGACAATGCTGACGCCTTTCACGCTGATTCCGTTCGCGCCGGGGAGGCACAGTCCGCTTCTGTTTCTGTGCGACCATGCTTCGAATGCGGTGCCCGCGGCTTATGGCGATCTGGGATTGCCCGCCGAGCTGTTTCAGACTCACATCGCCTATGACATCGGGGCGGCCGAAGTCGCCACCGCCTTGGCGACGATGTATGGCGCGGCGGCGATCCTGGGCGGGGTGTCGCGGCTTCTGATCGACCTCAATCGCGGGCCCGAAGATCCCACCCTGGTGATGAAACTTTCGGATGGGAGCATCATTCCCGGCAACCGCGGCGTGGATGGAAAAGAGATAGCGCGGCGGCTCAGCCAATTCCACGCGCCCTATCATCAGGCGATCCGCGAACAGATGGCGCGCATCGGCAAAGACGCCATCCTGATCTCGATTCACAGCTTCACGCCGTCATGGAAGACCGTGGCGCGTCCTTGGGAAGTGGGCGTGCTCTATGGCCGCGACCGAAGGCTGGCTGTGCCGTTGATGCAGCGTCTGGCGGCGGCGGGCTTCACGGTGGGCGACAATGAGCCTTACGCGGGCGCATTGGATGGCGATACGCTCGATACCCATGGCACCAGGACCGGCCATGCCAATGTGCTGATCGAGCTCCGCCAGGATTTTCTTGGCGGCGCGGATAAGGCCGAGGAATTTGCCCGGCGCCTCAAACCGGTGCTGGATGACGCTTTGGCGGAGATGGTGAGCTGAATGGATGATAAAACCCGCACCGAGCTGGAAGCAGCGGTCTATCGCCGCCTGGTGGATCATCTGCGCGCCCGCACCGACGTCCAGAATATCGACCTGATGATCGTGAGCGGCTTTTGCCGGAACTGCCTGGGCGACTGGTACCGCGACGCTGCTGCGGAAAAAGGCATCGTGATGGACAAGGACGAAGCCCGCGCCCTGGTCTATGGCATGGCGCCTTCGGACTGGAAAAAACGCCACCAGAAAGAGGCGACGCCGGAACAAATCGCGGCTTTCGAGCAGTCGCAGAAAACCCACCGCTAGCGCTAAAACCGTGCATTGCGCCAGGAAGGCGGCGAGGCTAGGGTCCGCGCCTTTTCCGGAAATCTACACGCTCTCAAGTAGCGCAGCGGTAGGGCATAATAAGGTCGTCCGATGGCAAAATCTGGCTTCGCCAAAGAGCATTTGAGGTCTTTCGTGGACCGCATCGAAAGGCTGGAGGAAGAGCGCAACGCGCTCACCGCCGACATCCGCGAAGTCTATTCCGAAGCCAAGGGCCAGGGCTTCGACGCCAAGATCATGCGCCAGGTGGTGAGGATGCGGAAATTGGACAAGGCCGATTTCCAGGAACAGGAAGCGATCCTGGATCTCTATCTCAACGCGCTGGGAATGCGCTGAGTTCTTTTGATTGTCGCGGTTCCGGACGGAAAACCGCTGCACACTTTTCCTGGAACCGCTTAGCCAGCCTCGCGCATGTCGTCGGGACCCGGCTCTGTGCCTTCCGGCTCCAGCCCGAATTCCTTGAGCTTGCGGTAGAGCGTGGAGCGGCCGATGCCCAGCCGGCGCGCCACTTCCGACATGTGGCCGTCATAATGGACGATCGCGCTGCGGATGATGTCGGATTCCAGCGCCTCGAATTTGCGGATTTGTCCCGCCTCATCGGTCAAAGACAGCGCGTGAGGCGAGGCGCTTGACGCTTCCACGGTTGCCAAATGATGGGCCGGCACGCCGGCATGAACACGCGTCTCCATCCCCATGGCGGCCGCGATCTGTGGAAAATCGCACAGATCGAGCACCGGTCCGTCGCACAGAACCACGGCGCGGAAGATGCTGTTCTCAAGCTGGCGCACATTGCCGGGCCAGGAAAAGCGCTCGATCATCCGGGCGGCTTCGGCGGTCAAGCCCGCCACCGATTTGTGTTCCTCCGCCGCGAAGCGGGCGATGAAATGCTTGGCCAGCGGGGCGATGTCGTGGGCGCGCTCGCGCAAGGACGGCACCATGATGGGAAACACATTGAGCCGATAATAGAGGTCCTTGCGGAAGCCGCCGTCATTGGCCATTTCGGAGAGATCGCGATTGGTGGCGGAGATGATGCGCACATCCACCTGAACGGGGCACTTCGATCCCACCGGATCGATCTCGCCTTCCTGCAGCGCGCGCAGAAGCTTGACCTGCATGTCCAGGCGCAATTCGCCGATCTCATCCAGAAACAAAGTGCCGCCATCGGCTTCCTGGAATTTGCCCAGATGCTTGTCCGAAGCGCCGGTGAAGGAGCCTTTCTCATGGCCGAACAGAAGCGACTCGATGAGGTTTTCCGGAATGGCGCCGCAATTGACGGTGACGAACGGCTTGCCGGCACGCGCCGAGGTGCCCTGGATGGCGCGGGCGATCAATTCCTTGCCGGAACCGGATTCGCCTTCGATCAAAATCGGAATGTCGGACTGTGCGGCGCGCGCGCCCAGCTTGAGCACTCGCTGCATCTCCGGCGATACCGCGATCAAATCGTCGAAGGTGAGGCGGTTGTCGGCCTTCTTCTTGAGCTGTTTGACCTCGCCGGACAGGGTGCCGATCTTGAGCTGGTTGCGGATCGAGACGTTCAAGCGTTCGGGGCTGGCGGGCTTGACCAAAAAATCATTGGCGCCGGCGCGCATGGCCTGGACCGCGGCCTCGATGCCGCCCTTGGCGGTGAGCACGATCACCGGCAGGTCGGGATGGGTCGGGCGGAGCTTGGCCAGGACTTCCAGCCCGTCCATATCGGGCATCACCAGATCGAGCAGGATCAGCGAAATCTCTTCGCCCCGGGGGCCATGCACCAGTTCGAGCGCAGGCTGGCCGCCCGGCGCGGTCAGGACCGCCATGCCGCTTCGGCCGACCACGGTCTCCAGCAGGCGGCGCTGGACCGGATCGTCGTCCACCACAAGAACGGTCTCACCCATGGCTTTTTCCTGAAAGGAAGGCGCATTCTGCTGCCACAGGGGTAAACGGCGCGTTTAAGCCTGTCTTTTTGCGGGACAGGCCTGGAACAACGGGCAGGCGGGGGCTGGCCACTCAAAACGGTCCACAGGACCATTTTGCCCGCTAATGGCGGTCGTGGCTCACTCTGTCGCACCTTTAGGGCCCCGATTGCCGGGAAAGCCCCCTTTGCTATATTGCCCACGCTTAACTTTCAGGCGAATCCATCTTATGGCCAGCAGCAAAGAAGAACATTACGTCCCCGGCTCGATGGATATCAGCCAGCATCAGCGCGGCTATGCGGGGTTCCTCACCTTCGTCAAATACTCGCTGATCTTCATCGGCTTGGTGATGGTATTCCTGGCCGCCTTCCGGACCCACGGGTAAGCGGGTCGGGGGCTGGAGGGTATGAAACTCGCGGTCCCCAAGGAAACGGCAAGTGGTGAGACGCGGGTTGCCGCTACTCCCGAGTCGGTCAAAAAATTCAAAAGCCTTGGCCTCGAAATGGTGGTGGAAAGCGGCGCGGGCGCTGCCGCCCATATCGCCGATGCCGATTATGTGGCGGCGGGCGCGTCGATCGCGCCGGATGCACGAAGCGCGCTCGCTGATGCCGACATTGTGCTCAAGGTGCGCGGTCCCAGTTCCGCCGAAAGCGGCCTGATCAAAAAAGGCGCGGTGGTGGCGGCGCTGCTCGCCCCTCACAGCGAAAAAGCCGCGATTGCCGCTTTGGCGGGTCAAGGCGCGGTTGCCTTCGCGATGGAATTCCTGCCGCGCATCTCGCGCGCCCAGGCGATGGACGTGCTGTCGTCGCAAGCCAATCTTGCCGGCTACAAGGCGGTCATCGATGCCGCTGCCGAGTTCGGCCGCGCCATGCCGATGATGATGACGGCTGCCGGCACCATCGCGCCGGCGCGCGTGCTGGTGATGGGCGTGGGGGTGGCGGGCCTTCAGGCCATCGCCACGGCGAAAAGGCTGGGCGCGATCGTCAGCGCCACGGACGTGCGCCCCGCCACCAAGGAGCAGGTGGAATCGCTGGGCGGCACCTTCGTCGCGGTGATGGACGAGGAATTCAAGAATGCCCAGACCGCGGGCGGTTACGCCAAGGAGATGTCGGCGGAATACCAGGCCAAGCAGGCGGCCTTGATCGCCGAGACCATCAAAAAGCAGGACATCGTGATCACCACCGCGCTGATCCCGGGCCGCAAAGCGCCCATCCTGGTGAGCGAAGAGATGATCAAGACGATGAAGCCGGGCTCGGTGATCATGGACCTGGCGGGCGAGCAGGGCGGCAACACGCCGCTCACCAAGGCGAACGAAGTAGTAACGGTGCACGGCGTCACCATTATGGGCCACACCAATCTGCCGGGGCGGTTGGCGGTGGATTCATCCTCGCTCTATGCCCGCAATCTGTTCAATTTTGTCTCGCTGCTGGTGGACAAGAAAACCGGCCAGCTCGCCATCGATTGGAACGACGAAATCGTCAAAGGCGCATTGGTCACCAAGGACGGGGCTATCGTTCACGCCGCCATCAAGTAAGAAGGCTATTAGCATGGAAGCTATAGATCCGTTCGTTTTCCGGCTTTCGATTTTCGTGCTGGCGATCTTTGTGGGCTATTTCGTGGTGTGGGGCGTGACGCCCGCGCTGCACACGCCCTTGATGAGCGTCACCAACGCCATTTCCTCGGTGATCATCGTAGGCGCCTTGATCGCGGTGGCGGTGCCGGCGCTCTCGAGCGCATCCTGGACCTCGAAGATCCTTGGCTTTGTCGCCCTGATCCTGGCCAGTGTGAATATCTTCGGCGGCTTCCTGGTCACCGCTCGCATGCTCGCCATGTACAAGAAGAAGGGCGCGAAATAGGCATGAAAGCCGATATCGCCGCACTGCTTTATCTGATCGCGGGCGTCCTGTTCATCCTGGCGCTGAAGGGCCTGTCGTCCCCCGCCTCGTCGCGCACGGGCAATCGCAACGGCATGATCGGCATGTTGATCGCGATTCTGACCACGCTGTGGGTGGCCGGCGTTTCCGATCCGCTCACTTGGGGCCTGATTGTGGTCGGCATCGCCATCGGCGGGTTGATCGGTGCGGTCACCGCCAAGCGCATCGCCATGACCCAAATGCCGCAACTGGTGGCGGCGTTCCATTCACTGGTCGGCCTGGCGGCGGTTTTGACTGCAGCAGCGGCGCTTTATTCGCCCGAAGCTTTCGGCATTGGCGCGGAAAACGCCATCCGTAGCCAAAGCCTGATCGAGATGAGTTTGGGCGTGGCAATCGGCGCCATCACTTTCGCCGGCTCCATCATCGCCTTCGCCAAGCTCAACGGCAACATGAGCGGCGCGCCGATCATTCTGCCGGCGCGGCATATTTTGAATCTGCTGATTTTCGCCGTGATCATCGGCCTGATCGTTTATTTCACCATGGACCAGCCGCACTGGGCCTTCTGGGCCATCACAGCGCTGTCATTCCTGTTCGGCATCACGCTTATCATCCCCATCGGCGGCGCCGACATGCCGGTGGTGGTCTCGATGCTGAATTCCTATTCGGG
>Ga0134126_10006636_pt1 | contig 14505 bp, 11 predicted proteins | sample KB31752_FD_96881 | JGI IMG/M metagenome (GOLD analysis project Ga0134126, IMG submission 96881) | Terrestrial soil microbial communities with excess Nitrogen fertilizer from Kellogg Biological Station, Michigan, USA - KB3-175-2 | ecosystem: Environmental > Terrestrial > Soil > Unclassified ... | reverse complement strand
CTGGCGGGGGCACGATGCGGAGCTATGGCGGCAAGTACGCGCGGAGGCGCTGGGCCGCTGCCTGACCGAAGCGCCTCCGGGCGTGGTCATTCGCGGGCACGATCGCGACCCGTTGGCGGTGAGGGATGCGCGGGCGAACGCTCAGCGTGCCGGCATCGGGTCGTGGGTGCGGTTCGAAGTGCGGCAGCTGGCGAATGCGGTGCCCGCGCACGCCGTCACGCCTGAAACTCCGGGCCTGCTCTGCACCAATCCGCCGTATGGAATGCGGTTGGAGGATCTCGACGCGGCGCGCGCGGTCCATCGCGAGCTCGGTGAGGTGTTGCGTGAGAGATTCCAGGGGTGGCACGCGGCGGTGTTGACCGGAGCGCCGCAGCTGGGCATGGAGCTGGGCATCCGCGCGGCGCGCACCCATACGCTCTGGAACGGCCCGATAGAGTGCCGGCTGCTCAGGATGACGGTGGAGGCGGCGAGCCTGCGGCGGCCAGGCACCATGGTACGGGAGGATGCGCCGCCGCTGCAGGACACCCCCGGCGCGCGCATGTTCGCCAACCGCATCGCGAAGAACCTGAAGCGGCTGCGGGGTTGGGCCGACAAGGCCGGCGTGTCATGTTACCGGCTGTACGACGCCGACATGCCGGAGTACGCGTTCGCGATCGACATCTATCACACCGTGGAGCCGGAGGAGACATGGCTCTACGTGCAGGAGTATGCACCTCCTGCCGAAATCGAAGAGGAAGCAGTGCGCCGGCGCCGCGGCGAGGCACTTGCGGCATTGCCTGGCGCCACCGGCGTGCCCCGGGAGCGGATCAGGCTGCGCACGCGCCGCCGGACGTCGCGCGGTGAGCAGTATGACAAGGTTGCCAACCGGTCGGATTTTCACGTGGTGCTCGAGGGCGGGCTGCAGCTCATCGTGAACTTCGACGACTACCTGGATACAGGCCTGTTCCTGGATCACCGCATCACGCGCGAGCGCCTGCGGCACGCCGCCGCGGGCAAGCGCTTCCTGAATCTCTTTGCCTACACCGGCACGGCCACGGTCTACGCGGCGGCTGGCGGCGCGGCCGCAACGACTTCCGTGGACATGTCGCGCACGTATCTCGAATGGGCGCAACGCAATCTCGCGCGCAACATCGGCGGTTCCACCCAGAGCGCAGCCGCGCGCGTGCAGCACGAGTTCGTGCAGGCGGACTGTCTGGATTGGTTGCGTGAGGACAGCCGCGCCCGCGAGCGGTATGAGCTCATTTTCCTCGACCCGCCGACTTTCTCGAACTCCAAACGCATGCAGGGGGTGCTCGACATCGAGCGCGACCATCCGGCGCTGATCGATGCCTGCATGCGCCTCCTCGAGCCGGGCGGGTTGCTGGTGTTCTCGACCAATGCACAGCGTTTCCGCCTGGACCCATCGCTTGCGGAGCGTTATGCAATGACCGATACCTCCGCCGCTACCCTGCCGCGGGATTTCGAGCGTAACCCGCGGATTCACCGCTGTTTCGAGATCCGCCGGACCTGAGCGCGGTGTCGGCATGAAATCCCTTTACAGCAGCTTACGCTTCCGGTAGGGTCGATAAGGTATGTCCCGTCCGATGAAAACGCGCAAGATTACCGTCAAGAAGCCCTGCCCCGGGGCCCTGGTGAATCTCGCGCGCGCTTAGCAGAGTCGGAACATCGCGAGTCAACCAGAGGCCCCGCCGGCACCGCCGTCGGGGCCTCGTTCGTTCTGGAGTCCGTCAATGCAGAGTGGTCGTTCAGCCGGCAAGGCGCCGGTGGTTGCGATCGTCGGCGCCACCGGCGCCGTCGGGATCGAGCTCATCCGCTGTCTCGAGGAGAGGCGCTTTCCCCTCTCGGAGCTGCGCCTTTTCGCTTCGGCGCGTTCCGCAGGCAAGACGCTGCCCTTCCGGGGCGAGCCGCTCGCCGTGCGCGAGCTGAAGGAGGACAGCTTTCGCGGCGTCGATGTTGCGCTCTTCTCCGCCGGCGGCGGCACCTCCAAACGTTTCGGCCCGCTTGCGGTGGAGCAGGGCGCGGTGGTCGTCGACAACTCCTCCGCCTTCCGGATGGACCCGGCGGTGCCGCTCGTCGTGCCGGAGATCAACCCGGAGGCGGTGCGGCAGCACCGCGGCATCATTGCCAACCCCAACTGCTCGACCATCATCGCCATCACCCCGCTCTGGCCCATACACCGCATCAATCGCCTGCGGCGCATGATCGTCTCCACCTACCAGGCCGCGTCCGGAGCCGGCGCTGCCGCCATGGAGGAGCTGCGCGAGTCGACCCGTGCCTATCTCGAGGGCCGTCCGTACGAGAACAAGGTCCTGCCGCACCCCTACGCCTTCAACCTCTTCAGCCACAACGCCAAGGTCGACCCGGAGAGCGGCTACAACGAGGAGGAGACCAAGGTCATCCGCGAGACGCACAAGATCTACGGCGACAACTCCATCCGCATCGCTGCGACCTGCGTGCGCGTGCCGGTGCTGCGCGCCCACTCGATCGCCATCAACTTCGAATGCGAGCGCCCCATCACCCCGGAGCAGGTGCGCGGCATCATGGAGACCGCGCCCGGCGTGAAGGTGGTCGACGATCCCGAGCGTAACTACTTCCCCATGCCCAAGGACGCCTCCGGCCAGGACGCGATCCTCGTCGGCCGTATCCGCCGCGACGTCAGCGACCCGAGCGGCCGCTCGATCGCGCTCTTCGTCGCGGGCGACCAACTCCTCAAGGGCGCCGCTTTGAATGCCGTGCAGATTGCGGAGTTGTTATAGCTCGGTGCCGAGCGCGCTTGAAATCCACGGCACCGGGTAGGGGCACCGGCGGCGCTTTGCGTTCGGTTTCCATCCTCATCACGAGTCTCACTCTCCTCGTGGGCTGCGGTGGCTCTGGCGGAGGAAGCGACAACACCGCCAACGGCAATTCATCTGCATTCACCGTAGGGGGTACGATTACAGGCCTGGGCTCCGCGGGGCTGGTGCTGACTAACGGCAACGATACCCTGCAGGTGCCGGCCAATGCCACGAGCTTTGTCATGCCGGCCTCGGTGCCGAATGGGCGTACGTACGACGTGACTACCAAAGCCCACCCGGCAGCCCTGTCCTGTCCGATCTTCAATGGTACGGGCACGGTGAATGGCGCCAATGTCACAAGCCTGGTGGTCTCCTGCGGGCCCGGTGGCAAGTCGATCATTTACTCGTTCACCGGTGGAACGACGGATGGCGTCCAGCCGGTCGGCAGCCTCATCCAGGGCGGCGATGGCAACTTCTATGGGGTGACTGCATCCGGAGGTACCAGCGGCGATGGGGTCGCATTCAGGATCACTCCCGCTGGTACTGAGACGGTTCTGTACTCATTTGTAGGAGGAGTAACTGATGGGTCCCATCCGTCCGGCGGCCTCATTCAGGCGAGCGATGGAAACTTCTACGGGGTGACCGCGTCCGGCGGCACGAATGGCGACGGCGTCGCATTCAAGATCACTCCCGACGGTACTGAGACCGTTCTTTACTCCTTTGCGGGAGGCGCTACTGACGGGTCCGGTCCTTCAGGCGGCCTCATTCAGGCGAGCGATGGAAACTTCTATGGTGTGACCGCGTTCGGTGGCGCGAATGGCGATGGTGTCGCATTCAAGATCACTCCCGGCGGAACTGAAACAGCTCTTTACTCCTTTGCAGGAGGCGCGACTGATGGGTCTGATCCGTCCGGCAGCCTCATTCAGGCCAGCGACGGCGATTTTTATGGGGTGGCCGAGGACGGAGGCGCATACGGCTATGGCGTCGTCTTTAAGATAACTCCAAGCGGCACAGAAACCGTTCTCTACTCTTTTTATGGCGGAACAGGAACGGGTTCGCGTCCCTCCGGTAGCCTCATTCAAGGGCGCGATGGAAACCTATACGGGATGAGCTATGAGCCGGCGGCTTTCGGCACCATCTTCGGGATTACGCTCAGCGGCACCGTGACCTTTCAGTACACCCTTCTCCGTGAGGCGCCTATTGATCGGCTTGTTCAGGCCAACGACGGCAATTTCTATGGTGCTTACGAAGACGGATACAACGGCGGCATCTTCCAAGTCACTCCCAGCGGTGCCGGATCAATAGTTTATTCTTTCGGTGATGGTACCTTTCCTTCAGGCGGTCTCATCCAAGGCAGCGACGGGGATCTCTACGGGATGACCAGCGGCACAGTCTTCGATTTCGACTGAATTGCACCAGTCTTTTGCGCAGATTCCGTTGAACGGAAAATCCCCGCTCGAAAACGTATGCGACCCGCTCGAGCTCCGAGCGCTGAAGCCTGGTGGGATTGGACCAGCGCGTCATAGAAGGTCTCTCAGTCGGTAGTACAACATCGCGAGCACCAGCGCGGGCCGGCGCAGGATCGCTCCGCCCGGGAAGTTCCGGTGCGGGATGCGCGCGAACACATCGAAGCGCTCGGCCTGGCCGGCGATCGCCTCCGCGACGAGCTTGCCGGCGATGCCCGTGAGGGCGATGCCGTGCCCGGAGAATCCCTGCAGGAAGTACACGTTCGGCATCAGGCGGCCGAAATGCGGCGCGCGGTTCAACGTGATGTCGACGTAGCCGCCCCAGGAATACTCCACGCCGACGTCGGCGAGCTGCGGGAATACCTTGAGCATGCGCGCGCGCGTGGCGCCGGGGGCCTCGAATGAGCTCAGGCCGGAGTAGCTGACGCGGCCACCGAAGAGCAGACGGTGATCGGCCGACCGCCTGAAGTAGTCGAGCACCCAGTTCATGTCGCTCACGGCGGCGTTGTTGGCGATGAGCTCTCGGGCGCGCTCCGCACCGAGCGGCTCGGTCGCGATGATGTGAGTGCCCACCGCCATGATCTTCGCGGCGAGTGCGGGTGCGGCCTTGCCGAGATAAACGTTGCCGCAGAGGACGAGGTAACGCCCGCGGACTTCGCCCCCGGGGGTGCGCACTCGAGCCGAGGTGAAGCCCAGAGCCCGCGTATCCTCGTAGATGCGCGCGCCGGCGCGCTCCGCGGCAGCGGCCAGCCCGAGCGTGTAGTTGAGCGGATGGAGATGACCGCCATTGGAGTCGTAGAGGGCGCTGACGTAGCGCTGGGTGGCGAGCGTCGCTCCAACTTCCTCCCGGGGCATGTAGCGCACAGTGTGGTACAGCAATCGCTCCTGCAGCTCCTCGAGCTCCCCGCGCAGCTCCCGGTCGTGGCGAGGCTTGACCGCAGTCAACATGTAGCCGTCGACCCAGTCGCAGTCGATGCGATAGCGCGCAATGAGCTCGCGCATGAGGGCGAGCCCTTCGATGGAGACGTCCCAGACTGCGCGGGCGGCTGTTCGCCCGATCAGCCTTTCCAGCTTGCCCTGCCCCGAGGCGACCCCGTGGATGGCCTGGGCGCCGCTGCGGCCGGAAGCGCCCCAGCCGATCCGGTGCTGCTCGAGCAGGACGACCGAATAGCCTCTCTCGGCGAGGTGCAACGCCGCCGAGCAGCCGGCGATGCCGCCGCCGACCACGCAGACATCGCATTCCACGGAGCCGGCGAGCGCCGCCCGCTCGGGAGCGGCTCGCGCGGAAGCGGCATAGTAGGAAGCGGCATGCGCGGCCACCATGGCAGTCTCGAGATTATGTAATAAATCGGCGGATCCGGAATCGAGCCAGGATAGCGAGGGGGCGAGGTGGGGGGCAATCAGACCGGACCGGATACCCGCCATCGACGTACTTTGCTGAAGGCACCGAATCGCTCCGCTGTGGTGTAATTGCAGCTCCATGGCACCCGCTCGCCCCCTCATTGGCCTTCCCGCAGACCGGCGGATGATCGGCCTCCATCCCTTTCACGCGGTGGGGGAGAAGTACGCCCGGGCAGTGCTGGACGCCACGGGCGGGCTGCCGCTCCTTATCCCCGCGCTGGCCGAGGAGCTGCGCCTCGATGAGCTGGTGGAGCGCCTCGATGGACTCCTTTTTACGGGGAGCCCCTCGAACGTCGAGCCGCACCACTATGAAGGCCCGCCGAGCCACCCCGGGACCCTGCACGATCCGGCCCGCGATGCCACCACCCTGCCGCTCATCCGCAGAGCGGTGCGGGCGGGGGTGCCTGTGCTCGGCATCTGCCGCGGCTTTCAGGAGGTCAACGTCGCCTTCGGCGGCAGCCTCCATCAGCGCGTTCATGAAGTGCCCGGGCACATGGATCACCGCGACGACGAGAGCCAGCCGCTCGACGTGCAATACGGTCCCGCACACGAGGTGGTGCTCGAGCCGGGCGGTCTGCTGCGCTCCCTCGCCGGCACCGACCGGGTGCGGGTGAACTCCCTGCACTGGCAGGGCATCGAGCGGCTGGGGCCGGGGCTGGCAGTCGAGGCGCGGGCGCCGGATGGATTGATCGAGGCATTCAGAGTCGAGGACGCCGCAAGGTTCGCGCTCGCGGTGCAATGGCATCCAGAGTGGAAGGTAATGGACAACTCCATGTCGCGTGCCCTGTTTGCGGCCTTCGGCGCCGCGTGCCGCGACCGCGCCGAATCAAGGTGAAAGGCAGCCCATGGTGAGCGAGATCCGCCAGTTCTTCCGTGACCACGGCATCTCCGAGGTCGAGGCCATCATCCCCGACATGGCAGGGATCGCGAGGGGAAAGATCATGCCGGCGGAGAAGTTCGCCGAGGATGGCGGCATGCGCCTGCCGGAGAGCGTCTTCCTGCAGACGGTCACGGGCGATTACCCGCCGGACACCAGCGCGGCCATGAGCCCGGCGGAGATCGACATCGTTCTCAAGGCCGACCCGAAGACGGTGCGGCGCGTGCCGTGGGCCGCGGAGCCGACTGCGCAAGTGATCCACGACTGCTTCTACTCCGACGGTCGGCGGGTGACCATGGCGCCGCGGCACGTGCTGCGCAACATCCTCGAGCTATACGCCCAGCGCGGGTGGGAGCCGGTGGTGGCCCCGGAGCTCGAGTTCTACCTGGTCGAGCAGAACAAGGATTCCGATTATCCGCTGCGTCCACCGGTAGGTCGGTCGGGCAGGTCGGAGCCCGGGCGGCAGTCCTACAGCATCGCGGCGGTGAACGAGTTCGATCCGCTCTTCGATGACATCTATCAGTTCTGCGAGGATCAGGAGATCGAGATCGACACCCTGATCCACGAGGACGGCCCGGCGCAGATGGAGATCAACCTGATTCACGGGCCGCCGCTCGACCTCGCCGATCAGGCCTTTCTCTTCAAGCGCACGGCTCGCGAGGCGGCGCTGCGTCACAAGATGTACGCCACGTTCATGGCGAAGCCGCACGCGAAAGAGCCCGGCAGCGCCATGCACATCCATCAGAGCGTGCTGGACGTGAAGACGCGGCGCAACATCTTCAGCAATCCCGACGGCACGCCGTCGCCGCTCTTCTTCGCGCACATCGGCGGCCTGCAGAAGTACCTGCCGGCGGCCATGGCGCTCTTCTGCGCCAACGTCAACTCCTATCGGCGCCTCACCCGGTATCTGTCAGCCCCGATCAACGTGCACTGGGGGTACGACAACCGCACCGCGGGGCTGCGCGTGCCGATGTCGGGACCAGAGGACCGCCGTGTCGAGAACCGTGTCGGCGGCGCCGACGCCAATCCGTATATCGCCATCGCGGCGTCGCTGGTGTGCGGCTATCTCGGCATGGTCGAGGGCTTGCAGCCGAGCGATCCCATCACCGGCAGCGCGCACGAGCTGCCCTTCGGGCTGCCGCGGTCGCTCGATGAGGCGCTGCGGGAGCTGCGCACGAGCGAGCCGCTGGTGAGGCTGCTCGGCGACCCGTTCGTCTCCGCCTTCACCATCGTCAAGGAGGCCGAGTACGAGGTATTTCTGCAGGTGATCAGCTCCTGGGAGCGGGAGCACCTGTTGCTCAACGTCTGACGATGCGAGAGTTCGAGGATGAGGCCCTGTCTCCCATGAAACTGTGGCGCGCCGTGGGGCTCGCGGTGGCGCTGGTGCTGCTGGCCGCCTGCTCCGGCGGATCGGGCGGCGACAAAGTCGTCAACGTGTACAACTGGTCGGATTACATCGATCCGCAGGTACTCAGTGACTTCGAGAAGCAGTACGGCATCAAGGTCAACTACGATGTCTTCGACAAGAACGAGGTGCTCGAGACCAAGCTCCTGACCGGCAACACCGGCTTCGACGTGGTCGTGCCTTCCGCCCCGTTCCTCGAGCTCGAGATCAGCGCCGGCGCGCTCGAGAAGCTCGACAAATCCCAGCTGCCGAACCTCAAGTACCTGGATCCTGCGGTGCAGCGCAACGTAGAGCAGTACGATCCAGGCCACCAGTACGCCGCAGACTACATGTGGATCACCTCGGGCCTGGGCTACAACGCACAGGCGTTGCACGCCCGGATCCCCGACGCACCGGTCGACAGCTGGCGGCTGCTCTACGATCCGGCGGTGGTCGCGAAGCTCGAGGGCTGCGGCGTCACGGTTCTCGATGAGCCTACGGAGGTCATCGGCACGGCGCTCCTCTACCTGGGCAAGAATCCCAACAGTGAGTCGCCGGCCGACCTCGCGGCCGCGATGAAGGTGCTGATGGCCATCCGTCCCTACGTGCGCTACGTCAACTCCTCGCGCTATATCGACGATCTGGCCAATGGCGAGATCTGCCTCGCGCTCGGCTGGTCGGGCGACGTGAAGCAGGCCGAGGTGCGGGCACAGCAGGCCGGCAGGACCTACACCATCGCCTACTCCATCCCCAGGGAGGGGGCGGTCGAGAATTTCGACGTGCTCGCGATCCCAGCCAATGCGCCGCACGCGCGCAACGCCAATCTGTTCATCAACTATCTCCTGGATCCGCACGTCGCCGCGCGCAACTCCAACCTCGTCAAGTACGCCAACGGCGACCTTGCGTCGCAGCCGTACCTGGAGAAGTCGGTGCGCGAGGATCCCGGTATCTATCCGCCGCCCGGGGTGATGCGCACGCTCGTCCCGGAGCGGGCGAAGTCGATGCAGTTCATGCGCCAGCTCACCCGAGCCTGGACGGACTTCAAGACGGGAACCTGAGCGACAGACATTTCAGCCCGATGAACGCCCTACCGTCGACGGCGCCCGATCCGGCGCCGCCTTACGTACGCCTACAGGCCGTCAGCAAGAAATTCGGCGACTTCCTCGCCGTGGACGCGGTCTCGCTCGACATCCGGCGGGGCGAGATCTTCTGCCTGCTCGGCGGCTCCGGGTCCGGCAAGACGACGCTGCTGCGGATGCTCGCGGGTTTCGAGACGCCGAGCGGCGGCCGCATCTACATCGACGGCGAGGACATGAGCGCCGTGCCGCCTTACGAGCGGCCCGTCAACATGATGTTCCAGTCGTATGCGCTCTTTCCCCACATGAACGTGGAGAAGAACGTCGCCTTCGGCCTCGAGCAGGAGCGGCTCGGGCGGGAAGAGATTCGCCGGCGGGTCGCGGAGATCCTGGAGATCGTGCAGATGAGCCCCTATGCGGGGCGCAAGCCACACCAGCTCTCCGGTGGGCAACGCCAGCGCGTGGCTCTGGCGCGGTCGCTCGCGAAGCGTCCGAAGCTGCTGTTGCTCGATGAGCCGCTGGCGGCGCTCGACCGCAAGCTCCGCGAGCGCACCCAGTTCGAGCTGCTCAACATCCAGGAGCGCCTCGGTGTCACCTTCATCGTCGTCACCCATGATCAGGAGGAGGCGATGACGCTGGCTACGCGCATGGGCGTGATGGATCGCGGACGAATCGTGCAGGTCGGGACGCCCGCCGAGATCTACGAAGCACCCGTCAACCGGTTCGTCGCCGACTTCATCGGCTCGGTGAATCTCCTGGAAGGCAGGGTGGTGGCTCGCCGCGGCAACGAGCTCACCATCCGGTGCGAGCCCTTCGGCTGTACCGTCCGCGCCACGTGCGATGCCGAATGCGCACGGGACGATACCGTCTGGGCGGCGATCCGGCCGGAGAAGATCGTGCTCGCGAGCGAGGGGCGGCCAGGAGAGGCGCAGCCAGGGGACAACCGCGTGCGCGGCCAGGTCCGGGAAGTCGCCTACATGGGCGACGTGTCGATCTGTCTGGTCGAGATCGACTCCGGCAAAGTGTTGCGGGTGACTCTGCCCAACCGTGCCGGCCTCGCTACCCAGCGTGACTTGCGGCATGCGACCGTGACGCTGTCGTGGGACGCCGCAAGCCCTGTGATCGTGACCTCATGAGGGAGTCTCGGCGGTTTCCGGGACGCAGGCTCGTCGCGGGCATCCCCGCGCTGTGGCTGGCACTGTTCTTCCTCATTCCTTTTCTCATCGTCCTCAAGATCTCCTTCTCGGAGGCGCGGCTCGCAATTCCGCCGTACGCGCCGCTTTTCAGCTGGCTGCACGGCCTGCCGGTGCCGCAGATCCATCTGTCTAGCTACGCCTACCTGTTCACCAATCCGCTCTACCTGCGCTCCTATCTTTATTCCGTGATGGTGGCGACCATATCGACCGTCTTCTGCCTTCTGATCGGGTATCCGATGGCGTACGCCATCGCGCGCGCCGGAGAGGCCTGGCGGAGCTTCCTGCTGATGCTCATCGTGTTGCCGTTCTGGACCTCGTTTCTGCTGCGCGTCTACGCCTGGATCGGTCTTCTGCAGAACGACGGCCTCATCAACAACGTGCTGATGAGCCTCGGCCTGATCCGCCATCCCGTCACCCTGCTGCAGACGGATTTCTCCCTTTACATCGGCATCGTCTACTCCTACCTGCCGTTCATGATCCTGCCCCTCTATGCGAACCTGGAGAAGCACGATCCGGCGCTGCTCGAGGCGGCGGCCGATCTCGGCGCGCGGCCGCTGCGGGCCTTCCTGCGGGTCACCTTGCCGCAATCGCTGCCTGGTATCGCCGCGGGCTCGCTGCTGGTCTTCATCCCGGTAGTCGGCGAGTACGTAATTCCGACACTGCTCGGCCGCACGGAACAGATCATGATCGGGCGCATGCTGTCGGATGAGTTCTTCGACAACCGCGATTGGCCGGTGGCGAGCGGGGTGGCGATCCTGATCCTGCTGCTCCTCGTCGTCCCCATCGTGCTGCTGCAGCGGGTCGAGCGGCGGGAGCTGGAAGGTGTCGAAGGTCTCGAGGGGGAGACATGAGAACGAGGGGACTCTTCTCGCGCACCGCGCTCGTGCTCGGGCTCGTATTTCTCTACGTGCCCATCGTGTCGATGATCGTGTACTCCTTCAACAACAGCCGCCTGGTCACGGTCTGGGACGCCGCGCATTCGCCCACCCTCAAGTGGTACGGCGTGCTCTTTTCGGACGGAGAGGTTCTCGATGCCGCCTGGCTGTCCCTGCGGGTGGCGGTCTGCGCGGCCACCGCATCCACCATTCTCGGCACGCTGGCGGGCACGGCGCTCGCGCGATTCGGCGCCTTCCGTGGCCGCTCGCTCCTCGTGGGCATGACGACGGCCCCCATCGTCATGCCGGAGGTAATCAGCGGCCTGTCGCTCCTCCTGCTTTTCGTGGCCTTAGAGCAGGCTATCGGCTGGCCGCGGGGGCTCGGGGCGATCACGATCACGCTCGCGCACGTTTCCTTTTGCATGGCCTATGTCACGGTGGTGGTACAGTCACGCCTTGCCGGGTTCGATGAGTCTCTGGAGGAGGCGGCGCAAGACCTGGGCGCCCGCCCGGCGAAGGTGTTCTGGCGCATCACGCTGCCGCTCATCCTGCCGGCGGTGCTGGCCGGATGGCTGCTCGCCTTCACCCTCTCGTGGGACGATCTGGTCATCTCGCAGTTCGTCGCCGGGCCAGGGTCGAGCACGCTGCCGATGGTGATCTTCTCCAAGGTGCGGCTCGGCGTGAGCCCGGATGTGAACGCGCTCGCCACCCTGATGGTATCCATGGTGGCGAGTGGAGTGGTGATCGCGACGGTATGGATGCGTCTTCGACAGAAGCGGCGCGAGCGCGACATGCAGCTTGCCGCCGCCGCCAACCTTTGATCGGCCCAATATTCGATCGGAAATCGTCTATGTCTCAAAAATTGCTCGGTATCGATGTCGGCGGCTCCTTCATCAAGGCGGGTGTGGTGGACGTCGAGGCCGGACGCCTCGTCGGTGAGATCATCTCGGCACCGACACCTCAGCCCGCGGCTCCCGAGGCGATGATGCCGACGATCGCTTCGCTCGCCGCGAAGCTGCCCGAAGCCACTGGCCGGGTCGGGCTCGCCTTTCCGGCCGTCGTCAAGAACGGCCGGGCGCGGACCGCCGCCAACGTCGATCATTCATGGATCGGCGCTGATGGTGCCGCGCTGATCCGGCGCACCCTCGATCGTGATGCGCTGTTCCTCAATGACGCCGATGCGGCGGGCCTGGCGGAGATGCGCCTGGGCGCCGGCCGGGGAGTGAGGGGCTCGGTCGTCATGCTGACCTTCGGCACCGGTATCGGCTCGGCGCTCTTCATCGACGGCAGGCTTTTCCCCAACACCGAGCTCGGCCACATGGAGCTGAACGGCATGGACTCGGAGAAGTACGCATCCGCCCACGTCAAGGCGGTGCAGAATCTCGACTGGCGGGCCTGGATGGACCGGGTCAACGTCTATCTCGACCGGATGCAGGCGCTCTTCTGGCCGGACCTCTTCATCCTGGGCGGCGCCATCAGCGAGCGCTTCGCGGATTTCGCGCCGCTTCTGCACTGCGACGCCGAGGTGCGACCGGCGCATTTCGGCAACCAGGCCGGGGTCATCGGCGCGGCGTTCGCGGCGGCGGAGGCGGGTGCCGGCGGCTAGAGCGAGAGGCCAGGGCGAAAGGCTACGCAGGGCGAGGCCAGACCAGCGCACAGTGACATGACGGCAGTATCGCGCAGCAAGCTCCCCGAAGTCGGCACGACGATATTCACCGTCATGTCGCGCCGCGCGCGCGAGCTCGGCGCACTCAACCTCGGCCAGGGCTTCCCCGACTACGACATCGACCCGCGGCTCGCGGAGCTCACGGGCGAGGCGATGCGTCAGGGGCACAATCAGTACGCGCCGATGGAAGGCGTGCCGGAGCTGCGCGAGCGCATCGCGGGCAAACTGGCCGCGAGCTACGGGGGCGATTTCGATCCGCAGTCGCAGATCACGATCACCCTCGGTGCCACCGAGGCGATCTACTCCGCCGTGCAGGCGGTGGTCGGGCCGGGTGAGGAGGCCATCGCCTTCGATCCGGCATACGACTCATACGAGCCGGCCGTGCGCCTCGCGGGTGGCCGGTGCATCCGGCTCCCGCTGCTGCCTCCCGACTTCCGTTACGACTGGGATCGGGTGCGCAGCGCTGTCACTCCGCGCACCCGGCTCGTCCTGTTCAACACCCCGCACAATCCAGCCTGCACGGCGGCGACGGCGGCCGATCTTGCGGAGCTGGCTGGCATCATCCGCGGGCGCGACATCGTAGTGCTCTCCGATGAAGTCTACGAGCACGTTCTCTTCGACGGCCGGGCGCATGCTTCGGTGCTGTCGCATCCCGAGCTGCGGCAAAGAAGCTTCGCGGTCTTCTCCTTCGGCAAGACGCTGCATGCCACGGGTCTGCGCGTCGGCTATTGCGTCGCCGCGCCGGCGCTCACGCGCGAGCTGCGCAAAGTCCATCAATTCAACACCTTCAGCATCGCGAATCCCCTGCAGCAAGCGATTGCGGCATATCTCGGCGAAAGGCCGCAGACCGGGCGGGAGCTGCCGGCCTTCTTTCAGGCGAAGCGCGACCGGCTGCGCGCCGCGCTCGCCGGATCCGGTTTCGTGCTGCCGCCGGCGCATGGCACTTTCTTCCAGCTGCTCGACTTCGGCGACCTGCTGCCGCCGGGGGACGTGGAGTTCGCGGAGCGTGCGCTGACCGAGGCGGGAGTGGCCACGATACCGCTCTCGCCGTTCTATGCAGAGCCGCCGAAGCTCTCGGTGGTGCGGCTCTGCATCGCCAAGCGCGACGAAACGCTCGATGCAGCGGCCGTGCGTCTGGCCGGGCTCGCGGCGCAACTCAACCGGGCAGGCGCCTGAGCTGAAGTTGCGCCTGCGGCGCGCATTCCGTGAAAGGTTTCCTGCCCACCCGAACGCAGATCGGTTTACCCTCGCTGACCCATGAAAAAATCCAGCCGAGTCAATCATCCGCCGCCGGTCGAGCTCGCCGGCGACAATCACCCGGTCGTTGCCCCGATCTATCAGAGCGTCAAGTTCGAATTCGACACGCTGGCGGAGACCGAGCGGTACCTACGCGGTGAGCGCCCCGGCTTTTTCTACACCCGAGCCTCCAATCCGACCACGCGCCAGCTCGAGCTCCTGCTCGCGGAGCTGCAGGGCCGGGAGGAGTGCCTGGTGACCGCCTCGGGTGTCGGCGCCGTCGCCCAGACGCTGCTCGCGCTCACCAAGCAGGGGGATCATATCCTCTGTTTCGTCGAGACCTACAACCCGACACGCTATCTGGTGCGCCGCCTCCTCGGCCGCTTTGGGGTGACGCACACGATGCTCTCGATCGAGGATCTCGCCGGCATCGAGCGCGCGCTGGCCGCGCATCCGACTCGCCTGGTCTGGTTCGAGAGCCCGACCAATCCGATCACCAAGGTCGCCGACATCGCGGCGATCACGCGCCTCGCCAAAGGGGCCGGCGCTCTCGT
>Ga0134126_10006634_pt1 | contig 14506 bp, 11 predicted proteins | sample KB31752_FD_96881 | JGI IMG/M metagenome (GOLD analysis project Ga0134126, IMG submission 96881) | Terrestrial soil microbial communities with excess Nitrogen fertilizer from Kellogg Biological Station, Michigan, USA - KB3-175-2 | ecosystem: Environmental > Terrestrial > Soil > Unclassified ... | reverse complement strand
GAATGGGACAAACGGCGCAAAACGGGATGTCGGACTACTCCTCATGCATCTAGGTCATCGGCGTGGGCGAAAGCGGCTTTAGACGTTTCACTGTGGGAAATTCGACTGATAGTGGATGTTCTGCGCCTATATAGCGGGGAGAACCGTGTCAAAAGGACATGTACCAAGAGACATGGCTGGCGTTAAAGCGGAGATGAAGCGATGCCGAAAGATTAGGTGTTTGCTTCCACCGCCTTCCACGGGTTGAGATTGATTGCAAAACGAAACTCCAAACCGTATGACAGCCAACGACTTGGTCGAGGTATGGAGGCGTGATGAGGCGCTTGACCGCGTAGGTGGAGATGAAAACCTGCTCGAGGAACTTTGCCAGATCTTCCTGTCCAGTTACCCAGGAGTAATGGAAAAGCTTCGTGAAGCGGTCATGGTTGGCAATTCACTGGGTGTGCAGCAAGCCGCGCACAGCCTGAAGGGCGAACTAAGTTATTTAAGCGCGATGCAGGCAACCAACATTGCACGCTCAATGGAAGATATGGGGCGTGCGGGGGACTTGTCCTGCGCGGTTAGCTCCCTAAACGCGCTGGAGCAATCTCTGGCGCTTCTGCGATTGGCCCTCGATAAATCTACGGGTGTCCATTAAAACCATGAAGCCCATTCCAAAATCGGAGGGTGAACATCCGGTGCTGTTTGAAAAACCCTCTCTCACCGACACCGTGCTTGTCGCAGATGATGATCCGATCTTCCGCCACGTCCTGCAAAGTTGTCTGGAGAAATGGAATTACCGGGTCGTCGCGGTTGAAAATGGGGCGGAAGCCTGGAAAATTTTGGAGCAACCCGACGCTCCTCATTTGGCGATTTTAGATTGGATGATGCCGGGCCTCGATGGTCTGGAACTCTGCCGCAAGCTGCGTCATCGGAAGGAAGGGGCTTACCGGTACGTTGTGCTGGTCACCGCCAAGGACAACATCCAGGACATTGTTGCTGGGCTCGAAGCTGGCGCGGATGACTATCTCACGAAACCTTTTGACGTGGACGAACTACGCGCGCGGGTGCGCGCGGGGTCGCGAATTCTTCAACTTCAGGACGCGCTACTGCAGGCACACGAGAAGTTGCAGTTTGAAGCGGCCCACGACGGATTGACCGGGATATGGAATCGCCGCGCCATACTCGACCTGTTGAAGAAGGAAGTGGAACGCCACCATCGCAACGGCGAGCCTTTGGGAATTGTCATGGCGGATGTGGACCATTTCAAGCGGATCAATGACACCTATGGACATCCGGCGGGAGACACCGTATTGCTGGAGGTTGTCGCCAGGATTATCAAATCGATGCGCCGCTATGATTTCGTGGGCCGTTACGGGGGAGAGGAATTCCTTGCAGTTGTACCCGGTTGCGATGCCGCAGACCTGATGGCCAGCGCGGAGAGGATTCGGGCGTCCATTGCCATGCATGCTATTGACACCGACGCGGGACAGCTTTCCATTACGCTTTCTTTGGGCGTGGTTTCCATGCAGGCAAACAGCATTTTTGACTATGAGTCGGTGCTGCATGCGGCCGACGCGGCCCTGTATCGCGCGAAGGCCAATGGGCGGAACCGGGTGGAGGTGGCAACCTCTTTGTTCGCAGCTCGCGCGGGGTCGGCGTAAGCCGAAATTCCGTCGGAAAAAGCGGATGGCACCTCGGTAGGGTGACGCTGGCACGTAAGTGCCATTCCAAGAAATCACCCAGCAATATAACTTAGCAATCGAGCAGTTCTGGGGGAGGGCTGCCCGGGCGTCCGATGACTCGAAAGAGTCCGGACGCCTGTTAATTTTTAGGGAAGAATTCGCGCTTACAGATGCACCCCCGCCGCGAACCCTTCAATTCACATACCATCGTAATTCGGCCCGCCACCGCCCTCCGGCGGCACCCAGGTAACTATCTCGTATGGATCCACAATGTCGCAGGTCTTGCAGTGCACACAGTTGGAAGGATTCAGATGAATCTGCTTGGCGCCCGGCAATTCCGGATTTTCGACCATTTCGTAGACATTCGCAGGGCAGAAATTCTGGCACGGGTTCCCGAATTCCTTTACGCAACGCTGATTGCAGATATTGGTGTCGTGGATGACTAAATGCGACGGCTGGTCCTCTTCGTGCTTCGTGCCGGAATAATAAACGTCCGTGATTTTGTCGAAAGTCAGATTGCCCTCACGGCGGGCCGGGCCGAGGATGGCCGCTCGCGATGGGTCCTCGGCGGGCAACTTCTCGAGGCGCTTCATTTGTGCGTAATCAGGGTGCGAAGGATACTTCTTGTACAGCCCGCGGCCTCCGGTGAGTTGTTGCAAACCGGCATGAAACAAACCACGCACAAAACCTTTTTCAAATCCCTGATGAAAATTGCGTACCGGCCACAATTCTTTTTTAATCCAGGAATTTTCCACCGCCCTCGGATATTCGCTCAGTTGCGTAACTCCGAACTTCTGCGCTGCGAGCGCATGATACGCAGCCTCTGCAGCCAGCATGCCGCTTTTGATCGCTAAATGAATCCCTTTCAGCCGCTGAGAATTCAGGAAGCCCGCGCTGTCACCAATGATCATCCAGCCATCGCCCGCCAGCGCCGGGATCGAAAACCAGCCTCCGTAGGGGAAAGACTTCGCGCCATAGCGCTCCATCTTGCCGCCCTCGAGCAGTGCGGCGACAAATGGATGTGTTTTGAATGACTGTAAGGCGTGCTGCGCATCAGTACGCGGGTCGTTATAGCCAAGGCCGAATACGAGGCCCAAAGAAATCTGGCGGCCATCAATTCCGTAAATCCACGCTCCTCCATATTCCGCGCGAGTAAGAGGCCACCCTAGCGTGTAGATGACCTCGCCTTTCGCGACACGGCCTTCGGGAATCTCCCATAGTTCCTTTACCCCCACGCCGTAGGTCTGGGGATTACGATTGGCCTGGAGATTGAAGCGATTTATCAATTGCTTGGTCAATGACCCGCGCGCGCCTTCGGCAAAAATGGTGATCTTGGAACGCACGTCGTAGCCGGGCTCAAAATTTGATTTCGGCTGGTTGTTTTTGTCCACGCCTTTGTCCTCGGTGCGAACACCGGTGACGGCCTGTCCCTCCAGCAGCAACTCGGACCCAGCGAATCCATTGAAAATTGTGATTCCGGCATCCTCCACTTTTTTAGCCAACCATTTAGCAAAGCGGTTGATGGAGATGACGTAGTTCCCATGATCCTGGAGTGGCGGAGGCGTGATGGGCAACTTCCATTTGCCTTTTTGGGCAAGGAAGTAAACGCCCTCTTTCTTCACCTCAGCGTCAAGGGGCGCTTCTTTTTCGAAACCGGGAAGAAGTTCGCGCATGGCACGGGGATCAAGCAGGGCTCCGGAGAGGCAATGCTGGCCCGCTTCCCGAGCCTTTTCCAGCACGGAAATGTTTTCTTTAGTTAGTGGTGATTCGGGATTCTTCGCGTTGTGCTCATCAATGAGCTGCGAGAGTCTTAATGCGCAGGCCAGTCCAGCAGGGCCGCCGCCGACGATGACCACATCCGCATCCATTTGCGGATGCTCTACACCGGACAGCGGCTTGCGGAAGCTTTGCATCAGGCTTCCGCTTTTGCTTTCTTCACTTCTTCAGTCAGGGCAGGAACAATTTCCAGCAGATTGCCGATCACCGCGACATCCGCAATGTCGAAAATGGGCGCCTCCGGATCCTTGTTCACGGCAATGATCGAGCGCGAGCCTTTCATCCCGACTAGATGTTGAATGGCGCCGCTTATGCCCAGCGCAATATACAGCCTAGGTGAGACTGTTTGACCGGAGGAACCAATTTGGCGTTCGATGGGAAGCCATCCAGCGTCGCAAATAGGACGTGAAGCCGCCAGTTCCCCGCCGAGGGCCTCAGCCAGCTTCGCAGCCATGTCAACGTTTTTTTGTTCCTTAATGCCTCGCCCGACGGAAACAATAATCTCAGCCTGGGTTAAATCAACCGCCTGTTTGGCTTCTTTATAAATTTCGTGCGACTTCACTCGGATGGAAGTATTCTCGACAGCCGCATTCACGGTTTCGATTGGAACTGGCGCAGGCCCGTTTTCGGCCTGGTCCGCGCGGAATGATCCAGCCTGCACCGTCGCAAAGTACGGTGGTTCGCCCGTAAAAGACACATCAGCGGCAAATTTCCCTTGAAACATCTGCCGCGTGAAGATCAGCTTGCCTGACTCATATTTGTAGCCGACTACGTCCGAGATTACTGGCCGGTCCAAAGCCAAAGCTAGCTTGGGAGCAAAATCACGCACCTGGTAAGTATGGGGAAACAGCACCAACGACGGTGATTTTTCCAGCAGAAACGGCTTCAATGCGGCGACGTAACCGTCCGCCGTATATTGCTCCAGCGACGGAGATTGAATTTGATACACCTTCGCCAGCTTTTTTGCCGCAATTTCATTGGCGGCAGAGGAAACGTCCGCGCCCATGACGACCGCTTCCACACTGCAGCCCGTATGCGCGGCGATTTTCTGCGCGGCGGCAATCGTCTCATAAGAGACGCGGTTCAGCTTCCCATCACGCTGTTCCGTGATAACCAGAATTGCGCCGGGCGCGCTCAATCGATCTCCTTCATAATTTGCCTGCTCACAGAACCCGCATCTCGTTGCGCAATTTATCAACTAGTTTGCGCGCGATTTCCGCGGGAGGGCCATCTATCTTCTCGGTTTGTTTTTGCTTCCCGGGAATGTACAGCCGCTCGATTTTTAGTCCATTTTTTCCGACCGCCGCCGCGACATCCGCCCATCCGAGCTTTGTCATCGGCTTGTTCTTTGCCTGTTTGATTCCCATCAGAGTCGCATAGCGAAGCTTGTTTCCACCGGATTGAATCGTGAGCACGGCGGGCAGCGGCATTTCCAGGTCTTGAAAATAACCTGCTTCCAGCTCGCGCTTTAATTTGAGTCCATCGCCTTCTTTTGCGATGTGGAGGATGATAGTGGAGTGGGGCCATCCCAGGACCTCAGCGAGCAGGACGCCGGTCTGCGCGTAGCCAAAGTCGTCGGACTGCAACCCAGTAAAGACTAGATCAAAATTTTCGCTCTTCACCGCCGCGGCAATCGCTTTCGCGGTTGAAGCTGGATCCAGTCTTACGAATTCATCTCCTTCAAGATGGATGGCCCGGTCCGCTCCTTTCGCCAACGCTTCCCGCAGCGCCTGTTGGGCGCGGGCAGGCCCCGCTGTCAATACGACGACTTCCCCGCCATTTTTCTCCTTCTGCCGCAGCGCTTCCTCCAGCGCGTAGGCATCGGGCTCATTGGCCTCGTAACTTACGTCTTCGCGGATCCACGAGCCGCTTTCATTCAATTTGATGGGAGCATCTTTTTGCGGGACTTGCTTAATGCAGACAAGAATCTTCATGTCGAACCTAACGGTAGAAAAACCAGCCAGCGCTTCTAAACATCCTACAAAAACTTTACAGTATATACCTCACTCCATTAACGAATCGCCACTGGGAGACGCCATGCGCAAACAGATCATGCTTCAGATGCTCATCCTGCCAGCTGCGTTTGCGGTCTTGATCACGTGTTCATTCGCACAGCCCACGCCCAACCAGTCGCAGGACAATGACTGGTGGAAGCATGCGGTTTTCTATGAACTCTACCCTCGCAGTTTTGCCGACAGCAATAAGGACGGCTTTGGCGACCTTCGCGGCATTACTTCCAAAATGGATTACTTAAAGCAGCTCGGCGTGGACGCGATATGGCTCACGCCCTGCTATCCGTCGCCGCAGATTGACTTCGGCTACGACATTTCAGACTACGAAAATATTGATCCCAAATATGGCACCCTGCAGGATTTCGATTCCATGGAAAAGGAAGGCCAGAAGCGCGGCATTCGCATCATCATGGATTTCGTCCTGAACCATACCTCCGATCAGCACCCGTGGTTCATTTCTTCGCGCTCCTCGCGCACGTCTCCGTTTCGCGATTGGTACATATGGCGCGATGGCAAAGGGCCGCACCAGCCGCCTAACAATTGGAACTCTCTCTTTGGCGGCCCGGCATGGCAGTGGGACGCAAAAACCGGTCAATACTACTATCACTTTTTTTATCCGCAGCAGCCGGACCTGAACTGGCGAAACCCCGCAGTGGAAAAGGCCATGTTTGACGTGACTCGCTGGTGGTACAAACGCGGCGTCGCTGGATTTCGCCTGGACGCCGTGGACACTCTGTTCGAAGATCCGCAACTGCATGACAATCCAGTTCTGCCCGGCAAAAACCAGTTTGGCGATCCCAATGAGAAGAATGAATACGACCAGAAACTGCCGCAAGTCCATGAAGTGCTGCGCGCCCTGCGCAAAGTCGCGGATGAAAACCACGCAGTGCTGATCGGTGAGACCTATACCGACAATCTTCAACAATTGAAGCAATATTACGGCAACAACGAAGAACTGCAGATGCCGATGGACATGATGCTGGGCCTGGTGAATAAGATTTCCGCGCCAGCATTTCGTCACCAGATTGCCCTGGCGGAGGCTTCGGGCGGCTGGCCGGTTTATGTAATGAACAATCATGACATTGAGCGCTCCTACGACCGCTACGGTGACGGCAAACACAATGACGCGATCGCCAAGTTAATGGCAGGTCTTTACCTCACGCTTCGCGGCACGCCCATCTTGTATTACGGCGAAGAAATTGGGATGCAAAACAACGACCCCAAACGCAAGGAAGACGTAAAAGATCCTATCGGGAAGCTGGGATGGCCGGTGAATAAGGGGCGCGATGGCGAGCGCACACCCATGCAATGGAGCGATGGTGTGAACGCAGGCTTCACCACCGGCACTCCGTGGCTGCCGGTTCCTCCCACTTACAAGACACACAACGTGGCCACGGAGTCGAAAGCCCCCAACTCGATTCTCGAATTTTACCGGCACCTGCTGGCCTTGCGACATACCAATCAGGCCTTTGTTGAAGGAAAGTATGTTCCGCTCGATGAGAGTGATCCAAATGTGTTGTGCTATCTGCGTCAAAGTGAGGACCAAACGGTGGTGGTTGTTCTGAACATGTCGAGCGCCCCGCAGAGATTGCGCCTGGATTTAACGCGGACGGAGCTCCCAAGAAAAGACCGTTCGGGAAAAACTGCGACCACTCTGCTCACCACGATGCAGCAAGCGCCACAGCAGGTCACGCTCGACCATATGCAACTGGATCCGTTCGCGGTTTATATAGGGAGTGTGCGGTAGGAATTTATAGCGTTGTGGAATGGGAGCCCTGTGCCGCTGCCGCGCCGTCGGCAGGGAAACAGATATATACATCGGGCCGGATTCCCGTTTTCTGCTGATAACGGGCGGCTATCTGTTTGGCGAAAGAGTCCGCCTGCGCAGCGTCCACCAGATTGACCGTGCATCCGCCAAAGCCCCCTCCGGTCATCCGCCCGCCGCGATAGCCGGGCAATCCTTCGGCGGCTTCGACCATCAAGTCGAGTTCCACGCTGCTGACATGAAAAAGATCGCGAAGGCTGCGATGCGATTCGCGCATGAGCCGGCCAACCTCGTCAATATTTCCGCGCGAGAGCGCTTCCGCCGTATCGGTCACCCGCTGATTTTCAGAAACAATGTGCAACGCGCGTTGATAAATCGTTTTGGGAAGATCATTGCACTGGGATTGAAGTTGTTCCACTGAGACATCGCGCAGCGCGCGAATTCCGCTGTAATGCCTGGAAAGCATTCGAACCGCCTCATCACATTCTTCGCGGCGCGTGTTGTATTCTCCGCTGGCCAGTGCATGCTTGACCATGGTGTTGCAAATCACTAAGCGTTCACTATCTGGAAACGGAATCATCTTGTATTCGAGAGAGCGGCAGTCCAGCAAAAGCGCTCGCCCAGATTCTCCCAAGCAGGAAACGAATTGATCCATGATTCCCACGCGTGCGCCCACGAAATTGTTCTCTGCTTCTCGGCAAATTTTTGCAATCTCAGGCGTGGGTAGCGAGCGGTTGTTCACCTTCAGAAAAGCCAGCGCGCTGGCGACTTCAACAGATGCCGAAGAACTCAAGCCGGAACCGATTGGCACCTCGCCTTTCACGAGGAGACTCGCGCCTTGGATTGGCTGGCCGGCTTTTTGCAACGACGATGCCACTCCTAAAATGTAATCGCACCAATTCTGCAGGCGCTTTTCGGGCAGGCTGCGAACGTCAAATTCAAATTTGTCGGGAAAATTCTCAGACTGGATCACCAGCTTGTGGTCATCGCGAGAAGCAATTGCTACCCAGGTCTGGAATCCAATGGCGCACGGAAGAACGAACCCTTCGTTGTAGTCGGTATGTTCTCCGATAAGGTTAACGCGTCCAGGAGCATGAAAAAGGTCTGGCCGCGATTTGAAGAGGCTGAAGAAATTGGCCGCTAAATCGCGCTGACTCATCGGAACTGAGAGTTCATCCCTGGGAAGCAAACTGGCCCGTAGAATACGTTCTCTGATTTCCGCGTGTCAATGAAAGGCTGAAAACGGCGGTATTGTCTATGTTTTTGGAGCGCTGAAGTTTTTCCCACGTAATGCCGATAAAATATGCGAAGAGGTTCGTGTAAAGGACAGTCGCATATGGCACAGAGCGGGACTCAAACCAAAGTTGACGAGCAATCCATCTCCGAACGGCTGAAAACCGCCACCTCTGAATTATACGAACTGGAAAAATTGGTGCTGTCGGGCAGCTTTTCCCCGCGGGTTCTCAGCGAATTTCGCAGCGCGGTGGACAACGTCCGCCAAACCTCGTGGGCCGTCCAGCAATGGATCGGACTCCAGCAGCAATCTCGCGATCCCTACTCAGTAATGAACATACTCTCTGCGGAACGCGTCCGCCGCGCCACAGAGATCAATAAAGAGCTGGCAATTGATCTCCAATCATTGGAAGTGGGCCTCGAAACCGGTGGCTTGAAAGAATTGTTTCGTGCAGTCTCTGACCTGCAGGAGTCTCTAGCACCGTTGTTCCCCAATAAACTCTAACAGCAATATCTAAGCCCAGAACGTCCGGTCAAGCGTTCGGTATTGAATGGCCTCAGCGATGTGCTTCGGCATAATTGCCGGGACACTGTCGAGGTCCGCAATGGTGCGGGCGACCTTCAGAATACGATCATGGGCTCGCGCGCTCAGCCCCTGCTGCGTCATGGCGCGTTCCAGCAGGCTCTCGCAATCCGCCGACAACTCACAGTAGGTCCGCATATGACGGGGAGACATTTGCGCGTTGCAGTACAACTTTTCGCGCTTCATCGAGGCAAAGCGGTTCAATTGCGTCTCCCGCGCACGCATCACCCGTTCCAGAATCTGGGCTGACGTTTCCGGCTCAGAGCCAGAACGCATTTCTTTGTAGTTCACCGCCAGTACATCAATGTGAATGTCAATGCGGTCGAGCAGCGGGCCGGAGATTTTCGCGATGTAGCGCTGGATCATAACCGGAGTGCAATGGCACTCCCGCGAGCGGTCATTGAAATATCCGCACGGGCAGGGATTCATGGCGGCCGCAAGCATGAATCTCGAAGGAAAGGTCAAGGACATGGAAGCCCGTGAGATCGTAACCGTTCCGTCCTCCAGGGGCTGGCGCATCACTTCAAGAACGTTGCGGGGAAACTCGGGGAGCTCATCCAGGAATAAAACGCCGTTGTGCGCCAGAGAAACCTCACCAGGGCGTGGGATTACGCCTCCTCCAATCAGGCCGGCATCGGAAATCGTATGGTGCGGCGCACGAAAAGGCCTCACGCCAACCAGTCCCGCTCCCTGGTCGAGGACTCCGGCGACACTATGAATCTTGGTTGTCTCCAGCGCCTCTTCGAAAATAAACGGCGGCAGGATGGTGGGCATGCGCTTCGCCAGCATTGTTTTGCCGGAGCCCGGAGGGCCAATCATCAGAATGTTGTGCCCATCCGCGCAAGCTACTTCCAAAGCCCGTTTCGCGGTCTGCTGGCCACGAACGTCTTTGAAGTCCACAGCAAAATGTTGCGCTTCGCTCAACAGAGTGTCGCCGTCCACTTTTACCGGCCTTATGCCATTGCCGGAATTCACGAAATGGATGACGTCGAGCAAAGACTTGACAGGATAGACCTCAACTGCGCTCACCATCGCTGCTTCACGGGCATTTGCTTCAGGAACGACAATGCGTGCAATCTTCTTCCCGCGGGCTTCAATGGCAATTGGCAAGGCTCCGCGCACACTTCGCAGGCCTCCGTCCAAAGACAGCTCACCCACAAACAGGCAGTCGGGGACATCCTTGCGAGTAAGGCCACCGTAAGCGCCCACAATGGAAAGCGCCATGGGCAAGTCGAAACCCGAGCCTTCCTTACGGATATCCGCGGGAGCAAGATTAATGGTGATGTGGGTCGGCGGAATGTCATAACCGCAATTTTTCAAGGCAGCGCGAACGCGATCGCGGCTTTCCCTGACTGCCGCATCCGGCAGGCCAACCGTGTGAAAGTGGTCTTCGTTTGTCTTGATTCCAGACACGTCCACTTCTACTTCAATGATGTTGGCGTCAATGCCATACACCGCGGCGCTAAGAGTTTTGTAGAGCATCAGGCCTTTTCGTAGTGCGACACTAAGAGATAGTAAGCAAGCCTACCTTCCGGTTTCTCAGGAAACGGTGATTGCCGTCACCCAGCAGTGACGATAGCTTGTGGAAATCATTTCCAAATACGTACTTTCGAACCAAGATTCCTAATACCAGCATCCGCGACGTGTAAACTACGATGGTCATTCGTAGAAGTAGCGTTCATCTAGTCCTGGGCCCATGTCAGAAGAAAACAAGGCCGATTCCACTTCCCGGCGCACCCCGGGTCATTTGGAACGGGAGGAGTCTCAGCTATGGCGCTGGGCACTCATGTTCCTGGTGTTGCTTGCGACTGGTCTGGCTGCTTTGGCCTGGGACCGGCTGCAAGACCTGCCCTACCACCTTGGCGCCGTTCCCATAGGACTTGTAGTTCTGAGCGTTCTTTTTGCCGTCTACGTGTACGGGCGCCGTCGCGAGGTCTCAGAGCTAAAGTCTCTTCTGCATGACCTGGAAGAACGCAGCGGAACCGCTCCTTCTCCGGAGCAGTTGGATCAGCTCAGCCAGGTCATTTCCCGCTCGCAAAAAAGCTTCAAAGAATTAATCGATTCGCTGGAAGACGCGGCCTTCGCATTATCGTTGGATGGAACCCTGCGCACGGTGAACCGCAGCCTGAGTAATCTGCTGCGCCATCCCTACACGGAGATCGTGGGGCGTAAGCTCGATGAATTTATTGAGGAGCCGGCCCGGGCCGAAGTCGAAAGCAACCTAGCCCGCTTTCTGGAAAAACGCCACTGGGCAGGACTGGTAAATGTAAGGCTCAAGAACAGCACTCGTATTCTGTATTTTGATTGCACCCTGAATGCGATTGTGAAGGACGACGAGGTAGTGGGAACCAGCGTCCTGGCGCGTGACGTAACCAGTGAACGCGAAAAAGAAACCCGCTTCACCGAATTGTTCGAGACCTTGCAGGAGGGAATTTACTTCAGCAGTCCTGAGGGCAAACTCCTCGACGCCAATACTGCGCTGGTCACCATGCTCGGTTATGAAACCAAGGAGGAGATACTGTCCCTCTCGCCCGAGCAAATGTCATTTCACGGCGCGCAAGCGGCGCCACTGGGCAATGTTGGAAAGAATTCCAGCGGCGTCCGGCAGAGAGAAATCACGCTGCGTCGCAAGGATGGTTCGGCTGCTATTTTGATCGACACCTCGCGCGCCATCCTTGACGGCTATGGCAATGTCATCCGCTACCAGGGAACGCTGGCAGATGTAACGCAACGCCGAGGCATTGAGAGGAAACTGCGCGAGCAGGAGCAATTCCAACGCTATTTGCTGGAAAGTTTTCCCGATCTCATTCTGGTCATTGGGCTTGATGAGTCCTATCAATTCGTCAGCTCTCGCATCCGCGACGTGCTGGGCGGAAAACCCGAAGACCTGCTCGGCAAAAAAGTTACCGAGACCGAACAATCGACAGAACTAATTGCTCTTTGTCGGGAGATTCTGGCGGGAAGAATGGCCTTTGGCGCCTGTGAATACGGAATCCGGCACAGCGACGGAAGTTGGCGCATGATGCGCGCCTCGGTAAGCGCCCTGCACGATGCGGAACGCGCGCTGAGTGGCGCAATCGCTTCGATTCGAGATATCACTATCGAACGAAAATTTGAGGCCCAGGTCATCGAGAGCGAACGTTTGGCCGCAATGGGCCAGATGATCGGCGGTTTCGCCCACGAATTGAACAATCCGCTCACCAGTATTCTGGGAATGGCCGATTTGTTACAGGACACCGCCAGCGACGAAACGCGAAAGCAGCTCACCACGCTCCAGCAAGAGGCCCGGCGCGCTGCGGAGGTCGTACAAAACCTGCTGTACTTTTCTCGTCCGCCAGCGCCTGGCAGAAATCCAATTGACGCGGGAGAACTCATCGAGCGGACGATACATTTACACACTTATTCGCTGCGAAAAAACAATATTACAGTGGATTTTCTTCGCGAGCCTGTACGCCTAGTCAACGGCGATGCCCACCAGTTAATGCAGATATTTCTGAATCTCGTACGCAATGCGGAACAGGCAATCCGCGAGACGCGCGACCGGGGGACGCTGCGAATCCGCTGCTCCAACAGCGCTCAGGCGGTGAGCATTACATTTCAAGATGATGGCGCCGGAATTTCTGCGGAAGTATTACCGTATATTTTCGATCCCTTCTATACGACGAAGCGGCCCGGAAGGGGCACCGGCCTTGGCTTGAGCATCTGCAAGGCAATCCTTCGCGAACACGGTGGAAATATTGAAGCGGCCCCAGGCCCAGGCGGCGGCGCGGTTTTCACCGTGACCCTGCCCACCATGAAAGCGCAGAGTTCTCACGCGTGACAAAGGTCACGTTCTTTCAGCGTTCCACAGCCATAGCGACCGCGTTACCGCCTCCCAAACAGAGCGCGGCGATTCCGCGATGCACATCGCGACGAATCATTTCATAAATCAATGTCACCAGAATGCGCGCGCCACTCGCGCCGATGGGATGGCCGATGGCCACGGCCCCGCCGTTCACGTTCACTTTTGCGGGGTCGAGATTGAGTTCGCGCATTACGCCCAGCGCCTGAACGGAGAATGCCTCGTTCAATTCGTAAAGGTCCACGTCCTGGTTCTTCCACCCCGTCTTTTCCCAAATCTTGCGAATCGCGCTGACAGGGGCCATCATGACCCAGGCGGGCGCGATTCCACTGGTGGCTTGCGCGACGATGCGAACCATCGGCTTTGCTTGAAGGTCTTTGGCTTTGGTCGCGCTGGTTACAACCACCGCAGCCGCTCCATCGTTGACTCCCGGAGCGTTGCCGGCGGTCACGGTTCCGTCTTTTTTGAAAGCTGGCTTCAAGCTGCGCAGAATTTCGATGGTCGTATCTTCCCGTGGAGATTCGTCCTTATCAAAAATCCCAGGCGCCCCGCCTTTCTTCTTGGGAGGAATTTCGACGGGAACAATTTGTGACTTCAAACGGCACTCTTTCATGGCTGCAATTGCCTTGCGATGCGAGTTCAGCGCAAACTCATCCTGCTCTTCCCGAGTAATGCTGTATTTCTCCGCGACATTTTCCCCGGTCATTCCCATGTGGTAATTGTTGTAAATATCCCAAAGACCATCCTGAATCATTGCATCCACAATTTGCGCGTTGCCCAGACGATATCCTTTGCGCGCTTGCGGCAATAGGTAAGGCGCGTTGGTCATGGATTCCATTCCGCCCGCGACCACAATGGAACTGTTTCCCGTCTGTATCGCTTGCGCTGCAAGGGCCACCGCTTTCAATCCCGAGCCGCAAACTTTGTTTATAGTCATGGCACCCACTTCATCGGGCAATCCGCCCAACAAAGCGGCCTGGCGCGCGGGATTCTGACCCAGTCCGGCGGAAACGACATTGCCCATGATGCACTCATCCACAAGCTTCGGATCAACATTGGCGCGCTTCACGGCCTCGCGTACAGCAATAGAACCGAGTTGCGTTGCGCTGAAATCAGAGAGGCTTCCTTGGAATTTTCCGACCGGCGTGCGACACGCGGAAATGATGACAACATCTTCGAGAGCGGCCATTTTCCTGCTCCTTTTTCGCTTCCAATCCTCATTATAGTTGCGTGGAAAGTGCTTGCGCCGACAATATCGCGGTGCAATATTTCTCAGCTCGCATGCACTGCTGAATGAGACAGAACTGCGAAATCGAAGAATCGGAAAAAGCGTGGAGGTTGGGAATTTTCTGGTCAGCAAATCTCTCCGTTACAAAATTCTTCTGGAGAAACCCGCGTGAAGTAACTTTGGTACACCGTTCATACGCGTTGATGACATCATTTTTTTCTTGACTTCATTTTTCAATAACTCTATACATTCAATCAGTCGCAACAAACGACCGTTGCATTATCCACGAAGAGTGGAAAAGGGAGAATAGACAGAATGGCAACCAAGAAGAAAGCAGCCAAGAAAAAGAAGCACTAAAAATGCTTCAAGAAAACGACAGGGGACGCGAAAGCGTCCCCTGAGTT
>Ga0134126_10006633_pt1 | contig 14510 bp, 11 predicted proteins | sample KB31752_FD_96881 | JGI IMG/M metagenome (GOLD analysis project Ga0134126, IMG submission 96881) | Terrestrial soil microbial communities with excess Nitrogen fertilizer from Kellogg Biological Station, Michigan, USA - KB3-175-2 | ecosystem: Environmental > Terrestrial > Soil > Unclassified ... | reverse complement strand
TCTCGAACTTCGATCCTTGCTTCCCCTATCGGAGTTCCTTGTGGGGTCACAACCGAGCCGCTGATCACAACGCCGCCCATGCCGTTGCTCATGCTCGTGCGGGGACCCATCCCAGAGTTCTGGGCAATACCGCAAATAGTAAAGAAGGATGAGAAAACGAGAACTACTGCCAAACGACCTTTCATTGAGCCCAATACCTCTTGGAGTTCCTGCACGCCATCTGGGAATACCTGCTGTGCTGTTCAGTGAGAATGAAGCCGGAGCGGGACAAGTTGGCCAATCTTGAGCGCTCGCGGATGAAATATATATTCTGGTGACAGGCAACTACACTGAGTTGCCAGGATCGATTTTCTGCAAATGAGTGAAGTTGTTATAACTCCCGCACGCAATGTTGCCGGTTCCATTCGATTGCCAGGCGACAAAAGCATTTCCCACCGCTACGCGATGTTGGCGGCACTGGCGGAGGGAACCACTCGATTGCAAAACTTCTCTACTGGGGCAGATTGTGCAAGCACGCTGGAATGCCTGCGGGCCGTCGGTGTTAGCGCGGCGCAAGAAAATGGGAGCCTCCTTATCAACGGCTGCGATGGCAAATTTACCGCCCCGTCCGCGGCGCTAGATTGCGGGAATTCCGGCTCTACTATGCGCATGCTCTCGGGCATCCTGGCGAGCCAGCCGTTTGCCTGTGAGCTGCTTGGAGACGAATCTCTTTCCCGGCGACCAATGCGAAGGATTATCGAGCCGCTATTGCAAATGGGCGCCAACATCGATTCGCGGGATGGGCAGGCCCCTCTGCGAATCACTGGTCGCAAACTCCGAGGAATCGAGTTCCGTCCTAAAGCCGCCAGCGCACAAGTCAAAACCTGCGTGCTGTTCGCCGGCCTGTCGGCGGCCGGCGAGACCGTCGTCGAGGAAAAGCTCCGCACCCGGGATCATGGCGAGTTAGCGCTGCGTGCCTTTGGCGCACAAATCGATCGTCAGCGAAATCGCGTAAGCATCCGCGGAGGGCAACGCTTGAAAGCTATCGAGGCGACCATCCCAGGCGATATCTCGTCAGCCGCATTTTTTCTGTGTGCGGCAGCGCTTTTCCCCAAAAGCAATTTGATCATCGACTCAGTGCTGCTGAACCCCACCCGGGCCGTGTTGCTCGACGTGCTGATCGCCTTGGGAGTCCAAATCAACGTACTGCAGGTGGACGAACAGCACGGAGAACTTGTCGGAACGATCAAGATCCACGGAGGACAACTCGGCGGCTTGAAAATCTCAGGTGGACAAGCGGCTGCCCTGATTGACGAGATCCCAGTCTTGGCCGCAGTTGCTCCCTACACTCGTGATGGTATTGAAGTGAGAGACGCTCGGGAACTGCGGGTCAAAGAGTCCGATCGCCTCGCCACCGTAACCCGGAATCTGCGGGCCATGGGCGCGGAGGTCACCGAATTCGACGATGGATTAAGAGTTCCAGGAGGCCAGAGCCTGCATGGGGCGGAAATCGATTCTGAGCATGACCACCGCATTGCGATGGCTTTCACCGTGGCTGCGCTGCGCGCCGAAGGTGACACCCTCATTCGCGGCGCCGACGCCGCGCGGGTCTCTTTTCCCGGCTTTTATCAGACGCTGGACACAGTTGTAGAGCGCTAGCGGCTCTGTCCAGCAGCTCTCGATTTTCCAAGTACGGCGGTCAACCCCCGGAGGGTCCCGGCCATCCTACGTTTATCAACAGCAAACGCGCCTGCTGTGTAACCCAAATTTTCGGCCTTTGCAGGCCGTCCGCACACTTCGTTGAGCAGGCACCACATCCACAAAATCAGAGGGAGGAAAGTAATGAAAAACCTGTATAGGCTTGGAATGGTTCTAGCAATGAGTGCTGGATTTGCACTGGCACAGGGCACACAGTCTCCGGCAACAACACCGAAGACATTCCCCGACCAGACATCAACCCCGGCGGCCACTCAGAATCCGGATCAAAACCCGACTGCTGCGCAGCCGCAGAGTTCGGACCAGACTCCGTCTTCGAGCAGCCAGGCTCCGACTAGCCCTTCGAGCGCGCAACCAGCTAGTCCCCAGAGCCCGGATATGACTTCGCCGAGCTCCACCTCTTCTAACCCTTCAGCCACGCAGAGCACGACCCCGTCAACCAGCGATCAAAGTGCAAACCCAAATAGCAGCGCAGCTCCGTCAACCAGCCAAAGCACAACTCAGTCAACCACGACCACTACGACGACCCCGTCTTCAAGCCAGCAGAGCACGAATCCCAGCAGCAGCGCCACTCCATCGACCAGCGGCAGCGCAAGCCAAAGCACGATGCCGCAGAGCGATACTGGAGCGAACGCTGCCGGTAGCTCTGACATGCAGAGTAAGATTCAAGCTGCATTCCAGCAGGATCCGGCCCTGGCGAACGTAACCGTGAGCGCAACTGGAAACACCGTTGAACTCTCCGGTACGGCAGCTAGCAAGAAGGACAAGAAGAAGGCCGAGAAATTGGCGAAGGAAAATGCCAACGGCGCCAAGGTTGTAGATAACATCCAGGTTGGCGGCGGCAGCAACTCAACGACTCCGCAACACTAAAACAATTCGCAAGGACTTAACTCAGGCGGCCGAAAAGGCCGCCTCTTTTTATGAGAGCACAACCGGAATCGATGATCTACGTTCTTCTATCCTGGACCGACAGCAACGAAATTGGGAGTTTGACGCGGGCAGCTCGCGCCCATACAGGTGGAATCCACTTGTGGGGCTTTCAACGGACGATTTCCATTGCTGTCGAGTAGTTCGGTATCGTTGCTGGTGAGAATCACAGAAAGATCTTGCGATCCGCTGTTAGCGGTGATGACCTTGGCGCTCTCGGCGTCGGACGCAATCGAGACTGGAGCTATTCCGATGGGAATGGTTTTTGAGACCGTGAGGCTGGAGTTGTTGATTACGCTCACATTGTTGGAACCCTGGTTTGCTACGTAGCTGCGAGTGCCGTCTGCCAAAGCCGTCACTGAAACCGGATTGGAACCAACTGTCACATTGGTGACGCTCAGATAATTGGGCGAAATGGGATCGGCATTGATGATGCTCACCGAATTCGATCCGGAATTCGTCACGAGTACGCGCTGCAACTGAGAATCGAAAAACGCAAAGTTTGGAGAGCTTCCTACCGTCACCGGATTGCCGGCGTTGGCTACAGGACTATCGGTCGTCGCATCGATGGCTGTCACGGTTCCCGAGCCTTTGTTGACGACATACACGCGCGAGCTGTCTGGTGAAGCGACGGCCCATGCCGGCGCGGTTCCGACCGGGATAGTTGCAAAAACCGTGTTGTCCCGCGTGGAGATTGATGTTACCGAGTTGCTGCCCTGGTTTACCGCATACACCTTGGTACCATTCGCCAGGCCAGTTAGACTGACTGGAGCGCTTCCGACCGGTATTTCCGCACTCAGCGCGAGCGGAGAACCCGTCAGTACACCCACCACACCTCGTCCTGATTCCGCAACGTATACGTTTCCGTTCACGTCTGCCAATGACACCGGAGCAGCGCCAGAAGGCAAAGCAGTTGTCTGTTGTCCGCTGATTGCCAGTAGAGATGGAAGAAAACTGGTGACGCTGTCGCTGCCTTGATCGGCGACGATGACACGCGTGGCCTCAGCCAATGCAAACACGGGGTTGCTGCCGACGGGAGTAACAGCGGAAATGGTGTCGCCAGAAACGTCAACATCAGTCGCGGAACCCTGCCCTGAAGGTGCACTCGAGGTGAAGACCGCCATACGGAACGTCTGGGGATCGGGCGTGACTGTTGGAATAGGGCTAGCTACGGGGCGAAACGTGTCCCCGCATCCACACAATATTAAGAGCAGCGCCCCTGTTGCGGCCATTCTGGCCAGACTCGAAAACTTCATTCACTCTCCCGAAAGACGCAATAAGCGATTGGCGATAAGCGATAGGCCGCAAACGGAGTCTGGTCCAGCCTACTACCTATGGCTTATTGCATATCGCTTACTGCCGATTGCCATTTGCCTTTCCCTGATTGTAAATAGACGGTGAGATGACGCGCTATATCTGTGACTGGCTCGCCATGGGATAGGTGGGCGAAAGCTCACGCAACCGGGCCAGCGTTTCCGGAACCAGCAACAAAGCCAAGTTTATGTCGTCTTCCGAATTGTGCTTACCCAGACTAAAGCGAATGCTGGCACGTGCTCGTTCTGACGGCAGGCCCATCGCCGTGAGCACATGTGAGGGCTCAATCGCGCCAGAAGAACAAGCGGCGCCCGTCGAAACAGCGAGTCCTTTCAGATCGAGTGCAATCACCATGGCTTCGCCTTCAATGTGATCGAAGTAAATGTTGGAGGTGTTGGGAACGCGCGGAGCCCCACCACTATTCACTCCACAGGCATCGACCCGCGAGAGAATGCCTTGCTCGAAGCGGTCTCGCATCGTTCGAATGCGCTCGACGCTTCCGTCTTCAAAGCCGCGCAGCGCGATTTCAGCAGCCTGACCCAAGCCAACGATGGCGGGCAAGTTCTCCGTGCCGGCCCGGCGCTGGCGCTCGTGATTTCCGCCGTACAGCATCGCTTCCAGCAGCGTGCCGCGGCGAACGTAGAGGGCTCCGGTTCCCTGGGGTCCGTGAAATTTGTGTCCCGAAATGGACAGCAGATCGCAGCCGATTGCCTTTACGTCGAGCGGAACCTTGCCCGCTGCCTGCACTGCATCACTGTGGAAGTACACGTCTGCCTCAGCCGCGATGCGCCCAATCTCTTCTACCGCTTCGAGGACGCCAGTTTCATTGTTGGCTGTCATGATGCTGATGAGCTTTGTGTTCGGACGCAGCGCGTCGCGCACATCATCGGGATCGACCCGGGCATCGCTGTCCACCGGCAGATAACTGACCGCGCAGCCGCGTTTTTCCATCTGCTTCGCCGCGTTCAGCACCGCATGATGCTCAATCTGGCTGGTAATGATGTGGTCGCCGGGTTGCGCCAAGCCGAAGATGGCAAGATTGTCGGCTTCGGTTCCGCCGCTGGTAAAAACGATCTCCGCCGCGCGGCATCCCAGCAACCGCGCCACTGATTCCCTGGCCCGTTCCACCGCCGCACGCGCATGCTGCCCATGGTGGTGAATCGATGATGCGTTCCCAAACTCTTCGAGATAGTAGGGCCGCATCGCGTCCAGCACTTGCGGAAGCACAGGGGTGGTGGCGTTGCTGTCGAGGTAAACCCGGCGCATGGATCTATTTTAGAGCGGCGCCGGCGGATTCTGTGGGCAATTCAGCGCCGCTCGATAGGAATGTACTTATTGGGGTACGCGGGGCCAATGTACTCCGCTCGCGGGCGGATCAGGCGATTGTCATCCAGTTGCTCGATCACATGCGCCGCCCATCCCGCAACCCGGGACAATGCGAAGACCGGAGTGAAGAGATCGACGTCGAGTCCCAAAGTGGTATAGGTGGAAGCCGAGTAGAAGTCCACGTTCGCATTCAGCTTCTTTTCCGCATTGATGTACTTCTCGATGCTGCGCGACATCTCGAACCATTTGCCCTTTCCGCTGGAGCGGCCCAGATCTTCCGACATCTTCCGCAGGTGCGTCGCGCGTGGATCTTCGGTGGTGTAAACGCGATGTCCGAAGCCAGAAATTTTCTTTTTGTCCGCCAGCATCTTCTTCACGTGCTCCACCGGATTTTCCCCAGCTTTATCTATGGCAAAGAGCATCCGCATCACCGCTTCGTTCGCGCCGCCGTGCAGCGGCCCTTTGAGGGCGCCAATCGCGCTGGTGATTGCGGAGTGCATGTCGGAAAGCGTGGCCGCGGTCACGCGCGCGGCAAACGTCGAGGCATTCAGTTCGTGATCGGCATGCAAGATCAGCGCGATGTCCAACGCCTTCTCCGCAGTCTTGGAAGGTTTTTCGCCGGTGAGCTGCAGCAGGAAATTGGCCGCATGGGAGAGCGACGGATCCGCTTCCACGATCTTCCGGCCTTTGCGAATGCGGTCGTACATGGCTACGATCATCGCGATCTGCGAAGTGAGCGCGTACGACTTGCGCAGATTGGAATCGTGATCGACCGCCCTCTCGTCAGGATCGAAGAACGACAGCGCGGAAACCGTGGTGCGCAGGACCTCCATCGGCGTCGCTGACCTTGGAAATTTCTGCATCATCTCGACAATGGCGGGATTTATGCTGCGCGATTCACTCAAGCGGCTGCGAAAATGCTCCAGCTCTTCCCGTTTTGGGAGCTGTCCGAACCACAGCAGATAGCAGACTTCCTCGAACGTGGAGTGGTCCGCAAGCTCATGAATGTCAATGCCGCGATAGGCGAGAATCCCCTCGTCCCCGTCGATGTAACAAATCGATGAATTGGCGGCTACGACTCCTTCGAGTCCTTTAGTAGCTGGTGTGGTAGACATTTTTTGACCCTCTGGACCGCTCCTCCCGCAGTTTTGCGCCCAGTCACATACAGAGCCACTCACAACGGAAAGAGCAACCTTCTTTTATATCCGAAAACTCTTCGCAGCAGCAACCGCCTGACACGCGATTGGTGCGCTAATCATAGCGTTCATACGCAATCTGTTTCCGGTCCCAACCGAGTTCCTCTTTCAACATCTTGCGCGTGGCGGAGACCATCAGGTTGAGCCCGCAGATATACGCGTCCATGCTCGCTCCCCGGTCCGCACGCGACTCAACGATCGCCCGCACCTGCTCCTGAACATATCCCCGTGCGCCCTTCCAATCTTCAGGAGCGCGGCTAAGAGTCACGATGTAGTGAAAGTTCGGGAAGTCGTGTGCAATCAGCGAGAAGTAATCGCCATAGTAAATTTGCGGCGCATGCCTGGTTCCGTACACCAGGTAGACTTCCCTACCCTCATTGCGGCTCCGCTCGGCGAATAGCCACTGCACAAATCCGCGAATCGGCGCAATGCCGGTGCCGGTAGCCACCAGAATCGAATCGCGAAACGGATTTTTCGGCACGAACAAGCCATGCGGCCCGTGCAGATGTACCGTATCCCCCTCTTTCATGTCGCACAAGAAATTGGAAAAGTATCCGTCCTGCACACGATTAAGGCAGATGTCGATCTCATTTTTTCGCGGCGCGGAAGCGATTGAATAAGCGCGAGTGATGCTCTTACCCTCCCGGGGCACAACCATCGACACAAATTGACCGGGAAGGAACTCGAAGCGATCAAGATCCTCGATAGAAAACACCAGATGCTTCGTTTGCGCAGCAAGGGAAAGCGTTTTCTCGTGGATCAGTCGCGCGGTGTGCAGAGGTCGTTCGAGCACGGGAATTCAAATTTCGCAATCGGGTATTTGGTAATCGGATAATTGAAAACCAACTTCAGGCAATTACCAAATTACCCGATTACACAATTACTCAATTCCAGGCGGCCTAGCGGAGACTCAGCAGCAAGCTCCCCAGTCCCACCACTGCGTTTTCGCGCTTCAAGTGCTTGCCCAGAAAGCGCAGCGTGCGGGTGAGCGCATCCATTTGTGCCATGCCGTGAAAGCTGTGTCCCTGCCCAGGATAGGTCTTGATCTCGTACTTCGAGCCCAATCGCTTCAGCAGTTTTTCTACTTCGTGAGCTTCAGCCACCGGCACCACCGGATCCGCTTCACCGTGCAGCAACAGGGTCGGGGGCATCCGCTTGCTTATGGCGATGATCTCCGGTGGCATGCCACCCATCAGGCTCACCACGGCCGCAACGCGCTGGTCCTGCGAAGCGACGGAGAGGGAGAGAAACCCGCCCAGAGAGACCCCCATCAGTCCAATTGCCCCGGCATCGGCCTTGGGATGCCGCTCGGCAAAGCTGATTCCGTCGACTATCACGGTCATCCATCTCTCAAAATGAGTGCGAATTCCCGAAAACGTGGCATACGAGGTCCCCGTGGCATCGAAATAATGAATAAAGAAGACGACGTAGCCCAAATTCGCCAGTTGCTGCGCGTATCCACCAATAAACGAACTCATCGGCCCCGAAGAGCCATGGATGACCAGCAGTGCCGGAAACTGTCCAGCCCGATGCGGCTCGTAGACCATAACCTCAATATCCTTGGCGCCGGATTTGTAAGAAACCATTGTCTATTGGACGCTCGTCCGCCCGGCCAGGACACAGAAACTGCGGCGCCCAACTCTCCATTCCCTGAGAACAGGGAAGAAATACAGGGAAAAGACCCCAATCCTCGTGAATGCTCGTTTTCCGCCCAAAAATCGCAATTTTCGTCAAACGCTGAGGAAAGGAACAGGGAAAAAACAGGCAAGCTGTCGATAAGTGCCTCAGACCCTTATCAACACTGCATCGAACTGCAATCGAAAAAAGGATTCAGAAAATTAACAGGCAAGGAACAGGGACAATTTGTTTTCACAGCCCTGCCAAGCTCAGGCCAGTGGCTCGTACAGAAGCGGGAAAAATTGCCCTTCTACCTTCTCGCCGGGTCGGATTACGGGTATGCCTTGTAGCAGCGGGTCGCTGCTTGCCGAACGCACACCATCCTTCATGACGTTAATGACTGTCGCTCGGCGAGAACGATCGGAATGGTTGGCGAATGATCCATGCACCAGGCGCGGATGGTGGAATGATGCTTCGCCTTTTTTCAATTCGACCGCGACCGGGTGTTGGAACTCACGCCGCTGTTCCTCGTTCAGAACTGCGTTGATGGCTGTCATGTCGCCTGCCAGCCCGGTAATGGGTAGGTCCGGCCAACGATGGCTGCCGGAAATGTAGTGCAAACATCCGTTCTCGCGGTTCGAATCGTCAAGTCCGATCCAGCAGGTGAGATGGGCAAGCGGTTGAGTTCGCGTCCAGTAGGAATAGTCCTGATGCCAGGCGACCACTCCTCCGTGATGCGCCGGCTTGCAGAAGAGCTGGTCGTGCCACAAGCGGACGGCTCCGCCTAAAAGCTGCGCTGCCGGCACCATACACGCTGGATGCCAGAGCAGGTCATGAAAACCAGTCGTGACTCGCCATGCGCCAAGAGCATGGAAGAGCACGTGATTGGGGTTCTTCGATTCGTTGGAGTTGTACTCGTAAAACAACTCTCGATCTTCAGCTTGCGCGTCCTGTAGCCTGGCCAGTTCTTGTCTCAGCGCCTCAACCTGCTCATCGGACAAAATAGCCATTCCACTCAAGTACCCATGCTCGTGGAAAAACTCAATCTGTTCCTGACGAAGCCTGTACTGAGCAGCAGCGCGTGGATTCAACTCAGGGAAAAGCGATCCTATTGGACGATGATAGATTGAGAGATCGTGTGGCATAGATATGCGGCTGGAGCGTCTTTTGTCCGTTTTCCTTGCAGTACCAAGAAGTGGAACCAATAACCTAGAGATAGCGTGATTTGTAAGTTGTTGATCCTTGATTGACAGGATTCTATCTCCGAGAGGCCCTGAGGCTGTCTCGTTTTGTTCGTTCCCTTTTGGTCCTACTCGGACCTGAGCGCCTGCACCGGTGCAACGCGCGTGGCGCGACTGGCGGGCAGATAGGTCGCCAGAATCCCGACCAGCACAACAAAGCTGACCGCCAAAACGATCGAATACGCATCATAAGAGTGCACGCCGAATAGCAGCCCGGAGAGCAATCGCGAGCCGGCGAACGCGATGGGTGCAGCAACAGCCATTCCCAATCCGATCAGCGCCAGCCCTTCGATCAAGATCATGATTCGAATATCGTCGAGAGCAGCGCCCAGCGCCATGCGAATTCCGATCTCGCGAGTACGCTGAGTCACCGAGTAGGAAATTACGCCGAACAAGCCGATTCCAGCCAAAACCGCGGTGAGCAGGGCAAACAGCGACACCAGTGCTGTCGAGGAACGACGAGAACTCATCGACTCTCCAACGATGTCGCGCAGGGTGATGATGTTCGCCACCGGCAACATCGAGTCCATGTGTTTGACTTGGTCGCGAATCTCCGCCACCAGCTCTTCAGGTGGAATGCTGCTTTGAACCGCGATCTCCAAGCCACTTACGGGATACTGAGTTGAAGCCACGTAAGCAGCGGGGACCACTGCCTTGTCCAAGGCTCCGTAGCGTAAATTGGCAATCACCCCGACAATCTGCTGCCAGTCGCCTTCCTTGCCCCATTCGAGGTCGATGCGCTTGCCGAGCGGATCCTGGTTGGGCCAATAAAGGCGGGCTAACTCCTCATTGATCACAACAGCTTTTGGCGCAGTTTCGGTATCCTGCGAGCCAAAGCCGCGCCCGCGCATGACGGCAATTCCCATGGTTCGAAAATAATTTGGCGTGACAACACTCTTCTCGATATTGGGACTCTCATCTGCCTTGAATGGCGGACGTCCTTCGATCTCGAATCCGCCGGTGGTACTCCCAGTACCCATCGGCAACTCAGTCGCTCCTCCCACCGAAATCACGCCGGGCAGGTGCTCAACGCGCGCGAGCAAATCACGAAAAAACGCGCTACGCTCGGTATCTTTAGGATAGCGGGTCGCAGGAAGTGAAATCCCGAATGTCAGCACATGATCGCTTCTGAATCCCGGATCGGTGCGCTCGACGTTCCAAAAGCTCCGAAGCAGCAACCCAGAAGAAAACAGGAGCACCGTTGAGGTCGCAATTTCAGCTATCACCAGCATGGTGCGCAGTCGTTTGTGGCCGTAACCGGTCGCACGTACGCCATCTTTAAGACAATCAAATAATGAAGATCCCGCGCTGCCGATCGCGGGAGCGAGTCCGAAAAATAATGCTGCCGCCGCGGACGCGGCGATGGCAAACACGAGCACGCGGGCATCGACAGCAAATATCGTTGGACGCGACATGTTGTGCGGCCAGGCACGATTCAGCAGATGGATCGCCCATGCCGCCAACACGGTCCCTGCGACGCCGCTGATGCCGGCCAGAACGCCGCTCTCCGTCAGCAGTTGTCGAGCCAGACGAAACCGGCTGGCGCCAAGCGATTCGCGCACTGCGAATTCACGACGGCGTGAGATCGCGCGCGCCAACACCAGGTTCGCGACATTCGCGCAGGAGACGAGAAAGAGCAAGCAGCCGGCAGCCAGCAAAACCAACAATGTGGGCTGGGCATCGCCGAACATCGAATGCACCATCGAGTCCACAACGATTCCATGCGCGTGTGAGGGAAACTCCAGCGCCAGCCGCCGCACGATGTCGCTCGCATCCGCCTGCGCTTGCTTCAAGGAGACTCTGTGCGCCAGGCGGCCGAAGACTTCGAGATAATTCGTGCTTCGCCCTTTCCAGGGAGTGTTTGGCTCCAGCGGCACCCACACGGGAAGGGGATTGCGATTCAGCGATGCCTCTGCCGGTGCAATGCCTACGACGGTGAATGGCTTGTCGTCGAGGGAGATGACGCGTCCAATGATTCCCGGATCGGAACCAAAGGCGCTGCTCCAGTACTGGCGCCCGAGCAGTGCAACAGGTGGGGCGTTTTCACGATGATCGGAATCCGCGAACAGTCGCCCGCGAACCGGTTGCAATCCAAACAGATTAAAAAATCCTTGCGAAACCCTGGCAGCCAGCACGTGGTCGGGCTGGCTAGCCCCTACGATGTTGTAGAAGGTGATTTGCCATGCTGCCATTTGGGAAAACGAGTGGCTCTGCTGCTGAAAATCATGAAAATCATCCAGCGACATGGGGCCGCGGTCAACGTCTGGCCAGCGGTCCCACAGCATGACGATCTGGTTAGGGTCGCGCACCGGAAACGGCTTCAGCAGCACCGTGTTCACCAGGCTGAACACCACAGTATTCGCAGCAATCCCGAGCGCCAGTGTCGTAATCGCGATCACAGAAAACCCGGGATTCTTTTTTAGCGCGCGCAACGCATAGCGCAGATCCACGCGAATCCCTTGCCAGAAACCACTACCCTTCTCGTGAACGAGCATCGCCGGCTCCTTTCGCGCCAGCCTCTCAAGCTCGCGCAGCAATTCGCTGTCGCCGAGACCAGATAACACTTTTTCCTGGGCAATCTCCTGGGAGACGCCCTCGGCTAACAAGTCGCGGTAGTGCTGATCGAGATGCTCCGCCAGCTCCACAACTATGGATTCCTCGCGCACAGGATCCATTCGCAACGGCGCCAGATGCCGCGCGATTTCAGAGCGCCAGTCAGGCATAGTCGGGCCCGATGATGCGGTTGACGGCCGAAACGAAAGTTCTCCATGTACTGCGCTGTTCGCGCAGAATTGCCCTGCCTGCTGCGGTAGCGCGATAGTAGCGGCGGCGGCGCTGATTGGCCTTTTCCACCCAACGCCCCTGGATTAATCCGCGCTGCTCCAGCCGGTAGAGCAATGGATAAAGCGACGCAGCATTGAAGCGCAGCGTCCCGGCAGACCGCTGCTCGATCATCTTGCTGATCTCGTAACCATGCCGCGCGCGGGTCTCAACCAAGAACAGGATCAGCAGCTCCGCACTTCCCTTTTTGAGTTCGTTGAGGGTCGCCATATATCGTAGTCAGCTATATCGTAATACAACAAGCTAAGACTGGCAACGGCGGGATTACGCGGGGAACAGCGGGCTGGCGACGCGATCACTAGCTATCAGTAGACTGCGGCAATCCCTGAGAAAAAGACTACGGCGTGGAGATGGGGCCGTAGTCGTTGGACGAGCATCTCTGGATGCCGCGCTCGATGGCGGTGCCTTCTTCGTAGTCGTTCCAGGTTTCTATCAGAAGGTATGGAATCGGGTGATCGGGACTCATGTTGTGACGAAATTCAGCCATGGTGTCCTGAAATGTGCGGCCGCAACGCTGGCTGATTTTCCGATGGCTCCCCCACGAAGCCCGCGAATCATCGAAGCCCGGCCAAACTCCAGCGATGATCAATTTGTTGGGATGCTGGGTCTCCATCTTGTGATAGAAGTCATCGAGATAACTCTTTCCCCAGTTGCTTCCATCCGGCGCCCAGCCCTTCTCGCCGGGATTCACCCATGCATAAAAACCATCAAAATCTCGTGCATAGGCAGTGTTGCTGTAGCGCAGGATAAGTACCGGCTGGGTTTCCCATTGGTTAAGGTGCTGGCGCACGGCGTCCCAGTTTGTGCGTTTGCTGCGGGGCCACACGAATACCACAGGACGGCCGTTGAAACGCAGGTACGCATCGCCATTGGCTGCATCTGGACCGAAGTAGCGATTATGGGCGTAATCCAACGCGACGATCGCATCCTGCGTTGAACTCTCTGGCTCGCCTTCGGGCTCGTCATACATCAATGCGGTCTTGAAGTTTTCGCGCGCGGCGATGCCCTGAAGCATGGCATAGGTATGATCAAAGTCGGGCCGACGCTTGTCGTACCAGTCGACGACGAATCCGGCAATGCCGAAATCCTTGGCCTGCCGAACCTGCTTCTCCAGCACGCCCGGGTCTTGAGCGGAATAGCCCACATTGATGTGGTCGGAGGAGCCAAACCACGGCTGATAGACTGCCAGCACCGTGGCATCCTGATCGCCCACACTGGGCAGACTTCTGCTCAGTGTCTTGTGCACACCATTCTGACTGCACCCGGCGAGCAGCGCCAGCATGGCCGACAGTACGAACGCTTGAAGAAAACGCAAAGGCAAACTCCAAATTCACATAGTGAGGTGAACCGTTTCGAAAACGGCGTTTCCAGCGAAAGGCGTTTCAAGCAGCCAGTGAACAGAATTTGAAACGCCCTTCCTGAAACGATGTTATTGAAACGTGTCACCTGAAACGCTGTTATGCATTACGCGGCTTTTCTTACATTGGCTGCTGCCGGCGACATCGCCGGGAAAGCATCCGGGCGGCCCACACTCGAATAAATGAAGCCGGCTTTCACCATCTTCTCCGGGCGATATAGGTTGCGACCATCGATGATTACCGGATATCGCAATTCTTCGCGCAGGCGTTTCAAATCGAGATTGGCAAACTCCTCCCAGTCGGTCAGGATGAGCACGGCGTCCGCGCGACGCGCTGCGTCGTACGCATCCTCGGCAAAGCGCACCGTGGAATCCGTGAACACTTCCTTCGCCCGATCCATTCCCGCCGGATCGTAAGCGGAAATGCGGCATCCATCGCGCAACAATGATTCGATGATGCTGATGGCGGGCGATTCGCGAATGTCGTCGGTGCCGCCCTTAAAGGCCAGTCCGAGGACCGCGAGGTTCTTACCCTTTAAGTTCCACAGAGCACGACGCACCTTGCGCAGGAACCGTTTGCGCTGGCTGTTGTTGATGCTGCGTACCTCTTCCAGCAGACGGAAGTCGTAGCCATTCTCGGCGGCCACCGCCTGGAACGCAGAAACGTCTTTGGGAAAGCAGGAGCCGCCGTAGCCAATACCGGGACGGAGGAAACGCTGCCCAATTCGGGAATCGCTGCCGACGCCTTCGGTGACCTGCTCGATGTCGGCGCCAACTTGCTCGCACACGTTGGCGACCGCGTTTACGAACGAAATCTTGAGCGCCAGGAAGGCATTGGAAGCGTGCTTGATCAGCTCCGCGCTTTTGGCGCTCGTGAGTATCAATCGAGGCGGGATCTTGGCATTGCTGGGCTGTGGAATCGCGAGGTTGTCGTCATAGTACTGGCCCGAAGTCAGCGGAAAATAAATTTGCTGAAGCAGTTGGGCGGCGCGGGGA
>Ga0134126_10006632_pt1 | contig 14510 bp, 11 predicted proteins | sample KB31752_FD_96881 | JGI IMG/M metagenome (GOLD analysis project Ga0134126, IMG submission 96881) | Terrestrial soil microbial communities with excess Nitrogen fertilizer from Kellogg Biological Station, Michigan, USA - KB3-175-2 | ecosystem: Environmental > Terrestrial > Soil > Unclassified ... | reverse complement strand
GATGACGTTGGCGCCCCAATCCGCAAGCTGGCGCACGCAGGTCGGGCCGGCGCGGACGCGCGTCAGATCGAGCACGGTGAAGCGGGACAGGGCTTGCGAGGCACGCGGGAAGGCCATTTCGGAGGCTCCGGAAGGTTCGGAACTGGTATAAGGGACCGTCCAATTATCGACAACGCCTCAAACGACTGGTAGCTGCTCGCCGGGCACGCGGTTATCGAGCTTGACAGAGTCGGAAAACGTGAGGGCGCGGACGCAGTCCGGTGCTGCCAGTACTCGCGATTGAGGTACTACCGCACGGTTGCTCTCATATCGATTGGCCTCGATTTGGTGCAGCGAGGTCATCCAGCTAAGTCGCTTCGCATCAAAATGCCGCCCGCTCAGCTTCCCCTCCCGCTCTGAACAGGCACATCGCAGATATCGGTATCACTCGCAGTCGAATCAGGCGCGTGAATTTTTTCCCAAGACTCGCTGCAATCCGCTCACCGTCTGTGTCCCAGCTTGGCTGTCTCGCTCGGACCCGTCCCGTAAAGCTCCCCTTTCTCGGGGTGAGAGCCCGCCTTGCCAAACTGCGCCAGCTTTGCAGCGGAAGTGTCCTCTAGACTTTGGGCGCATGCCCGGGAAGCTGGCTCTTTAGAGGAAGGACACTCTGTGCCCGTTGGCGGGAGCTTCCGAGGGAGGCGCCGGCCCGGCTCGCTTTGCGGTGTTGTCTCGCCCCGCCAAAGCCTTCAGTTCATCTGGGTAGGCAAAGACCGGCGTACGCGTGGAAATCGTATCCTTCTGGGCAAACGGCTGAGCCGAGCCGGTTCCATCGGGGCGGGATACCTTGGCCATAACCCCCGCCATCAGACCCGCTCCCGTATCTGTGACGGCCGTACCCGTATCCACCTCGTGCGATGCACAGTCCCTCCCCAGCGTAATAGTCGAAGCCGTTCGGACAAACGGCTGAGCCTTGGTAATTCCACCGCGGCGGTACAGCTTGCTGAGCGGATGCCACGGAAGCTATGAACGTGGCAATAATGACTGCCAAGCCAGCGACGGCTGCATGTCTCATGGACAGGATCCTCCTGTAGACACCAGTAGCGTTTCATGGAGAGGCTTAACATTGGCTGAATGGAGATGCGATCCCTCGGCAGGGGCGCGGGACAGAGGCGTCCACTTCGCAGGAGCTCGCTGCATGCGGTACATATTCATGATTTTGCTGTGCTTCACCCTAGCGGGATGTTTGACCTCGGAGACTGCGCCAAGGGAGACAGAGCCGCCGCCGTCGGGCGACCTTTTGAGGGCCGGCATCTTGCGAGGCATCGCCGAATCTCATTTCGAAGCGCCGATAGAAGCGACCGATCCGATCATGCCCCTGGCCAGTTCTTCTTTCTCGTGGATGGTTTGCATCAGAAGCGCTAAAAGTGAGCAATCACGGCGGATAACCTATTCCGTTTTTTTCAAAAAGGGTGCCTACGCTGACGCACGCTATTCGGTCATCTTGGAACGCTGCGGGGCCCGAGAATATCATCCGAACGTCAGCTAAGTCCGCTGAGCCCCGATGCCGCAAAAGCCGCAAATAGTCTTGCGCGCACCCGGCGAAGCCACTTCCGCTACATTTATCCAAACGACTTGATTGACGTTGCACTGTGAGCGCTCGGCCGATTTCCCCGTTCGTTCCGCAATCCGCGAGCGGTTCGTCTGGGCAAGCGGCTTGATTTGGTAACGACTGGTGCGAGTGCTGCATCGCACAGGAATTCGTCGGCTACGCGTCAGCGTCAACCGGATTTTTTATCAGCTTGAAAAAGACGAGAGAGCTTCCGGATTCACGTTTCAGGCGCTCATGAACAAGTCCGACAATTCGGTCGACCAAAATGCAATAAAACTGGCGCAAGGTTGGGATCAGGAACCACCTGCCGCAAAGCTTTTTTGCTGCGATAGATGGTATCGCAGAAGGCATCAATAAATCATAGAAACTCGAGAAATTAGGCGAGGCATACAGGCGCTCGGACTCTATGCTAAAGCCGACGGATTCAAAGAGATCGCGCCAGCCGATTGTGGTGTGAACGTTGAAGTGGCGCCAGAACGAATTGTGGAATTTTCCATATTGGAGTTCGAGCTTATGCAGGCCCAGCGCGGAGAGAATCCGTGCCGGTAACGAATTATGTTCGAGACGATCGGTGGGCAGGGTCACAAAGAAAGCGCCTCCGTCCGCAAGGATCCTGTGCGCCTCACTCAGAACCGGCATCAAGTCAGGGATGTGCTCAAGGACGCTGTTAGATATGATCGTGTTGAACGAACCGTCGCCAACGGGAATGGCGCTTCCTGGGCAAACGAGCAATTTGTGATAGGCGCCTGTTGTGTTTGCCCGGGCTACTTCCTCGGGGTCAATGTCGACGCCGAGGTCCAATCGCTCATCGAACAGTATGTGCGCAAAGATACCGTCGCCACATCCAACATCCAGTATTGGCCGTGCGAAGCTCTGTTCTTTGAGGATTTCACACTCGACCGACCGCTCAACCGCAAGAGCTGCAGGGGTTAACTCCAGGTACCGGCGCAGGTAATCGTCTCTAAATTTCATATCTCATCTCGTCGCCTGATAATGGCGCAAGAAGCTCCTACAAATCCGATCGATTTGCCCAGCGGATATTCCAACGAACGTTGGGAAGGATATGATTCCGGCGCTCGCTTCGAGACAATTGGGAAAACTGGGCGCGGCGTAAGGAGGCATCAAGCTTAGCGCAAAGAAGCCCGGCCGTGTCTCAATTCCATCCTGCGACATCCACGACATGATCTGATCGCGTCGGGCTCGCCTCGCAATGAGGTCTTCCGGAGTGTCCAGCCTTGCCGTCATGGCCCAAAGGACCGGGTCCGCGTCCTTCTCGAAGTGCTGCAGGTGCACACCCGAAACAGACTGAAGCTGCTCTTGATAGAGCGAGAGGACGCGCCGACGATCCGCGATGATCTCGTCAAGATGCTCCAATTGCGCGCACCCGATTGCCGCCTGCAGATTGGTAAGCCTGTAGTTGTAGCCGACGATATCATGCCAATAGCGTTCGCCCTTCTTCATGCCGTGATCGCGGATGACTCTCATGCGCTGTGCGAGCTTGGGTTGATTGGTTACAACCACGCCGCCTTCGCCAGTCGTGATTGTCTTGGTGGCGTGAAAACTGAAGGAACCAACGTCGCCGATCGTACCGGCGCATCGCCCACCAAACCGGGAGAACGCCGCCTCGGCGGCATCCTCCAGCACCAGCATGCCGTGCTTTCTCGCTCGGCAGACGATCGCATCCATTGATGCCACGTTGCCGTACAGGTGGACGGGTAGCACCGCCCGGGTTCGCGGCGTTGCAAGCCTGTCGATCTCGGTGGCCTCGAGCAGCCAGGTCGCCCGATCGACCTCCGCATAAACGGGAGTTGCTCCCACCGACAGCACCATGTTGGCCGCGGCCACGAACGTAAAGCCCGGCACGATCACCTCGTCGCCGCGTCCGATCTCAAGACCGCGCAAGGCGAGTTCCAGGGCTGCGGTGCCATTTGAGACGGCGACGGCTTCGGCAACTCCCATTTTCTCGGCGACGAGCTGCTCGAGGCGTTCCACATAGGGCCCACCGGAAATCCACTGCGACCGGAGGGCATCCAGAACCAACTTCTCTTCGTTGCCGAAGAGTTTCGGGCGCGCCCACGGTATGTGCAACTCGTCTTGCATGCCTTATCGCCACAACCGCGCGTTCAAGCGACTCTGGTCGTTGCCCACGATCTCCAGATGGGGCAGGGGGAAAATAAAATGTCTACCCCGGACGATAAATTCCTTCTCGCGCGAGACAAACTCGTCGCGGAAATGCCACGGCAGGACGAGGAAATAGTCTGCCTGCTCTCTTGCCTCCTCCTCCGAGACGATAGGGATGGAGGTACCGGGTGTCCGCAATCCCCATTTCGTCGGGCTGCGATCGGCGCATGCGGTGATGAGGCTGCTATCGAGCCGATAATGCTGAAGCAGCACGTTGCCTTTTGTCGAGGCTCCGTAAACATAGACGCGCTTTCCGGACGCCGTCTCCTCCCTTATGAAGTTCACTAGGGTGCGTCCGAGTGTCTCAACGTTTTTGCAGAATGTGTCGAAGGGAGCGGCGGTCGACAGGCCTAAGCATATCTCTCTGTCTCGCAAGGTCTGCAGCGCAGTTAAGTTATCTTCGTAAGGGGCGTTATGATGGCAGGCCCATACCTGAAAGCTGCCGCCATTGATGCTGTTCAACTGGACATCGAAGACCCGTAGTCCATTTTCCGACATCAGGCGTTCGATCTGGGCAAGTCCGTAGTATTCCAGATGCTCGTGGCAGATCGTGTCGAACGAGTTTTTATCAAGCATTTCAAGAAGATAGCTCTGCTCCAGAACCCATATACCGTCGGGCGACAGCGCGCCGGCAATATCGGCGACAAACTGGCCCGGCTCGTCCAGATCGTAGAACATAGCGATCGAGGTGATCGCCCTTGCTTTTTGGCCCGTTGCGAAGGCATCGAACGCGGCAGCAGAGAAGAATTGTGCTTCAACGGACAGTTCATCGGTGTACTGGTCGCGGAATACGTCGGCGATGGGATCAATTCCCAGCCGGACGAGACCTCCGACCGGATAGCTCTTCAACAGCGTGCCGTCATTGCACCCAATATCCAAGGCGACGTCCCCTGCGGCAAGTTTCGCCCGTGACGCCAGGTTGCGCGTCAGATCGCCGAGGTGACTTCGCATCGTCGCATTGGTTCCCGACCGGTAGCCATACCGTTCGGAGAACATTTCATTGAGGCTCACCGAGTGACGCAGTTGCACCAGTCCGCAATTGCCGCACCTCACCATCTCAAGCGGCGCGACAGGCGGATCTGGCTCATGGCTTGCCGGAAAGCGGCCCGTCAGTGCCTGCATTCCGAGGTCCATGACCCGATGAAGATCGGTGCTTTTGCAGATTCGACAGGTCTCGATCCGACGAAACAGATTCGAACTCACCATTTGCCGGCCAGCCTCCAGAACATCAGCTGAAACACCGCGCGCGTGTATTTTGCAAACACCGGCAGAAGTCTGGTTTTGCTATCACCAGCCACGCGTTCGCCGTAGAAGATGGGCACTTGTATGTGGGTAAGCCGCGCCCTTTGCGACAGCAGCAACATCCGAAAGAAATAATCGCCATAGCCCCAGAATATCTTGTCAAAGTCCAGTTTGGAGAGAGCCGTTCGCTTGGCCGCAAAAAAACCGCTCAGATTATCGTCCATGCGGGTGCCCAGGCTCAATCGCATGAACAGATTGTAGACATAGCTCAGCAGATAGCGACGCTGATTGGGCATGCCGCCGCCAAAGCTGAAGCGTGAGCCGACGCTGAGGTCGACGATCCTCGCAGCGGCGTACAGCAGCAGCGCATCTTTTGGCTTGTGATTGAAGTCAGTATCCATTACCAGGATGATATCACCTCGTGATTTTTCAATTCCGTCGCGAATGGACACGGCGAGCCCTGCAGGCGGCGCGCGATCAATGACAATGACTTGCGGGTCTTCCCTGAATGCAGCCTTGGTCACTTCCGAAGTGCCGTCCGGACTGCGATCGTCCACCACCAGGATTTCATAGGGAACAGCAGATTCACGAAACGCGTCTCGCAGTTGTGCCACGAGCGGCACGATGTTCTCGCGCTCATTGAACGTTGGCAGCACGACGCTTACGAGAGGCGCGTTGGTGATAGGTCCGGCATTTGTCACGGGATCACTTGTCGTCCATCGATCGTGCCTGGGTAGCCTTGGATTTCCGTTCGAGCACGGTCCGCTCAGGCGTGCTAAATGCCGTCTCGTATTCGAGCAGCCGGTCCTTGTCCAAAAGCCTCATTTCGACCGGCGAGAGGAGCACATACTTAACTCCCGCCCCTGCTAGGAAGCCGTCAGCCGGCGCTTGATCAAACATTCTCAGCATGTTGTCAATAAAAGCCGGGTCCGTGTGCCATCCCTGCGCGTCCGACGAGCCCACCTGCCCCCCCTGGAAGTGGCTGATATAGGGGTAGTAGACCAGTGCCGACACAATCCGGCTGGCGGCGAAATCGTCCGGTGACAAAAATGGGGTCGGCTTGCGGTCCCGGAACATCAACAACCTTGCGTATTCGGTCTCGACTGAACGACTTGCCCATTGCTTCATCTGTTCTCGGCGTAGTCCCAGTTCCTTCCAGGTGCTGACATATCGTCGCACGACGACTTCCGGCCTAGCGTTGGACAAATCGGCGGGCCCGAAAACGCATTTCAGATTGCCATCGTAGATGGCAATGAATTCGATATCGTCCCAATTGAGCGCGGCTATGGTTTCGCCGGAAGCGTGCTTGGTCAGCCATTGGTAGGCTTCGAACCGTCCTATAGGAATGAAGCTGCGATTATCGACGCGATTTGTTTCGTAGAGCGATAGAAATCCGAGGCTCGCGCCCAGCATGAGGATTAGGGCCGTCGAGGCCCGTGCAAGCATGCCGATCGCCGGATTCGCGCGGTTGATCGCTCCCGCCAACAAATTGAAAAAAGTCAGCGAGAGAAGACATAGCCACAGGTGATCGATTCCTCGTTCCAGAAAACGGGCATAGATGCCGGGCTCCAAAAGAACAAGCGTCGTAAAGATTAGGAGAGCAATGCCTGTCGTGGCAAGGACGTGACGAAACAGGGAGTTGCGCCGTGTTGCGGTGAGCATGAAAAGGAAGGTTATAATGTACTTATTTAAGATGAGTCGTTCGACAGCAGTCCAAGCCGAAACCTTCTGGAATTCGAAACTCTGCGAGCCATAAATCGCACTGATGAATGTGTCGCCTTCAAATCCGCGAAACAGCAGGTGCGGCACGCCTGCCGCAGCCAACGTGAGCGCGGGAATTGCTCCGATAAGGAGCAGAGTGTTGAAAGCTCTCCTATCCTGGGCGATCAGCGCCGCAACGGCATGAACGGCCAGTATGGCGAACGCGATGATGCAGATCGGCGGATAGCTGAAAGCCAACAGCATGCATAAGACAATGCCGGCAGCGATCGAAAAGGGCCGTCTTCGTGCGTCAAGCGTCGTCAGGGCATACACAAAGCCTGCCAGGAGCGCATACGATATTGCCGGCACTCCGAACCGGTACATCGCGAACTGATCCGGCTCGTAGAGGTTCGTCGTTGCCCGGAGTGAAATGACGAAGGCCGCCTTCAAATCGGCGGGCCACGACAGGAGGCCGGCGAATGAAGGTGAGGGATAGACGGGTAGGGCGTTCCACACCTGCAGGAAGAACGTTGCCGTCAACGCGGACATCAGCGAAGGCCACAACCGTCCGGTCAACAGGAGGCCCAGCGAAGCGCAGATGGCGGCCGCGACGCCTGGCGTAAACGCCAGCGTAAACAAATGGACGACGCGGGTTTGGGCACCGAAAAAGGCTGGCAGGCTCGCGATCAAATAGGAACTCCACCGGAAGGTCTCCGGGCTCGCGACTCCGGAATCTGAGAAAGGCGGATGGGGTGGGATATTGCCCCAGATTACCTGCTGGACCATCGAGGCGTAGTAGTACATGTCTCCAGCGCGATAGTTCGCGGAGTTAAAAAGCGTCCATACGTCACCTGGTCTGCCGACGAAGGCGACAAGCAGGTGGGGGAGAACTACTAGAAGTCCTGCCCCGATCGCAGTCGCAGCTATCAGGCATATTTCGAGTTTGTGTGAGCGCTCGGCCTTCAAAATAGGCTGTGTCCTGCCCGCCAGAACCGGGCCATCGCTTCTCGGGTAGGCATCTTGAAGTAGTGTTCCGCGCCGCACGGCGCGCGAAATTCAGCCTTGCCTTCGAGTATCTCGCGAATTGATTTGACGAGCAACGTAGCGGCAGCTTCGGTGATTGCAGCATAGACCCGTCGCAAGCGGTCGGGCTTGTAAAGCGGCAGGACAACCTCGTTTACGATAAGGCCGAAGTCGATTTTTGGCGTGAGCTTGAACGCGCTCACGCCGATCGAATCTTCCCCGTTCGCCATCGCCCAGAAGAAGACCTCCAGTCCTCGATAGTTCGGAATGATCGACGGATGGGCGGAGATTGCCGCAAAGCGCGGGATTGCCAGCACCTCGGCCCGATAGATGTGCATTGTGTAGAGTGATACCAGGAAATCAGGTGCAAAGGCCTTCATGCGGGCAACAGTTTCTTTTCCGTTGACATCGTCGGTTTCAAAAAAAGGAACGTTAGTCTCGCCAGCGATCTTTCTCAGGGTTTCTCCCTTGAAGCGATGCATCACCATCTCGAAGGCGCGGGAAGCGCAGAAGATGAAGCTGCTTTCGCGAAGAAGCTTTGCGATTGATTGAACGAATGTCTTTCGATAGTACAGTCCGGTCGTTATCGCCAGTTCGATTTCAGCTTCCGGGAAAGCGGCCCGAATCGACTTGAAGATCGCCTGCGATCCAGCGTTGTCATGGCCGACACAGAATAATTTCATCACGATCGCCGTTAATTGCAAGAGAACGCGAACTCGCTTGGTACAGCTCCGAGAGACAATAGGCAACGACAGGCCATGAGATAGAATGTGGCGGCACCTGAGAAGCCAGCATGACCACAATGCCCTTCTTCCGCTGATCCGCGCTCTGCCCGGCACTTATCCGGATGCCTTCCTGTGATCTCCGGATATGTGGTCGGCGACAACGACCAGGGCGCAGTCCGTGAATCTCGGGCGAGCGAGAGGGGTTTCTCCCTGTCCAATCGCGGCGCGTCTTTCGCGGACATGCCTTGAGACGCCCCGGAAGCCCGATCGCCGGTCAGCCTAATTCCTCAGGTTCAACGCAGACGCCGATCCGTTTGCGGCCGATGGTTGACCTGTAAGGCGGGGTGGTCCAAAACCCGCCAGACTGCGGCGGTCATTGGCTGCTTTCGACGAGCGCGGTCACGCTTGCGCCGGTCGCGGGGGGTATGGGATTGAGAGCCAAAGTCTTACACAAGCTTCGACAATACCGTGACGTTTTTGCCCTGTTTCGGCGTTATGGCTCCGGACATGTCAGAATGTTGTCGCTGTTTGTGTTCCTCGCAGTATTTGGCACGCTGACGGAAAGCTTTGGCGTGTTTCTGCTGGTGCCTTTGCTGCAGACTATGGGAAAGACCAACGTCTTCGCCAGTGTCCCACTTCTGGGGCCGATCTCCAGAGTGTTCGACGAGCTGCCTGTGGATCAGCGGCTGTTGTGGGCCGGCGGATTAATGTTCCTTGTCGTTCTGTTGCGCGGTGCACTGCAGTTTGCACAAGAGTTCGTGGGGTACGCGATCCCACACCGCATCGACTTCCATCTCCGTTTTCGCGCCTTTACCGCATTCACCAACACTAGCATGAAATTCGTCGACACGATTGGCGCGGGCGAAATCTCGAACATCACGTCCAATCAGCCCGCGCGCATGGGAATCGCCCTGCGATTTTTCGCCACCCTTATCGCCAACATAGCGGTCTTGTTCAGCTACATCGTTATCCTATCAATCGTGTCGCCCACACTTTTCATAGCTGCCGCAGTCTATGTCGCACTAGCCACTTTCGTGTTCCGGCGGCTTACGACAAGGCTGGTGCACAGCGTGGGCCGCGAAGTCACAGATGCCAATACGCTCTTCGGTCAGATTTTCTACGAGACGCTTCACGGTGGTCGGCTGATTCGGCTTGCAGGTGCGACGCGCGAAATCGAGCGGGACATGAAAGCCTCTCTCAGCAGGCTGGAGCGCGCCCGCGACAAGACTGTCGCCGTAGAGAACATGACCGTTCCATTCTTCAGCACGGTAGGTGGCACCTTGATCTGCGTGATCGTGATGCTGGTGGGCTTGCTGAGGACAGACGCGGCGGCGCAGGCAGTCGGGGTGCTTGTGATATTTTTCGTGCTCATGTTCCGCATTCTTGCTCCCCTGAGCATCATCAACATTTCCCGCAACAATATCATTATCCATCTCGACGCCTTCAGGGAATTTGACGCATTTCTGGCCAAGGCTGCACAGGCGCGCGAACCCGACGGAACTGTCGCCATCCGAGAGTTTTCGAAGGAGATTCGTTTCGACGACGTCAACTTCTCCTACGGCGAGAATTCACCGGAAATACTGCAGCGGGTGAATTTCGTGATACCGAAGGGCCATATGGTCGCCATTGTAGGCGCCTCCGGTGCGGGCAAGTCGACGATCATCAACCTGGTGACCCGGCTATACCGACCTGATTCTGGTCGCATCTTGGTCGATGGTGTAGATCTCGACGATCTGAGGATCGCCTCTTGGTGGCGACGACTTGGCGTCGTGACTCAGGATATTACCATCATGGACGATACTATCCGTGCAAATCTCTGTTTCGGCCAACAAGGCGACATTTCCGCTGAGCAACTGCAATCGGCCGCACGTCTCGCCGCAGTAGATGAATGGATCGACAGCCTGCCGGAAGGGTACGACACAGTGCTGGGTGACCGCGGTGCCCGTCTATCAGGTGGCCAACGGCAGCGCATCGCGCTGGCGCGGGCGTTTCTGCGCGACCCAGATATCATAATACTCGATGAGGCGACCAGCGCGCTCGATACGCTTACGGAACGAACCATTCAGAAGCAGCTCTTATCGCTCTCCCGCCGCAAGACGATGATCATTATTGCGCACCGGCTCTCGACTGTGCGGCGGGCCGATACAATTATGCTGATTGACAGGGGGCGTATCGCTGAAATGGGCAGTCATAACGAGCTGATCAGCAAACGCGGGATCTACTGGCAGATGATCGAATCGCAATCCCTCTCTCTGATCGATGACGAGGATGAATCAGTCGCGCCAGCGGTCTAGATCGCGTTGAGGATGACCGGGCCCTGCGGCCAATTTATCGTACGAAACGAAGCACGGGACCCTATGCGACCGATACGTGTCTTGTGCTATGCTGACATGGATGCCGCGATCGCGAATTGCGTGACCGCGGCCGAGATGCTTCGCAGCAGACTTGGCGCTCATATCACAATGACCGTCTACAGTCGAAATGTTCATTTTCACGAAGCTTTTGCCAACTACGAACTTTATGATCATCCAGCGATTTTTGGCCGTTCGAACAGATTCCGACCCTTCGAACTGGCGCGAGCCACCGCAACGGCGGCGCCTCCTAACCAGGCGATCGTATCGCTTCGTCGCGAGTTCCATGGACTTCGCAAGTTGCTCGGGCAATCGCAGCTACTCAAGTTCATTTTCGAACACCTGCGGAAATTGCCAGCACGTTGCATGCGCTGGCTTAGGGATCTGACGCGGCGTATACCGTTCGCGCACGCAGCCGCCTTGGTGACGCAAGCTTGGTATAGGGGGAGGCGTGTCAGACGTTTTCTACGCCTCGTTCAGCCCGACCTCATCATCCTTGCCGAGGACAACATCGAACGGCTTTCGGCAACCCTCGTCAACGAGGGTCATAGGCAGGGCATACCGAGCGTTATCATTCCTTTTACCATTCCCAATCCACTAGAACCGGCGAAGTCCTATCGCGACAGGACGATCAACCAAGTGGGGGGTCTATTGGCCCGTCTGGTGACTAGCCGCTACCCGAAATGGCTGTATCGGCTCGATGGTCAGGACTTGATCCGGCTGCCAGCCTTAACGGCTCTGGTGTTCGAGCTTCTGGGCCAATCTTCGCCGGCGCCATGGATCCTCAATCGAGGCGGTGCGGCGAGGATCGCCCTCGATAGCGAGGCACTGCGAGATCACTATCTCAAACTCGGATTTCCGGCGGATCAGCTCAGCGTAGTCGGCGATCTCAGCGGCGAGATCCTGCATAAGGGTCTGCTAAACCGAGCGGCGCTCGCGGCGGAACTGGTAGCCAGACACGGTTTTGAGCCAAATCGCCCGATGATCCTCTGTGCATTCCCTCCGGATCAATTCACCAGCATGGCGGCGGAGTTCGAGTTCGAAAGTTATGATGCGCTCATCGCGGCCTGGATCGACAGTTTCAGGGTGCTCTGTGATCGCGCAAACGTTCTTGTAAGACTTCATCCGCGCATCTCGCTTGATCGTTTCGAGGCTTTCAAAGTCCCGAACGTTCGTTTCACGTTGCAGCCCACCGCCGAGCTCGTGCCGCTCTGCGATCTCTATGTCGCATCTATTTCGGCGACTATCCGTTGGGCACTTGCCTGCGGTATTCCCGTGATCAACTATGACACTTACCGATATCGCTACGGCGATTATGATGCGGCGGCTGGCATCATTCAAACGGAGTCGTTGGAGGATTTTCGAACCCAGCTTGGCCGCTTCGTCGATGACCCATCCTTTGCCGCCGATCTAACTGATAAACAGCGGCGCCAGATGAGTTACTGGGGTATCCTCGACGAACAGTTGCCAGACCGGTTCATAGCTTTGGTCTTGGAGGTGCTGAAATCAGGAGGCGTGGAAGTTCCGTGATGACGGACATCGTAAAATAATATAGCTATTTCAATTTATTGAAAGTGCGACGGGAGCATTCGCCTCGACACTTGGTCGACCGCTGCGTAACGCTTGTAAAATACCTAGCGGCGTGGATAAACAACGAACGCAAGGGCAACAGTGCGGCGGGAGCTGACCATGACTTCATCGGCGGACATAACAATGGTTGCAGGAGAACTGGAGCGCGAAGGCTTCCACATCTTCCATGATGCCCTCAATCCGCAGCTGGTGGAGAAAGCCCGCCAGGAAATCCAGGACTGGCTGGACATCGATCTTCGCGAGCGAATGGAAAGCGGAAGCACCACACCATGGCATCCCGGCACAGCTGGAACCTCAGTCCTGACAAGCCCAACCCATTTGCTGCTCGACGCCTATGCAAAGAGCTCGGCTCTCGATCAGCTTGTGGAGCACATATTGACCGATCCCGTTGCCAGCGGCGTCCTTCGGGTGCTGGCAGGGGAGAAAATCAAGTTTCGCGGCTACAACATACAGCGGATGACGGGCGATCCCGATCCGAAGCCAACGATCGGCATCGCGCCCAATCCGCACGAATGGCATCGCGATAGTCCCGGCGAATTCGGAATCGCGCTGTTTTTGGAAGACGTACCTGGCCCGAACAACGGGGCCACCTCACTAGTTCCGGGCTCTCAGTACTTCCCTTATTGCCCGCGTTGGAATTGTCTGTTCGGGCCGCCCTACGTCACGAAATACGGGACAAAAGGACTGAACTGGTTTCTACGGTTCAATTTGGCGAATCGACTGCTCGGTCGAAAAATCGCGAAAAAGGCCACTGCCGCGTACGGCAAGCAGGGCGATTTCTATTTCTTTATTAACGACGTTTGGCACGGGCGCGAGCCTAACACGAACGGACGGTCGGGGATCAAGATGATGATCGGCGCGTTTCCGGCCGATGATGCCTTCCCGGACAAAGTGGTGCCGCCGGACGAGGCGACGCTCGCCAAGCTGCCGCCTCATGTGCGTGAGGCAGCCGGGCAGTTCGCGTCGACGGACAAGCCTTTCGATAACGATACGATTCTGAAGCGCATCCGTCGCTATCGGAGAGAAAATGCGCCACCGCTGATTTTCAAACTGGCTAAGTTTGAGAGAGATGGTGCGGATGCAATTTCAAACGCGATCATGGCTCCACTTTATGGACTGAAGACGCGAATTGAGCCGCCGCTTAGCCGGCTGAAGGCGCGGGTCGACCATTACAGAGGTGTGGGTAGGCGGACGATGGGCACAAGCGCCTGATCTGGTGGGCTCGGTTCGACCTCGGGCGCTCTCGCATCTCGAAACGACGAACGAATGTCGCGCCTGAGAATTTTGCTCTATGTAGATTCCCGGGTGACGTTCACCCATAGTTTGACCGCGGCCGAACTGATTCGCGAGCGGCTGGGCGCACATATCACCTTGATGTTAGTCGATAGCGGCAACAATTTTGCGGAGGTGATGAAGAACTACGAGGTCTACGATCTTCGCATCCTCTTCAGGACGCAGGTACCCTCGCGATTATGGCCGAAAGCAGCTTGGATCAAGGATTTGCTCGGTTGTCGCGCGGGCTTGCCGATCCGCCGCTCGGCGTTGCGGCCGAATTTTCTTGTCGCGGCGGCGAGGCGCCGCGCGCGGCGTTACGCGCATTTCAGCGCGGCCCAACGAGTCCTAATCCCATCCTTGCTGGTGTGGATTGGCGGAGTCAGGTTCACGCGCTTCGTTTTCAAAAAGCGAGATTTCTGGATAAAGTGGCTGTTGGATACGCAGAAGCAGGGCACGTTCATCCGCCAGCTATGTTTCCTTCTGTTGTTGAGGAACCGTATCGACCGTTTTCTCGATGAGGTGAAACCAGACGCCATTGTCCTTGCAGAGGACAATGTCGAGACGCTGTCGACTATCTTTGTCGCCGTCGCAGGCAAGCGAAGCATACCATGTATCGTCATTCCCTTCACGATACCGAACTCGAACGAGCCTGCCCGCTACTATCTGAACAATCAGCTCTATCGCGCCAAGGGTCCGCTAGCCCGGTTTGTAGTCTGGTTCTGGCCCAAATGGCTCCTCCGATACGAGGGCACGGAGCTGCTGCGTCAACCTGCTGCTACGGCGCTGTGTCAGGAGCTGATGGGGTTTTCCTCGCCAGCTCCATGGATCCTTAAT
>Ga0134126_10006630_pt1 | contig 14512 bp, 17 predicted proteins | sample KB31752_FD_96881 | JGI IMG/M metagenome (GOLD analysis project Ga0134126, IMG submission 96881) | Terrestrial soil microbial communities with excess Nitrogen fertilizer from Kellogg Biological Station, Michigan, USA - KB3-175-2 | ecosystem: Environmental > Terrestrial > Soil > Unclassified ... | reverse complement strand
TCGGTGACCAGGCGCCCGAGTACAAACGGCCCTTCGTCAACGCTGCCAAGCCCGCCGTGATCGACGCCGACGACGTCATGGCGCCGATGGGGACCGCCGATGCCCTGCAGAAATTGATCGGCGCACCCGATCTGTGCTCCAAGCGCTGGGTCTGGGAGCAATACGACCACATCATTCTCGGTAATACCGTGCAGCGCCCGGGTGGCGACGCCGCCGTGGTGCGGGTCGAGAACGGGCCGAAAGGCCTCGCGCTCGCCACCGACGTGACGCCGCGCTATTGCGAGGCCGATCCGTTCGAGGGCGGCAAGCAGGCGGTGGCGGAATGCTGGCGCAATCTCACCGCCGTCGGGGCGCGGCCGCTCGCCGTCACCGACAATCTCAATTTCGGCAATCCGGAACGGCCCGAAATCATGGGCCAGTTGGTAGGAGCAATCCGCGGCATCGCCGAGGCCTGCAAGACGCTCGACTTCCCGGTCGTGTCCGGCAACGTGTCGCTCTACAACGAGACCAATGGCAAGGCGATACTACCGACGCCCTCGATCGGCGGTGTCGGGCTCATCGACGACTTCACCAAGTCGGCGACGCTCGCCTTCAAACGCGCCGGCGAGGCGATCCTGCTGGTCGGCGAAACCACCGGCTGGCTCGGCCAGTCGATGTATCTGCGCGAACTCGCCGGCCGTGAGGAGGGCGCCCCGCCGCCGGTCGATCTGGTCGAGGAGCGCGAGAACGGCGATTTCGTGCGGACACTGATCCTCGACGGCACCGCGAGCGCCGCGCACGATCTCTCCGACGGCGGTCTCGCGGTCGCGCTGGCCGAGATGGCGATGGCCTCCGGCGTCGGCGCGAGTCTCACTGCCGCGCCCGACGACATCCCGGCGCATGCCTATTGGTTCGGCGAGGATCAGGCGCGCTACCTGGTGACCGTGCCGGCGGACAAGGCAGAGGCGGTGCTCAAGCGTGCCCAGGCCGCGAGCATTCCGGTGTGGGCAATTGGGACAACCGGCGGCGATGCATTGACGCTTCCGGGCGAGCGCCCCATCCTTGTCACGATGTTGCGTGAACGTTTCGAAGGCTGGCTGCCGGCCTATATGGCGGGCGAGCTTTAGGTCTGCGGCGAGGAGATGGTCCCCGATGGCGATGGATGCCGGCGAAATCGAACGGCTGATCAAGGCGGGCATCCCGGACGCCCGGGTGACGATCCGCGATCTGGCCGGCGATGGCGACCATTATGCCGCCACGGTGATTTCGGCCTCGTTCAAGGGCAAGTCGCGGGTGCAGCAGCACCAGTTGGTGTACGACGCCCTGAAAGGTCAGATGGGCGGCGTGCTGCACGCGCTGGCGCTGCAGACCGGGACGCCGGATAGCGCATGATCCCGAAAAGTGGGAACAGGTTTTCGGATAAGATCATCAGCAGGCAAATGTGATGCCAGCCAAAGGCGGCGTTCGGATTTTGTCGCCTGAGGGCGCGATCAAGCCGACCGGCACCTGGAGCCTGGGCGCGCGCGCCGGGGATTTCGTGTTCGTCGCCGGCATGCGTGGCATCGATCCGGCGAGCAACACCATCCTCGGGACCGAGGAAGAGCGTATTCGGACCGCTTTTACGAACATGAAAACGATCGCGGAGTCGGAAGGAGCGCACCTTTCGGACTGCGTGCGGCTGACGGTTTTTGTGACCGATATGGATCGCTTACGGCCGCTGGTGAACAAAGTTCAGGAGGAATTGTGGGCTGGCGAGCCTTACCCGCCGCGCACCATCGTGGAGGTCGTCAGGCTCAATCAGGACGACATTTTCGAAGTTGAGGGTACGTTTTATGCTCCCCCAAAGGTTTGATTTAGAAAGCATTTCTACCCGTTTTGGCGCCATTTGGGCTGGCGGTAGAATCTGCGCTACATATATCGGCAGCATGGCGGCGAGCGCCGCCCAACAGGACTGTGATCCATGGCCATCGAGCAATTCATCGACAACGAAGTAAAGGGAAACGACGTGGTGCTGTTCATGAAGGGCACGCCGCAATTCCCGCAGTGCGGATTTTCCGGCCAGGTGGTGCAGATTCTCGACCACCTCGGCGTCAGCTACAAAGGCCTCAACGTGCTGGATTCCGACGAGTTGCGGAACGGCATCAAGGCCTATTCGAATTGGCCGACCATTCCCCAGCTTTACGTCAAGGGCGAGTTCGTCGGCGGTTGCGACATTATCCGCGAGATGTTCCAGGCCGGCGAATTGCAGCAGACGCTCAAAGACAAGGGCGTCGCGGTCAAGACCGGCGCCTCGGCGTAAGCCCGCTTTCGGCGCCTGCGCTCAGCGCAGGCGGCGTTGCATGATCAAGTAGATCAGCGCCAACAGCAGCGCCAAGCCGATCAGGCTTGGAGTCGGCACCCCACTGGCGAACTTCGTTACATTGTCGGCGACCGACAGCACGAAGACGCCGGAGCTTTGCCCGAGGACCAGATAGATCAACATGATCGCGAGCACGGCGGCAAAGCCGAGCTCGACGAATTCCCACAAAAAACGCTTCGACGTGTCCATGAATTTCCACATGCGAGAGCCTCATGGTGGCGCGTACATCATGACGCGGTGGGGAGCCTTGGCTCCCCACGCCAAGTGCCTCAGCAGAACCGACTAGGCTGCCTCACGCGGGCGTCAGGCCATTTTCCGGTTCGAGAACAGCCACAGGATGATGCCAAGGGCGATCAGGCCGACGAGGCCGTTTGATCCCAGATCCTTGACCATCGCCATGATGTTGGTTGTCACGCCACTGAAGAACGGGAGATTCGAGCCGACCAGAACCGCTAACACAATCGCTAATGCGAGGAGCATCAGTGCGAGTTCCGTCAACGCTCCAACCCATTCTTTAATGCTATCGATCCCTTTCATTGCGAATTCTCCCTAGCCATGCCCCTTCGATTCGGGACGGCACAAAACTATCGCAGAAAAGCCACTAGATGTAGAAAAAGCGGGAGGACGCACTACAAAATATTGTGCGCCGCACACATTTTGGTGGCAAAAAAGCAAAGCCCCGCCACATCGGCGGGGCTTTATAGCGATTCAGTGCGCCGCAAAATAATCGGCTTCGGAGGTCAGCGCGAATAATATTCGACCACCAGATGCGGCTCCATCTGTACCGGATAGGGCACATCGGTGATGACCGGGATGCGCGAGAACTTGGCGGTCAGTTTGGCGCCATCGACCTCGATATAGTCTGGCACGTCGCGTTCGGCCAAAGCCTGCGCTTCCAGCACCAGATTCATCTGCTTCGATTTTTCCTTGACCTCGATCACGTCGCCGACCTTGACCCGGTAGCTCGCGATATTCACGCGCTTGCCGTTGACCTTGACGTGACCGTGATTGACGAACTGGCGGGCGGCAAACACGGTGGGCACGAATTTGGCGCGGTAGACAACGGCGTCCAGCCGGCGTTCCAGCAGCCCGATCATGTGGGCGCCGCTGTCGCCCTTCATGCGGATCGCCTCGTCGTAAATGCCACGGAACTGGCGCTCGGAAATGTTGCCGTAGTAACCGCGCAGCTTCTGCTTGGCCTTGAGCTGTACGCCGTAGTCAGAGAGCTTGCTCTTGCGGCGCTGGCCGTGCTGGCCGGGGCCGTATTCGCGCCGGTTGACCGGGCTTTTCGGCCGGCCCCAGATGTTCTGGCCCATCCGGCGGTCGAGCTTGTACTTGGATTCCATGCGCTTGGTCATCGCGTCCTCGATTTGTTGTTGTCGATCATCATGAGGATCGCTCCCTCCTCTGTCCCGGATTTCTCCGGAACCGACAGGCAGAACCTCGTAAGCGCAAGGTCTTGCCACGGGTTGCGAACGCCTTGTGGGCCCTAAAGCCCTCAAGGTGCGCGGGTTTTAGGGGGTAGGGGCGCGGGTGTCAAACCGCCCGTCCGGTGCTATCGAAGCCCTATGAACGAGCTGTTTTCGCAAGCTTCGATCGCCGCCTTTCTCCAGGTCATCATGATCGATCTGATGCTGGCCGGCGACAATGCGGTGGTCATTGGGCTTGCCGCAGCGGGCTTGGCGCCGGAGCGGCGCCCGCGCGTCATTCTGGTCGGCGTCCTCGCCGCGACGGCGATGCGCATCGCGTTCGCGTTTTTTGCCATCCAACTCCTGGGCATTGTCGGCCTGTTGTTTGCCGGCGGCATCCTGTTGTTGTGGGTGGCCTGGAAGATGTGGCGGGAATTGCGCGGCCAAGGCCATGCCGATGTCGGCGAATTGAGCGCGCCGCCCAAGACCTTCGCCCAAGCGGCCTGGCAAATCGTGCTGGCGGACGTTTCAATGTCGTTGGACAACGTCTTGGCCGTGGCGGGTGCCGCGCGCGATCATCTGGTCGCGCTGGTGTTCGGGCTGGCGTTGTCGATTGTGCTGATGGGTTTCGCGGCGGGGTTGATCGCACGGCTGCTCAACCGCCACCGCTGGATCGCCTATATCGGTCTCGCCATCGTGCTCTACGTCGCCTGCGACATGATCTGGCGCGGCGGGTACGAAGTCTGGCCGCATCTTTCGAGTTAGGCATGGACTCATAAAACGGCGGACCAAAGACTGCCTTGGATACGCTTTCCAATGTCTGCTTTAAAAGATGCAACGGCATTGATCGAGGAGTTGTTCACCAGGGAACTTCTTGGCGCCTGTATTCGCCTTTGGCGACCCGCGGCGTCGGCGGCGAGCCGGCCGGGCGGTCGCGCGTGACCCCAAGCGGACAATCTTATGAAGACATCGCCGCCGCAGTGTAATCGACGACCGTGCGATAGCACTCGCAGGCTTTTTGCTCGAGGCCCTTGCGGTTGAGAATCTCAATGACGCCGCGGCTGTAGCGGATCAATTTGGCGCTCTGAAGCTGTTGCGCGACCTCGCTGACCGAGGTGCGGCGTACCGCCAGCATTTCCGCCAGAAACTCCTGCGTCAGCGCAACGGTGTCGCTATCGGCGCGGTCGCGGCTTTGCAGGATCCAGCGCACCAGCCGCGCTTCGACGGCGTGCAGCGCGTTGCAGCCGGCGGTCACCTGGGCCTGCATCAACATGGTTTCCTGATGCCTGGTGATCAGGTCGCGCAGCGGCTTGCTGTCCTTGACGGCGTTACGAAACGCGGTCGCGGAAATTCTGGAAGCCACCATCGGCAGTTGGATCACCGCGCGCGCGATCGAGCGATGCAATCCCAAGCCCGCAGTCGCCCCGATGACACCCTCGCGGCCGATGGTCGCGCATTCGACCGCTTTGCCGTCTTTCAGCACGACCAGCAGTGACACCATGCCATTATGCGGGAAATGGACTTGATCGACTTCATCGCCGGGCTCGCTCAGCAGCTGCCCCTGGGCGAGCGATATGGTTTTCAGTGAGGGCTTGAGCCGCTCGAAATCCTGCGACGGCAACGACGCCAGCAAACGGTTGGCGAGCGGATTGGCGATGTCGGCGGGCATTTGCGGTTTCCTGGTGCCCGCTCGGCGGAGCCGATAACCGTAGCTGTAAAAGGCGCCCCGATGCGGCGCTCCACGGAAACCAACCCGTATATGACAGCTCCGGGATAGGATCGTCAGTCCCCTAGCGTGCATAGCCGCGCGCGAAATCGGCTCAAAACGCATGGATGCGGCATTTCGAGAAATTTCTACAATGTCAGGAACAGGGGCATAACGTTACGGGATTGGGGTAACATGCAGGCCTAAAGCGCCGGGTTGTCTGCTGATCCTCACGATTAAAATAGCCTTATTTACTGGCAGCTTTGCGCGCAGCGGCTACGTAGTCCAGGCACTCGCCCCAGTCGTTTTCAATGACCTCGCCCTCCGCATTGTCGAGAGCTTTCTTGAGCTGCTCGCGCACCGCCGCCGGGTGTTTCTTGGCGAGTTCTGCCTTGATCATCGCCACGCCTTTCGTGCAGTCGGACTTGCTACCCGCGAAAGCCGGGCCCGGCGGCGCAATCAGCATCAAAGAAGTGAGAACCACCGACCAGCGAACCATTTGAAGCCTCCTGGTACGAAATGCGTTCCTATCTTCGTCCGCTGCCGCTTTAACGCCGGTAAACCAAGAACCGCGAGCAGTGCAAGCGGTTCCCCGGACTGAGGCGACCTGTCTCGACAGTTTTTGTCATTGATGGCGGCTATGGGCACTTAACAGACAAACAATACGCGCCCGTGTTTGGTTGCTTTTGGGGTAGGGGCAACCGTGCAGCCTATTTTAAGAGGACGCGCTCTAGAATCCGTATCCCTTCAACGCGGCCGCGAGCGCCGGTGATGGCACGTGGCCGGAGGTGAACACGATCCGCGGCGGAGGCGGCGAGCCGGCCGGGCGCTCGCGCAGCAGATCCGCGACGCGGCGCGCGATAGCTGGCGCTGGATCCAGCCAATCGACCGGCCAGGGCGCGTTGGCCTTGAAGCGGTCCGTCAGCAGCGGGTAATGCGTGCAGGCCAGCACGATCGTATCGGTACGCCGTCCGCCGGCGTCGGCGAAGCAACCGGCGATTTCCGCCTTGATCGCGGCATCGGCCACCGGCCGTCCTGCCAGTTCGGCCTCCGCGTAAGACGCGAGATGCGGCGAGCCGACCAGCGCCACGTCGCAACCGGCGGCGAATTCGCGGATCAGCGCGCGGGTGTATTCGCGGGAGACGGTCGCCTGCGTGCCCAGCACCGCGACGCGCTTGGACTTCGATTGCGCGCAGGCCGGCTTGATCGCCGGCACCGTGCCGACAAAAGGGACCGCAAAACGCGCGCGCAAATCCTTGAGCGCCAGCGTGGAGGCGGTGTTGCAGGCCACCACCACCAGATCGGGCGCGTAGTCCGCGATGGCCTTGCCGACCATGTCGATGATGCGGCCGATCAGTAACGTTTCGGCTTGGTTGCCGTAGGGAAAACCGGCGTCGTCTGCCACGTAGACGTAGGCCGCGTCCGGCCGCGCGGCGGCAACCTCGCGGTAGACGGTAAGCCCGCCGACGCCGGAATCGAAGATCAGGATGGTTGTCGGCGCGTCGGACACCTCAGGCGGTCCCGAACACTCGCTTGAAGATAGTGTCGACGTGCTTGAGGTGATAGCCGAGGTCGAAATTGGCCTCGAGTTCCTTGTCGCTTAATTTGGCACGGACATCCTTGTCGGCTTTGAGCAGCGCAAGGAATTCGTGTTCGCCTTCCCACACTTTCATGGCGTTGCGTTGCACCAGCCGGTATGCGTCCTCGCGCGGCACGCCTTTTTGCGTGAGCGCGATCAGCACCCGCTGCGAGTGGATCAGCCCGCCCAGTTTGCCGAGGTTCTTCTGCATGGCGTCCGGATAGACCAGCAGCCTGTCGATGATGCCGGCCAGCCGCGCCAGCGCGAAGTCGAGTGTCACTGTCGCGTCGGGCCCGATCACGCGCTCTACGGAAGAATGCGAGATGTCGCGCTCGTGCCAAAGCGCGACGTTTTCCATCGCGGGCAGGGCGTAGCCGCGCACCAGGCGCGCCAGCCCGGTGAGATTTTCCGACAGCACCGGATTGCGTTTGTGCGGCATGGCGGAAGAGCCCTTCTGTTTTTCGGAGAAGAACTCTTCGGCTTCCAGCACCTCGGTGCGCTGCAAATGGCGGATTTCGGTGGCCAGCCGCTCGATCGAGGAGGCGACCACGCCCAGCGTCGCGAAATACATGGCGTGGCGGTCGCGCGGGATGATCTGGGTCGAGACCGGCTCGACAGCAAGCCCCATCGCCTTGGCGACGTGTGCTTCGACCCGCGGGTCGACTTGGGCGAAAGTGCCGACCGCGCCGGAAATGGCACAGGTTGCGACTTCCTTGCGCGCCGTAACCAGCCGCTCGCGTGCGCGCGCGAACTCAGCATAGGCATAAGCGAGCTTGAGTCCGAACGTAGTCGGCTCGGCGTGGATACCGTGCGAGCGCCCGACCGTCGGCGTCATCTTGTGCTCGAGCGCGCGGCGCTTGAGCGCTGCAAGCAGGGCGTCGGTGTCGGCAATGAGGATATCGGCGGCGCGCGTTAGCTGGACGTTGAAGCAGGTATCGAGCACGTCCGACGAGGTCATTCCGGAATGCACGAAGCGCGCTTCCGGGCCGACGATTTCGGAGAGATGTGTGAGGAAGGCGATGACGTCGTGCTTGACCTCGGCCTCGATGGCGTCGATGCGCGCGACGTCGAATTTGGCGGCGTTGCCTTTTTCCCAGATTTGCTTGGCTGCATCTTTCGGGATGTGCCCCAGTTCGGCCATCGCTTCGGCAGCGTGCGCCTCAATCTCGAACCAGATGCGGAAGCGCGTCTCCGGCGACCAGATCGCCACCATGTCGGGGCGGGAATAACGCGGGATCACGCCGCTTCCCCGCGCGCCAGCGCCGCCGCGTTGCGGATCGCCGCGATATTGCTCTTGTAGTCGCTACCCTTGAACACGGCCGAGCCGGCAACCAGCGCATTGGCGCCGGCGCGCACGACCTCGGCTGCATTTTCAGCGGTGATGCCGCCGTCGACCTGGATGTCGATCGGTCGTGCGCCGACGAGCGTGCGCGCCTCGCGCAGCTTGTCGAGCGCGGCGGGAATAAATTTCTGCCCGCCGAAGCCGGGATTGACCGACATGATGAGGATGAGATCGACCATGTCGACGACGTGTTCGATGCTCGCCACCGGTGTCGCCGGATTCATGGTGACGCCGGCTTTCTTGCCGAGCGCACGGATCGCCTGTAGCGAGCGATGCACATGCGGTCCCGACTCGACATGCACGGTAATGATGTCGGAGCCGGCTTTGGCGAAGGCTTCGAGATAGGGATCGCAAGGCGCAATCATCAGATGCACATCGAGCGTCTTTTTGGTGACCGGCCGGATCGCCTGCACCACTGCGGGACCGATGCTGATGTTGGGCACGAAGTGCCCGTCCATCACGTCAACATGGATCCAGTCGGCGCCGGCGGCCTCGACGGCGCGGATTTCATCACCCAGTTTGGCGAAATCGGCCGAAAGAATCGACGGCGCGATGGTGAGCGGGCGCATGACGGTCTCCGAACGCCGTCCGGGTAACACGCGCCGGGCAGGGGGGCAATGTGCGCGGCCCCGATGCCCCCAATTCACTAAATGCCCGCTACTTGGCCGGGAGACGTAGCGACGCGAGATCGGTCCCGACCACAATGTCGCCGGTGAATCCGCCGTCCCTTGCGGCTTGTTTGTAATTGGCCTCTTTCAGGGCGCCGCCCGGAATAGTCCACGGTCCTTGCCGCACGGCCCCGAGGGGCGGGATCAAATGCGTAAGCATGAGATGCTTGGCGCCGGCGCGTTTCGCCATGGCTCCGAGATCGGAGGCGGTGCTCTGCTGAAAGAAGATCGGCGGCGGCATGCCGCTGTTCTTGTCCGGTCCCATGACGGGGTGGATGGCCGAATGAACGATGATGTCGGCACCTTTAGCCAGAGTCTCGACTTCCTCGGAGGTCGAGCTCGATCGTGGCGGCGCAAATGTGTCGTTGCCGGCGTCGCCGCCGATCACCACGCTGCCAGCCGGGGTGTCGACGCGGTAGGAGGCATGGCCGGCGATATGGGTTGAGCGCACGGCGCTGACCTTCACGTCGCCCGATGTCCACACCACTTGAGGCTCGTTCTTCGCTGGGAAGGTCAGGAGATGGACAAGTTCGGCCGGGCCACCCGGCAGGCGATCTTTGACTTCCGACAAGCGCTGCGCGATTTCGCCCGACTGAACATAAGAGTCGGCGAGGTGAGCGATGAACTTCTGACAGCTGATGGTAAAGCCGAGCGCCGTCGCCACGTCGGCGCTGCATACGACGTCAACTTTCGGCCCTTTCGAATTGAAGTGCCAGCGAAGCTGCATCAGATCGGCGAAGCCGTCGACGTGATCGGAATGCATATGCGTGAAGAATACTGCGTTGACCTGAGCCGGCGGCACGTTGAGTTGCGACAGCCGCATGACGGTGCCACGGCCGGCATCGAACTGCAATTTTAGCGCGCTGCAATTGTTGGCATCGTCGCCATAGCGCACCAGCGTGCCGGGGCCGGCCAGCCCGTTGAATTCCGGCGGTCCGCCCATGGTGCCGGTCAGAGTCACGATCATGCATGGTGCTGCGTCTGCCGCCAGCGTGGTCAAAAAAAATACACCGCTCGCGACAAGCGCGATCGCGAATGGTCGCCGCTTCATGATCGTTCCTCCTAGTTAACCCTTGGTGGTATTTTCGCTGAACGCAAGCCGCCGCGCCAGCGGTTTCAGCAGATGCGGCAACAGATAAATCGGAAACTGCGCCAGCCCGAAATAGAGCCAGGCGATATCCGGCACCACGAAGCCCATCGCCGCCATCATCAGGCCGATATTGCGGTTGCCCGCGATCAATCCGATCGCCAGCGCGCGGGCGCGTCCGGCGCGCAGGAATATCAGCGCGGTGAGCGCGATCGATCCGAGCGCCAGCGCGAAGGCAAGCGTGGCAAGCTTGATGACGAGGAGCGGTTCGGCGCGGAAGTGATCGGTGACGCCGTCCATGGCGGCGACCGCGAACATGAACATGGCGAGCACGCTCAAGCCGTCGATGCGCTCGCGCTGCGCGTCGACCCAAGCGTTCCCGGCGACGCGGCGGACCGCCGCTGCGACCAGCGCCGAGCCGGCGATGATCGCAAACAGCTTGAGGCCGAACGTGACAGGCGAGGGCAGCGCACTGCCGAGAAAGAAATGGCTGAACAGGCTCGCGGTCAGCGGCGTGATCGCGGTGCAGACCACGAGGCTCGCCAGCGTGAGCGCGGCATCAAGTCCCATCAACGCCGCCAGCGCCGGCGACGAGGTCAGGCCGGGCGCCGACATCTGCAGCACCAGCATGAAATAGAGTCCTGGCATTTGGCGGTCGAGCCCGAACGCCAGAAAAATGATGCCGAGTACGGCGGGTGCCACCAGCATCGTCCATAACGTGGCGGCGGCAATCAGCTTGGGCTGGGTGAAATGCCGGCGTAACTCGATAGGATCGACGCGCAAGAACGCCAGGCTGAGCATGACCACGAGGGCTTCGCTTAGCAACGGCCGGCATAGTGCGGCGAGGCCCGGCACCGCCAGGCCGACGAACAGCGAGGCCGCCACCACCAGCGTGCCCTTGCGGCCGACCCAGGCGAGCGCGGCCGCCAGCGCTTCAAGCCACATCATGAAGGGAAAACCCATCCGAACTCGGGCTACTCGCGTTCGGCATTCCTTGTTTGTCAGGTCGGAAACATCCGACTTGGCTCCGCCCGGCTGGGCTGGTGGGCCTTGATAGCGCCTTCAATGGCGGCGATCCATATATGAGTCGTAACGGGAGGCTTCATGGCACGCACGGACGCCATCGTGCTCGGCGCCGGCATCGTCGGCACTTCGATTGCACTTCAACTCGCCAAGCGCGGTCTGAGCGTGACGTTGATCGATCGCGCCGGCGTGGGTGAGCAGACTTCCTATGGCAATTCGGGGGTGATCGAGGGCAGCACTATTCTGCCGCCGGCGTTCCCGGCGAGCTTCGGCGCGCTGATGCGGGTCGCGTTCAAGCGCGCCAGCGAGGCCAATTATCATCTGACCTTTTTGCCGAAAGTGGCGCCCTGGCTGATGGCGTTCCGCGCCGCTTCGCGGCCGGAACGCATCGTCGAGACTGCACGGCTCAACCGGCCGCTGTTCGCGGCCTCGCTCGCCGAGCACGAGATGCTGATGGAGGAGGCTGGCGCCACGCGCTTTTTGCGTAAGACCGGCTGGCTGAGGGTCTACCGTAGCGAGCGCGCCTTCAAGGCGTTGCAGCGCGAATTCGATCTGGCGCGCGAATTCGGCCTGCCGCTCGAGGTGCTCGATTTTCACGGCGCGCAGACACTGGAGCCCTCGCTCAATCCGGTATTCGCAAAAGCGGTGTTCTGGCCGAAAGCCGCGAGCCTGAGCGATCCGCTGGCGGTGACGCGCGCTTATGCGGCGCGATTTAGCGCGCTCGGCGGCGTCACGCTCAGCGGCGATGCGCGCTCGTTGCATCGGTCCGGCAATCGCTGGCGGGTGGAAACCAACGAAGGCGGCATCGACGCGCCCGAAGTCGTCGTTGCGCTCGGTCCGTGGGCGCCGGATATACTTGAGCCGCTCGGTCTCAAGCTGCCGATGGCGGTCAAGCGCGGCTATCACCGGCATTTTCGCGGGCAAGGCAATGCCGCGCTGTCGCGGCCGGTGGTCGATGTCGGGCCGGGTTATCTGATCACGCCGATGGCGCAAGGCATAAGGCTGACCACCGGCGCGGAATTCGCCGCGCGCGATGCGCCGCCGACGCCGGTGCAATTCGACCGGCTGATGCCCAAGGCGAGCGAACTGTTTCCGCTGGGCGAGCGCGCCGACGAGAAAACCTGGCTCGGCAGCCGGCCGTGTTTTGCGGATTCGCGGCCGGTCATCGGCCGCGCGCCCCATTTGCCCGGCCTGTGGCTTGCGATCGGGCACGCCCATTGGGGCCTCACGCTTGGGCCGGCCACAGGACGGCTGATTGCTGACATGATGGCTGGCGTGGCGCCGTTTTGCGATCCGGCGCCGTACCGGGCGGAGCGTTTTCTGTAGTTGCTGTCATTCCGGGACGGCGCGTTAGCGCCGGGCTCGGAATGACGGCTAATGCCCGAACTTGTCCTTCCAACTCGACAGGCTGCCTGCGAAGGGCAGGGCGGTCGCTTCGTAGACGCCGCGGGCGATGGCGCGCGCCATCACATTGGCGGCGATCATGCCGAGCTCGGCGAGGCCGTAGTGCGGATCGGCGAGCGGCTTGTCGCCGATCGCAGCCGAGAACACCACGTCGCCGTCGAGCGGCGTATGCACCGGATAGATGGCGCGGGCGAGACCGTCCTGTGCCATGACAGCGAGCCGGTTGCATTGCGCCTTGTTGAGTTTCGCGTCGGTGGCGATCACGGCGATGGTGGTGTTCTCCTGCGGCCCGCCTTTGGCGCGGATCGCAAGATCGGAGGGTGCCACCTTGGCCGGTGCGCCGCGGCCGCCGAATTCGCCGTTCTGCTCGAATGCCGCCGCCCAGAAATGCGGGCCGTTGCCGACTACCGTCGTGCCGACCGCATTGACCACCGCCAGCGCGCCGACCGTGATGCCGCCGCGCGTCACCGCCGAGGCCGAGCCGACGCCGCCCTTGAGGGTCGCGGTGGTGGCGCCGAGTCCCGCGCCGGCGCTGCCGAGCGCAAACTCGACGCCCGCGGCTTTGGCCGCCTCGTAGCCAAGCTCGCGGTAGGGCGGGTAGCGGCCCCAATTTTTGTCGCCGCCGTTGAGCAGGTCGAACAGGATCGCGCCCGGCACGATCGGCACAACGGCCTCTCGGATGCGCAAGCCGCGGCCTTGCTCGCGCAAATATGCTTGCGCACCGGATGCGGCATCGAGCCCGAAGGCAGAACCGCCCGACAGCACGACCGCATCGACGCCTTCCACGGTCTGCGCCGGATCGAGCAGCGCGGTCTCGCGGGTGCCCGGCCCGCCGCCGCGCACGTCCACGCTCGCGACGGCCGGGGCGTCGAATACGACCACGGTGGCCCCGGAGCCAAGCTTGGCGTCGCCGGCATGGCCGACACGCAGGCCGGGGATATCGGTGATGAGATTGCGCGATGCCATGAATACTCCTGAAGCTAGCGTATCACGTCCGATCACGTAACAGTCAGAACCGGCCCGGCTGACTTGCCATCGCCACACTGGCTGGCGCATCTAGGCGCCATGCATGCCGATGTCACCATCCTGGCCGCCCTGATCGCCGGCTTGGTCAGCTTCCTCTCGCCCTGCGTTCTGCCTTTGGTGCCGCCCTATCTCGTCTATATGGCGGGTACCTCGCTGGAGCGCCTGGCAGATGCCGAATCGGAGCCTCGGGTCAGGCGTGAGACGGTGCTGGCGGCCGTGCTGTTCGTATTCGGCTTCTCGACCGTGTTCGTAGCGCTGGGTGCCAGCGCCAGCGTGATCGGCTCGCTGATCCGCGTTTATTCGGGGACGCTGGCGACCGTCGCCGGCGTCGTCATCATCGTGATGGGCCTGCACTTTCTCGGTGTCACGCCAATCGCGTTTTTGATGCGCGAGAAGCGCGTCGAAGTCGCCAAGCCGGTCGGGCTGTGGGGCGCCTATGTGATGGGGTTGGCTTTCGCCTTCGGCTGGACGCCGTGCATCGGCCCGATCCTCGCAGCGATCCTGGCGGTGGCGGCATCCGAACAGACGGTCGCCAAGGGGGCAGGGCTACTCGCGGTCTATTCGCTCGGCCTCGGCATTCCGTTTATCGTGGCGGCCTTTGCGATCGAGCCGTTCGCGGCATTCCTCGCGCGATTCAAGCACCACCTGCACCGCGTCGAGCAGGCGATGGGCGCGCTGCTGGTGCTCACCGGCATCGCTTTTCTCACCGGCAGTATCAACACCATGAGCGTGTGGCTGCTGGAGATGTTTCCGGCGCTGGGCAAGATCGGCTGAGAAATAGAAAGCCCGCCATCCCATCTCGGGACTACCCGAGATCGGCATTTTAGTTGCGCAAGTCAGCTAGAGCTGACTTGCGGTGGCGGGCTTTCTTTCGATAAAGGCGCGAAGCGCTATTTCATCTTCGAGCAGTCGGAGTTCGGGCACTCGACGT